>OLVO01000004.1_pt1 | contig 343359 bp, 313 predicted proteins | sample 1672571 | NCBI WGS metagenome assembly OLVO01 (sample SAMEA3136700, study PRJEB25190) | human gut metagenome | biome: human gut; feature: human-associated habitat; material: faeces | place: Austria | collected 2013
GTACGGTTGCCAGTTCATCAGAGATATCATAGGTTGCTGTGATACCTGCGCACTCTGTCTGATTAAATACATAAGAATTTACTTCTACGGATCCGTTTGCTTCGCCCCATGCAGGTTCTACATCACCGTTTGCCAGTTCGCCACCAATTTTCCAAGTCGGCTTGTCGGTGTTGTCATCGCTTACGATGATGTTTACAAAGCCGCTTACATAATCGGTATCAATCTGATTCAGGTTCAGATCCAGGTTTTCCATACCCTTACGCATTACTACCTGGCCGTTGCTGGTGCCTTCGAATTCTGCTTCGTTCCAGCCTACCGGGAATGCATAGTAAGATACGGTCTTGCCGTCGTGTGTGCCAGTCTGCAGCTTCAGACCCAGGGCTGCTGCTGCCTTCTTAACAGTTGCTTCGTCTGCAATGTCAAATTCTACGCCGCCCAGCATATCTCCGGAAGCATCCAGAGTTACACCCAGGTCATTACCACCGATGAATCTGTACTGACCTTCGTCATAAGACAGGTTGAAGGTGCTTACAGAATCGCCAGGTGTGAATCCACCATTGGACAGTACGGTTGCCAGTTCATCAGAGATATCATAGGTTGCTGTGATACCTGCGCACTCGTCCTGACCAAATACATAAGAATTGATCTCTACAGAGCCATCTGCTTCGCCCCATGCAGGTTCTACATCACCATTTGCCAGTTCGCCACCAATTTTCCAAGTCGGCTTGTCAATCGGATTGGAAGCAGTTGTTGTGGTAGTCGGAGCTGCTGTTGTGGTCGGAGCTGCTGTTGTGGTTGCAGAGCCAGCTGTTGTAGTAGTGGGCGGTGTCTCACCGTCGCCAACAACGATCTTCAAAGACTGTGTGCTGCTCGGTTCTGTGTAGGTCTTACCAGAAGAGCTGAACAGCATATTGGTCCAACGCTTGCCCTGTCTATCCAGGTCATCGTCACCTGTAAAGTCTACATAATAAGTACCTTCTGCAGTACCCTTCTTTACAACAACATCAAATGTCTGCATTGCAAACTCATCAGAAGTACCAGCAAAAGAAGTAGCGGTGCTCAGCTTGGTCATCCACTTGATGTAGTTGTTCATATCTGTGATCTGTGTACCTTCTGCCAGGTCACCATCATAGGTCGGCGGCAGGTTACCGGTAGCAGTACCACTGAAGATGGTGCCTGTATCATCTGCATTTGCTGCATATGCATAAGAATAATCATAAGAATAATGACCAATTCCATCTGCATCATAGGTTACATCACAAACATATTCCTTTGTAACACGGTGCGGCTTGCTGGCTACACCAATGTCAGCCTTACAATCTTCAATGCTTTCCCAGTAAGTTGCAGTGAATTTTACCTTATCCTTACCAGCAGAATATACGTTATTACCGAAGATCGGATCTGCAATGTAGTCTGCATATGCCAGGCTGCAGTTCGGGTTGGTGTACTTTAAGCCGCTCTTACGAACTGTTACAGCTGCCAGTGCGTACATTGGGTACTTGGTTGTTACCGTGCCAGCAGAATACTTATACTCTTTATCTTGGCCTGAGGACTCATCCAAACGAACTACATTGTCGAACTGGATATTCTTCGGTGTTTTGGTACCGTTAGAATCCTTGCTCTCCCACTTTGCACGGAATTCCGTGATGTAGTTGCTGTCTGTTAATGCATCTGCATGAATGTAAATGCCGACTGGAATGGTAACATCGCCAGCAGCAATTTGATCAGCAGTGATATTAACCACAGACTGTCGATCTGTCGTCTCAATGCTCAGAGAATAGTCAGTTCCTGCTGCAACCGCTGACAAGCCGCTCAGCGGCAAGGCAGACAAAGCCAAAGCAGCAGCCATTCCCATTGAAACGACTCTTTTTGCTTTTTTACTCATTTCTTCTTTCCTTTCTTTGCAATGTGCTTTGCAAATTGTATAAAATGCTTTTATATCACAGGAGCACGGCCCCTAAAATATAACAAAAATGGATTTTTACTGAAGCGGAATGTCTTTAATCGAACCAATCAGGAACTTCAACAGGGCAGTAACGTCCGCTGCATTTACTTCCGGATCTGTCAAGTCTACATTCGCATTGACTTCTGCCTGTGCATTGAATTCCATTGCACCACGCTGCTGCTTCTGGAAGGTAACCAGGTCAGCCAGTGTAACACTGCCGTCCAGGTTTACATCACCATAAAGCGCACTTTCCGGCAGCTTGCTGGTTGCTTTTGAAACCGTAGTGGTTGTGGTCGGCGCACCAGTTGTAGTGCCTGCTACCGTTGTTGTAACGACTGTGTCGCCTACAACCGTAACGGAACCGTTTGATGTTGCGACATCATAGGCAACACCGTTCCAATCTGCATCCAAATAACCGATGAGCAGACCTGCATTCTTATCAGAAGAACTGCCAGATGCTGCACGATCAACCGGAGCAAACTTGAATTCCGATACGTCGCCAACCTTTGCATCAGCAGAAACGGTACCCTTAATGGTCATAAATACGCCGTCCTTCTGAATCCAATAAGAAGAATCGGACAGACCGGTATTCCAGGAAACATTGATGGTTCCTGCATTTTTAATGTTTGTATCAAATGTCGGTGCTTCGCTGCTGTAAGCAGTTGCCGCTTCATCCGCACCAGTATCTGTAATGGCACCTGCGGTTACTTCTGTGATGCTTACAATGCTTGCATCATAAGTCACAGCGAAATCACAAATCCCAATTCCAGCAGACGGTACATCGGACAGCGACACATTCAGTGTGAACGTGCTGCCTGCTTTTGCTTCAACCTTTTCTGCACTTAATGTAACCTGATCAGCTGCAGATGCAGACCATGCTGCTGTAGCTGAAGCAAGCATTGACAATACGAGAGCGCTTGCAATCATTCTTTTTGCTTTCATGAATATCCTCCTCATTTGTGTATTGATGAGACAAAATTTCCGTATCTATCCCATCGACTCAGCGTGTTTTTGGTACGATCGGTGGCAATTTTGCCCACGCACAGTTTCACCCGTATCTATTATAGTATATCAAGCCAGAAATGTCAATAGTTGTATAAAATTTTTGTACATATTGATAAGGCTTTTGGGAACGTTTTCCCGGATGGAAAACGCCCTTTTTTATCGGGTAATCGACCTGCTTTTTCCAGCATGTTTGCCGACTTGACCACACCATTTGAATTGCAATTGTCGGCTCAAGTAATCTCGTATGATCCCCTAATGATTTTCTCTTTGTTTCTTTGTCAGACGACCTTTTTGCATTGTCTCTCTTCTTGCATGCACCACCCTTCCACGATACAGTTCTCTCACAGCAGCAGTCATAGGGACGGAGAAGCTTTTCACAGACATGAATTGGAAAGAAGCCTGGAAAAGAATTCGCACCTGTCACCTATGCGTATTTTAATTATAACGCAAAAATAAGAAATTGTAAAGATAGCTTTTTCTTTTTTAGATAGTATTCATAAATATTTTTTTCATTTATGGGCATTTTGACGATAGATTTACGCACCTTCACCATCATTTTAATTGCATTTTGAAACAAAAAAAGAAAAGCCGCAGATTCTGCGACTTTTCTTCATACGTTTTATGAATGAACTTAAACCAGCTTGATGATTGCCATTTCAGCAGCATCTCCACGGCGTGGTCCAATCTTTACGATCTGTGTATAACCGCCCTTGCGATCCGCATACTTCGGTGCAATTTCGTCAAACAGCTTCTTTGTAACGCTTTCCTTTGTAACAAATGCCATTACCTGACGCTTTGCGTGCAAATCGTTGGTTTTTGCAGTGGTAATCATCTTTTCTACAACAGCGCGTACTTCCTTGGCACGTGTTATCGTTGTTTCAATCTGGCCATTTTCCAGCAGGAATGTTACCATTGCTCTCAGCATGGCTTTTCTATGGTCAGTCGGTCTTCCCAATTTTCTGGTACCCGGCATCGTATTTCACTCCTTTACTACAACTGAAAGGTTCCGATGCAGCGAAAGGGCTGCACCGTTCTTCCACTTTTCTTTCTTGATAATCAGTCTTCTTCTGAAGAAAGGTCAAATCCCAGGGATTGCAGCTTCTCCCGCACTTCGTCAAAGGACTTCTTTCCGAGATTCCGTACTTTCATCATTTCTTCTTCGGATTTATTAATTAAATCGTCAACCGTATTAATTCCAGCGCGCTTTAAGCAGTTGAAGGAACGTACTGACAAGTCAAGTTCCTCAATGGTCATCTCGAGGATTTTTTCTTTCCCCTTATCGTCCTTTTCAACAAGAACTTCCGCAATGCTTGACTCATCAGAGAGATCAATGAAGAGCTTCAGATGCTCGTTGAGGAGATTGGCCGCCTGTGAGATAGCTTCTTTTGCAGAAATGGTACCATCGGTCCATACTTCCAAAATCAGCTTATCATAGTCCGTAACCTGACCCAGACGGGTATCTTCCACCTGGTAGTTTACTTTCAGTACAGGAGTATAAATACTATCCACCGCAATCACGTCGATGGGCGTATTCATAATCTGCTTATTGCGTTCCGCAGAGACATAGCCTCTGCCACGGTCAATCACGATTTCCATATACAGCTTTGCGTCTTTGCCCAAAGTTGCAATATGCATACCGGGATCCAGGATGTTTACCTCAGAATCTGTTTTGATGTCACCAGCGGTAACTTCGCATTCGCCTTCTGCTTCAATATAGATGGTTTTCGGGCCGTCTCCATACAGCTTTGCAGTCAGACCTTTCAGACTGAGGATAATTTCTGTTACATCCTCTTTTACGCCGGGGATCGTGGTTAATTCATGGTGTACGCCGTCAATCTTCACGGAGTTCACTGCCACACCAGGCAGGGAGGAGAGGAGCACGCGTCTAAGGCTGTTACCAAGAGTAATTCCATAGCCACGTTCCAGCGGTGCTAAAACAAACTTACCGTATTTCCCGTCGCTGCGCAGTTCCACTGTATCCAGCTCCGGCTTTTCAATTTTCTCCAGCATAAAAACACCCTCCTATTGCGCAATCGCTTCGTCTTTTCTTTCTTGATGGAATCCAGGCAATTACGATTACTTGGAGTACAATTCCACGATCAGATGTGCTGCTACCTCGTAGTCCAGATCCTCAACCTTCGGGCTACGAACAACCTTGGCAGACATTGCTTCCTTATCCGCATCCAACCAAAGCGGAACGGTACGGTCAGCAGTCTGTTCGATGACATCCTTAAACTTTGCACTTGTCCGGCTGCTTTCGTGTACAGCGATTACATCGCCTTCCTTTACACGATAGGAAGGAATGTCTACTCTCTGACCGTTTACAGTAAAGTGCTTATGGGTTACCAGCTGTCTTGCTTCTCTTCTTGTCAGGGCAAAACCGAGACGGAATACAACGCTGTCCAGTCTGGATTCCAGACAGGTAATCAGGTTGTCACCTGTCTTGCCTTCCATCTTGCTTGCAATTTCAAACAGGTGGAAGAACTGCTTTTCACCTACGCCGTAGATGAACTTCAGCTTCTGCTTTTCTTTCAACTGCATGCCGTATTCGGAAACCTTTTTCCGGTTGCCGGCACCAGGATTACGATTGGATTCTTTTGCGATGCCCATTACCATCGGGCTGATACCCAGGTATCTGCATCTTTTCAGAATGGGTTCTCTGCTTACTGCCATTTTCTATACACCTCCTGGAACTAGACACGTCTTCTCTTAGGCGGACGGCATCCATTGTGGGGAATCGGGGTTACGTCTTTGATCATCTTAACTTCCAGACCAACCGTCTGCAATGCACGAATAGCTGCTTCACGGCCGGAACCCGGTCCCTTTACGTAAACTTCTACAGACTTCAGGCCATGTTCCATTGCTGCCTTTGCAGCAGTTTCCGCAGCTGTCTGCGCAGCAAACGGAGTAGATTTTCTGGAGCCTCTGAAGCCCAGACCGCCGGAACTTGCCCAGGAGATTGCGTTCCCCTGTGTATCTGTGATGGTCACAATTGTATTGTTAAACGTAGACTGAATGTGTACAGCACCGTTTTCAATATTCTTACGCTCTCTGCGTCTTCTGATTGCAACTTTTTTACCTTTTTGCTGTGCCAAAGCGATACGCCTCCCCTTACTTCTTCTTGTTTGCGATGGTCTTTACAGGGCCCTTGCGGGTTCTAGCGTTTGTCTTCGTCCGCTGTCCTCTTACCGGCAGGCTCTTCCGATGACGAACGCCTCTGTAGCAACCGATTTCAACCAATCTCTTGATATCCAGTGCTACTTCACGACGAAGATCACCTTCTACCACACAATTCTTATCAATATAGTCACGCAGCTTTGCTACGTCGGATTCTGTCAGATCCTTGACACGGGTATCCGGATTAACGCCGGTTCCTGCCAGAATCTTATCTGCTGTACTCTGACCAATGCCGTAAATGTAAGTGAGTCCGATCTGAACGCGCTTATTTTTCGGCAGGTCAACACCTGCTATTCTTGCCATTGCTTAATCGCACCTCCGTTATCAAAATCCAGAGCATTAGCCCTGACGCTGTTTATGCTTCGGGTTTTCGCAAATTACCATTACTTTGCCCTTACGCTTAATTACCTTGCATTTTTCGCAAATTGGCTTAACTGAAGGTCTTACTTTCATTGAAACTTACCTCCTTCTCGGATATCTGCCGCTTCCTCAGAAGCAACAGGTTCATTCATACCAGTTCCGCAGTCTTACTTGGAACGCCAAGTAATTCTGCCTTTTGTCAAGTCATAGGGCGACATTTCCACCGTTACCTTATCCCCCGGAACGATACGAATATAATTCATCCGCAGCTTACCGGAAACATGTGCAAGGATGGTATGCTTATTCTGCAACTCGACTTTAAACATTGCGTTTGGCAGGGATTCCAAAACGATTCCCTCGACTTCAATCACATCTTCCTTAGACAACTCTGATAACCTCCCCGAATGGGCATCTTGTTTATACGTATTCTTTTAACACGTTTCTAAGTGCTTTATCTGTTAGATGATCCAGTGCAATTACACGGTTGGTCAGCTGAATGTGCTTTACGTTTTTTCGTTTCGGCGCATGCAGCGGTCTGTCTTTTCCGTTTGCCAGAAGGACCGTTGTCCCGTTCCGTTCCAACACCACGAAAAACATCCCCTGATCCCGTCCGGCAGTTGCACGAACCACAACACCTTTTACCGGTTCCACAGCGAATCCCTCCGTTACGGTCGGGTTAAAATAATCGGACCGTCTTTGGTAATTGCAATTTCATGCTCAAAGTGTGCAGAAAGGCTGCCACTCTTGGTAACAACCGTCCAGCCATCTCCCAGCACTCGTACACCGTCGCCCTTACAATTAATCATCGGTTCAATACAGAACGTCATACCGGGCATCAAACGAATTCCACGACCAGGCTTTCCATAATTGGGAACCTCCGGATCTTCATGCATCTGACGGCCAATGCCGTGTCCGCAATACTCCCGTACAATGCCATATCCACGAGAAGCACAGTAGTCCTCCACCGCATGGCATACATCGCCCAATCTTGCACCCACTTGCGCAGTTTCAATTGCTGCATATAGGCTCGCTTCTGTGACTTCCAGCAATTCCTTTGCTTCCTGAGAGACTTCTCCCACTGCAAAAGTCCGCGCATTATCGCCGACGAACCCCTGATAGGTTGCGCCGACATCTACGCTGACGATATCGCCCTCTCGGATGACACGCTTATGACTTGGAATTCCGTGAATGATCTCATCATTAATCGAGATACATGCACTGGCTGGAAAGCCACCATAGCCAAGAAAGGATGGAATCGCTCCGCAGCCGACTATATAATCATGAACCAGTTTATCAAGCTGTTTCGTAGTCATCCCAGGCTTGATGGATTTTCCTGCCAGTTCCAATGCGCGAGCGGCAACACGGCCAGCCTCTCGCATTTTCGCCAGATCAGTTTTTGATTTAATAGTAATACTCATTGTTTATGCGCCTACAGCTTTTAAGGTCAGTTTTGTTGTATCAGCAACTTCTTCCTGCCCTACAACAGTTTCCAATTTTCCCTGCTTTGCATAATATTCCTTCAACGGCTCGGTCTGCTTATGATAAACAGCCAGACGATCCAGAACAGTTGCAGGCTGATCATCCTTCCGGATAATCGTCTTTGCACCGCATTTGTCGCAAACGCCCTCTACCTTAGAAGGCTTGTACTGAATGTGATAGGTTGCACCGCATCCTTCGCAGACTCTTCTGCCGGATACACGCGCTTGAATGGTTTCATCGGGAACATAAATTTCCAAAACCTTATCAATGGTAACACCCATAGCATCCAACGCTTCTGCCTGCGGAACTGTCCGCGGAAAACCGTCTAAAATAAAACCGCCCTTACAGTCGTCCTGAGCAATCCGATCCTTCAGAATGCCGATGACAATTTCATCAGAGACCAGTGCGCCACTGTCCATGGCAGCCTTTGCCTTCAGTCCATACTCTGTGCCGTTTTTTACAGCTTCACGCAGCATATTCCCAGTAGAAATCTGTGGGATGGATAATGCTTCTGAAATAACTTCCGCCTGTGTGCCCTTGCCAGCACCCGGCGCTCCTAAAAGAATGAGATTCATCGTTGCAGCCTCCTTATTCCAGGAATCCCTTATGATGACGCATCATCAGTTCCGATTCCAATGTACGAACGGTTTCCAATGCGACGCTGACAACGATCAAAACGGTAGTACCACCCATTGCCAAAGAGCTCAGGTTCGGATCGGCCATTGTCATAAAGATCGGGAAGATTGCAATAACGCCCAAGAAGAATGCACCAACCAATGTGATTTTATTCAGAATCCGCTGAATATAATCGGAAGTCGGTTTACCAGGACGAATACCCGGAATACCACCGTTATTCTGTCTCAGGTTGTTCGCAATTTCAATGGGGTTGTACTGCATTGCTACATAAAAATAGTTAAATGCAATAATTAATACAAAGTAGATCAACGCATAGGTCCAGCTACCTGTATTAAAGAAGTTTAAGAATCCATTATAAAATCTCTGTCCAAAGCTGCTCGGATTTGCATACGGCTGCTTAAACAGGCTGATGGTACTCGGCAATGACATAAAGGACATTGCAAAGATGATCGGCATAACGCCGCTCATGCAAATTTTAACCGGAATATGGGTGGATTGACCGCCATACTGTTTTCTTCCGACTACACGCTTTGCGTACTGAATCGGAATCCGGCGTTCTGCTGCATTCATGAATACAATAAATACGATCATTGCAACAAACAGAACCAGTACCAACAGAGATTCAAAGAAATACCGAGACGGATTAGAAACTGTCATTTCGTACAGTTTTCCCGCCATGGTGGGGAAACGTGCCAGAATACCAGCAAACAACAACATGGAGATACCGTTTCCGATTCCCTTGTCATTGATTCGATTTCCCATCCATACAACGATGGAAGTACCCGCAATGAAGCTCATTACGATTACGAATCCAATGAAGACATTCGCTGCGGTAGAACCGCCGTCATAGACAGCACCCATCTGATTTTTCAATGTCACATAATATGCATAAGACATGAAAGCAGATAGTGCCAATGAAACGGCCGCTGTGATTTTGTTCAGTTTTTTCTGTCCTTCTTCGCCCTCGTCACGGAGTCGCTCCAAAGGCGGCAGCGCATAAGTCAGCAGCTGCATAATGATGGATGCGTTGATATACGGGGTAATGGACAGGGAGAACACCGTCGCTTGAGACAGTGCACCACCTGTAATAATATCCAAATACTCCAGGAAGTTACCACCGGTTGCCTTTTCATCCATCCAGCTGGTAACCATTGAGGTATCCAAGAATGGAACCACAACGGCACAGCCCATACGGAAAATAAGAATCATCAGTAATGTGTAAAGAAGCTTTTTGCGGATTTCAGGAACACTCCATGCATTTCTTAACGTCTTAAACACATTACATCACCTCTGCTTTTCCGCCAGCCTTTTCGATTTTTTCCACTGCGCTCTTTGTAAATTTCGCAGCTTTTACAGTCAGCTTTGTTGTGAGTTCACCATCGCCCAGAACCTTTACGCCAGCATAGGATTTCTTAATCAAGCCAGCAGCCTTGAGCAGCTCTTCATCTACAACAGTATCTTCAGCGAACTTATTTAAATCGGAAACATTTACAATTGCATACTCTGTTGCAAAAATGTTATTGAATCCTCTCTTCGGGATTCTTCTGGTCAGAGGCATCTGACCGCCTTCAAAGCCGATCCGAACGCCGCCGCCGCTACGTGCATTTTGACCCTTATGGCCCTTACCAGCAGTTTTGCCGTTACCGGAACCATGGCCTCGGCCGATCCGCTTTACTTCTTTTGTCGATCCCGCAGCCGGGGATAATTCATGCAGTTTCATGTGTTCTTGCACCTCCTTGCTTACGCTTCTGCAACCTCAACGAGGTGAGAAATTTTCTTAATCTTACCGAGGGTTGCCTCATTATCGGGCTGTACTGTCATATCGCCGATTTTTTTCAGGCCCAGAGAATTTGCAGTTGCAATTTGATCCTGCTTTCTGCCGATCAGGCTCTTTACGAGCTTAATTTCTTTTGCCATTTTGCACCCTCCCTTATCCTAAAATTTCCTTAACAGACTTGCCTCTCTTTTCAGCTACTTCAGCAGCTGTTGTGCAGGATGCCAGTCCGTTGATGGTTGCACGAACAACATTGCAAGGATTGTTGGAACGCAGAGACTTGGTTCTGATATCCTTGATACCTGCAACTTCAATCACGGCACGAACCGGACCACCAGCGATTACACCGGTACCGGGAGCAGCCGGCTTCATCAGAACGCTGCCTGCGCCAAACTGACCCACGATTTCGTGCGGAATTGTTGTGCCCTTCAGCGGAATCTTGATGAGATTCTTCTTTGCATCTTCGATTCCCTTCCGGATTGCGTCCGGAACTTCGCCGGACTTTCCGAGGCCGAAGCCTACGATGCCGTTTCCGTCGCCTACTACAACCAGAGCAGCGAACTTCATGATCCGGCCGCCCTTTACAGTCTTGGATACTCTATTAATGGAAACGACCTTTTCTACCAGTTCGAGACCCTGTGCATCAATTTTAGCCAAAGTAATACCTCCCTATTAGAACTTCAGACCGTTTTCACGAGCACCATCAGCCAATTCCTTGACTCTGCCGTGATACAGATAACCACCTCTATCGAAAACAACATCTGTGATGTTCTTTTCCAAAGCACGCTTTGCGATCAGTGCGCCAACCTTGCGTGCGCCGTCTGCATTACCGCCAACACCGTCGAATTCCTTATCCATGCTGGATGCAGAAGCCAGTGTTACGCCGTTTACATCGTCAATGATCTGTGCATAGATATGCTTTGTGGAACGATAAACATTCAGGCGGGGACAGTCAGGAGTACCGGAAATCTTCGCACGAACTCTTGCGTGTCTTTTTGCTCTGGCTTTATTGCTGTCAAACTTTTTAATCATAGCAATTTAACTCCTTTCAATTACTTTTTGCCCTTACCGGCCTTACCTTCCTTGCGGATGATATGTTCGTCCACATAACGAATGCCCTTGCCCTTATACGGCTCCGGCGGACGCTTTTCCCGAATTTCAGCTGCATACTGACCAACAGCCTGCTTGTCAATACCGCTTACAACAACTGTATTCGGCTGCGGTACTTCCAGCTTAATGCCGTCGATTTCCGGCACGATTACCTGGTGAGAATAGCCCAGGTTCATCACAACATTGTTGCCCTGCTTTGCAGCACGGTAACCAACGCCCTCGATGATCAAGGTCTTGGAATATCCATTGGTAACGCCTTCTACCATGTTGGCGATCAAGGATCTGGTCAGACCATGGAGAGATCTGTATTCCTTGTCATCATTCGGACGTGTTACATTGATCACGCCATCTGCAACTTCGATGCCCAGATCAGTGTGGAACTGTCTGGAAGCTTCACCCTTAGGTCCTTTTACGGTAACGAAATTGTTTTCGCATTTTACGTCTACACCGGCAGGGACACTAATCGGTTTTTTCCCTATTCTTGACATATTACGTGTCCTCCTTACCAAACAAATGCTAACACTTCGCCGCCGACATTCAGCTCACGCGCTTTTTTATCTGTCATGATACCCTTAGAAGTAGAAACGATTGCAATACCCAATCCCTTTCTTACCTTCGGCATATCTTCACAGCTAGAATAGATTCGCAGACCCGGCTTGGAAACTCTGCGCAGACCGGTGATAACCGGACTCTTATTGTCGCTATATTTCAATGTGATACGGATGACGCCCTGTTTTCCGTCTTCAATTACCTGAAAGCCCTTGATATAGCCTTCGTCCAGCAGAATCTGGGTAATTGCCTTCTTCACGTTGGAAGCAGGAACGTCAACTGTGGCGTGCTTTGCGGAACTCGCATTACGAATTCTTGTCAGAATGTCTGCGATTGTATCAGTTATCTGCATGCCAATGACCTCCTTTTCGTAACTTTTTACCAGCTTGCTTTCTTAACGCCCGGAATCTTGCCCTCATGTGCAAGTTCTCTGAAGCAGATACGGCAGATGCCGTACTTTCTCAGATATGCATGAGGTCTGCCGCAGATCTTGCATCTTGTGTAAGATCTTGTGGAGAATTTGGGAGTTTTCTGCTGCTTTAATTTCATTGCCATTTTTGCCATGTGATTGTTCCTCCCTGATTACTTTGCAAACGGAGCACCCAGCAGTGCCAGCAGTTCCTTTGCTTCCTCATCGGTTTGGGCAGTGGTAATGAAATTGATATCCATACCTCTAACCTTATCGATCTTATCGTACTCAATTTCCGGGAAAATCAGCTGTTCCTTAATTCCAGTGGAGTAGTTGCCCTTTCCATCGAAGGAGTTCGGGTTAATTCCTCTGAAGTCACGAACACGAGGGAATCCCACGTTGAACAGCTTGTATACAAATTCGTACATCTTCTCGCCACGCAGGGTAACTTTTACGCCAATCGGCATGCCTTCACGCAGCTTAAAGTTTGCAACGGATTTCTTTGCTCTGCAAACAACCGGCTTCTGACCAGTAATAGCAGTCAGATCCGTCATGATTGCATCGATTACCTTTGCATTGTCCTTTGCTTCGCCGGCAGCAACGTTTACGACTACCTTATCCAGCTTCGGAATCTGCATTACGTTCTTGTAACCGAACTTTGTCATCATTGCAGGAGCAACGGTGCTAGTGTAATAATCTTTCAAAGTAGACATATCGTTTCTCCTTTATTCAAATGATTTGCCGCACTTCTTGCAAACTCTCAGCTTCTTGCCATTTTCTACAACGTGACCAACTCTTGTCGGTGCGCCGCACTTCGGGCATACCAGCTGTACCTTGCTTGCATAAACCGGGGCTTCGGTCTTTACAATGCCGCCGACCTGACCCATTCTGGTCGGTTTTACATGCTTTGTAATGATGTTGACGCCTTCTACGATTACTTTGCCTTCCTTCGGGCTTACTTCCAGAACCTTACCGGTCTTTTTGCCCTTGGACTTATCTTCAACATCCTTATATTTGTATTCGTCCTTACCAGTCAGCAGGACAACGGTGTCACCAGTTTTTACGTGAACTTTACTCATGTGCCTCGACACCTCCGATTACAGTACTTCCGGTGCCAGGGACAGAATCTTCATATAATCCTTGTCACGCAGTTCTCTGGCAACCGGCCCAAAGATACGGGTACCCTTGGGGTTTTTATCTTCCTTAATAATAACAGCTGCGTTCTCATCGAAACGAATGTAAGTGCCGTCTTCTCTTCTCAGTCCCTTTACAGAACGAACAATAACAGCCTTTACAACATCGCCCTTCTTTACAACGCCGCCGGGTGTTGCTTTCTTAACAGAAGCGACCACTACATCACCGATATTGGCATATCTTCTGCGCGTACCGCCCAGAACACGAATGCACATCAGTTCTTTCGCACCTGTGTTATCTGCAACTTTCATATAAGATTGCATCTGAATCACAGCGAGTTCCTCCTTTCGGATTCTTCCAATGAGAAGAATTCCTTGCTTACTCTAATGAAAAATTTACTTCGCTCTTTCGATGATCGTTGTGACACGCCATCTCTTATCCTTAGACAGCGGACGTGTTTCCATTACTTCAACACGGTCGCCGACTCTGCATTCATTCTTTTCATCATGTGCCTTCAGGCGAACGGTTCTCTTTACGATCTTTTTATAAAGCGGATGTTTTACGTTGTCGATGATTGCTACAACGACAGTCTTATCCATCTTATCGCTGACAACCTTACCAACTCTGGTCTTCTTCAGATTTCTTTCAGCCACTTGTAAAACCCTCCCTTATTACTGCTGTGCAGACAGTTCCGCTTTACGGAGTTCCGTCTTAACACGAGCAATATCTTTCTTTACAGCCTTGATGCGAGCTGTATTTTCCAGCTGGTTTGCTGCAAGCTGAAAGCGCAGTGCGAAGAGCTCTTCCTTCAGACTATCCAGCTTGCTGTTCAGTTCATCAACAGGCAGATTTTTCAGTTCCGTTGCTTTCATTCCTGCTCGCCTCCTTCAGCCTTTTTCACAAACTTACACTTAATCGGCAGCTTGTGCATTGCCAGACGCATTGCTTCTCTTGCTGTTTCTTCCGGTACGCCTGCAATTTCAAACATTACTCTGCCCGGCTTTACAACAGCAACCCAGTATTCCGGAGCACCTTTACCGGAACCCATTCTGGTGCCGGCCGGCTTCTTTGTAACTGGCTTATCCGGGAAGATCTTAATCCAAACCTGACCGCCACGCTTGATGTAACGGGTCATTGCAATACGGGCAGCTTCGATCTGGTTGGAAGTGATCCAAGCCGGTTCCAGTGCCTGAATGCCGTATTCGCCATTGCTGACGAAATTACCTCTTGTCGCCTTACCGGTCATACGACCTCTCTGAACACGACGATACTTTACTCTTTTAGGAAGCAGCATTATTGGTTACCTCCTTCTTTTCTTGCATCACGACGGAAATTTCCGTTGTTTCTTCTGTCACCATTGCGATTATCCCGACGGCGTCTGTCGTTGCCACGGTTATTATCACGGGACTTTCTTTCAACCTTTTCTCTCTGCTGTGCAGCCTTTGCAGCATCGCCCTTGAGCACTTCGCCCTTGTAGATCCAAACCTTTACGCCGATTCTGCCGTAGGTGGTATGTGCTTCTGCGAAACCGTAGTCGATATCTGCACGAATGGTCTGCAGCGGAATGGTTCCTTCGTTATAGCTTTCAGAACGAGCAATTTCTGCACCGCCCAGACGGCCGGAAACCTTTGTCTTAATACCCTTTGCGCCCAGACGCATGGTTCTGCCGATGGACTGCTTCATAGCACGACGGAAGGAAATTCTGTTTTCCAGATCCAGTGCAATCTTTTCTGCAACCAACTGTGCATCCATATCCGGCTGCTTTACTTCTACGATATTAACATAAACCTGCTTCTTCAGCATCTTTTCCAGCTGTGCACGGAGCTTTTCGATTTCAGCGCCGCCTCTGCCGATAACAACACCCGGCTTTGCACAGTGAATGTGGATTCGAACCTTATCAGCGAACCGTTCAATTTCGATCTTTGGAACACCTGCAGCGTACAGGTTCTTCTTGATGAACTTACGAACGTTATAATCTTCTACCAGCGTATCGCCGAAGTCGGACTTATTCGCAAACCAGCGTGAATCCCAATCTTTGATAACGCCAACACGGAAGCCGTGCGGATTAACCTTCTGGCCCATAATTCAACCTCCTTGGGATTATTCTTCTTCTTTCAGAACAATGGTGATATGTGAAGTTCTCTTCAAAATGCGATATGCTCTGCCCTGCGCTCTAGGCATAATCCGCTTCATGGTCGGACCAGGTGTTACGAAGCACTCCGCAACATAAAGATTATCCTTGTTCATGTTGTGATTGTTTTCTGCATTTGCAATAGCGGACTTCAACAGCTTTGCCAGCATCGGGCTTGCAGCCTTCGGGGTGAGGTCCAGTGTCGCCAGTGCAATATCAACAGGCTTATTTCTGATCAGATCCAGAACGATCTGAACTTTTCTCGGCGCAATGCGAGCATTTCTCAGGTATGCTCTTGCTTCCATTTGAACTCCTCCTTCCGCTATTACTTACCGTTGTTTGATGTCTTGGAACCGGCATGGCCTTTAAATGTTCTAGTCGGCGCAAATTCGCCCAGCTTGTGACCAACCATGTCTTCTGTTACATAAACCGGAACATGCTTACGGCCATCGTGAACCGCAAATGTGTGTCCTACAAAATCAGGGAAAATTGTGGACGAACGGCTCCAGGTCTTGAGCACTTTCTTTTCACCGGCTTCATTCATTGCCACAACTCTTTTCAACAGAACCTCTTGTACATAAGGGCCCTTCTTGACGCTTCTGCTCATGAATCAGTTCCTCCTTTCCCCTTACTTACCGTTACGGCGTTTTACGATATACTTATCAGAAGCCTTATGCTTCTTTCTGGTCTTATAACCCAGTGCAGGCTTACCCCACGGAGTAACCGGTCCAGGACGACCAACTGGAGATTTACCTTCACCACCACCGTGTGGGTGATCGTTCGGGTTCATAACAGAACCTCTGACTGTCGGTCTCCAGCCCTTGTTGCGAACACGGCCAGCCTTACCTAAGTTTACATTCTCATGATCCAGATTGGAAACCTGACCAATTGCAGCTCTGCAAGCGATCGGAACCTTTCTCATTTCGCCGGAAGGCAGACGAATCAGTGCAAATGCACCTTCCTTGCCCATCAGCTGTGCCATATTACCAGCACTCCGAACCAGCTGTGCGCCCTTGCCCGGATACAGTTCAATTGCGTGGATAAAAGTACCAACCGGAATGTTTTCCAGCGGCAGTGCATTACCCGGCTTGATATCTGCATCAGCGCCGTTGCGAATCACATCGCCAACCTTCAGGCCATCAGGAGCCAGAATGTAACGCTTTTCGCCATCTTCATACTGAACCAGTGCGATAAATGCGCTTCTGTTCGGATCGTATTCGAGTGTCAGAACGGATGCGTTCATGCCGTCCTTATTTCTCTTAAAATCGATAACACGATATTTTCTTCTGTTGCCGCCGCCTCTATGACGAACTGTAATCCGTCCATAGCTGTTTCTGCCCGCATTCTTCTTCAGCGGTTCCAACAGGCTCTTTTCCGGCGCAACCTTCGACAACTTGGAATAATCCGTAACCGTCATCTGACGACGAGACGGTGATGTCGGCTTATAGGTCTTAATTGCCATTTATTTCACTCCTCAAATGCTAGGTTTTGCGGGAGCATTACTCCCATACTGGATGAAACCAACTGTTTCATCATTAGAACATGCCGTCGAAGAATTCGATGGTGCCCTTTCTCTTCTTACCGTCCTTGCCAGGCTTTGTCGGCTCTGGATTTACGGTAATGATAGCCTTCTTGTAATCCGGCTTCTTGCCTTCATAACGGCCAACACGCTTTGCGTGACCGGTGCAGTTCAGTGTGTTCACCTTTACAACCTCTACATTGAACAGGGCTTCTGCAGCCTGTGCAATTTCGATCTTGTTTGCATCCTTTGCCACCTTAAAGGTGTACTTGCCAACTCCCATGTTATCAACACTCTGTTCGGTAATAACCGGAGTCAAAATGATATCCTGAGGCGCTTTCACTTTGCATACACCTCCTCAATTTTTGCAACTGCATCCTTAGAAACAATAAACTTGTCATAATGCAGAATGTCATATACATTCAAGGTGTTGACTGCAGCAGCCTTGACACCCGGAATATTTGCTGCGCTCTTGATTACCTTGCGGTCAGCTTCTGCTGTTACGAGCAGTGCTTTACCAGTTGCATTCAAAGCGTTCAGCATATTTACAACGGTCTTTGTCTTGAACTCGTCGCAAGCCAGGCGATCCAGAACGATCAAATTGCCATCCTGTACCTTAGCGGACAGAGCAGACTTCATACCCAGTTTCCGAACCTTCTTATTTAAGGTGTATCTATAATCTCTCGGCTTCGGGCCAAGTGCAACACCACCGTGTGTCCATTGCGGAGCACGGATAGAACCCTGTCTTGCGTGACCGGTTCCCTTCTGTCTCCAAGGCTTTCTACCGCCACCGCGTACTTCTGTACGAGTCAGAGTAGACTGTGTGCCCTGGCGCTGGTTTGCCAGATAATTCACAACCATTGCATGCAATACAGCTTCATTAGGTGTAATTCCGAAAACGGCATCTGAAAGTTCCATTTCAGAAACCTGCTGGCCTGCCATATCAAAAACTGAAATCTTTGCCATTTACGTTTTCCTCCTTCCTTACGCCTTTACGCTGTCTACGATGGTTACGATTCCGCCCTTCGGCCCTGGAATTGCGCCCTTTACAGCGATGAGATTGTTTTCAATATCGACTTTCACGATTTCCAGATTCTGCACCGTTACCTTTTCAGCGCCCATGTGACCTGCCATGCCCTTGCCCTTATAGATACGGGACGGGGAAGAACAAGCGCCCATGGAACCTGCTTGTCTGTGCACAGGACCAGTACCGTGTGTTTCCTTCAGTCTGTGCTGATTGTGACGCTTAATTGCACCTGCGAAGCCTTTACCCTTGCTGGTGCCGCTCACATCTACGCTGTCACCAACAGCAAATGTGTCAGCCTTGATTACATCGCCAACATTCAGTGCATCGCAGCCTTCCAGTCTAAATTCCTTCAGTGTCTTCTTTGCTGCAACGTCAGCCTTTTCGAAGTGACCCTTCATAGGCTTGTTCATGCGCTGTACTTTTACATCGCCATAGCCGACCTGAACAGCGGCATAGCCGTCGTTTTCAACAGTCTTCTTCTGAACAACCACGCAAGGACCAGCTTCCACAACAGTAACCGGGATTACTTTGCCGGATTCATCGAAAATCTGCGTCATGCCGATTTTCTTGCCGATAATTGCTTTCTGCATTCTTTTTTCCTCCTATAGGTTATTGGTTGACTTCCGCCAACATGACCGATGACTTTCGTCATCCGCAGTACAAGTACTGCATGGTGTTTACTTGACTTCCATTACGATGTCAACACCAGCCGGAACTTCCAGCTTCTGAAGTGCTTCTGTTGTTTTCTGAGTCGGTCTGATTACATCAATCAGTCTCTTGTGAGTCCGTCTCTCAAACTGTTCACGGCTGTCCTTATACTTATGAACGGCACGCAAAATTGTGATGATTTCCTTATCCGTTGGGAGCGGAATCGGACCAGATACTCTTGAACCACTTCTCTTTGCTGCTTCTACAATTCGAGCCGCAGCCGCATCAACAGTTGCATGGTCATAGCCTTTGATCTTGATTCTGATCTTTTCGCTTACTGCCACTGTTTTTCGCCTCCTTAACAAATTGATATTGGGGGGCTGGGAATACCCATTTCAGAATTTTTCCACGCATCCGTGTGTATCATCGCAGTAGATATGAAAAAAGCTCGAAAAAGCGCACGCCTCCCGAGTCTCTACTACAACACAGCATAGCATCCCTGCTTACTGTTCTTCACGGCACACAGCCTTGTGTATTCTGACTCGCCCGGTTTTAAATCGGACATACTCCATGAAAATTACCTGACAAACCGTCAGCAACCTTTCACTTCAACGCATATCATATTCTTTGCAATCACGCTTGTATATCATACCATACTTTTCATCGAATTGCAAGCTTTTTTTCGCGTAAATTCAAATTTTATTGTAAATTTTTATTTGAATCAAAATATCATTTAACAATATCAGTTCAAACACGCTGATTGGTATGCATTTATCAGCCAATACCCGCTATTTTGTCGTGTTTTCCGATTCTTTCTCTTGCATATTATACTATTATATGGTATAATATGAACAGGCTATGCATATACGATTTTTCGCAGACTCACAATGAGAGCGAATCGCAAAAAGAAAGGATACGAAACATGAACTATCAAACCGCTTATCAAAAACTGGAGCCTTATCATCAGACCCATCTGTTGCGGTTCTTTGATGAATTAACGCCGCCCCAGCAGCAGCATCTGCTGCATCAGATTGAGCAGCTGGATTTGGAACCGTTTGCTTACCTGGAACATGGAAAGGCTGATGCAGCACGTGGCACCTTACAGCCGCTCGGTGCCTGTACCATTGAACAAATTGAAGCCCATCGGGAAACCTATCAAAAAATCGGACTGGACGCCATTCGCGCTGGAAAAGTTGGCTGTGTGCTTCTGGCAGGTGGACAAGGCAGCCGGCTTGGCTTTGAACACCCCAAGGGCACCTTTAATATTGGCAAAACCCGCACGCTCTACATCTTTGAATGCCTCATCCAGAATTTAATGGATGTTGTGCAGGAAGCAGGTGTTTCCATTCCCCTGCTGATTATGACCAGCCAGTCCAACGATGCTGAAACAAAAGCATTTTTCGAAGCGCATCAGTATTTCGGCTATGACCCGAACTGTGTACACTTCTTCATTCAGGAAATGGCACCGGCTGTCGATGCGCAGCACAAAATTTTGATGAATGCCAAGGACAATCTGATTCTCTCCCCCAACGGAAACGGCGGCTGGTTTTCCTCCATGCAGCGTGCCGGCATGCTGAACATGCTGGAACAGCAGGGAATCGAATGGCTGAACGTCTTTGCAGTCGATAATGTGCTACAGCGTATGGCGGATCCCTGCTTCCTGGGCGCTACCATTGCATCCGGCTGCGCTTCCGGTGCAAAGGTGGTTGCAAAAGCAGATCCGGATGAACGGGTTGGCGTACTCTGCTTAGAAGATGGCAAGCCCTCCATTGTAGAGTATTACGAAATGACAGATGAACTGCGCACTGCACGGGAGCCGGATGGACGGCTTTCCTATAACTATGGCGTCATTTTAAACTATCTCTTCCAGGTTTCCCATTTGGAGCAAACGCTTCAGGCAGATTTCCCGCTACATCTGGCGCATAAAAAGATTGCCCATTTGGATGAAAACGGCAACCTGCTTCCCGTACCGGAAGAACCAAACGGCTTTAAGCTGGAAACCTTGGTGCTGGATATGGTACACATGCAGGAAAGCTGCCTCTCCTATGAAGTGGTACGAGAAAAGGAATTCGCTCCCGTCAAGAACAAGAACGGCGTAGATTCCGTCGAAACAGCACAGGCACTTCTGGAACAAAACGGCATCCAATTATAACAATGCATTTGCACCCACGGCAACAATAAGACCGTCCTCCCACATTCCGCAAGCGGAACAGGGAGGACGGTCTTTTTATTTGATCTGTAGAATCAGAACGTTTACAATCCCTTAGGAAGCCGGAACCGGTGCTTTCTTCGGCACACGCAGATTCACAATACAGCCCTTCGGACATTCTTTCACACACAAGCCGCACGAAACACACTTGTCGTAATCCAGAACCGCCAGGAAGTTCTCCACGTGAATGGCATCCTTCGGACAAACCTTCTCACACTTCTTACAGCCGATACAGGACCTTTCGCAAGCCTGCATCGCTGCTTTTCCCATATCGTGAGAGGAACAGCGTACATCAACCTTTTTCTTCTCCGGACGCAGCGAAATCAACTGATTCGGACATGCTTTTGCGCACTTTCCGCAGGAGATACAAGTCTCCGTGCAAAAGGTTGCAATGCCATCCTGCAAGGTAATGCAGCCTTCCGGACAGACCGCTGCGCAATCTCCATAGCCAAGACATCCATACAGACAGGAGCCATTGCCTCCATAATACCGCTTGGCAGAAGCACAGGTCAAGGTACCGCCCTGAAAAGCAAAGGTCTGCTTGGTTACATTGCAAGTGCCCTGACAGTGCAGCACCGGAACCTGCTTGGCTTGCGCTTCCACGGTAGTTCCCATTACTTCACCAATTCCGGCAGCTGCCTTGGCACCGCCCGGCAGGCAGGCATTGGGGGCTGCGCCCTTATTGACAACGGCATCTGCATAGTCGGCACATCCTGCAAAGCCGCAGGCACCGCAGTTGGCACCCGGCAGCAGTTCGGTAATCTTCTCTACCCGCTCATCGGTCTTAACCGCAAATACCTTTGAAGCAACGGTCAGCAAAACGCCAAACAAAATGCCCATGCCGAGAAAAATCAAAATCGGATATCCATATTCCATTTTACAGGCACTCCTTTCCTTACTGTCCCAGACCGCCAAAGCCCAGGAAGCTCATAGAAACGATGGATGCTGCAATCAGCGTAGCTGGCACGCCACGGAACATAGCAGGTGTTTCTGTTTCGGATTCCACCACTCTGGAACGCACGCCAGAAAACAGAATCATTGCCAATGCAAAGCCGATACCGGAAAACAGTGCATTCACAATGGACTGTCCGAAGCTATAGCCTTCGTCAATGTTCATGATGGTAACGCCCAAAACAGCACAGTTTGTCGTAATCAGTGGCAGATAAACACCCAGCGCCCGATAAAGCGGCGGCATCATTTTCTTAACCAGAATTTCAATCAGCTGTACGAAAACAGCAATGACCAAAATAAAGGCAACCGTCCGCAAATAGGCCAGATCCAGCGGAACCAGAATGAAGTGATAAATCGGATACGTCACCAACGAAGCGCAGACCATGACAAAAATAACTGCCATACCCATTCCAAGACTGGAATCCAGCTTCTTGGATACGCCCAGGAACGGACAAATGCCGTAAAATTTCGACAATACAAAGTTATTGGTCAGCACCGCAGCAATGATAATGGTAACAACTGTACTCATGCTTCCGCTTCCTCCTTCTTAGCATTACATACTGCCGCATTCGGACAGCTGGAGCATCCCAGCTTCTTCGGCGGCTTGCGGTTGGACAGCTTGCAGACTACTGCAATAATCAGTCCCAGTGTCAGGAATCCGCCTGCCGGCATTACAAACAGGGTAATGGTGTGCGATGCCATACCCGGAATGGACAGTCCAAACCATGTACCGGATCCCAAAATCTCACGAACAGAACCCATCAGGAACAGCGCCAAAGTAAAGCCCAGTCCCATGCCCAGTCCGTCTAATACCGAAGCAAACGGCTTATTCTTGCAGGCAAACATTTCTGCCCGTCCCAGAATGATACAGTTTACGGTAATCAGTTCCAGGAACGTACCCAAACTGGTATACAAAGACGGCACAAAGCCATGCAGCAGGAACTGAATCAATGTTACGAACGTCGCAATGATGACAATGTAGCAAGGCAGCTTCACCGATTCCGGAATCAGCTTTCGAATCAGGCTGATTACCAGGTTGGAACAGACCAGTACAAACGCTGTGGACAGACCCATACCGATTCCGTTAAATGCACCTGTTGTAACTGCCAAAGTCGGACACATACCCAGCAAGGAAACCAAAACCGGGTTTTCCCGAATCAGACCCTTGGTAAACTCCTTCCAATTGCTCATGATAAAATCGCCTCCTTATTGGCAGCATACGTATCCATTGCACACTGAATAGCGCTCTTTAAGCCCTTTGAAGAATAAGTTGCACCGGTAATATTATCGGCTGCATTGACAGAATCGCTGTCGGTCAAGCCAATCAAATTGGAAACCAACAATTCCGGATTGGTTTTCAGCTTGGTGCCAAGTCCCGGTGTTTCCGTTAAGTTGACAAAAGATACATCCGTCAGGGCACCATCTGCATCAATGCCGATGATCACCTGAATACCGCCCTTGTTGTAACCATCTGCGGTAACCAGGAACGCAGCCTGCTGATGTTCATCCACATAAACCGCAGTCAATGTAGTCTTATCCACTTCTGCCGGCTGAATGCTGTCCAGATCCACTTCTTCAAATGTTCCGGCATCCGGCAGGGCAGACAAGCTTTCTAAAATGGCATCCTCTTCTGCGGCTGCAATTTTATCCTTGGTGACAGCATTTGCCACTGCCAGCAAACCGCAGCACAATGCACAGACCACTGCCAGCACAATCGGCGGCAGAATCATCTTTTTCTTATCATGCATGCTGCTTCTCCTCCTTTTCCGGTTCCTTTTTTCCGATTGGCTGCTTCATGGTCAGCCGATCAATGTACGGAGTCAACAGGTTCATCAGCAAAATGGAGAACGAGCAGCCTTCCGGCATATTGGCCCAATAACGAATGACAAACGTGAGGATTCCGCATCCAATACCAAAGACAATCTTGCCCTTGGTGGTAATCGGTGTGGTCACATAATCTGTTGCCATAAAGAACGCACCCAACAGCACACCGCCTGCCAGAACCTGATACAACACATCGCTGAGATTGCCGCCAGTTACCAGTGTATAAATCAAAGTAAAGACGGACAGGGAGCCCAAATAAGCCACCGGTGTTGCAGCAGAAATAACCCCTACTGCAATCAGGAAGATACCGCCGATCAGCAGTGCCAGCGCAGAGGTTTCGCCCAGGCTTCCGCCGACATTGCCCAAAAAAAGAGACAGCAGACCAGCATCTCCGGAAACAAGCGGTGTTGCACCAGTCAGTCCATCTGCCAGATTGGCAGAAGATGCTGCCATTTCACCAAAAGAAAGGCCACGATAATAGAACGGCTTTACCCAAGTGGTCATGTCGCCTGCAAATGCCAACAGCAGAAATACACGTCCGGTAATGGCAGGGTTTGCAAAGTTACAACCCAGACCGCCAAACAACTGCTTGACCACAGCAATGGCAACAATACAGCCAATAGCAGCCTCCCAGAGCGGCAGTGTTGCCGGCACATTTAACGCCAGCAGCACACCAGTCAGCAGCGCAGAGCCATCCTGAATGGTATTCTCCTTCTTCATCAGCTTCCGGCAGATCCACTCAACCAGCACACTGACTGCTCCACAAAATACGATTAAAAACAAAGCACGCACACCAAATACAATGGTAGCAGCCACGATTGCCGGCACCAGTGCAAGCAGCACCAGACCCATGATTTTTTGTGTGGTCATCCTGCTCCGAATATGCGGAGAGGGTGATACGGTTAATAATTCCTGCATTTGACGCACTCCCTCCTACTTTTTCGCCATCAGCATGGCCTTTGCCAGCTGGTTGGTTTCTGCCACACGCCGCTTTGCCGGACAGGCATAGGTGCAGCAGCCGCAATTCATACAAAGCGTAACCCGCAGTTTCCGCAGCGCATCCAGATCCTTCTGGCGATATGCTTTTCCGATTTCTGTCGGCATCAAATTCAGCGGACAGGCACGGATACAGCTCCCGCATCGGATGCAGGCAGACGGTTCCGGCAAATCTGCCTTCTGGAATGCCAAAATTGCATTGTTGGATTTTAAAACCGGATCTGCCGGATTGGGAATGCTGATTCCCATCATCGGTCCGCCGTAAAGCAGTTTCTTTACGTTTTCCGGCTTCCAGCCGGCAAACTCCAGTACATCCTGCACCGGGGTTCCGACCGGAACAACAACATTACACGGAGCAGTTACAGCATCTCCATCCACTGTCAGCATGCGCTGTACCATCGGCATACCGGTTTTCAAATAACGGCTTACAAAGGCAACAGAGGAAACGTTCATCACGATAACACCCTGATCTGCCGGCAGCTCGCCTTCTGCTACAATTCTGCCTAAGGTATGATAAATGAGCACCTTTTCTGCACCCTGCGGATAAGTTTCCGGCAGCACCTGCACGGTAATTTCCGAATGAGAAGCAGTCTGTTTCTGCAAAATGGAAATAGCTTCCGGCTTGTTGGCCTCTATGCCAATGATTGCCTTCGGGATTTCCAGCCAGTGCAGCACCTGCAAAATACCATCTACTACTTCTTCCGGTGCTTCCACCATCTGCCGACAGTCTGATGTAATATACGGTTCACATTCTGCGGCATTGATGACCAAGGTATCAATCGTCTGCTTCGGTGCAAGCTTCACATGCGCCGGGAAGCTTGCGCCGCCCATACCCGTCAAGCCGCTTGCTCGAATGGCAGCCAGGAATTCCTGCTTGCTGTGAATCACTGGAGGCTGTACATCCGGACAGACCGTCTGCAATCCATCGGTGGTAATTTCCACCATCTTACAGACTCTTCCGTTGCTCATACGATAATCTGTAATCCCCGTCACCGTTCCGGATACACCAGAATGAATCGGGGCTGCCATAAACGCATCAGTATCTCCGATCTTCTGTCCGACCGTCACGGACTCTCGCAGCTTTACCACCGGTGAACAGGGGGCACCAATGTGCATGCTCATCGGAATCCGCACAAGCTTTGGCAGCGGCAAGGTCTTGCTCTGACTTTGCTGGGTGCCTTTCCAATGCGGCAGCTTCACGCCGTTTAAACGTTTCCTCAATTTGACTCCTCCTTATCATTGTTCAGAGAATCTGTATCCATTTTCCAACCGGAGCAGCGGCTCAATCTGCCCGTTTTGTAAAATGCAGGCCATTGCTGACATAGATCTGACCGTTCTGATCCTCTGCAAGCACCTGGTAATCCGTTGCCTGCAAATGTCGTTCCAGTCCAGCCGTTCCCTCCATGTAAATTTCCGTGGAGAGCAAGTCCGAACGCAGTCCGCTGTCACAGAGCACGGTCACAGTCTTTAAATCTGTTTCCACTGGCATTCCAGTCTGCGGATCTAGGATGTGTTCATAGACCGTGCCGTCTTCCGCTGTAAAATACCGCTCGTATCCGCCGGATGTAGACAAAAAGCATGCCGGCGTTTCGATCGTGCCCAAAATGCCCTCCCCGTCCGGATCCCGAACGGAAATGACAAACGGTTTCCCATTCGGCTTTGCTCCATACAGCACCATAGAAGATTCCATAGAGACAATGGCATAGGAAGCATCCGACTGATTCAAAACGGCTGCCGCCTGATCCATTGCATATCCCTTTGCCACTGCGCCAAAATCCAATTGTGCGCCGCCGGAAAGAGATACCGTCCCGTCTTTCGCCGCAACATGTTCCGGCGAAACAGTCGCAAGCGCCTGCTGCCGCTGTGCTGCCGTGGGCACCTTCGGATGATCCGTGGTAATGCCCCAAAGTGCCGTCAGGGCACCGATGGTCACATCCACTTTTACACCATCCTGCTGCTGCGCAGTCTGCACCTGCGTAACCAAATCATACAGCATGGTATCCTGTGAGGTGCCGGACTGATTGCAGCGGCTGACCACGCTTTCTGCATCATAACAGTCCAGCTGGTCATCCAGCTGCCGCATGGTTTCCGCCAACGGTTCCTGCAAGGACTCCGGTGCTGTAATGGTGCAGATGGTATCCATGACATACAGGGTGTTGCTGGGCAGTGCTTGATCCGTCGAATGCGTATGCATCCGCCAGATCACCGCCGTACATCCGCCGGCTGCCAAAACAAACGCACAAAGCATGCCAATGGAGCGAGGAATTTTTTTTGGAAAAATCATAAAAAAGCCTTTTCATCTCCGGGAAAAAATGGTATAATAGAAAGATCTCAGCAGCATGTTGCCATGCTGCTTTCGTGTAAAACGACAAAGTTCCACACGCTTTTTCATTATAGACCATTTCTTTTGAAATGTAAACAGAAAAATCGTTTTGATTTCATAAATATTTTTTCAATGCCGAGGAAACCCTTGGCAGGAACAACAATCATCGCCTAGGCAGCTGGCTGCAAAGCATTCTAAATCCAGTCAGCCCGCTGTCAGAATTGGGAGGAAGTACATGAAAGGTTACCGCATCAGCGTCATTCGACATGGACGCACCGCTGCTAATGACAGCGGCATTTATATTGGCCGCACCGATTTTCCGCTTTCGGATAAAGGTGCCGCTGAACTGAGTCAAAAGCAGGATACGTATATTTATCCCCGTGTTGCAAGAGTCTACAGCAGTCCATTGCAGCGCTGCTTGGAAACAGCAGAAATTCTTTTTCCAGATGTGCCCATTCAAACGGTAGACAATCTCATCGAGATGGACTTCGGTACATTTGAAGGCAAAAGCACCGAGGAACTCATTGACCGACCGGAATTCAAGACCTGGATCAAAGGCGGTTTGGAATGCCGTCCGCCAGAGGGCGAAAGTGTGCAGGAAGTCCAGCTGCGCATCTTCAAGGCACTGCGGGAAATCATTCAGGATATGATGACAGAAGATCTGCTGCACTGCGCAGTCATCACCCATTCCGGCATTATTTCCAACATGCTTGCCGGATTTGGACTGCCAAAAATTGACGCGAAAGAATTGCTCTGCGAACCGGGAGAAGGATTCGACATTCTGGTTACAGCACAGCTCTGGCAGCGTTCTCAGGCATTTGAAATCCTTGGAAAAACGCCTTATTCGGAATAATTCCAATTCTTCTGGGAGATACTACCGGAAATGATTCCGGGAGGAATGCCATCATGCAGCTTCGTGCCCTTCGGCAATTTTCCAAACAAATTGTTACCCATGCTTCCATTCGCCGCTACCGCCTGCTCTGTGCCCTTCTGCCGGCAGTCTGGCTGCTTTTCCAAGTACTCGGTGCCGGCACCGCAGTGATCTACAGCCGATTTCTGCCCCACAGCACATTTCCGGCACAGCTGCTCTGGCTGGCGTTTTTAATTGGATTCCGACTCGTTCAGCTGGCAGCAACCGTTCCGCTGCAATATCAACTCCTTGCCTGCTGCACCAGCTTAGCAGGTCTGCAAGCCAAAACACCCTATTCCCTGCGGACTGCCTATTGCTTACAGCTGCTAACCGGTCTGCTGCGCACGCTGCTGTTTCTACCCGTTCCGCTGCTGGGTGCATGGGGGTATCGCTGCCTGCAAACGGCAGCCCTCCATCCTGCGTCCAGTACCGTTTGGGTCTTCTGTGCCCTGCACTGCCTCTCTGCCATGCTGCTCGCCTGCGGTTTGGCAATCCGGTACAGTCTGGCACTGGGGGCTGCTCCCTTTTGGCTATTGCAGCATCCGGAGCTTCCTGTTCATCGCATCCCCAAGCTTGCCGTGCAAAGCATGCAGGGACATCTGCGGCACCTGCTGCCAATTGGCGGACTGGGCTTGCTGCAACTTCCGCTTCTCTGGCGAATTCCACGCATTCTTTTAGAATGCACCCTTTGTTATAACATTCCCATTGCAGAACAGCAAGGAGAACATCCAGCATGACGCTTCATTTTACAGTCCGAACGGCTGCACCCATTCCACTCAAACAATTCCTGCGCAAACAGGAAGGCGTTTCCCAACGGCTGCTTTGCCGACTCAAGCAATGCGGCGGGATCTCCTGCAACGGCCATCCCATCCGCACCATCGACCCGGTAACAGCCGGAGATGTGATTTGCCTGACCCTGCCGGAAGAATCCGGTTTAACGCCCAATCCGGCACTTTCTGTGCCCATCATCTTTGAGACAGAAGATTATCTATTGTATGATAAGCCTGCCGGCATGCCAGTGCACCCTTCTCCGGGACACTATACCGACACACTGGGAAATGCGTTCAGCGCACAATTTCCAAGTCATGCCTTTCGCCCGGTCAATCGTCTGGATCGGGACACGACAGGACTTTGTCTGGTGGCAAAACATGCTGCCTGTGCAGCAGCCCTGCAATATCAAATCCAAAAGACCTATTATGCCGCCGTATGCGGTTCCATCACAGAGTCTGGCACCATTTGCACACCCATTGGGCGCTGTCCCGATTCCATCTTGAAGCGCTGTGTCACGCCGGACGGAAAGCCTGCCGTAACGCATTATACCCCTCTCTTTCGGGAGGGTGCCTATACATTTTTACGCATCACGCTGGAAACCGGACGCACCCATCAAATTCGGGTACATCTCGCCAGCATCGGGCATCCGCTTGCCGGAGATTCCCTTTATGGCGGCACTCTGACCGATTGCAGCCGACATGCGCTGCACTGCGGCTCCATGCAGTTTCCAGATCGTTTCCGTTCTGCCTGGATGACCGTACACTGTCCGCTTCCGCCGGATTTTACCGCACTTTTTCCGACTCACCTTTAGGAGGTTTTACCATGAAACAAATTTTGCTTTTTGCAGCATCTGTCTCCACACACTTGCAATATAACCGCCCCATTCTGGAAATGCTCCGCAAAATGGGACATACCGTTCACATTGCCTGTAACTTTACGGACAGCAACATTCCACAGGAAGTTTCGGATGCCTTCCAAAAAGAACTAACCGAGCAGAAGATCCCCTACCACGATCTTCCCTTTGCACCAACACTGCTACATACCATGCAAAATCACAAAGCCAATCAGCAGCTACAGACCCTGCTTCAGGAAACAAGCTTTGACCTGGTGCACTGCTTTGGAACCATTGCCGGCTATTATGGAAGAGCAGCTGCTGCAACATCCGGCATTCCCATTTTCTACAGTGCACTGGATTTTCGAGTATTCCGAAACGGCTCACACTTCCTGAACCAGTTTTTCAAGTGGACGGAGAAAAAGCGGGCGAAGCAGACCAGTGTATTCTTTGCTTCCAATCCGGAAAATGCCTCCTACGCCACCCAGAAGCTGCAAATTGGAGAGGTTCATACCTTGCCCGGCACCGGCATCAATCGGGAAGCCTTCCAGCAAACAAGCTGCACCCGGGAAGAACTGCGCAAACAACTAAATATCCCGGAAGATGCAATCGTTCTGCTCTCTGTCGGCAGTTTAACCTGGGCAGAATATCAGCGTGCCGTCCTGCAAGCGATCTCTCGTTTGCCGCAGTACAACCTCTATTACCTGCTTTGCGGAATGGGGCCGGATTTGGACTTCTTAACAAAACTTGCTGAACGGCTTCATGTAGCAGATCGGGTTCAATTTTTGGGCTACCGAACTGATCTGCCAGATCTGTATCAGGCTGCAGATCTCTTCTGCCTCCCCTCGAAGCGGGAAGCGCTGGGCATTCATGCGCTGGAAGCGATGGCTGCCGGACTGCCGCTGCTGACTTCCGACCGAAACGGCATGCAGTTTTATAACGACGGCAGTTCCGAAGGACGCACCTATCCCTGTGACGACATAGAAGCGCTCACAAAAGAAATCCGGGAACTGGCGGACCACGCCGATCTGCGGAAAAAGATGGGGGATGCCAATCGGGAAGCCTGTGCTGCCTGGCGGCAGGAAAAGGTGCTTCCGGTACTGGAAGAAACCTATCAAAAATACTTGAGCGAATAACAAGCAATGGGTTCGAAGCATTCCTCCCAGAAACAACAAAATCGGCATGCCATTTGAAACGGCATGCCGATTGTTTCATTCCAGTATTTTTACGAAACCTGAAAGCCCATTGCCCGAAATTGATCAATGGCATCTCCCAAAATTTCCGCATTGGTGGAAGAAACCGAATGCAGCAGCAGAATCTCTCCGCCGTGTGCATGGCTGGTGAGGTCTTCCAATGCCTTTGCTGGATCTGGCTGCTGATCGGTCAGCCAATCCACATACGCAAAGCTCCAAAACAGCGTCTGATAGCCACATTCCTGTGCAATCTCCAACGCCTGCTCAGAATATTCGCCGCACGGACAGCGGAAATACTGCATTTCATAGCCATACGTGTCCGCCACATAATCGTGCAGCGAAAGAATTTCTTCTTTTGCCGCTTCCGGAGAAAGCGTTGGCAGACTTGCGTGCGTCATGCCGTGATTCCCCAGCGTATGCCCCTCTTCGATCATCCGATGCACCAATTCGGATTCTGATTTTGCATAGTCCCCGGTTAAAAAGAAAATGGCATGTGCCTGCTTTTCTTGCAGCACATCCAAAATTTTTGCGGTATATCCATTTTCATAGCCCTGGTCAAAGGTCAATATAATCTGCTTCCGATCCGGTGTTGTGGCATAAGCACCGAATTTTTGAAACTGCTGATCAAATTGCAGAGCATCCAACGGACAGTTCTCCGCATCGACTGCGGTTCCCTGTCCATAGCCGATCTTCTGATTGTCGGCAGCATACGCAGAAATGGGCAAAAGCAAACTGCATGCCGTTGCTGCTGCAACCAGACGTGTCATCCATTTTTTGATACAAAGCCACCTCTTTTCGATTTGCCCCGTATCCATACAAGGGCACACTGTCACATTACAGGACAGTGTGCCCTTAGTATATCCGCAATTCGACACAATATGCTTACAGCGCCTGCCAAGGATTCTTTTCCCTTGCAGGCGCTGTAAGCAGAACAAGCAGCTTGTACGCTGCCCCTCTCTTTGTATCCAATTCGCTTGATTCAGCCGAAGCTTTCCGCTCCTGTACAGAGTATCCGCACTTCTTTTGTCTCAATCGTTTAAATAAGACTTTACCAAAACCTGTAACAGCTCATCCCGATCGATATGCCGGATCATGCTCCGAGCGTTGTTATAGGTGGTTATGTAGGTCGGATCTTCTGACAAGATGTAGCCTACAATTTGGTTCACCGGATTATAGCCTTTTTGCACCAGTGCATCGTATACAAGCGTCAGTGTTTTTTTCATTTCGAGTTCTCGTTCATCATTGACAGAAAATGTCATAGTTTTGTCAAACATCTGATTCAACCTCCTTCAAACTGGTTCTATTCTTATTATACCCGAAATTCCAACAAGAAACAAGCAAATTTTGATATTTTTCTGTTTTGTAATTTTTTCGCCCCTCATTTTTGTACATTATGGCCAAAAAAATCGTGCAAAATCGGGGCAGAACGTCCTGTCCCGATTTGCCCGGATTGGGGTTATGCGTTGCAGCAGTCAGAACGCTTTACAAAGGATTCGCAGTCGGTACATTCCGGTACAGTCGGATTGCTTTCGTGGGTACCAACAGAAATGCTGTTCAAACCGCAGTACTGTTCGGTGCCCAGATTATGCTGGCACTGTGTGACGGTACAATGAATGCTCGGATTTTTCATTTTGTTTTCCATGACTTTGTTCCTCATTTCTAAAAATTCCCCTGAAGCGGCGGCAATAGAATCGGATTTGCCGATCGGCGCTGCTGCTGCATCAGGTGTACTGCTAGTATGCCGCTTTCTCTGCATTTTATGCGGTAAAAGGTGATTCCATTCCACCCGAACCATTTTGTCGCAGTTTTTCCATCTACACTTCCTTTACACTTTAAAAATAGAACATTTACGTTTCAAAATCAAGCAAATTCTGCAATAGAATTGACAAACTGTTCCAAATTTGATACAATTAATAAAATACTTTATGACAGATCCAAAAATTGGATCTCTAAGCGGAAACAGAATCTATGGCACACACCGCCTTTTTCCGCATACGATAGGGAGAAGCCGGCATTTTCATGCCGCTTGAGGACAACGACAGATATTCTGACGCACCAGATGGAGGAGTTTTTATGGATCAATTTCAGCAAAACGGCAACCAAATACCGCCGTATCCGCAACAACCGCAAAATAACAATCAGGCGAATTACCAACAGCCACAACAAGCTCCTGGCTATCAGCAGCCACAGCAGGCTCCCGGTTACCAGCAGCCGATGTATTACAATCAACAGCCAAACTATACCAATTCCATGCCAAACTATACTGGAATGGCAGCAGTCGGGGCAGAACCTGTTGCCAAAAAATCCAAGGCACCAAAAATCATTGCCGGCATCGTAGGCGGCGTGGTACTGGTTGGCGCAGGCAGCGGCATTGCCTATGCTGCCAGTGATACTGTCAAGAATTTTACACGTGCCAACTTCACCAGTGATGAGAGTTATTTTGCCTGGGTCATGGAAAAGAATGCAACCGAAAGTGCACAAAAAATGAAAGATCGCTATGCCCGCTACCTGGATCTTATGGACAGCAGTACTTCTAAAATCGGCATTGCAGCAGAATTTTCCGATACCACAAAAGATCTGATTCTAGATGCTATGGATGGCACTTCCGCAGAAGGTCTGGAACTGGACAGCGCTGCCATTGAGGGTAATCTGGTACACACAGACGGCAACTATGGCGTTACAGCCAGCCTGATTGCAAATGATACCAATTTACTGGATCTGAATCTTTCCTACAGCCAAGACGATCAGGCAATGTATCTGCAAATCCCGTCTTTGTCGGACGATTATATTTCTTTCTCCACTTCTGATCTGGAAGAAGAACTGGAAGCTGATTGGGGAGACGAAAACCCATTCCCCTTGGATGCGCTCTTCTCTTCTGATACATTCCGGGATATTCTCTCTCCAGAGGAACTGGAAGATCTGTATGTGCGCTACACCGACGTCTTAACAGAAGCACTGGATGACGATGTACAGGTTCATACGCGTGAAAACGTAGAAGTCGGCAACCTGGAATTTTCCACTACAGAAATTGAACTGGGAGTCGATGAGGAAACGGCTGCTTCTGCTGTTTGTGCCATTTTAAAGGAAGCGAAAAACGATTCCGTGATCCAGGATATCGCAGTTACCTACGGCGATATGAGCGAAGAAGATTATAAGGACACCGTGCAGGAACTCATTGACGAACTGGATGACACAGCAGACAGTAGTTCCAACGATACCGTATGCACACTCAGCCTGTACGTTGATGCAACCGGCACCATCTGCGGCATCAATATGGACATTCCGGATACCTGCACCATTTATTCCTTTGCCGGCTTCGACACCAAGCATGCCGGTGTTGCATTCCGTGCATCGATTGACGGAGAAGATCTTGCAGACATGACCGTGGAACTGGATCGGGACGGCAAATCCTTCAGCGGCTCTGGAGAAGCCTCCTTCTGCATAGATGAGGAAACATATACCGCTTCCCTGGAAATTGACGGCTTAGAAGTCGTTGACCGCGAACTGGGTTATGTGAAAGGCGATGTAACCATTTCCATTCCGGATCTGGTTGATCGTTTCACACTTCGATTGGATTCCGACGGAAATGCCCAAACCATCTCTGCAGACCTTGCATATGATGGCGACGATTACGGAACCATTTCCTTGACATACGGCATTGACAGCGCATCCAGCCACGACATTTCCCTGCCGGATGCCAATGCCACCATCTACAATGGGGACGATGATGATGCACTGGATGAATATGCCGATAACATCGACGTCGATGCGTTCTATGCTACGCTAGAAGATGCACTGGGTATTCCGGATGCAGAAGCATTCCTGAATGATCTCTTCTCGGATGACTACACGGACGATGACGATGATTGGTATGATGATGACGACGATTGGTATTACGACGATGACGACGATTGGTATTACGACGATGACGACTGGTACAATGATGATGATGATTGGTACTACGAAGATTGGAACCGATCCGATTATTATGACTATGGCGATTCGGAAAGCACCACACGCAGCAACAGCAGCATCTTCCACCGTTCTTAATACGTTTTTCAAATAAGCAATTCCCAAAATCGGCTGTGCCTACTGACACAGCCGATTTTTTCAGCAACATACTAAATGAGCCTGTCTGTAAAGGAACAGACAGACCCTGCTTTTTTACTTTTTCGGAACCGCATATAAATTGGTTTCCCACGCCGGGACATAGAGCTGATGCCGAATGTAGATATCATAATTGGGATTCAATCGCTTAATCAGCAGCGGCAAGGCAAACATGTCCTCATTGCGGTGATACAGCGAAACCATCAGCTTTGGCGTAAAATGCGCAATGGTCTGTGCCGCACCCCAGAGTGCTTCCCGTTCGCAACCCTCTACGTCCATTTTAATCAAGGTTGCCGGACGGCCCTCCAGAATGCTGTCCACCGAACGTGCCGTGATTTCCTGCCCCACAGCAGTCACCGCTGACTGCCGGCCTGCCTTTGTCGCAAATGGCACAGTGGTATCTGTACACCAAGCCACTGCATTGTAGGCATAAACATAGTGCAGCCCATCAATGCTCTTGCAAAGCTTCTTGAAGTTTTTCCGATCCGGTTCCATTGCATAAATCCGGATGTACTTTTCATGTGTAAATTGAAGCACTTCCTGTATGGTGTCTCCATTGTATGCACCCAAATCCACATAGACTTCATTGGGGGTCAAATGAATGATCTTTCGATAGATCTCTGCCTTGGGCGTTACAACATCCAATAAATACTGCATGTTGCCGCTGATTTTGAAATTCAGGATGCTGGCATAAACCCGCTTGGACTCTTCATCTGCAAGCATCTGATAAACTTCTTCCAGCTCCTGGGCATGCTCCAAACAATATTCATAGGTGAACAAACCACTGCCGGCTACCGGAACATCCGGCACCAAAAGCGGATGCCGCTTTGAAATATCGATCAGTTTGTCCACCAGAGACTGATAACCGGCAGCAAATGCCAGCACAATCACAAAATCCTCCACCTGCTCTTCAATTTCCGATAATTTCCGAACCTTATAGCCTGCGAAGGAATGTCCCCGTACAAAATCATCGCTGGCGAAAATACCGGCAAGCGGAATCTTTTTTTCCTGAAAAACCCGCATGATTTTTTCTGCACCATCGCCCATGCCATAAATAAAAATCGGCCGTGTTTCCGCCTGTAATTTTTCCCAACAGGACTGTCGTTCTGTGATGAATGAAAGCATATTCAGAATTTCCTTCCTTACCCGGCATTTCTGCCGCTTAATTCAAGCGGGCAACTCCGCACCCCAAACGGTCTGACGGCTTTGCCCGGACTCCCTTAAAAGTCATTGATCAGGATTGGTCCGCATGAAACACATCCGAATCCAGATCGACATCTGGATGGTTGCACTCCACATCTCCAATCATATCCCGTCCACGAATGTGGAAGCGATCCCGCTGCGCATTGACGCACTGTGTAATCAAATCCGAAACATAGCGTGGGGTTCGAATGGAACGAAGTTCTTTTTCCGGCGTATCTACATCTTTGCTGTATAAAATAATGGAACCAACCCGAAAAATCCGCTGTCCCAGCGACAGCGAAAGCTTCTTATCCGTAATCCGATACAATTCGATTTCTTCTTCCTCCACATGAAAGAACCCAACTCGCGTAATGAGTCGTGTCTCCGTCAGATAATACCGTGTAAAGGACAGCGGCAGCCCAAATAGGGTACGCTTTTTGTCGGTCCAGATATAATCAATGGTACTGTCTTTTGCAGCCATGGCAATTTCGAACTCCCTTCCAAACTGATTTCATCCATTTCCATCAAAAATGTATGTATATTACAATACATTTTACCATATCTGACAAGCAAATGTCAACCAATTCCCCCAAAAGCTTCTGATTCCATGCAGTGTTTACAAAAGGGTAACAACAGTTGCACAAAAATAGCAGCTTATTTTTGTGAAAAGAGACAACTCCCCCGATTTTCCGACACAATCTGCTAAAGTTTGAAAATAGACTTGCAATTCCAAACAAAAAATAGTATAATGAATAGGAGTAAATTTTTGAACCTGTATTCTGGAGGATGAAACAATTATGCCAAAATATGTATTTGTGACCGGCGGTGTCGTTTCCGGTCTGGGAAAAGGAATTACAGCCGCCTCTCTGGGCAGACTGCTCAAGGCTCGAGGTTATAAGGTAACCATCCAAAAATTCGATCCTTATATCAATGTGGATCCTGGTACCATGAGCCCTTATCAGCACGGCGAAGTTTTCGTAACCGATGACGGAGCAGAAACAGACCTGGACCTGGGTCACTATGAGCGCTTCATTGACGAAAACTTATCCGTCAACAACAACGTGACCACTGGTAAAATTTACTGGACCGTCTTAAACAAGGAACGCCGTGGCGATTATCTCGGCGGAACGGTTCAAGTAATCCCCCATATCACCAATGAAATTAAGGAACGCATCTATCGGGTTGGCAAGGAATCCAACACGGATGTTGTAATTACAGAAATCGGCGGCACTGTCGGCGATATTGAAAGCACACCGTTCCTGGAAGCCATTCGGCAGTTTGTCGCAGAGGTTGGCCGTGGAAATGCAATGTACATTCATGTTACCCTGCTGCCATTTATTGCCGGTTCTAATGAGTTGAAATCCAAGCCGACGCAGCATTCTGTAAAGGAACTGCTCTCCATTGGCATTCAGCCGCATGTCATCGTATGCCGAACCGAGCTGGAAATTCCGGAAGAAATCACGGATAAGCTCAGCCTGTTCTGCAATGTTCGCCGGGAAGACATTATTCCCAATATGACAGCTCCCTCCCTGTACGAAGTACCGGAAATGCTGGAGGCAGAAGGACTGGCGGACTGCGTCTGCCATCACCTGAATCTGGAAAATCCAAAGCCGGATCTGAGCGAATGGCATGCCATGGTAGAACGGCAAAAGGCTGCGCATAAGCAGGTTACCATCGGACTGGTCGGCAAGTATGTTGCTTTGCAGGATGCATATCTGTCTGTTGCAGAAGCACTGCGTCACGGCGGTATTGTCAACGATGCAAAGGTAGAAATTCTGTGGATTGACTCCGAAAAAATCACACGGGAAACTGCTCCGGCTATGCTGGGTGCCTGTGATGGTATTATTGTGCCCGGCGGATTTGGCGACCGTGGCATTGAAGGCATGATTGAAACCATTCGCTATGCACGGGAAGAAAAAGTTCCGCTGTTTGGCATCTGCCTGGGCATGCAGCTGGCTGTTGTGGAATTTGCCCGCAATGTTGCCGGTCTGGAAGATGCCAACTCCTCCGAATTTGTACCGGACGGCGAACACAGCGTCATTGACATCATGGAAGATCAGAAGGATGTGACCAACAAGGGCGGTACCATGCGTCTGGGTCTGTATCCCTGCAAGCTGCTGGATGGTACACTGGTTCGCTCCATTTATCAGGAAGAATTGATTTATGACCGGCATCGTCACCGTTGGGAATTTAACAACGCTTACCGGAAGATGCTGACCGAAGCTGGTCTGACCATTGCCGGACTGTCTCCGGACGAACGCCTGGTTGAAATCGTAGAATATCACGATCATCCGTGGTTCATTGGCGTACAGTTCCATCCGGAATTCAAATCTCGTCCCAATAAACCACAGAAACTGTTTGCTTCCTTTATTGCAGCTGCATTGGACAAGCAGGAACAGCAGTAATCTGGTTTCCACGCGCTTGCCCGTACGATTCTGTATGGTGCAGGCAAGCCATATTGATCCTTCACGCTATTGCAAAACATGCAATAGCGTGAAGTGTATTCCTGAAAGGAGTTCGATTGCGTGTATCATTTATTAGTTGTAGACGATGAAGCCAACATTCGGCGTGTCGTACGGGAATACGCTGAATTTGAAGAATACGAAGTCACCGAAGCGGAAAATGGCATGGAAGCAGTCGCATTATGCCGGGAAAATGACTATGACCTCATTATCATGGATGTCATGATGCCCCGTTTAGACGGCTATTCTGCCTGCAAGGAAATTCGGAAACATAAGAACATTCCAATTATCATGCTCTCCGCTCGTGGAGAAGAATATGATAAGCTGTTTGGATTTGAACTGGGTATTGATGACTACGTGGTCAAGCCGTTCTCTCCAAAGGAATTGATGGCACGTATCCGGGCAGTTCTCAACCGCAAGCAAGCTGTGACGGAGGAACCTGCCTCACAGCGGCTCAAATTCGATGGACTGGAAATTGATCTTGCCGGTCGGGAGGTCTATGTGGACGGCAAACGTGCTTCCATGACGCCAAAGGAATATGACCTGCTCTTCTACCTGGTCAAAAACAAAGGCCTCGCACTGACACGGGATAAGTTATTGGAGAAAGTTTGGGGATATGACTTTTTCGGGGATGACCGCACGGTAGATACCCACATCAAAATGCTGCGCAACAGCTTGGGCAAATACCGCACCTTTATTGTCACCTTGAGAGGAATGGGATATAAATTTGAACCTCAGACATAGACATTTGCAGCTGCGCCAGAAAATCTGGCTGTATTTCATGCTCTTTGTCGGCATTGTATTCATTCTGATGTGGCTGTTCCAAGTTGTTTTTCTGGAACATTTCTATGAATACATCAAAATTCGGGATACCGAAAAAGTTGCCAACAACCTCATCCACGCTTACCACGATGGCAGCTTTCGACAAACTGCTTTAAACATCGGACTGTCCAACGATCTTTGCATTGAACTCATGGACAAAAACGGAAAGGAACTGTACGCACAATGCATGTACAGTCACAATTGCCTGCTGCACAGCACAGACAGTGATCCGTTCTTTTATTTGGTAGACTTGCAGCACAGCAAAACGGGAACCATTTGCCGCTCTGTCTTCAACCAGAATATGCAAAATAACATGATCGTCTATGGGAAAGTCATGCAAAACGACAATCATGATGTGGTTGGATATTTGCTTCTAAATTCTCCGCTGGTTCCGGTAGAGTCCACCGTTTCCATTCTGAAACGGCAAGCCATGAGTATTACATTGATTCTGGTCTTCCTGGGCTGCGTCATTTCCTTCTGTGTCGCACGGCATATTGCAAGGCCGATTACACGCATCACCAAATCGGCACACCGCCTGGCACACGGCGACTATCAGACCGTTTTTGAAGGCGGCGGATATGCAGAGGTCGACGAATTGGCACAAACTTTGACCTACGCAGAACAGGAGCTTTCCAAAACAGATGCGATGCAACGGGATTTGATTGCCAATGTTTCCCACGATCTGCGCACCCCGCTGACCATGCTGAAAGCCTATGCGGAAATGATTCGGGATCTCTCCGGAAACAACCCTGTAAAACGGGAACAGCACCTCAATGTCATCATCGAAGAAACCGATCGCCTTTCACAGCTGGTCAACGACATGCTGGATCTTTCCAAGCTGGAAAGCGGCACGCAGAAACTGGAGCGCACGGAATTTGACATTGCAGTAAAAATGGAGGAAATTGCCCACCGCTATCAAGGTATTTCTGAGCAAATGGGATATCACCTGCATTTTACGCCGGATGCTTCCTGCATGGTATATTGCGATGAAGGCAAAATTGAACGTGTCATTTGCAATCTGATTCACAACGCCATCAACTACACCTCCAAGGAAGACCGACAGATTTTCCTGCGGCAGATCAACACGCCAGAAGGCGTTCGAATTGAAGTAACCGATACCGGAGACGGCATTGAAGAGGATAAGATCAAACTCATCTTCGACAAGTATTACCGCTCTGAAAATCACAAACGAGAAGTGGTTGGAACCGGACTGGGCTTATCCATTGTCAAGGCAATCCTGAAACTGCACAACTACCATTATGGCGTCAACAGCAAACTGGGCGAAGGTTCTACCTTCTGGTTTGTCATTCGGGATGTCAAAACCGATTCTACAGAATCTTCTTCATCTTCTTCCAAAAAATAAAAAAGCAGACACATTCTACGCTCAGAATGTGTCTGCTTTTTTTGATTAGGGAGCTTTTGGACCTGCTTTGCCGGCGGTGCCAATGCGAAGACGGGGGAGTGTATAGCGGGAAATGTAGCTGCATCTGACCGCCTGCAAAACAGAAAAGAAGATTTGCAAAAGATGACATTGGGGAGAAGATAAAACAGGTTGTGGGAAAACTGGTACTGCCATGCTGCTGCATCCAATCTGCAAGCATAAAAGCAAAAAGGAGGAAGTCTGTTTCGAAAAATTGTTTCATTTTTGCTGCATCAAATAGAAGCGCCTTGGTAAAAGAATCCTTGGTATTGCCATCTTTTACTGCCCTTTTCATCTATAACTACCAGCAGAGGCCGGAAGTGCCACATCCTGAAAAAAATTTTTTCGTGCAGCCTCTTTTTTCTGCTGGATAGTGTCTTACTGCTGTGAAATGTCAACCAATCCTGCTCCGCCATCCCAATAAAAGTACAACATGGCGTATGGCAAACTGTCTGCATTGACAGCAAAGGCAAGCTGTACAGTAGCCGATTCTCCCGGCTGCAAATGATTGATGTTGTTCTTTTCTACCGTGTAATTGCCGCTTCCCATGTTGTAATAGAAGAAATCTCCCTGCAGATACAGACAGCTGTCTGTATATAGGGTGTTTGTCTCATTTAAGCCGTCATATTCCACATAGGAATCCTTGTCTTCCTGCAAGAAAAAGAGGCTCGGGCATACGCAAATGGAGTCTGCCACTTGATCGGTGTGGTTGGTATAGGTGATGTCTGCTACGATAATCTTCTGCTGGAATTCCTTGGTACCGATTGCTGTATCCACCGTATTGACGCCATCCCCCGGCTCATAATAGGTACGAACATTGGGCACCAAATTGCCGTCTGCATCCAAATAACTTGCATAATCCGAAGGGCCATTGATTTCGCCCGAATCCAAGCCATCAAAATTATCCTGAATCCGGATGTTGGAAATGGTTACATCAACCGGAAGATCCGGGCCACCGGATTCAAATTGCACGACCTGTTCTTGGTGCGTATCCCCGATTTGATAAACACCCGTTATGTCATCCTTGTCAAATCGTAATTTCTCGGATTCTGCCACACCGGCATCTGCACGTACCTCTTCCTGCGGTGCCTGATAAACATCGGCTGGATCTGCCTGGGAGGCATCGGCAACCGGAGTCAGAGAAATGCCTTCCACGACCTTCAGCATCTCTTCCTTAGAAAGGTCTTCCCCACCAAAGACTTCTACTACATACTGGCTGTTGCCAATGTGCAGCAGCGCATCCTTATCCATCTGAATGCTGTCATTCTTGGCAACGGTGTTCCTCTGCATGTACAAACCGACATTGTCATTGAAATGCAGCTCCTCCGAATCGACTGCGCTCCGCATCGCCATCCGGAATTCGGAATCGTCGCCCTCCAACTTCCAGAGGAAAACGGAGATACCGCCCTGATACGGTGTTTCCGGATTAAAATAGGTCAGCTTGCCCTGCTCGCCTTTTACAAAAGAGTCCGGAATGTAGGACAAGTTGATTTTCACCGGCCCCATATCTTCCAGCGGCTGTGCACCCAGCTGCTGGGTGGAATCGGTCGTACTCTGTTCCGTCTGCGGCTGTACCACCAAATCGGCAGCATACTGTCCACTCCGCTCTACCCGTGTGGTGCTGCGCACCAGATTGGCCGCATACACACTGGTTGGAATGGCAGCAGCAACTGCCACCGCAATCGCTGCAATGCCAATTCTGCGCTTTGAACGAGAGGTCACACGAATGGACTTCCGTTGTGCCTGCTGGAGAATTTCCTGCTTCTTTTGTTCGTATTCTGCTGAAAATGCATGTGGCTGATCGTCACCTTGCTGGATTCCGGAGCGAATCACTGCTTTTATTTTTTGGTCAAAAAGATTCTGCGGTTTCATAGGTATATTCTCCCTTCTTTGCTAAGACAGCTTGTTTGGCACGTTCATATCGTTTTCTGGCAGCAGCGGGACGAATGCCCAAAATAGCACCAATTTCCCGAAAGCTGAATTCCTCATAACAGCGCAATATCAAAATTTCCTGCTGTTCCGGACTCAATCCACGGAGCATAGCCGCAACCGCATCTCGCTGTTCAAAATCGTAAACCTGCATATGCGGATCGGCAAGTTCTGTTGGCAGGTCTTCCATTCCCATGCTTTGTTCCCGTTCCCGCTGATTGCGGCGATAAAGGTTAATGGCAGTATTTCGGGTGATGGAGACCAGGAACTGCTTGGTCTTGCTGCTGTTCACATCCTGCACCTGATCCAGATGTTCCAGAACTTTTAAGAAGGTCTCGGAAACGGCATCTTCTGCCTGCTGCGGATGATGTAAAATCGAATAGGCAATTCGGTACATCGGCTGTTCGTATCGTGTAAAAAGCTGCTGCATCAAATCAACTGGCTGCAAGCGATCACCTCCTAGAAGTATTTGCTGAATCCATGTCTTAGGACGTCCTACTTCATATAACAACGAAAGCCTGCCATTTGTGACAGGCTTTCCCCAATTTTTTCGTTATCCGTACCAGGAAACACAAAAAGCCCCCCAGGGGTCGTGGGGGGCTTTCTGCTATGATATAGGGATTATTGGGGATTTTATCATTTCACATCGGGGTAAATATGAAATGATCAGAGGATGTTATATGCTCTCTCTTTAAGAGCATGGTTTTAGTATACCAGTGCTATGTGTTCGTTTCGTGAAACCAAACTGAAAAGGATTTGAAAAGCAAGTGGAAGGTTGGCGAGAATACATTGCATCCCACAACGCATAAAAAATGCTTTTGGGTGCAGCAAGCGTTGCATCCAAAAGCATTTGTAATTCTTTTATTTTAGGCATTGGGCGGTGTTTGACCGCCGCCTCCGAAGCCAAAACTGCCGCCAGCTCCACCGCCGCCCTGCTGCGGCATGGAGGAAGCATCGGATGCTGTTACAGTGGTTCCGCCAGTTATGGTGCCGCCCGTTCCATAGCCGTCTGCATTCAGCGTTCCGTCATAAGTGCCGCCAATCACAATCTGACAACTGTCACTGGAAGCATCCGCACTGGCATAGATCAAGTCGCTGACTGCTTTTTCCGTCTGAAACACAGACAGTACCGTTCCATCTTCTGCAACCACTGCAATGGAATCTCCGGCAGAAGCCTCCAAATTGGTGGCAACCAGACACCCTGACTCTGGATACTCCATCATGCCACGACTGGACAAGCCCATTACAATGCCGCCGTTATAGACCATGGTTCCATCGGAATCCAGCGAGCCGTCTGCACCGCTGACCGACCCGGAAACAACAACGACACCGCCATTGAATACCAAGCTGCCGTTCGAATCCAGTCCGTCGCCCTTTGCATTGACATAGAGGTAACCGCCGTTGATGGTCATGGTATGATCTCCGGTTGTGCCACCGGTATTCAGTCCGTCATCGGAAGCATCCAGAATCCGAATGGTGCCATCTTCTACTGAAAGCGTCGCTTTTGACCCAACGCCTTCTGTACAGCGGTCAATCACAATTTCCGTATCCGCACCATCAATGGTCAGATCTCCATGCACGCTGATGCCCTTCTGATCGGAATCAATCTGCATGGAATCACCAGAAATGGAGCCATTTCCAGCAGCATGTACAGCATGATCGGTCGATGTTACGGAAATCGTTCCGCCGGTAATCACGAGATCTCCGCCGGCTTTCAGCCCTTTGCTGCTGGCATCCTGATCGGCTGTTGTAGTAGTTGTTGTTGAAGAAGAATCCTGCTCCGCAGTTGTCTGCGTGCTGGAAGCATCCGTTTCCTGCTGTCCTGGCGCAGCGTTGCTGTCCGGCGGCGTCTGTCCGGTTCCGGCACCGCTTGGCAGTTCCGGCGGTGTTCCGCCATTTTGCGCCGTTCCGTCAGGTTGACCGGTTGGCGGCTCTGGTATGCTGCCATCATGAGTCTGCGCGTCCTGCGGCATCTGGGAGAAGTCTGCTCCATCTGGTGGTGTGGGGGCATCGCCGTTTCCACCTGGCATACCGCCCTGTCCCGGATCAAATGCGTCCTGTCCGCTGCTGGAAGCTACCTCTCCGGTTGTTTCCACCTGAATGGTACCGCCTTCAATTTGCAGGAGCGTTTCCGATTGAATGCCGTCTCCATTGGCGGAAATGGTAACAGATCCACCGAAGATAACCACATATCCCTTCGATTCATCTTCTGTCTTGGTGGACTTCATGCCGTCATTGCCGGCGGTAATGGTGATCGTACCGTCATACATGGTCAGGCTGTCCTTGCCCTTCATGCCATTGTTAGCTGCATCCACGGTAATGGTACCGCCCGTCAAGCGCAAATGCTGATCGCTGACAATGCCATTCCCATAGGGAGCCTGTACCGTCAGACTTCCGGCTCCATTAATGGTCAGAGAATCCGCTGCATAAATGCCCGCAGTTTCTGCCTCTGTGTCGGTGCTTTCTGCTTCATCTGTATCTGATGCAGTGTCACCGTCCTTGGAGCCGCCGGTCAGTACATTTTCGGTATCAGGCGCCAAGGACAAAATGGTACGCTTCTCATTGTTGCAAACAATTGCCGGGCCTTCCTCCGACGTAATGGAAACACCGTCCAAATAGAGTTTTACCTTTTCTGAACCGGCAATCTCCAATTGTCCGTTTTCCAGTGTTCCAGTTACCGCATATACACCACCTTCTGAGATGGTGACATGCTGCCCGTCTACCTGAATGGCATCTGTATTGCCCGTTACGGTGACAGTGTCTCCCTTGCATTGCAGCTTTGCATCGAATGTGTCATACTGATCGGTAAAGTCATCCGCATCATATGCACCGTCTAAACTGGAAAGTGCCTCAGCGGAGATGGATGTGGTTGCATGTGCGGCGCTTGCTTCTGAAGAATTGGAAGAGCCGGAATCTGAACAGCCTGTACAGGACAATGCCGTTGCAATGACCATGGACATTGCCCACGCAAAAGAATTTCGTTTCATACCCATTCGCTTCCCTTCTATAGTTGATCGGTCTTGCAATTCCCAATTTTACCCATATGGGCTGTCCTCATTTTGGGACAGCCTCTTTTTCTCTCTGTCTGTATTTTCCCATATTTTTATGAAAATCCTGTGAAAGCAAGGCGTTGATCCGCTAAAAATGGCGTGCGATTTTACACAAAAAAAGCGGAACAAGCGCCCTTTTTTGCGCATTTGTTCCGCTTTTTTTGCAGCAGAAGTGGTTCACTCCTGCGTATCTCCATAGGTTTCTTCCAAAAAGTCGATGAACTCTGTTGCATGTGGACAGCCCTGTGGAAAGGTGTACTTCTTGCCGCCGAGCACCAGAATCACACATTGATGTTCTACATGCATATGCTGAAACTGCTCATGTGCATACCGCTTTTCCGGAGCAAGACCGTGCCGCACCGTAAAGCCATCCAGTCCCCAGGTAATGCGGAACCGCAGTGCTTCTACGAAAAAAAGAACCCCTAGTAAAAACAGGGCAATTAAACAGAGTAAATAATATATTTTGGTAAATCCGTGCAAATCTATATATAGGATGCTGCCCACTGCAAATAAAATGGTCATAGCACCGTACAGCATCAGATCTTTTTTTGTGGATGTGACTTTCATTGCTGTTTCTCCCTTCTGTCTCATTCCATGTGTGCAATGGATTCCCACGCACGCCAATTCTTCGCTGCTGATCGTGTTGTCTTGCATGCTAAATTCCTCCTTTTTGCGCCATCCGAATTTGTTCTCATTATAGCACCCACCTTAACATTTGTCAAGAAAAGCGCAGTCCGTTGCACAAAAATCCATGTACAATGGTCAAAAAGCAACTGGAAATGTGCAGGGTTTTTGGGCTGTTCGATGAGTCTTTTTCGAAAGGCTTCGGCTGCTGGGACGGATTTTGGAAAATAGCTTGAAAAATACGGTAGAATATGGTATACTAGAGCGTGTTTCCTGCCTGCTTACAGGCAATTGGATCGTTTGGCAGCCTTCCGTCGGATACGATTACAGGCTTGCCGTTAATTTCGTTTTTCTGAAAGGAGTACTCATGATTACAGTCAGCAACGTTAGCTTGCAATTCGGCGGAGATACCTTATTTAAAGATGTTGACCTGCAATTCAATCCCGGTAACTGTTACGGGGTCATCGGCGCAAACGGTGCCGGAAAATCCACTTTCTTAAAAATTCTATGCGGGGATTTAACCCCTACCACCGGAGAAGTGACCATTCCAAAGAACCTGCGGATGAGCGTATTGAAGCAGGATCACTTTGCATATGATGCGTACAATGTTCTGGATACCGTGATTATGGGCAATCAGCGGCTCTATGACATCATGCAGCAAAAGGATGCCCTCTATGCCAAGGAGGATTTTTCCGAAGAGGACGGCATTCTCGCTTCGGAGCTGGAAGCAGAATTTGCCGAACTGGACGGATGGGAAGCAGAATCCAATGCTTCCAAACTGATTCAGGGATTGGGGCTTTCCGAATCCTTGCTCTATGAGCAGATGGCAACGCTTTCCGGTAATGAGAAAGTCAAAATCCTGCTGGCACAAGCACTGTTCGGCAACCCGGATATCATCCTGATGGACGAGCCGACCAACCACCTGGACATTGATGCCATTCGCTGGCTGGAGGACTTCCTCTCCGAGTATTTTGGTACCGTAATTGTGGTTTCCCATGACCGGCACTTCTTGAACAACGTCTGCACGCACATTGTGGACATCGATTACATCAAAATCAAGCTGTATGTCGGCAACTATGAATTCTGGTATGAATCCAGCCAGATGATGCAGCGCATGATGAAGCAGCAAAATAAAAAGGTAGAGGAAAAGATCAAGGAACTCAAATCTTTCATCGAGCGTTTCTCTGCCAACAAATCCAAATCCAGACAGGCAACTTCCCGGCGGAAACTGCTGGACAACCTTTCAGTCGAGGAGCTCCCGGCTTCCAGCCGCCGCTATCCGTATATTGGATTTGATATGGATCGGGAACTTGGCAAGGAAGTTCTCCAGGTAAACGGCATTTCTAAGTCGGTAGACGGTGTTCCCCTGCTGCAAAATGTCAGCTTTACACTGGGTCGAACCGATAAAGTGGCGCTCATCGGTGAAAGCGAACAGGCCATTACGATGCTGTTCAAAATCCTGATGGAAGAAGAACAACCCGACAGCGGTACCTTCAAATGGGGCGTTTCCACGTCAACTTCCTACTTCCCGGTAGACAATTCCGCCTACTTCAATGACTGCGAGGATTCCATTTTGGATTGGATTCGGCAGTATTCCGAAAACGATATTACAGAGACCTATCTGCGTGGATTCCTCGGCAGAATGCTGTTTTCCGGCGATGACATCTATAAGCCGGTAAAGGTGCTCTCCGGCGGCGAAAAAGTGCGCTGTATGTTTTCCCGTATGATGCTGTTCCATTCCAACGTGCTGCTGCTGGATCGTCCCACGAACCACTTGGATTTGGAGAGCATTTCCGCTGTCAACAACGGACTGGAAGCCTTCCAAGGCGTTGTCCTGCTGGCTTCCCACGACCATGAAATTCTGCAAACTGTTGCCAACCGTATCATCGAAATCACACCAAATGGTTGTCTGGATCGGCAGGGCACCTACGAAGAATTCCTGGAATGGAAAAAGGAACAGGGAAAATAATGCCCCCACATTTTGCAAAATGAAAAAAGCCGTTTGTCTGGTATTTAAACCATCCAGACAAACGGCTTTTCTTTTTCCATCGATTTTATTCTGCCAACAGCTTTTCACACGCTGCCAATTTTGCACTTACAACGAATACATTCATAGCTTCCTGCAATTCTTCCTCAGTCGGGAAAGTCGGAGACAACCGAATGTTTTCATCCTTCGGATCCTTGCCATACGGGAAAGAAGCACCTGCACCGGTCAGTACAACGCCGGCTTCCTTACACAGCGTTACAATGCGCTTTGCACAGCCTTCCATATTAAAGGAAATGAAGTAACCGCCCTGCGGATTGGACCAAGTTGCAATGCCCAGGTCACCCAGTTCCTTTTCCAGGGTGTTGATAACAATGTCAAACTTCGGACGGATCAATGCCTGATGCTTCTTCATGTGCTTGAGCAGATTCTCAAACTTTCCATCAAAGAAGCGAACATGCCGCAGCTGATTCAGCTTGTCATAGCCAATGGTGGAGAAGCCCAATGCCTTCTTCAGGCTTGCAATGTTTTCTGCACTGGCTGCCAGCACTGCAACACCAGAGCCTGGGAAAGTAATTTTAGAGGTAGAAGCGAACATGTAGCAAATATTTTCATTGCCGCACTTCTCTGCTTCTTCCAGCAGATTTGCCTGTACCGGCGGATTATCTACCAGATGATGGACACAATATGCATTGTCCCAGAAAATCCGGAAGTCCTTTGCCTTCGGCTTCAATGCAGCAAACCGCTTTACAACAGCATCGCTGTAAACAACGCCGCCCGGATTAGAGTACATCGGCACACACCAGATTCCCTTAATGGTGTCATCTTCTGCAACGAGCTTTTCCACAAGATCCATATCCGGACCATCTGCAAGCATCGGTACATTGACCATTTCAATGCCCAGGAATTCACAAACTGCAAAGTGACGGTCATAACCCGGTACCGGACACAGGAACTTTACTTTGTCATATTTTCCCCATGGCTTGCTGCCCAGCACACCGTTGGTCATAGCAAGGGAAACTGCCCAGTACATTGCATTCAGAGAAGAATTTCCGAATACAATCAATTCTTCTGTCGGAACGCCCAGCATTGGTGCCAGCAGCGCCTTTGCTTCCGGGATACCATCCAGAACACCGTAGTTGCGGCAGTCCAGACCGTTTTCAGCCCGATAATCATCTTCCTTCAAAATTTCCATCATGCCCTTTGTCAGTTCCAGCTGCTTTGGAGCCGGCTTTCCACGGGACATATCCAACTTCAACTGTTTTGCTTGATAAGCGGCATATGCAGCCTGACAGTCAGTCTGAAACTGCTGCAAAGCTTCCTTTGACATTTCTGATAAAACCATACTTCTTTGGTGTGCCAGCATACATGCTGATGCACACGCACTCCCTTCCTCTCACGTTACGTATTGCCAGTTTATGCAAAAGGAGGCATTTTTGCGACAAAAAGCGCTTTTTTCCTCCTCTTTTCGTACGGTTCCTATTATAGCATATCTTTGCACCGCTTGCAAGTGTTCGTGACAAAAAAACAGAAAATTAAAAAAAAACAGGAAAAATAACGTTTTTCCTGTTTTTTGGTTTAAAATTATAATCACTCTGTCTACTTGGTGCTGGGGCTGCGCTCCATCATGCCGCCCTTCATAAAAAAGCCGTGCTGAATGGCATAACAGCAGCCACACATAAAATGGTACCGCTCTTCAATGGCGCTCAGAGCAATGCGGTCTGCTTCGGCTTCGCCTGCAATAGACGCCATATGCTGCCGGATTTGTTCCAAATGCCGCTCATTGAATCCAAAGTTGTGCAGATACACCTTTTGTGCAAAGTAGGCTTGCAGGACATTGATCAGCAGGCAGCAAAGCATATCCAGATAATGCTTTACCAAACTTTCCAGTGCCAGATCTCCCTGATCCCATGCTGTCAGCAGCAGCGGCAGCGAAACAGCTTCCATATCGCCCTCTGTCAGCGCATACAGCGCAGGCGTCTCATCCTTGCCGTAAATGGTTGCGACATCCTCCACCATCGACTGCTTGGAAAGCTCTGCCTTTACAGAGCCGTTTGGATAGCCGTCCAACGGCTTTCCATTTGGATGCACACAGAAGCGTTCCACTACGTGTGTGTAACGCTGGAATCCATTGACCAGCTGATTGTTTTGAATGACAGCAATGTGAAAAACCGGCCCTGCATGCAAAAAGACCTGATTCACCGGCTGCCCATAGTGCTCCGCATAATTGATGCTTGCCATTGCAAACAGTGAAATGGCATTTCCAATATAAACCGGCAGGTTACAGGCTTGTTCTACCGCCTGTTCCAACTCTGAAAAGTCCAGGTTTCCGTCCTTTACCACAGCATGCACACGATTCCACATGGAGGGCATAACACCGATTCCAATGCCGACAATATCCTCGACATGCAGGCAGCTGTTTTGCAGCATCTTCCGCACGGTAATTGCAATTTGCTCGGTGATATCGGAAGAGGATGCATCCGGTTCCAATGTAAGGCTCCGCTTGTCCAACGCCTGTGCATTCAACGTGGTCAATCCAATGGAGATGGACGCTTCATCAATATAAACGCCCAGTGCAAAACGATACGTTGGATTGATGTCCAGCAGAATTTTCCGGCGGCCCTTCCGAATTTCATTGGACGGATCCTGCGGTTCTTCACCGACTTCCTCTAAGATGGATTGTGCAATCATCTCATTGGTAATAATCGTTACTGCGGCTCTTGTAATATGTAGCATAGCAGAAATATCCACACGAGAAATGGGCCCATTCTCCCGAATCACACGCAAAATCTGCATGCGATTGCGTCGCTTTAAATCTAGCTTACTAATGCCATAATCATTCATTTTCGTTTTATCCTCGTCTATTTTTCCTATTGTATGATCACAATATTTGTAATACTTTATACAATCTTACCATAATCCATAGTGGATTTCAACCAAGTTTCCGCAATTAGCTAAAAAATTTACAGTTGCGCCACATTGTAAATGGAACGTTTTTATTTTCCTTCCAATTGGTTTGTAAAATCATAGCAAGCTTGTAAAAAGCTTCACAATTGTCGGCATGGTTGCCATTGATAAAATAGTAGTCATAGCAAAAATCTGGGATGCATATACATCGTTCTTTTTATGCTGCTGACACTGTAGCGTGCACATCGCAGCAGAAGGCGCAGCGGTCAAAACCAGCAGAATCAGCCGTACATTTTGCGGTGCAAACGGCAGCAGGAGGAATACGCCCGTCAAAACAGCCGGAATCAACAGCAACTTGATGAGGCAAACATAATAAATCCGTCCATTCCGCAATGCCTGCAATACATTTGCTTGTGCGACACTGATACCGGAAGCAATCATTGCCAGCGGTGTATTTAAGTCGGCAACATACTGCATCGTATCTGCCAAAATACCTGGAATTGGAACTCTGGCAAAAAATAAAATCAAACCAATGCCAATTCCAATCATCGTAGGCGAACGCAACACCTTCAAAAATGAACGCATGTCCCGTTTCTCGGTCAGCAGCATAATACCATGTGTCCAGGCAAACAAATTAAAAATTGTTAAAAATGCTGTCACATAGAAAACGCCTTCCAGTCCCAATAACGCATTGGCAAGTGGAATTCCCATAAATCCACAGTTGCTGTAGATGGCAGAGAAGCGTTCAATGGCGGTTTCTCGTCCTTCCTTCTCCCGAATCAGCAAAGTAACCAGCGCAATGGACAGGATGTAAACCACAATGGCAAGTCCAAATGTCCAAAACAAGTTTCGAATCATCTTTGCAGAACATTCTACTTCGATGTATGCCATAACAACCAAAACCGGATTGACTATTTGCAGCACCAATTTGGAAAGCTGCCGACCGCCTTCTGCATTGATAATTTTGGTGTAATAGGCGACCATCCCTACAACATTCAGCAGCAGCATCATAATGGCTTGCCGCATAATAATTCCCGCCATCTTTCATTCCCCTCCGTACAACGAGAACCGCCTATTCCATGGAACAGGCGGTCGTTTCTTCCATCCAACAAGCTGAACAACGGATGCAATTCCATTGCTTCCGTTATCGAACCAGTTTATTATACGATATTTTTTTGACCTTTTTAAGACGTTGGTATTAAAATCGGCTGAATTTGCGTATCTTCCAAGGCAAGTGCCACAGTTTGCGGCAATTTTTTGAAGTCTGCCACCAGCGATGCCGGCTTTTTGTCCGGTGCATCCTGCCCCAGCGGAACAAAATAATAATGCTTGGTATTGAGCAGCAAACCCAAATTTTTGGCGGATGCACGCAATGCGTCATTGGTTGCCAAACAGAGTACAATTGGTTTCTGATTGCGCAGCATGGATTTTACTGCCATGGTAACGGTTGTATCGGTAATGCCGAGCGCCAATTTCGCCATGGTATTGGCGGTACAGGGCGCAACGACAAGAAGATCCAGCATATTTTTGGGGCCAAGCGGCTCTGCATCTGCAATGGAACAAATGGCAGGATTGCCGCAAAGCTGTTCCCATGCTGCAAGATGATCGGCTGCTTTCCCAAAACGTGTATCAATGTTAGCAGCGTGCTCCGAAAAAATCGGCGTCAGCACGGCACCTTGTTCCGATAATGTTTTTGCTGCCTGTATACTGTTCGAAAAGGTGCAGAAGGAGCCGGTTAAGGCATACCCCACCCGCACACCTTTCAAATTGATCATGTCACGATTCCCCTCTCCTCGATAATATGGCAGATGGTCGCCGCAATGATCGAGCCGGCTGTTTTGGGTGCAACCTTACCCGGAGCCAAGGGAACAGATTGACACAAATGCCTCAATAAAAAAACAACTTGATTCCATTTGGTTCAAGCAGCACTTTTTCCAAAAACAATTGTGCCAGACGTTTTCGCTGTGCTATGGTCGCTGTTTGCCAGTACGCCTGTGCAACATCCACTGGTTTGGGCAATTCCTGCTGTGCCTGTTCACAAGTTTCCTCCAGCTGCTGCCGCTCCTGATGCAGCTTTCCCAGCTCTTCCAATAAGTACGGGCGCAGCGCTGGCACACTGCTGGAAATGGTTGCTGTCAACTGCTGCATACGTTCTTCCAGGGCATCCAACTGCAAAGTCTCCTGCAAGGGCGGCATAGAGGACTGCCCGGCTGTCAGATGCGCTTGTATTTTCCGCAACAAAAACGGCGCAACAACTGCCTCCACGGCTTCTGCCCGCAGCGCCGAAATGCCCGGACAAATGCCTTGCCGCTTTCCACGACACACCAGATAAACGGTGCCCGCCCCATTCCGTTTGCCATAAAACCGCAGGTTACAGCGTCCACAGAGCAGCAAGCCTTGCAGCCATGTCATAGAACCGCTGCCACGATTGGATGCGCCTGCACGTGCCTGCAAGCGCTTCTGCACCGTCAACCACAAGGCAGCCGGAATATACCCTCTGTGCTGACAAGGCATAATATGCTCGCCCTCCAGCTGTGTAAACTTACTGCCGGCACGCTGCTGTGCATTTCCATAGACCAGACATCCATTGCCCTGCGTATAGGCATCTGCCTGCTGCGGCAAAATGGCATGCTGCTGCTGGAAATAGCGATACACTGCTGCATCCGCCTGCACATAGATGGGATTATGTAAAATTCTTGCCACGCTGGACTGCGACCAGCAATGTCCCGTTTTGGTGCAAATGCCGTCCTGATTGAGCATCTGCACCAGCTCCTCCACACTTTTCCCAAGTAAGCCATACATTTGATACATCCAGCGTACAACAGCAGATTCCGTCAGATGCGGTTTGAAATAAGCATGTGCTCCGCTTCCCTCTTTCTGAAAGCCATACGGCGCATAGCCGCCCAGGTATTGCTGTGTTTCCCCTCTTGCATAATAATTATCCCGCACTCTTGCTGCAATGGTTTTCTGCTCCATCTCTGCAAACATCATCAATAGCTTCAGCATCATGTTGCCCAGTTCCGTTGTCGTATCAAACGCCTCACAACAGGAAAGCAGGGTCACATGATGTGCCTGAAACAGCTGCATCATCCCCAGGAAGTCCGAAAGCGAACGGGAAATCCGATCCAACTTATAGACAATGACACGCGAAAGCCGATCTGCTTGAATTGCCTGCAACAAATTTTGAAAGCCCGGGCGCTGTGTATTTTTCCCGCTAAAGCCTTGATCCTGGAAGACCTCATAGGCTTCTTCTGCGGCATACATTGCTTTACAGCGGGCAATTTGATAGGCAATGGAGATGGAGTCCTTTTTTTCTACGGATTGCCGTGCGTAAATTCCAATCATTCTGTCATTCACCCCCTGCCATTCTATGCCGCATTTGCCGCAAACAGCACAAAAAAGGCGCCCTCCAAAATGGAGAGCGCCTTCTTATTTCCAATCAAATCTTATTGCGTCGAGTGATTCGAGCGTTTTCTCTTACTTTCTCTTCTTGGAAGCCAGAGCAACACCGCCAACAACAGCGATAGCAGCAGCTACGCCAGCGATCGGCAGAACGTCACCGGTCTTCGGAGAGCTCTTAGAGTTGGTTGCACCGTTGCTCTTGCTCGGAGTTGCAGCCTTAGCGGTTGTAGTAGCAGCCTTCTTACCAGTTGTGGTAGCCGGAGCTGCGGTTGTAGTAGCCTTCTTACCAGTTGTGGTAGCCGGAGCTGCAGTTGTAGTAGCCGGAGCTGCGGTTGTTGTGGTTGTAGTTGTTGTGGTGGTTGTTGTGGTTGTAGTTGTGGTTTCTTCTTCCTTGATCTTGATGTAACCATCAACCAGAGCATAGTCGATCTTACCAGTACCATCCAGTGTATCAATACCACCAGCTACGCCACCATTAGAAGTAGCAGCCATGGTAATCGGATATACATCGCCAGGCTGAGCAGACTTCGGAACTGAGAAAGTAAAGGTAAACAGGTTACCATTCTTGGACAGACCCTTCTTTGCAGTCTTGGAGAATGTATTCGGTACCCAAACGAACTTGTCGCTAGTGCTGTGTGCAACTGCAGAAATCATACCAGTAACAGCCTGTGCAGTATCATAGTTATCATCATAAGACAGATCGCCATAGTAGAAACCGAATGCGTTTGCACCAACGGTATCATCACTGCCAGATACATAGTAATTTACCGGTACTTCATAGTTAGCAGCCTTCAGTTCGTCCAGAGTCAGTTCAACCTGTTCCATACCAAATGTTACAGTACCAGCAGCACTTGCCGGAGCAGCAAACATAGCAACAGCAGAAGTAGCAACAACTGCGCTAGCAGAAATAGCTGCCAATGCCTTTTTAAATGTAGTTTTCATTTTCCATATTCCTTTCACTCGTAAAAGTTTATATTTATTTTATGTACTGGAGCATGTATGCACCCATGCTCCATACATATTAACAAATGTTTGTTTATAATTAGCCAATCTGTGCGCCCCAAATCGGATGATTTGCAAGTTCGTCACAAATTGCTGCCCACTTCGGCTCATTCTTTACAGCATCTTCTGCATAGTAAGTCAGAATGTTGGTTGCATCTGCCAGTTCAATTACAAAATCAGCAGAATCTGCACCAGCAGTAGATTCTGTATTAATATCTGCCAAGAAGTAAGCCAGTGTTTCCAGCTCTACATTTTCCGGAGCAGTTGCACTAGAAGTGGTGAAGTAGTATGCATTGCTAACTGCATGTTCAGAATAGTAAGTCAATGCCAGTGTTGCATCTTCCAAACCAACTGTACCATCCAGATCAGCGTCACCCTTTACACCAATGTAAACAGTCGGAGCTGCATCCAGCTTTACACCCTTGTAGTAAGCATCTACAGTACCTACATAATAGGTTTCTGTATCAGCATATACACTCTTCGGTGTTGCTGCGCCATCTTCGCCAAATGTAACATCTGCTGTGATGTCAGTTTCGTTGCCTTTTTCGTCAACAGAAACAACCTTCAGCAAAGCAGTCGGATCAAATGTCCGAGTGTCTTCAGAGAAGTAGTAACCAGTTTTGGTTTCTACAACAGAAATCTTGGTAACTGCCGGTGTGGTTGTAGTTGTGCCACCTGCCGGTGTAGTTGTAGTTGTACCACCTGCCGGTGTTGTGGTAGTTGTACCACCTGCCGGTGTTGTGGTTGTTGTACCGCCTGCCGGTGTTGTGGTAGTTGTGCCACCTGCCGGTGTTGTGGTAGTTGTGCCACCTGCCGGTGTGGTTGTGGTTGCAGCAGTGGTAGTGGTTGTCAGAGACTTATCGATCAGATCGTTTGTAAAGGTTCTTGTTACATCAAAGAACAGGGTACCATCCTTTGTAGCCTTTACTTCCACTTTCTTTTCGGAAGTTACATTTACAACAGCCTTTGTCGGATCTACCTTATCCTGTTCTTCCTGCAGAGCAGCAGTCAGTTCATCAATTTGGTCATCCGGAATGTTGAAGGTCAGGTCATAAACGCCAGCTTCTGCATCAGCAGTTGCAACAACGTTGTAGCCCTGGCTCAGAACATCAATTACATCCTGTGCTGTGATATCAATTGCAACATCAGTCTGATTGATGATGCCATTGATCTGGCTCATTGCAGCATCAGCAGCAGCATTGTATGCGGCAGCTTCACTCAAAGAAGCCGGAACGTGGCTGTTCTTCTTGTTTGCAGCAGCCAGCAAATCATTGATGCTGTCGTACTTCTTTTCGCCTTCCTTGCCGAGCAGATTCTCAATCTTGTTGGTCCAGTTGTCTGCACGAACGGTCAGCAGATCATCCAATTCAGCTGCTTCTTCAGCAGTCAGGGTGATGTCATTTGCAGCCAGCTGCTGTGCAATAGAAGCCTTCAGCTGATCTACAACAGTCTGCAGGTAAGCTGCATAATCTGTGTACTTGTAAGATGTGCCATCAGAAGTTACGATAGTTGCTTCCCCATTTGTAAAGGTCTTGGTGGTGCTGATATCGTTTGCATCGATGGAAGCACTGTATGTACCGCTCAGGTTTGCTGCATCCAGTGTAACTGTAATATCAGATGCATCGTGGCCCATTTCCTTCAGCTTATCCTTTACAGCCGGAATCAGCTTATCGGATACCCAGCTGGAAGCATCAAAGCTTCCGGTAACAGTCAGCTTGCTGTCAGCTGTTACGGTTGCGGTTGCGTTGCCGGAATCTGCCAGAATGTTGTTCAGAACGCCTACATAATAGTTATCCTGATTCGGCAGAGCAGCAGAGATTGCGCTGAAATCAATCGTTCCAGTAGCGCCAGCAGCAGCAACAATTGCTGTTTCTACATCTACACCCCAGTCGGAAGATGTTTTGCATCCTTCGATGGTCAAGAAGTCAGCAGTTGTCAGTTTGGTAGAGGAAGCTGCTTCATCCGCATTGGTGAACAGCAAGCCCTGAGAAATGGCAACCGGTACTGCAACAGCAGCGGCTAGAACTCTGTTGAATATCTTCTTCATTTTCTTTGCCTCTCTTTTCAAAAGTTTACAGGCTGCCTGAGCATGTGCGACGTGATTGCTTTTGCACCCTTTATCCCCTGTCATATCCTGCCTTATGACCCCAATCTGTCTCTTACGAATCTCTTCCGCCAAATTGAGTTAGAATAAAATATTGCATTCGACATCCTGCTTATTATTTATCATGCAGCGATTTTCAAGGCATCATAAATAATTTACATTCGTATTTTAACACATTCTTGCCTGGATGTCAAGCGAATCCGGGCTTTTTTTTCAAAATTCTTGAACGAATATCGCTCTGTTTTTTGTTTGTTTTTCACAATCCGCGCCATTTTTCTCTATTTAAAATCACTTTTTTCCTCTTTCTTCAAAAAAATTGGGGATTTTGCTGCCATGGAGCAGAAAATGTGTCAACCAGTTCCGCTTGGCGGAAGGGACAGTGCCCACACGACCTGTTTTCCGAGCGCTTCTGCAGCTGCAAAGTCCACACCGCCGGGACGGGATGCCAGATCAATTACCAAGGCATCCTCCCGCACAGTTTGCAGAACTTCCCGATCCAAAAGCAAAACCGGCGCGGTATTCAAAATGACATCATAGGCACTTAAATTTGCCAATGCCGATTGCATGCATTTCGCAGAACATCCCGCCAGCTCCGCCCAGACCCGATCTGTTTCCCGCCGTGCGGCAACGGTAACCGCTGCACCCAAAGCATGCAGTTGTGCAGCCAGTACCTTCCCGATTCTGCCGTAACCCAAAATCAAGACTCGGCTTCCAGCAATGGTCTGCACCGTTTTTTCCATGATCATTTGCAGTGCGCCTTCCGCAGTCGGAACCGCATTGGCAATGCTCAGTGTCTCCTGCCGAAGGTAATTGCAATATTCCAGCCGCTTTTCCTGTATCAGACGCAAGGGCGGAATGGCACCGCCGCCCAATATCAAACCGCCTACCCGCATATGCCGAAGCAGTTCTTCCAACTCCAAAGAAGAAGCGCTGAGCGGTGCCGGCACGTTACCGGCTGCGTCTACCGCCGGGATCGGCAGCACCAGTACATCTGCTTCCAATGCATCCGGGAGTTCCGCGTGCGCAGTCTGCAAGGGAGACAGCATTTTCTGCGGAACTCCAATTATTTCAATTCGATGCTCTGTCTGCTGGGCAAGCGCCTGTGCCGCATAAACCTGCCGCAAGTCTCCGCCGGCAATGACAATGGTTTGTGGTTGTTTCATGACATCCTCCGTTTCCTTCTGCGCAGCAACTGCAAACTGCGTACTCGATCTGCATGCGTTCCATGTGTCGTTTTTGATTCGGGGATGCATACCGGAAGGTTTCGTTCCTATTTCCGACATGCTTCTTCCCTTATCAACAATATATGCATCTTACTGCATTTGGTGCGCCAGCCGCAAACCACGTAAAAAGACCGGATGGCATTTCTGCCCTCCGGTCCCTTTACAAAAGTATATAAGGAGAATGTATGAAAAAATGAAACTGTCAAGAATTCTTAAGAGGCAGTTTTCCAGAGTTCATTAGTTCTGGTTCGTTACCTCTTGCAGTTCAACCTTTACATCCATAGTCTTTCCATCCCGAACGATGGTCAATGTAACGGTATCGCCTGCATTGTATTCATTTTTGATATTGTTCAATTCTTCTGTCGTTTTGATGTCCTGTCCTTCAATGCCTGTGATGACATCACCAGTCTTCAAGCCAGCCTTAGCTGCTGCACCGCCTTCGGAAACACTAATAATATAGGCACCGATCGGCATATTATACGCTTGAGAAACGGATTCCGAAACATCCTGACAAGTGATGCCCAGCTGCGGACGACCGGTTACATAACCATAGTTGATCAAGTCGTTGATGATTTCCTTGGCTTCTGTAATCGGGATTGCAAATCCAATTCCTTCAATGGAAGCACTGTTGGAAGAATAGCTGGAGGACATTTTTGCGGAGTTGATACCAACTACCTGTCCGGCACTGTTGATCAACGGGCCACCAGAGTTACCGGAGTTAATCGCTGTATCCGTCTGAATCAGGGTCATGGTCTTATCATTGATGGTAACCTGACGGTTCAGTGCGGAAACAATTCCGCAGGTAACGGTGTCGAACAATTCAAAGCCAAGTGGGTTGCCGATTGCAACAACCAGTTCGCCAACCTGTAAGTTGTCACTGTCGCCAAATTCTGCCGGCTGCAAGCCAGTCAGATCTGTTTTCAGAACGGCAATATCCGATTCCTGATCGTAAGCAACAACTTTTGCATCGTAGTACGTTTCCTGATCTTCCAGAACGATCTCTACTTTGGTTGCAACACCGCAGCCATACTCATCATCATAAATCACGTGGCTGTTGGTGACGATATAGCCATCTTCACTCATAATAATACCAGTACCGGTTCCCGTCATGGTCTGGGAGCTGCTGTTGTCGCTGCCGCCGTTTCCGAATCCATAGCCAAATCCATATCCAAATCCGCTGTTGCTGTTATTCGTTGCACCATTATACGTAAAGGTAGATTGTACACCAACAACGGAAGGCATCACTTTGGAGACAATATCCGTTACCGACTTTGCTTCTCCGCCGGAAGCCAGTTCAATCCAGCTCTTGGAATCGGACTTGCTCTGTGTCGTTTCAGCTGTTGCACCGTTGCTGGAAGCACTGCTGTCCTTCTTGCTGCTTGCCTGATAATCGGAGCTGCTGCTGTCCTTATCAAAGAACGGTGTTACATACCGATAAGCCTGAATGGATCCTGCGGATACAATTGCCAACGCAGCCACCAATGCAACAACCTTTAAGCCGGTATGCTTCTTTTTCTTCTTGGTCTGCTTGCCGCTCGTCTCAGTTGGATTGGAGCAGTAATTGGCGTAGCTGTAGCTGCCATCCTTGCTTTGTGTTTGATTTTGGTAAGAGGCTTGATTGGAATAAATCGGTTCATCCTGATGCGGAACGCTGCGGTAATAACCCGTCTGATAGGCATTCTCCGCTGTATTCGCAGCACCTGTTGCAGAAGTCTGTGTTGTTTGTGTGGTCTGCTGCTGCGCTGCTGCCTCCACCTTTTTCTTGTTTTCCTTATCATGTCCAAACATACTCGTTCATTCCTTTCTATGAAACGCATGCCCTTGGGGGAATGCGGGGTTTTGTTTTACTTTCTGTATCTTATTATACTTTCCTATGTGATCGTTTTATGATAAGTGCTGGAAAAGAGCGTAAAAGCGTTTCCTTTTTTCTCACACAAAGCGTACATTGGCTTTCACACATCCCGATTTCCTGCCAAACGCAGCAAAAAGCAGCTGTGCAAGCACGGCACAGCTGCTTTTTGAATGCTAAAACTTCCCTATTAGGAATTCTGCTTGACAAATTCGTCAAAGTCCTCTTCTGTCACATTGCCCACGGCCTTTTCTGCATAGAAGGTCAAAAGCAAGGTGGCATCGCCCAGGTCTACGCCCGGCGTCTGATTGACATCTGCTGCCTTTCGGCTGACTACATTGAGGGGATTGCAATTGGCAACCGACTGTTCTGCATACTGTGTCAGCGCCATGGTGGCATCTGCCAGCTCAATTTCACCACTGTGATCGACATCACCCTTGCGGTAAACTTCTATTGTAGAGCGGCTCAGAGTCTGCAAGTTCTGGTCAACGGTGGCATCCACACCGGATAAGGATTCTGCTGCACCGCTGTTCTGGTAGGCAGCGGATAATTCCGTTCCATTCCCGCCCGGCAAATTCAGCGTCTGAATGGTTGCCTGCGCAATGGCAAGCTGCCCAATTCCATTCGGCTGCAAGCCCAATGTTCCAACACTGGTGTAATACCAGCCATGGTTTAAAAAGAGCGTATGCGCTTCTGCACATCTTGCCTGCCGCAGAGCTTGAATCCCAGTATTGATTCCAGTGGTAATCAAACCACCGCCCTGCAAATACTCCTCTACTTCACTGCTGATCATGGAGATCTTTGCCGGTGCACCGCCCGTCAGTCCCGTGGTATCCTTGCTGACAGAGAGCGGATTATAGACATCCTGAAAAACAATATCCGCACCAGAATTCACGGCATAAACCGCTTTTGTAATTTCCTGAATATTGCTTACTGCTTGCTCCACAACCGGCGGCATAGCATTGCGCAAATACTTAGAAAGATTCAATCGTGTGTTGCTGTCCAAGCTGTTCAATACCGCCTGCATACTGTTGTAGTCAGAAATATTGATATATTCATTCTGCAAAACCGTTTGGTAAATGTCATTGGCACCGACCGAAATCAAAATGATATCCGCTTCTGCAATGCTCGCCTGTACAATGTCATCTGTTTGAATCAAATTCAGCAGGGAATCGGTGGTAGCGCCTTCCTGTGCATAATTCTGCACGTTTTCCGTTCCCAGATAGGAAGCGACCAGTTCACCATATGCCTGCTCGCCCTCCTGCAATCCAACTCCGGCTGAAACATCATCTCCTAAGATTAAAACAGAAAGATCGTTTCGATTGATCTCCTCCGCATGTACCGCCGGAAGCGCTGCATGACTCATCAGCATGGTTGCCGTCATAGCTGCCGCCAGCCAAGCTTGTACTTTCTTTTTCATGCTTCCAATCCTTTCTACTATCCAAATTGCTTCTGTATTCCGGGACGTTTCGTGCAACACCATACAACATCGGAATGCAGCATGCCCGGATATCTCTATTATACGAATATTTCGACACCCTGTCAAGCGCCGTTGTGCCAATCCCGTGCATCCATTTTTTCCAAGCGATAAAAAGCCGAGGGGTTCCATGACCGCCTCGGCTTTTTCCTCAGAGCGCAGCTTGCTGCTTCTGTTGCTTTTTTTGTTCCCGCAGTGCACGGAAAAAATCACGCAGAATCTGACTGCATGCATCGGCACACATACCTGTTACAATACGGGGGTGATAGTGATAGGGCAATTCAAACATCTGCTCCACGGAACAAACTGCACCGCCCTTCGGATCTGATGCCCCGAAAATCAGATCCTCGATTCTGGCATGCAGAATCGCACCGCAGCACATCGGACACGGTTCCAATGTCACATAAATGGCACTGTCAATTACACGCCAGCCGCCCAATGTCCGGCTGGCCTGATCGATTGCCAGAATCTCCGCATGCGCAAGCGGCGATTTGTCACATTCCCGGCGGTTGTAGCCTTCTCCGATGATTCTGCCGGTCGGTTTATGCACCACAACAGCACCAACCGGAACTTCTCCCAAGTCTGCTGCCTGCTGCGCCAATTCCAGCGCCCGTTCCATAAACCGCTGCTCCGGCTGATAGCATTCCTGCATGCTGCTTCCTCCTAAAATCTGCCCGGCCACTTTTCCGGAACGCACCCTAAAAAATGAAACTGATGACCGCCAGCACCAGGCACAACAAGGTGACCACCATCAGGGAACCATCCTGTAAGATGACCTGCCACTTCTCCTTCTCTTTCAACGAAGTGGGGGAAGAACGCGGCAGTTTTCGAATCCACCGATGCGCCAATGCAATTCCCGTCCAAGCCAAACCGATTGCCAAGAGAATCAGCAGATAGATCAGTTTCCCTTTCTCCCAAATACCGCCAAGATACTCAAAATGAAACAGACTAAACAACAGCAGCCGATAAACAAACAAATTTAAAATACCGGCCCACAGTGATCCGCTCTGTAAGGTTGCACAGCCACAAATCACATAGACCAAAAACAAAGTCGGTGCCGCTGGTGCATCATGAAACATGACCACACCCAGTAAAGAAGTCACCAGCACAGCAAACTCATCGCCGAATTGCCGCAGCACCTGTAAAATTTCTGCCCGAAACAGCAGATTCGCCAGAGCCGTCACCAAAATCAGATCAAAAAAGAAATAAATGACCTGATACGGGCGGCTGGCATATGTCAGCATCTGCAACGCTGTTCCAATGGAACTGTATCGTATCGTATTGTGCGCATTGATACCTCGCCATAAGTTCATGACTGCAAACGCAACCATCACCAATGGAATCCCCTGTACCATCGCCATGGGCTGCACAGGCTTTAGAGGCACTGCAACCTTTTTTGGCATTCGAAAAGATCGATGCAAGATCCAAATTGGCACCAGATACTTGACCACTTTTACAATAAACAGCATCAGCAAAACAGCCCACACATTGCCGCAAATGTAACCACTGTCATAGTAGTACGTTACATCCACATGAAGCAGCTGCAACACTTGAACCACTGCAAAACTCAGCACATATTCTATGCCCAGGTATGCCAGCATGGCCTTTCCAATCACCGCAAAGATGCGCCTCAGCGCTTTCTTTTCTTCCACAGCCGGCGGTGTGACCGCATGAAAGCCTTTGCCCTCCACAAAGGTTGTCGGTCTTTTTTCCTGCACGACCTGCGGCAGGGAAAAAGCAGCACCATCCTGCTTCTGCCATTCTGACAGCAACCGATCATACGTGCTCGTTTGTGTTTGTTTGACTTGTTGTTCTACTGCTTCACAGTCGTTGATGGTTTTTTCAACCACTTCTCGCATATGAAACACCCGATTCCCATCTTTTTTATTCCTAAACCCGGCCCCTGGCCTTCCATATCCATTTCTCCTATATACAAGTATCATTGTATCATGATTCGTATACAGCTTACACCGAAAAAAGGGAATAAATCCTTGGGATATCCTAAATTTTCTAAGGCAGTTCTGTACCTAAGTGTGAATTTTTAACTATTTGAGAAAGTTGCCCCATTTCCGCTGCTTTTTTCTTGTCCCACCCTGTCCAATTGTACAGAAACAGCTCGGATTTTCATTTTTTATTCATACTTGACAAATTCCAAAAAATAGCGTATGATTAAAGTATTCTCGCAGAAAATCGACAATTCGATTCCATCTGCCTATTGGAAAGGAGGGTGTCGCCCCAATGCCGACCCCAGCATCTGCTTCTTCTGCCCAGCAACAGGATCCGCTGCAACAAATTTCGACTGACGATGCGCTGCTGTATGATGTGGCAGAATTGTTTAAAGTATTCGGCGACCCGACTCGCACCCGAATTTTATTTGCCCTGTTTCAAAAGGAACAATGCGTCTGCGATATCGCAAACCTACTACAAATGACGCAGTCCGCCATTTCCCACCAGCTTCGCATCCTGAAACAGGCTCGCCTGGTCAGCAGCCGGCGAGATGGAAAGTCCATCATCTACTCCCTGGCGGACAACCATATCTACTCCATTTTCCATCAGGCGATGGAGCATATTTTGGAATAACCTTTTTGCGGAAACCAAAAAATAGCTCTTGCATTTTATCCGGCAATCTGCTATAATAAGAGCAACAGGAAGAATTAGGGCGCATCGGAAAGCGGCACTGCGAAACCAATGCATCTGCTTTCCGATGTGCCCTAGCGACATCCCTGTGGGAGGTGAGTACTCATGGCATATAAAATCGACGCTGATACCTGTCTTTCCTGCGGTTCTTGTGAATCTGCCTGTCCGGTTGGCGCAATCGCTTCTGGCGACGCTGCTTACGTAATCGATGCAGATAGCTGCATTTCCTGCGGTTCCTGTGCAGACTCATGTCCAGTTTCTGCAATTGCAGAAGACTAAGGAATTGTCACATAACCACTTATGACACGAAAACAGTCCCGGCAGGCATATGATATGTTCTATGCACTGCCGGGACTGCTTTTTTTCGCTCATCTTCCGATCCAAACAGATTGTTTTCGATAGAAAGGATTGCACTTATGAAAAAATATCCCGCATGGCTTGCCGGCGCACTTGCTCTGCTGACAGCCGGCACACTGCTCACCGGATGCAGCAAAGGCACCGGACAGAAAGAACTGAAAGACTTCCGTGCAACAGAACCCATTCAAACCGTTTTGCATGAAGGCAGCATGGGAGAACCTGTTGAAATTGATGACGTTTCTGTCACATTGGACGCTGTTTATTCTTCCGATCTGCTCTATAAAGATCTGGACGAAGATACCACCATCGTATTTTTCAAGCTAACCATTACCAACAACACCAGTGATTCCATGTCCTTCCAGTACATCACCAACTACAGCATTCTGGTCGATGGCGAAGTGGCGCCCAGCATTTCTGCCCGGGCATTGATGAGCATTTCCAAGCAGTTCGGGGAAGACGCAGAGCGATTTGAAACACCATTTGAACCCGGCGAAACCAGAACCGGTTACGTTGCAATGGAAATCCGCACCAACTTCAAGGAAATCTCGTTCCGCACCACACCGCTTGCCGGATCCGGCAACCAGGAGGATGTCATTGACTACACCTATCAGCGAAACGAGCTGACACCCGCACCGGATTCAGCTGCCGAGTAAACAATGCTTTTTCTGAGATCTGCTATCCAAAAAGCCCTTGCGTTCCGTTTGGAGCGCAAGGGCTTTTTCCTGCATCTTATTTCGCATAATCCACGACACGGCTTTCCCGAATCAGGTTGATCTTAATCTGACCCGGATAATCCATTTCGGTTTCAATCTGTTTGGCAATCTGCCGTGCAATCAGTACCATCTTTTCGTCGTTGACTGCTTCCGGTACAACCATAACACGAATTTCACGACCTGCCTGTAAAGCATAGCTCTTCTCGACACCGTCATAGGAAGAACAAATGCTCTCCAGCTTCTGAAGCCGCTTGATGTAGTTTTCGTAGTTCTCACTTCTTGCAGCAGGACGAGCCGCAGAAATTGCATCAGCCGCCTGTACAATACATGCAATTGCCGTACGAGGTTCCACATCATTATGGTGCGCTTCCACAGCATGAATGACTTCTGGATTCTCATTGTACTTCTTGCAGACATCCACGCCGATCTGTACATGAGAGCCTTCGATTTCGGCAGTCAGTGCCTTTCCGATATCGTGCAGCAAACCAGCACGACGTGCCAGATTGGCATCCAATCCCAGCTCAGAAGCCAGAATACCAGACAACTTTGCCACTTCAATGGAGTGCGCCAAGACATTCTGCCGGTAGCTGGTACGATAATACAACCGACCCAGCAGCTTAATCATTTCATTGTTGACACCATGCACATTGGTTTCCAGAACGGCACGTTCGCCCTCCTGCCGAATGCGGTGTTCGACTTCCCTCTTTGCCTTTTCCACCATTTCTTCAATCTTAGTGGGATGGATTCTGCCGTCTGCAATCAGCTTTTCCAAAGCAATCCGTGCTACCTCTCGGCGTACGTGGTCAAAGCAGGAAAGGGTAATGGCTTCCGGTGTATCATCAATGATGATATCCACTCCGGTCAGTGTTTCCAATGTCCGGATGTTTCTGCCTTCCCGTCCAATGATTCTGCCCTTCATTTCATCGTTGGGCAGCGCTACAACGGATACTGCCGTTTCAGAAACCTGATCGGCTGCACACTTGGCAATGGCCAAGGAGATGTAGTTGCGGGCCTTTTCCTCACACTCATCCTTAATCTGCTGCTCGTAGCTGGAAACCTTCATGACTTTCTCATGCACCAATTCCTCATCCAGTGTCTGGAGGATGTATTCCTTAGCTTGTTCCCGGGTAAATTCAGAGATTCGCTCCAGTATATCCATCTGACTCTTCTTGATGGATTCCGCTTCCTGTAGCTTTTCATCCGCATGTTTCAGTTTCTTTTGCAGCGCATCTTCTTTACGCTCCAGGTTATCTGTCTTTTTGTCCAGACTTTCTTCTTTTTGCTGGATACGGCGTTCCTGCCGGCCAATTTCCGAACGTCTGTCTTTTAATTCTTTTTCTGCTTCTGTACGCAGCTTGTGGATCTCATCCTTTGCTTCGATCAGAGCAGATTTTCTTTTGTTTTCTGCGTCTTTGTCTGCATCTTCCAAAATGCGTTCTGCTTCTTTTTCCGCAGAACCGATGGCAGCTTCCGCATGCTGCTTGCGCTGTTCAATTCCAGATGCAACGCCTTTTTTGTAAAACATCCATCCGGCAACAACCGCACCAATGATGAGGAAGACCAGGCACAACGCAATGGTAATTCCAATTTGAGTCCCTGTCATCTTTTATGCACTACCTCCTTATTGATTTTTGCACTATATCTGTACTACAAGATCTCACACAAGGCGGTACGTGCGCATCTACGTTATTCCCTTTTCTCTGCGCACTGCGCAGACCGATATGTTCTGTTTAAAAACGCCAAAACGCTGCGCCACAACCGTGCGCCGCATCATCACTTCACAAATAAAGAATATCTCAATACCAATTTGGAACGTGCCCTTAAACTTACCAATACGGCGCTTTCTCCTACACAAACACAATGCACGTTACCAGTAGGAAAAAAGCATTGCCGGCGAATCCCGGAGCCGCACATACTGCATGGTAATTCCCTTCACCGCCAAGATTTCTCCGACAGCGGCGAATTCTTTTGTAATTTTTATACAGTATTTTTATTTTACACCATTTCAAGCGAATTGTCAAGCAGTTGGCGGAAATTTACCCCCGACAGCAGGGCAACCTGCACCAGCTGCAAGGATGAAAAAAATCTCGTACAGATTCCTTCCAGAATCTGTACGAGATGCTTCCTTTTCAAGAACCGCATACGGCAAAAATACCGGAGTGTTTCCTTCCCTTACTTTGCCTGTTCCGCTCCGTCGGAAGTTTTCTGCTTGGTGGCAACTTCCTGTACCAGACGTGCAAGCAATGCTTCCGGTGCCATCGCACCCAAATCGACGCCATTGCGCAACCGAACGGAGACGGTCTGGTTTTCAACTTCCTTATCACCAATGGTAATCATATACGGCACTTTTTCCAGAGTTGCCTGCCGAATCTTATAACCAACCTTTTCTGCACGGCTGTCGATCTGGCAGCGCAGACCTGCTGCTGTCAGCTGCTGCTGAACTGCATTGGCAAAATCCAAATGCCGGTCTGCAATCGGAATAATTTTTACCTGTTCTGGTGCCAGCCACAGCGGCAAAGCTCCTGCAAAATGCTCCAGCATATATGCCAGTGTCCGCTCATAGCAGCCAAGAGAGGTTCTGTGAATGATATACGGCAGCTTCTTCTGACCATCCGTATCGGTATAATACATACCAAACCGCTTTGCCAGCAGCATGTCGATCTGAATAGTAACAAGCGTATCTTCCTTGCCGAATACATTCTTATACTGAATGTCCAGCTTCGGGCCGTAGAATGCCGCTTCATCAATGCCGATTTCATAGGAAACGCCCAGATGGTCCAGGATATTGCCCATGACACGCTGTGCTTCTTCCCACTGCTCCGCATTCCCTTCATACTTATTGCCCGGATTGGCAGGATCCCACTGGGAGAATCGGAAGGTGCAGGCATCCAGCAAGCCAACGGTATCCAGGAAATACTTGGCGAGTGCCAAACAGTCCTTAAACTCTTCTTCCAACTGATCCGGACGCAGAACCAGGTGACCTTCTGAGATGGTGAACTGCCGCACGCGAATCAAGCCGTGCATTTCCCCGCTGTCCTCATTTCGGAACAGGGTAGAAGTTTCACCCAACCGCATCGGAAGATCCCGGTAGGAACGGGCACGGTTCAGATAAACCTGATACTGGAACGGACAGGTCATCGGACGCAGTGCAAAGCATTCTTTTTCTTCATCATACGGATCGCCCAAAATGAACATGCCATCCAGATAGTGATCCCAGTGACCGGAAATCTTATAGAATTCCCGTTTTGCCATAAGCGGTGTCTTGGTCAGCAGATAACCGTGTGCCTGCTCTACATCTTCTACCCAGCGCTGCAACAGCTGTACCACTCTGGCACCCTTTGGCAGCAGAATCGGCAGACCCTGTCCGACTACATCAACGGTGGTGAAGTATTCCAATTCTCTGCCCAATTTATTATGATCCCGCTGCTTGGCTTCCTCCAGCGCAGCAAGATGTTCTTCCAGCATCGCAGCCTTCGGGAATGCAACTGCATAAACACGGGACAGCATCTTATTCTTCTCAGAGCCTCTCCAGTATGCACCGGTACAGGACAGCAGTTTAAATGCCTTAATGGTTCCGGTTGCCATCAGATGCGGACCAGCACACAGATCTACAAATTCGTCCTGCTGATAGAACGAGATTGGCTCACCCTTTTCCGCGTGCTCCTGGCAAAGTTCTACCTTGTATGGCTCATCCATTTCCTGCAGCTTTGCAATGGCTTCTTCTGGAGACAATTCAAACTGAGTCAACGGAATATTTGCCTTTACAATCTTTTTCATTTCTGCTTCAATTTTGCTCAGATCTTCTGTCGTAAACGGCTTTTCCAAATCAAAATCATAGTAGAAACCGGTATCAATTGCCGGGCCAATGGCAAGCTTTGCAGTCGGATACAGCCGCTTTACAGCCTGTGCCAGTACGTGAGAAGCGGTGTGCCAGAAGGTCTTCTTGCCTTCCAGGCTGTCAAATGTCAAAACTTCAAAGGTGCAGTCTGCATCCACTACTGTACGCAGATCCTTTGTCTCTCCATTGATTTTGACACAACAGGCTGCTTTATACAGACCCATTCCGATTCCCTTTACGATCTCTGCGGCGGACTGTGCCGATTCAATTTCCCGGACACTGCCATCTTTTAACGTTAATTTAATCATAGCGTTTGCGCCATCCTTTCCAAAATTTCCCAACAAAAAACGCCCCCTGTACATGCATGCAACGCTTGCACAAGGGGCGATATTTTCATACCACGGTTCCACCCAACTTCATACGCTCAAAAAGCGTACCTTCTTTCACTCGATAACGGGAGCTTCCGCTGCGGATTAGACAGACTCGGAGATGGTAGATGTACTTTTCAAGGACGATTCCGCTTGCAGCCGGTGACGGAATCTCTCTGACGACCATACAAAAAGCAATCCTTCTCTTCTACGTGTTCAGGGGATGTTCTGTTGTTGTCTCCATTGTAGCACAGGGCATTGTGCCTGTCAAGCAAATTTTTTTGGTTTTGTGCAAAATGTTCGATTCTCCTGCTATCTCTTTGTGCAATATTTTACAAGATTCTGCTGTAGCAGCACTTTTCTTGCAAAGTGCACTTGACAGCTTCCCAAAAATGGGTTAAAATAGAAGAGAACAAATGTTCTTTTTTCAGAAAGGAGTCTGTTATGGAATACTTAGTCGAGCAATATCAAACCACCTACCGCCAGCTTTGCAACCGAAGGGCTGCCCTGCGCCATGCCATGTCCCAACCTGCCATCAGCCGCCAGGAATATGATGCGCTTGACCAGCGGCAGCAATTGCTTGCCGTCGAATGTGAAGACCTGCTGGATCAGCTCACCTGCATGCAGCAGTATCCTACCGCCACAACAGGAGGTGCTCCTTATGTCAAAATTTAACCGCCGCATCCATTTTGAAGAAGCCATCCACACCGTGTCCCCTGCATGTTTGATGCCATTTGAAGCGGATTCTGTACCCAACCAAGCGACACAAGTACAAAAAATGGTCGAAAAAATCATTCAATCGGACTTAACCCCAAGACAAAAAGACGTCATTGTGCTATACTATTATGAGAAACGCTCTGCAAGAGAGATCGCTGCCCTCTGGCAGGTCAACGAATCTACTGTTTCCCGTACCAAAAAGCGTGCCTGTGAAAACGTGCGCAAACGATTGCAGTATTATTATTTTTAAGGAGTTATCATGCAAACACCCGTTTATGATTTTTTAAAGCAATATGCCCGTCAAAATCCGGTTCGCATGCACATGCCCGGGCACAAGGGACAGGCTCCCGTCCCGGAATTGCAGCCGGCTTTTGCCATGGATCTAACCGAAATCACCGGAGCCGACAGCTTATTTGAAGCCAGCGGCATTCTGGCAGAAAGCCAACAGCATGCTTCTGTGCTATACCATACCGCCGGGACATTTTATTCCTGCGGCGGCTCCACCTTATGCATCCAGACCATGCTGACATTAATGAAGCAGGAACAGCGTACCATCATCGCTGCACGCACCGTGCACCGTTCCTTTTTAAATGCTTGTCTGCTGCTGGATTTGGCAGTTACCTGGGTTTATCCAAATAGCTGTGCCGATCTTGTTACCGGTACCTATTCCATCGCAGACTTTGCCGCAGCCTTGCAGCAAGCGCAGCAGCCTGCCTGCATTTATGTAACTTCTCCGGATTACCTGGGCAGACAGCAAGACTTGGCAGCACTAGCGGCACTTTGCCGCACTTATGATGCCCGGCTGTTGGTGGACAATGCCCACGGTGCTCATCTTGCGTTTCTGCCGGACAATCAGCACCCCATCGCACTGGGGGCAGATCTTTGCTGTGATTCCGCCCATAAAATGCTGCCCTGCCTGACCGGAACTGCCTATCTGCACACCAGCCGTCCGGAATATGCTGCACGCATTCCAGATGCCATGAGTCTATTTGGTTCAACCAGTCCTTCCTATCTGCTGCTGCTCTCGCTGGACTTGTGCAACGACTATTTGGAGCAGCATGCCAAACCGGACTGCCTCCGCACCATGCAGCGTGCCCAGGCACTGCGGCAGGCGTGTGCTGAAAAGCTGGCCTTTTCTTCCGGCGAACCGCTGCACCTGACCATTGATGCAGCAGCATCCGGTTACACCGGCTTCCAGTTGGCAGGCTGGCTGGAACAGCATCAGGTTTACGTAGAGTATGCTGACATGGACTTTTTGCTTCTGCTGCTGTCTCCGGTCACACCGCCGGAAGATCTCGACAAATTGGAGACGCTTTTGCAGACCATCCCATTCCCCAAGCAGCCCCGACAAGCGGCAGTTTGCTATCTGCCCCACCCGGAACGTGTCTGCTCCATCCGAGAAGCTGCCCTGTCCCCTACCGAAACCATTCCGGTATCGGAAAGTCTGGGGCGTATCTGCGCAGCTGTAAAAGTCCCCTGTCCGCCGGCTGTTCCGATTGTATTAAGCGGTGAACGCATCGATGCCGCCTGCATCAAAATTTTAGAAAAGTATGGCATTTTGGAAATCAATGTGGTACAATAAAAAGGAAAAAGGAAAAAGAAAAATAGAAAATCGGAAAGGAGAACGGCTCTTGTCTGCATTCAAACTTTATGGAAAGGACACCCTCTGCCAGCAGCTGGCACAAATGGAAGACGGCGCACGACTGGCACATGGTTTTTTCTTTTATGGCGATACCGGTCTCGGAAAGAAAACATTGGCACAGTGGTTTGCAGCCAGACTGCTCTGCACGGCACCGAAAAAGCCCTGTGGCTCCTGTAAGTCCTGCCGCAGCATAGCGGCTTCTGTACATCCAGATGTTCTCTGGGTGCCGCACAGCGGAAAAAAAGGCGGCTTCTCAGTAGAAACTGTGCGCAGCATCTGTGCAGACTTACTCCAGCCACCCAACAGCGGAGAACGAAAGTGTTATATCTTTGCAGACTGCGATGAAATGGATCCACGTTCGCAGAATATCCTGTTAAAAGCCATTGAAGAACCGCCGGATTATGCCTACTTTCTGTTCACCGCACGCGGCAAACAGGCGCTGCTGCCCACCATTCGTTCCCGGATTCTGTCGATGCCGGTTTTCCCCTGCACAGAAGCGGTCTGCCGAACCGCTTTGCTGGAGCACGGCTGCACAGCAGAAGAAGCGGATGCTGCCATTGCCTGCTTTCATGGAAACATCGGCGCCTGCCTGTCTTATTTGGATCCTTCTTCCATGCTGCACCAGACCGTTTCATTGACAAAACAGTTCATTCATAGTATAATAAATAAAGATGAATATATGGGATTATGCGTTGCCAATCAAGTTGGAAAAGACCGGGATTTGGCGTATGCGTTGCTGCTGGCACTGGATGCTGTCCTGCGGGATGCACTGGCGCTGCGCTATGATGCGGCACTGCCCTGCATCGGCTGCGATCCAGAAGGAGCTGCTGCGCTTTCCCGCACGCTGTCTGCGGCAGATGGACAGGCCATGCACCTGCTGCTGGATCGTGCCCTGCGTGCCCGCTCTGCCAATGTCAATGTCCAGCTGCTGTTAGCGGCGCTGCTTGGAGAATGGATGAATCAGCTGACCGGTGTTACCGGAACAGACTGTGCAAGAATAGAAAGGACTTGAAATGATAGAACTCATCGGTGTTCGATTTAAAAAAAATGGGAAAGTCTACTCCTTTTCGCCCAACGGGCTGACTTTAAAAGTGGGCGATCTTGTCATTACAGAAACGGCGCATGGTACAGAATGCGGAGAAGTGGCAATTGCCAACCAGCAGGTAGCCAAAGAAGAAGTACCTGCACCGCTGAAGCCCATTTTGCGCAAGACAACCAAAGAAGATCTGCGCATTTTGGAGAACAACCGCAAAAAGGAAGCCCGCGCCTTTCAGGTTTGCGAAGAAAAGATCAAACTGCGCAACTTGAAAATGCGCCTGGTTAATGTGGAATGCACGTTTGACAACAGCAAACTGCTCTTCTACTTTACTGCTGAAAGCCGTGTGGACTTCCGGGAACTGGTAAAGGATCTGGCTGCGGTTTTCCGCACTCGCATTGAGCTGCGGCAAATTGGCGTCCGAGATCAGGCAAAGATTTTGGGCGGCATCGGTATTTGCGGCAGAGAATTCTGCTGCAAGAATTACTTACAGGATTTCCAGCCCGTCTCCATTAAAATGGCAAAAGAGCAGAGTCTCTCTCTCAACCCAACCAAAATTTCTGGATGCTGCGGCAGATTGATGTGCTGTCTCAAGCACGAACAAAATGTATATGAAGAGCTCCTGAAAATTACGCCGAAGGTCGGCGCATTGGTACAACTGCCGGACGGAAAAAAAGGAAAAGTCTGCGAATCCAATACGCTGACTGGAGAATTAAAAGTGCTTCCGGAACAAGCTGATGTCCCGGTAAAAGCAAACCGCAAGGACATTACAGTCCTCAAAGATGGCCGCATGCGGGTGAATCGAGACGAATTCAAAGCACTCAAAGAACTGGAAGATAAATAGAAGGAGCCGTGATTGTGATGACCAACCAACGATCCCCGTATCCGAAAAAAGGACGGCGCCGCCGCATCCGGTATGACCGGGTTTTACTGGTGGTACTGCCGCTTTTGATTTTGATTTTCCTCATTACACGCTGTGCAACGCACAGCGGAGATTCCAATGCACCGGCCACGCCAACCACTGCGCCGGCAGCAACCGATCAAAAGGAAACCGAACATACAGAACCGACTGCGGACTACAGCAACGCCATTTATTTAAGCCCCTCCAACCAGGCAGACAAGCTCTATGCGGACAATCAGACCAAGGAATCCGATGTCATGCGGGAAATTGCCAATCAAACCGCTGACTTACTGACTGCGGAAGGCTATACCGTCGTGGTTGCTGGAGAAACAGACAGCTTGCCAAACAAGCTGGCAGCCGCAGAAACCGGACACTTCGCTGCATACATTGCCCTGCATTCGGATGCCGGCGAGGACACCGGAACAGCTGGTTACTATAACAGTTCCATCTCCGGCAGCGATACGCTGGCGAATTCGGTATACAATGCTGTTGCAGAAGCCACGCCCAATGAAGACCGGGGTGTATTGGACGGTTCGATTACCACGGACGGCCATTATCTTTATGAAATCGGACAAAACACTGTGCCGTGCTGCTCCATTTCTGTAGAGAGTCATACGGATGCATCCACTTCCCAATGGATTCTACAGCATAAATCAGAACTGGCACAGGCGTTTGCAACGGGAATTTCATCCTATATGACCACTGCCAAGGGAGGAATCGGAAATGGCAGCAACAGCATCGACCCAGCCCAAACCCAATTATCAACGGATGCTGGAGCAGATTCTGGCACAGACGGACTCCAATAATCCGCCGACGCTCTTTCTGCATGCCTGCTGTGCACCGTGCAGCAGCTATGTACTGGCTTATCTGAGCCACTATTTCCGCATTACCCTGTTCTTTTATAATCCCAACATTGCACCGGAAGCAGAGTATCTGCATCGGCTGGCGGAATTGCAGCGTCTGATTACGCAGCTGCCGCTGGAGCATCCGGTTTCCATTGTCAATGGGGAATATGTCCCCCAGCGCTTTTTCGAACTGGCAAAGGGACTGGAACAGGAACCGGAACGAGGACTGCGCTGTCAAAAATGCATTGCCCACCGACTGGAAGCAACCATCCAACAGGCAAAATTACAGCAAGCAGATTATGTCACCACGACACTTTCCATCAGTCCACATAAAGATGCACTGTTTATCAATACAACCGGTGCTAAATTAGCAGAAACATACGGCGTTTCCTGGCTGTATGCGGATTTTAAGAAAAAGGGCGGATACCTGCAATCCATTGCACTATCCAAAGAATATCAGCTTTACCGGCAAGATTTCTGCGGCTGCGTTTACAGCCGCATGCAACGGGAAGCAGAAAAACAAAACACAACCGGCACCGCATCCAAAGAAACTTGATGCGATGCCGGTTTTTGCTGTCTAAAGCCCAAACAGCAGAGAAACACCATGAATCCCTGCGCAGATTGCTGCTCCGCAAAGTGTGGGCAGCAAAATAGCAACTGCGGTCCATTTCAAACTTCCGGTCTCTTTCCAGATGGTCAGGCAAGTTGTAGAACATGGGAAATGGAACAGCGTAAATACCAGCACGCAAAGTGCCGTAACACCGCTCCACTGCTGCGCCGTCAACAAGGCATGCAGCTGGGAAACGTCGCCTAGTTCCTGTAATTGGGTCTGTGCCGTGTAAATCATCATTGCAATCGGCAAGACAATTTCATTTGCCGGAAAGCCCAGCAGAAATGCCAGCAGCAGCACACCGTCCATGCCCAAAAAGCTGCCGATGGGATCGAGCAGCTGCGCCCCGTGCTGCAACAAAGAAACGCCATGCCACTGACAGGTTGCCAGCAGCCAGAGCAGCAAACCGCTCGGCGCTGCCACCAGACAGGCGCGCCCCAATACAAAAACGGTTCGGTCAAACAGCGAGCGAACCAGAACTTTTCCGATCTGCGGTCTGCGGTAGGGTGGCAGTTCCAAGGCAAAGGAAGACGGCATGCCTTTGAGCAACGTTCCAGACAAAATCCGAGAAACCAGTAACGTCATACCAATGCCGCCCAAGAGGAACAGCAGCAGCAAGCCCGCTGCGGAGAGCGAGCCCATCCAACCAGCCTGCACAGTGAAAAACATGGAAATCAGCAGAATCAAGGTGGGAAATCGTCCATTGCAGGGCACAAAGCTATTGGTCAGGATGGCAAGCAGTCGTTCCCGTGGGGAATCAATAATTCGGCAGCCTGTTACACCGGCTGCATTACAGCCCAATCCCATACACATTGTCAATGCCTGCTTGCCGCAGGCATGTGCCCGCTGGAAATGCCGATCCAAATGGAAGGCAACCCGTGGCAAATAGCCCAAATCCTCCAGCAGCGTAAAAAGCGGAAAGAAAATTGCCATTGGCGGCAGCATGACAGACACCACCCAAGACAAGACGCAATAAATGCCGTCCACCACCATGCTTTCCAGCCAGTTTGGACTATTGCAAGCCTGCAACAGCCAGCGCAAGCCGCTGCCCACTTGCTGTAACCCGGCAGACAGCAGCTGTGACGGGACATTGGAGCCGACTATGGTGAGCCATAAAACCAATGCCAACAGCCCCAGCATCACAGGCGTTCCTATGTATTTCCCTGTCAAAATCCGATCCAGTCTGCGATCTTTTGCATGCCGATCCGGCGGCTCCTGTACCACTTCCTCTGCCAGCTCCCGGCTTTCGGTCACAATGGCTGCAATCATACGGTCTGCCACCGGCGGCGCATTGGACGAGGCAAGCAGCGCACGGGCTTCCTCCCAGGCATCCTGCAAATCGGGTGCCTCCAGATTCAGCAGCTGGCGATCGGACAGCTTTTGCAGGAGGGCAGCATCTTCCTCCAGCATCCGCAGCGCTGCCCATCTGGCACGAATCCCAACAGGCTGCTGTGCCTGAATGGGCGGCAGAAGCTTGCAAACAGCACGCTCCAAATCCGGATCATAGGCAACCACCTTTGGCAGCGGCACGCTTTCCGCCTGCAACTGGGTGCAAAGCCGTTCCAGCAGTTCCTCCAAGCCCTGTTTGCTCCGGGCAGACATACCGATCACCGGAACACCCAGGCAAGCTTCCAGTGCCGGCAAATCCACGGAAATACCTTTCTTTTCCCCTTCATCCAGCAAATTGACACAGACCAAAACCCGTCTGGCAAGCTCCATTCCCTGCAAAACCAGGTTCAAGTTCCGTGCCAAACAGGAAACATCACAAACAAATACAACCGCATCCGGCTGTTCCAGGCAGAGAAAATCCCTGGCAACCGCTTCCTCAGCAGAATGCGCACGCAGAGAATACGTGCCCGGTAAATCAACCAGGGTCAGCTGGCAGCCGTGCGCCTCACACGTTCCAACGGCATTGGCAACTGTTTTTCCTGCCCAGTTTCCAGTGTGCTGGTGCATGCCGGTCAGCGCATTAAAGACTGTCGATTTCCCCACATTCGGATTTCCGGCAAGTGCCACCACGTAGGATGCTTTTGATTGATTGGTATCCGATTCCATGAAACATACCTCCCTATCCAATCCTTCTCCTACGTAGCCTATGCACGGCAGGGAATGTCCTATGCGCTATCCCAATCCTTCTGCATCGGCAAAAGTCATACTGGGTTGCAGCGCCAAGTTGATGGCAGTGGCAAGCATCCCGGAAGCGTGGTCGATCAGCCGGTCAATATCCCGTGGCGTAACCATTAAATTCGGTGTATCCCTTGGAGCAGTTCGCTCCGTAATACTTTCCACAATGGTGCGCAGATCCACCACAGTCGGCACGCCCACTGCAAGCACCGGCACTCCAAGCGTCTGCTCGGAAAAAGCAGCCCGATGATTGGCAACTCCGCTTCCGGGGGAAATGCCGCTGTCGCAAAGCTGAATGGTGGTGCCGAGACGATTGAGCGCAGAGCATGCCAATGCATCAATCACCAGAACTGCTGCCGGCTGTATCTCCTTGCAGACCGCTGCTGTCAAGGCAGCCGACTCCATTCCCGTTTGCCCCAGCACACCGGGTGTAAAGACGCTGACCGGACGAAGCGCCCGTAGAAAAGAAAGCTCCTGTTCTTCCTGTAATTCCGTCTGCAAATGCCGGGTGGCAAGCAGCTTTCCAGCAATACGAGGTCCCAGCGCATCCGGTGTAATTGCCTGATTGCCCAGGCAGACCACCAGAATCTCTCCCTCCGGCAGAAAAGCAGAAAGTTCCTGTGCCAGTTCCTCTGTCATCTCCTGATAATGATCGGAAAAGCGACTCAGTGCTGCCGCTTCCAGCGTAACATACCGTCCTTTTGGCTTCCCGAGCGGAATGCCGGCGGCATCATTGGGAACATCAATTTGTGTAATCTGAAAATATGTGCCTCGTTTGAATTGGGTGATATTGGGCAGCCGGACGGCAGCGGCAGCTCGTTCCAGCGCTAAGTCCGTGCGAACCTGAGAAGCAGACATGGGAAAGCTCCTTTCTATTTGTGCAATCTGCTGACTTTTCACAGAAAAATTTTGTGGGGTTGTGAAAAATTACCTCTTGCAATTCCGGATATTTCGTGTTATAATAAATTTTAGTCGTGGTGTCGAAGGGCACCTGCATTTGGTCGTTCCATGTGCATGAAAATACAGTACCGTGTCAATGCTGGTTTTATTTTATGACGACGAAATCCTGATATGACCGGAAAAACGATCCATATCAGCCGAATGTAATCTATCACTATTTTAGGAGGTGCACAACCATGCCAAACATTCGTTCTGCAAAGAAAAGAGTAAAGGTAAACAAGACCAAGGCTGCTGCAAACAAGGCTAGAAAGAGCAATCTGAAGACCATGATCAAGAAGGCTGACGCTGCTTGCGTTACAAACGCTGCTGACAAGCAGGAAGCAATCCGCGTTGCCATCAAGAAAGTCGATCAGGCTTGCGCAAAGGGTCTGATGCATAAAAATGCTGCTGCCAGAAAGAAGTCTCAGCTGATGAAGAAGCTGAATGCTGCTGGCTAAGCCAAACTTGGCAAAGGATATTGCAATGCACATTCCAATTGGAATGTGCATTTTTTGTTAGCATTCAAAAAAAGAAAACGAGCGGACTGTATTCTACACAATCCGCTCATTTTTTGGAATATGAAATTTATTTTTGTTATGCTTTTGTGCGAATGCGCATAGAAATATCAAAGCAAGTCACAGAATGCGTCAACGCACCAAGTGAAATAATATCCACACCCGTTTCCGCAACCTGCCGAATATTGGCCTGTGTCACATTCCCGGAGGCTTCCAGCAGGGCACGTCCTGCATTGATGGCAACTGCCTGCTTCATTTCCTCACAGCTCATATTATCCAGCATAATGATTTCTACCCCTGCTGCAAGGGCTTCCTGCAGTTCTTCCAGGGTACGAACTTCCAGTTCAATTTTTACCATGTGCCCGATCTTCTGGCGCAGCGCTGCAACAGCACCAGTAATGCCGCCGTATGCATCAATGTGGTTATCCTTGAGCATAGCGCCATCGGAAAGGTTATAGCGATGGTTCTTGCCGCCGCCAACTGTAACGGCATACTTCTGGATGGGGCGCAGACCTGGGAGTGTCTTCCGGGTATCGGTAATCTGCGCCTTGGTGCCAGCTACCAAATCCACACAGCGACGGGTTGCAGTGGCAATGCCGCTCATATGCTGGAGCAGATTCAAAGCGGTACGTTCTCCCTTTAAAAGGGTTTTGGTGCTGCCGGTCATTGTGGCAAGAATATCCCCCTTGCGCACCTGTTCTCCATCATGCACCAGAATCTGCATCTCACAGGCTCCGCCAACCAATTCAAATACCCGTTTGGCAACGTCAATTCCGCAGAGAATGCCGTCATCCTTTGCAATATAGTATGCTTCGCTGACATGATCGTCATCCAGCAAATAATCGGTGGTAACATCCACATAATGAATGTCTTCCTGTAGAGCAGTCTGAATCAGCTGATCCAAATAAAATGGCTGTAAAATCATGGTATTCCAATATCCTTTCTCACGCATGCGCATTTGCATGCCTTAGATCACTTCTTTTAAAATTAAGTACGCAACAGTTGCAAGGGACTTCGCTTCAATATAATTTTCATCTACGATGTAATGTTCTGTATTCAAAATCCGACGAATTTCCTTGACCCGTTCGAAGCTCTCCAGTAACTTTTCCTCATTGGGAATGACAAAATAATTATTTTGCAGAATGTTCCGGATTTCTGTCCGGAAACCAGCAGGAAGCGGCTTTGCATCAGGATCCAGCGGAAATTCCCGCAGTTCAAATGTATCCGGTGCCTGTTCCATTTTCTTGGCAATATCCAATGCTGCACGCCGAGAGAATACCAGCGCTTCCATCAGGGAATTGCTTGCCAGACGGTTGTTGCCGTGTACGCCAGTGTGCGAACACTCACCTGCTGCATACAGTCCGGGCACATTGGTTTCTGCCTGATAATCTACATTGATTCCGCCCATCAGGTAATGCTGACACGGGAAAATCGGAATGGGCTCCTTGGTCATATCATAACCTTGTTCCAATACCTTTTGGTAAATATTGGGGAACCGGTTGCGAATAAAGTCGCTGTCCTTATAGGAAATATCCAGATAGAAATTATCGGAACCGGTTGCACGGCTTTCCAGGATGATGGCATGAGAAACGACATCTCGTGGTGCCAGTTCCAACCGATCATCATAACGATGCATAAAGCGTTCCTTGTTGCAGTTAAGCAGATAAGCGCCTTCTCCCCGCACCGCTTCGGAAATGAGGAAGCATTCTCTGGTGTGATGGTCGTTGAATGCAGTCGGATGGAACTGAATCAAATGCAGGTTCTTGATTTCTGCACCGTTTTCATAAGCAAATGTAATGCCGTCACCCGTTGCAATTTTGGTGTTGGTGGTATAGCGGTAAACTCTTCCGATTCCGCCGGTTGCAAGCAGCATAAAATGGCTGTGATAGGCCGTATACGCACCATTTTGCAGCACCTGAATGGAAAAACCAGTTGAAGTCTTTTTCATATCCACCATCATGGCATGCTCCAGAATGGTGACATTGGGCAGGGTGCGAACCTTGCGAGCCAGTGTTGCCAGAATTTCTGCACCCGTGGTGTCCTTATGATGGAAAATCCGGTGCATGGAGTGACCGCCTTCCAAGGTGCGGTGCAAAGTGCCATCCGGTTTACGGTCAAAGTCAACGCCCAAATCCAAAATGGTTTGAATTTCATGTGCTGCGGATTCTACCAGAATCTGCACCGCATTGGGGTTGTTTTTAAAGCCGCCTGCAATCATCGTATCCCGGTGATGCAGTTCCGTGGAATCCTCTGGAGAGTTATACACGCCGGCAATGCCGCCCTGCGCCAAAGCCGTATTGCAAAGCGTCAATTCCTGCTTGCACAACAGCAAAATCCGACAAGTTTCCGGCAGATTCAAAGCGCCGTACAGACCGGCAGCCCCACATCCTGCAATGATCACATCATAAGTCTGTTCCATACTGATCCGTTCCTTTCGATGAGGAAGAAAAAAAGCAGCTGTATGGCTGTTTTTTCCGGTTCCATCAAGACGTTATACTTATTCTAGTATAGCACACTTCCAGTCGATTGTCACGTGATTTTGACGAAACAAGAAAAATTCGAAAGAATCGAAAGGAAAAGATTGCTATTTTTTTCACAATCAAATGCAATCCCCATTTCTTACGCCAAATTCACGCATAATCGCAAGCATTTTGAACATACTATTGCTGCACAAAAATTGTACCATTGTGTCATTCCGGACGACTTGCAGCCTGCCTGCCGCACAAGGCAAGTCCTGTATGGAAGCGCCGGACTGCCCTGTGCGGAGAAAAGGAGTATTTCATGCGAAATCAGAACAATCAGAATCAGAACCAGAATCAGAATCAAAACCAGAACCAGAATCAGCAGGCACAGAACAAGCGTCAGCAGAATGCACAGAATCGCAATCAGCAGAACGCACAGAATCAGAACTGCCAGAACGAGTGCCAGGACTAATTGCCCTGCCCGTAGCCACTGCACGCACAGCGGTGTCATCCGATCGGATGACACCGCTATGTTTTGTTGTTATTCATTTTCTTTCAGATACTGCTCCCAGAACGCTTCCGTTCGAAATTTGTCGCTTTGTTCCAAATAGGCTCGCTGCGCCTTTTTGGCGTACAGCAGCGTTTGTACCGCCAGCACACCTAATTTTCCAAAGCACTGCATCGCCTTCCAAAAGCTGCGCTTGGTCACAAAGCCGCCTGTTTTTGCTGCATCATAGTGCAGCAGCTTCCTGGCTCGGAATGCGACTGCAAAATCTGCATGCACCAGCGGAACTGCCGCCTCATGATTGGCAGGCAAAAACAGCCCGTTCAGCGTCAGTCTCTTCAGAATGGGATGCTGTTTTGGCACAAACTGTGCATCCAGATGCAGCGGTTCCAACTGCTCCAGCGGCTGCATCCGGTACCCCATTTTCGTAATTTGTGCATTATATTTTGCTGCCGGCACATGTGCCAGCCAATCTGGGCCTTTATAATAGTCCTGTATCCCTTTTACGATCATTGTTACATTGTCATAGCGATATAGCAGCATATCGCCCAGCGCATGCCGGAAAATCTGCCGCAGAAAAGTTCTGCGATTCGGAAGCAATCCGTATAGGGCGTTGACAATCATCTGATTGCGAAGGATATAATAAAAAATAGAAGACGCATACTTTTTATCAAATGCCTCATGCCAAACACAAATGCCATTCATCAGAATTAGCTGCTTCATATTGCGCAGGCCATACTCCACATCATCCATCCGAACAAACAATGGAAGCGGCAGATTGTCCTGCCGAATCACAGAAATGGGCATGGCACAATACCACCAGCCCTGGTAATCAGCAAATTCCGGCTTTTCATTTTGCAGGCAGGCAGACAGCTGCCGCACATCGTAACCGCCCTTCAAGGACTCGATGTTGCCGCAGTTCCAGCGTGCACCAAACTCCACTTGCCAATAGGGTCGATCTCGTGTCAGCATCACGCCGCCGAGAAATGCATCCTGATCGGCAGGCAAAAGCAAGCTCAAAAAGGTATAGGTGCGGTACAGCACTTCTGGATCCAGCAAAATGTCATCGTCCATCAGCAATACATGGGTCACCGGCAGCGTCTCTGCGGCGTGCAAAATTTCCAGCATCCCTCTGGTAAAGCCGCCGGAACCGCCTGTGTTGGGATTTTGTACAACTCGTACCGCATCATCTGCCAGCTGTGCGGCATCCAGCGTTCCGGCGTTGTCCACGATAAAGAGCGAAAGGTTTCCATACAAAGGCGAGTCCGGGTTGTCCAGGAATGCCTTGCGGAGCATGGTCAAATTTCGCAGGATAAACGCCTCCCGGCGAAACGTACAGAGATCCAATGCCAGGTGCACTGGATTTGGATGCAGCGGCTCCTCTATCGTTTCATAACTTCCGCCATAGCAAATCGCACCTGTTGTTTCTGCCTGAAGCGAGAAGCTAACCATTCCGGCAGAAACCGTTTCCAACGGAATCGACAGCACAACCTCTCTTGGCGCATCTCCGTTCTGTTCCAAGTCGTACGTTCCCAGCTCCTGCGTCACCACGTGCGCATCAAACTGCGGCGAACTCTGGTACAGCAATTTCAGCTGTACCGTTCCGAACAGCCGCAGCCGCAGCTGGATCCTGCGCACGCTCGTGTGTGTCTGCCAAACGCCGACAGAAAAGCCATTAAAATATGTATTGAATGTATACCAAACGCCCTTTTGCAAAGGCAATCCACTTCCTGCCTGTACAAGCTGCGGCTGCACGTCCAAGTTACCATCCGTTCGATAATAAAGTTCCTGCTCCGAACAGATGTTTGCTGTTGGGAAGAGAAGATGCTGTAAAATCATAAGCGAGAAATGCTCCATTTCCTAAAAAGTAGGCAGCTCTGGCTGCCTGTAAGCACCAGATTCCATGCAGTATTTTCTACTGGATGCTTCCAAAAATATGCTGTATTTTCCGGTGTTTCTGCTTTCTTAATCATACAATAGAACCTTTTCCCTGTCAATACCTGCGAAAAAAGTAGCAATCTGCACAATTTTCCAGTTCCATGCAGGAATTCCGTGTTTTAAATTTCCATTGACAAAAAACAGACTTCCTGATATAATGGAAAAGTAACAATCCGAACTTTTCAAGCTTTTTGGATTGTTTCCAAATGTATAACAAATTTCCGTGTCTGGGCAGCGAACAACAGCTGCCCTGCACGTTATCCAATTTATTGAGAAAGGAACTTTTCAAGCATGCAACTGGTACAAAAAGCCAAACAATATCGCTTTCTGTTCAGCGAACTGGTCAAGCGTGATTTTAAACAAAAGTACAAGCGCACGGTATTGGGAATGGTTTGGAGCGCCCTCTCACCGCTGTGTTATTTTTTAATCTTGAAGTTTGTCTTCACCTATTTCTTTAGCCGTAGCATTCCGCACTATACCACCTACTTGTTCATCGGAATTATGGTAAACAGCTTCTATTCCGAATCTACCAATTCGGGAATGTTTTCCCTACTGGCAAACGGCAGCATTCTTTCAAAGATTAACGTCCCCAAATATATTTTTCTGCTTTCCAAAAACGTTTCCTGCCTGATTAACTTTGGCGTTACGTTTTTGATTTTTATTATCTTCGCATTGGTAGATCACATTCCCTTCCACCCAACGATGTTTCTAATGATCTATCCAACCATCTGTCTGATTGTTTTTAATATTGGGGTGGGCTTGATTCTTTCTGCGCTCTTTGTCTTTTTCCGAGACATTCAGTATATTTACACCGTATTCCAGCAGTTGCTGTTCTATTTGTCTGCTATCTTCTATACAGCAGACGCATTGCCACATAAAGTTGCTCGCTGGTTCGTACTGAATCCAATTTTTGATTATATTGACTATTTCCGAACCGTCACACTGGATGGGGTTGTACCAACTTTGAGTGCCCATTTATACTGTGCTGGATTTGCCATTCTGGCATTGCTGGTCGGCATGTTGGTGTATAAAATAAACAACTACAAATTTGTATTTTATTTTTAATAAGGAGATCGCATGGTTGTTGATGTAAAAGACGTATCCATTCGCTATATTGTAGGCGATTTCCGTGACATTGGTCTGAAAGACTTCGTGGTGCGGAAGTTGAAAGGCGATTTTAAAGTAGAAGAATTCTGGGCGGTCAAGAACGTTTCCTTCTCTTTGGATAAGGGAGACTTTCTTGCCATTATTGGCACAAACGGCGCCGGAAAATCCACGCTGCTGAAAGCCATCAGCGGCATTATGCGGCCACAGAAAGGCGGCTGCGTGACAGAAGGAAAAATCTCTGCACTGCTGGAGCTGGGAACCGGCTTCGACGGTGACCTCTCCCTGCGGGAAAATATTTTTCTGCGGGGCGCTTTGCTAGGATATTCCAAACCATTTATGGTGGAAAAGTGTGAGGAGATCTTAGACTTTGCAGAGCTGAAAGAGTTTGAAAACAGAAAGTACAAGCAGCTTTCTTCCGGTATGAAATCCCGGCTTGCTTTTTCCATTGCCTGCTTTGTAAATCCAGATATTCTCATTCTGGACGAAGTGCTGTCCGTTGGGGATGGCTCTTTCCGTGCAAAAAGCGAAAAGAAAATGATGGAAATCATCAAAGGCGGTGCCACAACATTGTTTGTTTCGCACTCCTTGATGCAGGTCAAACGGCTGTCCAACAAGGTGCTCTGGCTGCACAAAGGCGAACAGATTGCATTTGGGCCGACCGCAGAAATCTGCCCGAAATATGAGAAATTTTTGAAAGACGGCATCTTGCCGGAACGGACTGCTACGGAGGAGACGTAATGGGGACAAAAGTGTGCGTTTTTGGTTGCTGTGTAACCAGTGACTTCTTGAAATATACATTTCCAGATCGCTATGAAATCTGTGTAAGATTGGGGAGAAATCCTGTTAGCACTTTGCAAGGAGATGCAATTCAACTCCCTGAGTCTATGTTTTCTTTTTCAACTTCTGGATTTAATCAGCGTATGATTGCAAAGCAATTTCAAAATGACTGTGTAGAACAACTTTTAAATGCGCAAGCAGATTATCTAATATTAGACTTTTCAGAAGAACGACTTCCGCAATATGTGCTTTCTTATGAAGGAAAGCACTACCATATTATGGACTTTTGGATCAATCAAGAAGGGAACTGGTTTCCACAAGTAAAAGAAACACTTGTTGGGCCGAATGGATTGCTGCCAAATGCTCTGATTTCTGCAATTCCGGCTCGTACAATTCCAATGGAAACTATTAGAGAAACCTATCATTCTTTCGTGCAGGCAATTTTAAAGTCTGATTCCAATCCAAACGGTTATGCCCCAGAACAAATTATTGTAATTGAAAGTTACTTAGCAAAGGGCATTCTAAATCCACATGGTAAGCTCCAAAAGTTTCATCCCAAATGGCATGTAGAAGAGACGAATGCCTTTTTAAAACCTATTTATGAGCTGTTTTATCAATTGGTTCCGACTTGTCATATCATTCGATTTCCTGATTTTACATTTGGAAACTGGTATCATATCTGGAATTCTCACCCTTTGCATTATACGGATGCTGTTTATCGATACATTGCAACTGCATTAGACATCATCACTGGACATAATAAATATCTATCCACCCCAGAGAAACTCTGGAAACAGCAGTCCTTGGAAAATCAACTTGCGCAGCGTGTAGCAAATGCTACGCCGCTTTATGATGTTGCCCCGATGAAACGTCGCCTGGAACAGGCTGAAGCACAAATTCATGCATTAAATGAAGTCATTCAAAAGCAGCAGGAAACGATTGATGCCCTGCAAGTTCAAATCAATCAATGGAATGCGTTCCAATCAGATAAGGAGTAATTCTCATGAACCGAGAAACAATTGAAATTTTAAATCCGGCAGAATGTACTGGATGCGGCGCATGTGACAACTGCTGTCCAGTGGATGCCATCAAAATGCAACCGGATTATAAAGGATTTTTATTCCCAAAAATTGATCCCAATAAATGTATTCATTGTGGTCGTTGCGTAGAGAGCTGCCCCGCTTTGGAATGTGATCTACACCCTGCTTCTGAACGGGAATGCTATGCTGTTATGGCAAAGGATGACATTCGCATGCAGAGCAGCTCCGGCGGTGTCTTTACCGTTTTGGCGCAATATGTCTTAAAAAAGGATGGCCTCGTTTGTGGTGCTGCATGGAATCCAGATTGGACAGTATCTCATAAAATAATTTCTTCCGAAGAACAACTGGATGAACTGCGCCGTTCAAAGTATGTGGCAAGTCAAACTGATCATACTTTTACACAAATCAAGAAAGCCTTGGATACCGGAAAAATAGTACTGTTTTCAGGATGTCCCTGTCAAGTCGCAGGTCTGCAAAAATATTTACGGAAACCATATGAAAACTTATTGACAGTAGACATTATCTGTCATGGTGTACCTTCTCCGAAAGCTTTTCAACACTATCTAAGTGAAATCTCACATGGTGAACCCATTACGTATATCAATTTCCGTGAAAAGGATCATGGTTGGGGAACACCTATTACCATTCGAACAGAACGTGGAAAAACGTACTACAACAATTGCTATAAAGATCCTTGGTATATTGGCTTTTTGGGCGGTGTTACCCCAAGACTTTCCTGTGGTACCTGCCATTTTGCACAATTCGACCGAATCGGCGATATCACATTGGGCGATTTCTGGGGAATTGGCAAATACCATGGCAACTATGACGACCGAAAAGGAACCGGATTGGTTTTAGTCAATACCGACCAAGGCCGCCGCTTCTTTAAAAAGGTTGCTTCCAACTTTAAACTTATGAAGCAAGTGCCTAATGTAGAAGTAGTTGATATTGCTAAGGGCAACAATGGTCAACTTGTTGCCCCACGAGAAACACACCCCCGCCACAAGCGTTTCTTTGACCTGCTGGATTATATGCCGTTCTCAAAAGCATTGTTTTCTGCAAAGGACCGAAAGTTTGATGTTGGTATTATGGGCTGGTGGTACAGTGAAAACTATGGCAGCGCATTGACTTATTACGCACTGCACCAGCTGATTCTCTCTCTGGGACTCTCTCCGCTTATGATTGAACGACCGGTTCCGGAAGGAGAAGAGAAAATCGTTCGCTATCCCAACAACATTGCACGTCGTTTTGCTAGAAAGCACTATGAAATCAGTAAAATCTATCACCCAAGTGAATTGCGGTGGTTAAATGAATGTTGTAAAACATTTATTTCAGGATCGGATCAGTTATTTAACTATCAATTACAGTTTATTTCAGGACCGCCGTTCTATCTGGACTTTGTTGCACCTTATAACAATATTGTTTCGTATGCTTCTTCATTCGGAAATGATTACTATGGTAATGATAAGGCAGTCCTGCAATCTGCTTACTTCTTGAAGCGGTTTAAAGCGCTTTCTGTTCGGGAATCTTATGCCGTAGACATTTGTAAGAACAAGTTTGGATTGGACGCAACCTGTGTTCTGGATCCAGTGTTTATGGTAAACCGTTCCGAATTCGACAAGGTAGCAGATGACGCGACTGTTTCGATAAAAGGGGATTATATTGCTGCCTTTATTCTGGATCCCAATGAGGAAAAGCGGCAGCTCATTCAGCATATTTCCAAACAGCTAAAAATGCCGGCGCACTGCCTAATTGATGCATTAAAAATCCCAGAAAATACACAAAAACTCAATCTGCCCAATACACACGGAGATGCAGATGTAGAAGACTGGCTTTCCATCATGCGTGGTGCCAAGTTCGTCATCACGGACTCCTTCCACGGAACCTGCTTGTCCATTATTTTTGGCAGACAGTTTATCAGCCTTGCCAACCATCAGCGTGGCGCACAGCGCTTTGAGTCCTTATTGGGTCAATTCCAATTAATGGATCGTCTCGCTTGGCAAGTGAATGATGTATACGCCAAGGATGATCTTTATGCACCGATTGATTATGAAAAAGTGTATGCCATCATTCAGGAACGCCGTGCAGAGTCTCTTGATTGGCTAAAACATGCCATCTTTGACCCCATGAAAGCAGACGGCATAAACAATGAATTCCAGCTGGTGGATTATCAGCTTACCGAATTAAAATTCGAATTGCTGAAACTTAAAAAGCGGTCAGAAGATGAAATCAATGGATTAAAACGGCAGCTGGCAGAATTGCAAAACAAACAATAAATATTTTTTATTATCAGGGGGATTAATCAACCATGAGCGACCAAAAACCACTTGTATCTCTTGTTGTTCCGATTTATAACGTGGAACGATACGTAGCAGAATGCGTAAAGAGCTGCTGTAAGCAAACGATGCGCAACATCGAAATCATTTGCGTAGACGACGGCTCCACCGACCATTCCTACGAAATTGTGCAGAAGATGGCACAAAAGGATCCGCGTATTAAATGTATCACCAAGAAGAATGCCGGTTATGGCAACTCCATGAACATTGGATTTGATCATGCAACCGGAGAATACATTGGTATTGCAGAATCCGATGACTACATCGAACCGGATATGTGTCAGTATCTCTATGATCGTGCCAAGCAGTATGATCTGGATGTCATCAAAGCCGACTACCTGACCTTCCGCACCAAGAACGGAAAGGATCATACGGAGTATGAATGCACCTGTCCGGACAGTAAGTACTATGATCGTGTTCTGCACCCGGAAACCACCAAGGAAATGTTCACCTTCCAGATGAATACCTGGACGGGACTTTATCGGGCTGATTTCATCCGGAAAAACAACATCCGCCACAATGAAACACCTGGTGCTTCCTATCAGGACAATGGCTTCTGGTTCCAGACGCTGACCCTGGCTCAAAATGTTATGTTTGTCAACAAGGCCTTCTATCACTACCGCCAGGATAACCCGAACTCTTCCATCAACAGCAAGGGCAAAGTGTTCTGCATGAACGAAGAATATGCCTTCATCCATGACTTTATGATGGCACATGAGTCCGTAAAGGAAAACTTCATGTTTGAATTCTTCCGGAAGAAGTTCTTCAACTATATGCATACCTATGACCGAATTGCAGAAGAATACAAGCTGCCTTTCCTGGAACGGTTTGCAAAGGAACTGAAGGAAACTCAGGAATCCGGTGAAATCAACTTCTCCAAGCTGAAAGATGAATGGCTGCAAAAAATGGCTGCCCGCATCATGGACGATTACCAGATGTTCTATTACGAAGATACCATCTATCGTCTGGAACAGGAACTGAACGATGCAAAAAATCGGCTGGAGCGGCTTAAAACTTCCAATGAAATGAAAGTTGGTCGTACAACTGCTGACAAGATTCGCAAAAAGCTGGGCAAAGCCTAATGGATGCATGGTTGAAGTGAGGGTATAACGATATGATGAATGAACAACTCAAAAAAGAACAAATGAAGCAAAAAATCGATCAGCTGTCAGAGGCGCTGACACAGATCTTTACAGAAGATTCCGAAGAAATGAAGTTGCCGGTTTCCACCAAGAAACGAAAGGGCAATCCGGATTTTCGCATTGAAGATGCAGAGGAAGATGCGCTTCCGCTGGTTTCCGTCATCATGCCGGTTTACAATGCAGAAAAGTATCTGAAAAACTCCCTGCATGCCGTTTTGAACCAGAAGTATCGGAACCTGGAAGTCATTTGCATCAATGATGGTTCTACCGATAATTCCCTGTCTATTCTGCAAAACATTGCCAAGACCGATGACCGTGTGAGAATCATCAACCAGGAAAACGCTGGCCCTGCACATGCCAGAAACGCTGGTCTGGATGCTGCAACCGGAAAGTACATCAGCTTTGTAGATGCAGATGATACGCTGGACATGTGGATGTATTACTGTCTGGTGGAACGTGCTGAACAGGAAGATGCCGATATTATTGTATTCGGCGGAACTCCGTTCCCGGATTCTGACCGGGCACCGAAGTGGATTTGGGAAAAGCTCTCCCCTTATAACATTACTTATGAAGATGAAAATGCCGGATCTGATGCGCTGTTCCGGGAAAACAGCAGCAAACCATTCATCTGGCTGCACTTCCTGCGCCGAGATTTGATTGAAGCAGCACCAAAGCTGCGCATGAATGAATCCATGGATCTGGGAGAGGATCAGCTGTTCCAGTTCATGTATTTCCCACGTGCGGAAAAGGTTGTTTTCTGGGACAAGCGGTTCTATTTCTATCGTTGGTTCAACGAAGGCTCCCTGATGTGGACCTACAACAACAAAAAGGTTACGAAGTTTAAGAAGCACCTGCAAATCATTGAAAATGTATTTGCAAGCTGGAAACAGGCTGGCTATGCTGACCCGTATGGCGATCTGATTTCCTGGATGGTTGGCTTTATTTATTATGATCTGGTTTCCTTCCCGAAGTACATGCAGCACAAGTTTGCTGTTCAGCTGATGGAAATTGCAGAAAAGTACGATCAGCATGTCTACATGTGCAACGAATATGAAATGGAACACGGCAAGGAAATTCAAAAACTTGCAGAGGAAGACGTTCCATTCGATGAAGCCATTACTGAGCTGAAGGATGAAATTGCACGTACAGAAGATGAAATTCAAGCCATTCTGCATTCTAAGGCCTTCAAGCTGGGCACTTATATGACACCCCACCCGAAGCGGTTGGATATCAACAGCGTGCTGCCGCCAACCAAAAAGCGCAACTAATTCTACTAGTACCATAAACCAAAAAACAGCCCGAATTGGATGAATTTGTTCCAATTCGGGCTGCTTTTTTGAGAATCCCCATTAATAATTGCCGGAGGTATCCTCCATCAGCTGAAAGGAAATCGTAAACTCCTGATAGGTTCCGTCCTTTTGGTAACGGCGGCAAACGGCTTTCACTGTATCTCCTCCAACTTTGCCTGCAATGGCAGCATTTAAACTGTCATAGTCGTTGACATTCTTTCCTTCTACCGATACGATTACATCATTGACTGCCAATTCTGTATGCGAAATATCACAGTCCTCGCTGATTTCGGTAATCCACACACCGTCCGGTTCCGGATCTTTGACGCCAACTTCCTCCGAAAATTGTGCTTGTGCATATTCATTCTGCATGGAAATAAAGGAAATGCCGACACGAACACGTCCGGACACATAGCCTTGCTCCATCAATTCCTGAATGACCGGAAGTGCCTGATTGATGGTAATGGCAAATCCAAGCCCTTCATAACTGGAGCTGACATATTTGGAAGAAGTAATTCCGATCACCTGTCCATACATATTGACCAGCGCACCGCCGGAATTTCCGGGGCTGATGGCAGCATTGGTCTGGATGCAGTCCATATCAAATCCGGTACTGTCTGCCCGAATTTGCCGATTCAGCCCGGAAACAATGCCATTGGTGACTGATCCGGTCAGACCTGCCGGATTGCCGATTGCAACGACTGATTCCCCGACTACCACTTCATCGGAATTTCCAATGGTTGCAGCTGGCAAGCCAGTGGCTGCAATCTGAATCACCGCAATATCTGTCTTGGTATCTCGTCCCACAATGGAAGCATCATAGCGAGTGCCATCCTCTGTGACAACCTCATAAACAGCATTGTCCATCAAGACATGCGCATTGGTGACAATATAGCCATCCTCTGAAACAATGATGCCAGAGCCAGACCCAACCAATGTGCCACTCTCTGTATAGCCATACAGCTCTACAATGGATGGGCGCACCACTTTTGCCACGCCCTCTACAGAATAGCGCCCGGATTCATCCACCAGCGGATCCGATGGATCCAGCTCCGGTTTTTCCTGCATTTCCAGCACCACATTCGGACGAACGGTTTCGGCAGTTATTTTAGCCGCGTTTGGTTCGGTTCGATACACATAGATATCCCGTACCATACAGTAAAGCAAGGCTGCAAATACCAAGACCGCCAATATAATTAGCACTGCACGCAGTTTTCGAGTGTCCTTTGGCAACCTTGGCTTCTTCGGAGGCCGATGCAACGTCTCTGGCATAGAATAGCCGGAAATGCCGCCAAACGGTGTGGCAGATGCGCCGGTACCAAAGCTTGCAGGCTGTTGCGAAAACGGCTGCCATGGCTGCTGCGGCATGCCATAGCCAAACCTTCTGCCGGGTTCCTCCGTGGGAAATGGATGGCGGAAGGAATCCGCTTCCTCTGAAAAGGAGGGATACGCTTCTGCAGCCGGCTGCTCCGATTCGGCAGGCTGTTCTGCTGCCGCAGTTGGCACCGATTCTGTCGGAATGGACGCTGTCGGTTCTACAGAAGCAGCCGACTCCAAGGACGGTTCCGGCTGCTCTTCTGGCACTACCGACTGCTGCTGCGGTGGTTGGGTCAGACCCGTTTGTTCTTCATCCAGCATGTCGCTTTCGACTCCTTTCTATCTGAATACGTACAGGCAGCGGTTCCGTTTCGATGCGAAAAGCCGCTGCCTGTGTCCATACATATGAAAGATTATTTTGTTTTCGGGGTGGATTCCGCCGGCTGCTGTGCAGTTTTTTTGGCACGCTCCACAGCCTTTTCCTTTGGAATCTGAATCCGAAACTCTGTAAATTCATTTTTCTCACTGGAAACGCTGATTTGTCCCTGATGCAGCCGAATGATGTGGCGGGTAATATCCAATCCCAACCCCAATCCGGTCTTATCGGCACTGCGAGACGCATCTGTTTTATAGAATCGATCAAAAATCTTCGGCAGATCATCCCGATCAATGCCGGCTCCTGTATTGCGAATGGCAAATACCGTAGATTCCGGCTCCTCCAAGAAGGTAAATGTAATGGTTCCCTTGGTATTGACAAATTTCACAGCATTTTCCACTAAGTTGTAAATGACCTGTCCCATCAAATCCGGATCCCCGTATGCATGCACCGTATCACTGTCCAGTCCTTCCACCGAAATTTCTTTTTTCTCCAATCGACTTTCGAACATCAAAATGGTACGAAATGCAATATCATTCAAAGAGAAGGTCTGATAATTCATGGAAATGGTGCCGTTGTCAAATTTGGAAAGATTCAGCATCGAGGAAATCAGCATCTTCAGGCGCTGCATTTCCTGTGACACAATGTTCAGATACTGGGTACGCTTTCCCTTTGGAACGGTTCCATCCAAAATGCCGTCAATATAACCGCTAATAATTGTCATTGGCGTACGCAATTCATGCGAAACATTGGAAACGAATTGTTTCCGCTGCTCCTCTGCCCGTGCCACATTGTCCGCAATCATATTGATATGACAAGCAAACTGGGATTCTTCCTCATTGGGAATCTCCTCCGGCCGAAGGCGCTGTGAGAAGTCCCCTTTGGCGTAACGCTCTGCTGCTTCTTGAATGGCAAAGACGGGTTCCAAATTGCCTTTCATAAAGTAGTACAGCAAAACGGTAAACAGAACCGTTGCAACTGCCCAGATCAATGCTGCATTGATCCAAATTCTCCAGACATAGGCATTTAAGGAATCCAATCGGCCATTGATAAACAAATAATATGTTGTCGTTACACCTTTTGCATTGGTCAAATGAAGCGGCAGACCCGTGGTCAGCACAATATCATGATCGGTATAATCAAGCCCATATGCCTGTGTGGACCGGTATACGCCATCCTGTTCGATCTTATACAGCATTTCCTGCGGCAGACGAATTTCTTCCTGCTGCAGCAGCTTTCCGCAGCTGTATTGCACGCAGTTGCCGTCTACATCGAACAAATAGCTATGCATACCGCCAGCCAATCTGCGCTGATCCATCACGAAAAGCGCATAATCCAGATCCAGATCCCCGTCATTTTCCTGTTCACTCCGATGCGTAATTTCCGCAGCCATAATATTGTTGCTTCTTTGATTCAAAGCAGTCATCTGTGTCTGATACATGCGAATACAAATGGTTGCAATCAAAAGCGCTACAATTAATGTAAATGCTGCATACAGCATCGAGATCCACAACACTCGTACACGCAGGAACGCCTTCGGATTTTTTGGTTTCTTTTCCTGCGAACGTTTCTTCTTAATCATCCTCTTCCGATTCGAACTTATAGCCAACGCCCCAAACGGTCTTCAGCGCCCACTTGTCCGAAACGCCTTCCAGCTTTTCTCTCAGCCGTTTAATGTGTACGTCAATGGTACGGGAATCTCCGTAATATTCGAATCCCCAAACCTCATCCAGCAGCTGATCTCTGGTATACACACGGTTCGGATTGGAAGCCAAATAGAAGAGCAGTTCCAGTTCCTTCGGCGGTGTATCCACAACCTTGCCATTGACACGCAGTTCGTAACGAGTCATATTGACAGACAGCTTGTCGTACCGTACTTCCTTCACTTCTGCTTCTGTCGGAACGTTGCCGATTCTTCTTGCAATTGCCTTGATTCTGGCAACAACTTCCTTGGTATCAAAGGGCTTTACAATATAGTCATCTGCACCCAATTCCAGACCCAGAACCTTATCAAATGTATCACCCTTTGCGGTAATCATGATAATCGGTACGCTGGACTTTTTCCGTACTTCCCGGCAAACTTGCCAGCCATCCAGGCTCGGCAGCATGACATCCAACAGAATGACATCCGGCTTCAGTGCGTTAAACTTCACGAGTGCTTCTTCTCCATCATAGGATAGAATGACGCTGTATCCCTCATTTTCCAGATACATGCGCAATACTTCACAAATATTCGGGTCATCATCGACTACCAAAACTTTTTCCAATGCCATATTTCTTCACACCTTTCTGATTACAAGCAGTCTCATCTGAGCTGTCTAGTCATCCTTACAATTTCTTCTTTCATTATACAAGTTCCCTGTAAATGATTGGTGTTAATTTTATTTCATAGATGTGTACTTTTTGTAAAATGTGAAAAAAATAAATGCATCAATTGTACTTGTTTGTTTTTTTGATTTAATCATTCTTTTTCTTAGAACAAAATAGAATTCTCCCTTTTTTCAAGTAATTTCTATGCTTGAATTGATTTTTTGATGAAAACTTAATGCTGTTGGAAGCATACGCTTGCCCTTTTATGCAGAAATATTCATTTTATATCTATATCTTTTATCCGATCTAGTTATATAAACTAACTCAATCTGCCGCATTGTGAAAAGTGTTTGTTTTTTGCGCAATTTCAATTTCTTATTTGTTGATTTCACCAAACTTTTAATTTTTTTCTGGAAATCACTTGATTTTTTTTGAAAAGTTGGTACAATAGTATTAGCACTCGAGAACAGCGAGTGCTAACAGAATATTTGTGAAAGTGATAATACATTACAGGAGGAATGAATCATGACGATCAAACCGTTATCAGACAGAGTTCTTATAAAACTAGAAAAGGCCGAAGAAGAAACCACAGCAGGTGGCCTGATTTTGATGAACAATTCTGCAACCGGTGAACCGGTTACTGCAAAAGTGGTTGCTTGCGGCCCTGGTAAGGTATCCGCTTCCGGCACCGTTGTTCCAATGACCGTAAAAGTTGGCGATACTGTTTTGGTAAACAAGTCCGCTGGTCAGACCATTAAAATTGATGGCGAAGAGTTGGTTTTGCTGTATGAGAGCGAAATCATTGCAGTTGCTGAATAAGTTGCTGACGGATCGTTCTTCTATATTGATTCTATAAAAAGGAGATTGCGTTATTATGGCAAAGGATATTAAATACAATGAAAATGCAAGAAACGGCCTGGTAGCTGGTATTGATAAGCTGGCAGACACCGTAAAAATCACACTGGGCCCGAAGGGCAGAAATGTTGTTCTGGATCGAGAATTCGGCGCTCCGCTGGTAACCAATGATGGTGTTACCATCGCAAAGGACATCGAACTGGAAGATCCATTTGAAAACATGGGTGCACAGCTGGTACGGGAAGTTGCAACAAAGACCAATGATGCAGCTGGTGACGGTACCACAACCGCAACCGTTCTGGCACAGTCCCTCATTCATGAAGGTCTGAAGAACATTGCTGCTGGTGCAAATCCGATGGTTCTGCGCAAGGGCATTGCAAAGGCTGTTGATGCAGCTGTTGCAGGCATCGTAGCCAATTCAAAGGCTGTCAGCGGTGCAGAGGACATTGCAAGAGTTGCAACGGTTTCTTCCGCTGATGAAAAGATTGGTAAGCTGATTGCAGAAGCAATGGAAAAGGTTACAACAGATGGTGTCATCACCATTGAAGAAGGCAAGACCGCAGAAACCTACAGCGAAGTTGTAGAAGGTATGCAGTTCGATCGTGGTTATCTGTCTCCTTATATGATTACAGACCGGGAAAAGATGAAGGTTGTTTACGATGATGCACTGGTTCTGGTAACAGACCGCACTATCTCCAACATTCAGGAAGTGCTCCCGCTGCTGGAACAGATTGTACAGATGGGTAAGAAGCTGCTGATCATTGCAGAAGATATCGAAGGCGAAGCACTGACCACCATTATCCTGAACAATCTGCGTGGCACCTTCAAGTGCGCTGCTGTAAAGGCTCCGGGCTTCGGCGACCGCAGAAAGGATATGCTGCAGGATATTGCAATCCTCACCAATGCAACTGTCATCTCCAAAGATCTGGGCATGGAACTGAAGGATGCAACTGTTGATATGCTGGGTCAGGTTGGCCAGATTGTCATCGACAAGGAAAACACCATTCTGGTTGACGGTGCTGGTTCTTCTGAAGCCATCCAGGAACGGATTCACGAAATCAAGAATCAGATCGAAGCATCTACTTCCGACTTCGACAAGGAAAAGATGCATGAACGGATTGGTAAGCTGTCCGGCGGTGTTGCTGTTATCAAGGTTGGTGCTGCAACAGAAGTAGAGATGAAGGAAAAGAAGCTGCGAATTGAAGACGCACTGGCTGCAACCAAGGCTGCTGTAGAAGAGGGCATCGTAGCAGGCGGCGGTACTGCATTGATCAATGTAATGCCAGCCATCGAAAAGCTGATCCCGACTCTGTCCGGTGATGAAAAGACCGGTGCTTCCATCGTTCTGCGTGCACTGGAATCTCCGCTCCGTCAGATCGCAGCAAATGCTGGTCTGGAAGGCAGCGTTATCATTGATAAGATTAGAAGAAGCCGCAAAGTTGGTTATGGTTTCGATGCTTACAACGAAACCTACTGCGATATGCTGAGTGCTGGTATCGTAGACCCGACAAAGGTAACACGGAGTGCTTTGCAGAATGCAGCATCCATCGCATCCATGGTACTGACAACAGAAAGTGCTGTTGCCAACATCAAGAAGGATGAGCCAGTTCCGGCAGCTCCGGCAGGCGGTATGGGCGGTATGTATTAATCCGCACCAGCGAAATCAGAATAATCAAGCAGAAGGCGGCAGGAAATCCTGCCGCCTTTCTAGTTATCATAATATTATGCATAAAATTATCTCTAAGCTACGCAAGGACATCCGGTAGGGTGGTGCATTTGACATGCCACACGATTACACCAAAGCCCTCTGCTTTATGACAGCGTATAAAAAATAGCCGCCTTGATGAACTCAAGGCGGCTGCTTTTATCTCTTCTTTACTTACTGCTGTCCACGCTTTGCAGCTTTGTCCAGGAAACGCTGCTGCTCCACCAGGAATCGCTTGTGCGTTCCGGTTCCAATCTGTCCTGCTTCATCGTAAGCTGTCACAGCAAACGAAATTTCCCGTCCGTTTACACCCGTTACTTCTGCTTCTGCACGTACGGTCATGCCCTGCGGAGTAGCCGCATCGTGCGTAATATGCAGGGCTGTTCCAACCGTTGTTTCGGTCGGTTCCAGGTAAGCGGCTACTGCATCGCAGGCAGCTGCTTCCATCAGCGCTGTCATCATAGGTGTTGCAAAAACCGGCAAGGATCCACTTCCTACTGCATTCGCCAATTTGGATGCGTCTGCAACAGTCTGAGCAGTTCCTCTTGCCCCAATTGTAATCGGTTCCATCGAATCCATCCTCCCTAATCTCTGATTGACCGGTTCATCAATTTGTATCTTTCTTTGTGTCTGCGAGTTCCTCCAGCGGACTGGGGGAAACAATGTCTCCCAAGATTCTATCATACGTCAATACATCCAGCTTTGCTACATTCTCTTGCTCCGGATTGTAGTTGGTAGAATAAATTGGTGTCACTGCAATTTCATCCATCATGGTCTGCAAGAATGCATCTCTCGGCGCATGAATCATTTCCATGATCACATACGGCAAATAGAAGGAAGAAATCTTCTCCTTTGGAATGACATCGGTATCCAGCCCACAGTTGTTCCACAAAATATACTTTTGCTCATACAATGTGCTGCAATTTTCGCTGGTGATACCCAACAGATTATACACGCTGCTTTCTCCCCGAAGCGACGGGAAATGGTCTCCGATAAAGAGTACAACTGTTGGCTCATCGAAATCCTGTAGCCGATCAATCAGATCTGCCAGTCCTTCTGAAGAATGCTGCACCCATTGCAGATAGTTTTCAAATTCCGCATCCGGATTTTCGCCTTGATCGTACGGCTGGTGGTTCTGCATGGTGGTGGCATGCAGGTAAAGCGGCTCGTCGGTCTGTTCCAAAAGCGTATAAATCTGATTGTATACGGTATTGTCATCAATGTAATTGCCGTAATATTCAACTGGGACGGTGAAATCGTCCTCAAAGATCATGGTATCAAAAGAATAATTGCCATAAATGGACTTTCTGCCGTAGAAACTGCTCAGATACGGATGAACATATGCGGTATGATAGCCCCAGCTCTTATAGTAGCTTGCCATGGTTGGCTGCTGCCGATCGAGCATCAAACGCTGCGGCATATTGGGATCCCGAAGCGATTTCACCGGCAGACCGAACAACAATTCGGTTTCTGTCCGTACGGTGTAGCTGGCATAAGTCGGCACAATGGCAGTGCCGCAGTATCCCTTTGCAGCAACTTCGTCCAGTCCTGCATAATAGGAATCATCCACTTTCAGCTCATCAAATACCCGGAAGTCTGCATAGGATTCCGACATGATTTCAATGACATTGGGCTTTACGGTTCCAAAGTCTTCTTCCGGAACATTGGTTGCCAGATACATGTCAACCGTATTTTCACTGTCTTCCTCATAATCGGTCGGTTCTTCCAAACGATTGGCAATGTTTTCCGATCCGGTCTGCATAAAGAATGCCAGGAAGCCGTTATGGTCAAATTTCTCATTTAAAATAAAGGTATTGTTCGCACGCTTGGTGTCAATCTGAAACAGCGAGTAGACAGACATCGACCAGGACGGCATAACAACCATTCCAATGCAAAAGCCCAGGCAGACAATTCCCGGTAAAATCCGGGTACGCAGCCGAATGGTATGCTTAATCTGCGGATTGAGCAGGAAGGCAAGCACCAGCACAGCGACACAAATCGCCAAAAATGTAATTAATCTTGGTGTAATTTTAATATAGGCAAATGCCGTCAGACTTTTCAGACTGCGTGCAAGCTTCATGTCGTTCATGATTAAGTGGTTCCCGTTGGTGTTGTATTTAAACAGCTCCGTAATACTCAGCGCCATATAAATAATGGTCTGCACCAGCATGGCAAACCACCCTCGCCGGAACAACAACAAAAAGCCGGCAAAAATCAATGCTGCAATCAACACATTAAATAACATAATGGTTGGATGCTGAGCAATAAAAATAACCAGCTTACTGAGATATTTACACTGATTCAGCTCTGCCATACACACAATAAAAATCGGGTAAAGCAGCAAAAACAGCCGATTGGTCATCACAAAACGATTGGAATTGCGTTCTCTGCGATCGTTCAATGCACAAGCCCATGCACGAATCGACGAACCCCATCCCCTACTTTTCGTGGTTGAATGCTTCATGTTTTCCTTTCACCTTTTCTATTCGATTTTCAAATCTCCAAACTGTGTGTTTGGAACCCTACCTACTATAGCACAAACTGCCCAAAACTGCAAGCACTTTTCCAAAAGACGCATTTTATTTTCATGAAATTTGTCGATTTGTTGAAAAGCTACTATAGAAGCAGTCTTTTTTTGTCGGTTCTGCATGAAAATGTTCCAATTATAGGGAACCAATGACGTAACCGCCGTTTACCGGAAGATCCTGTCCGGTAATGAAAGAAGCTGCTGGAGAGGAAAGCCAATAAACAGCCTGTGCAATATCCTCCGGTGTTCCAATCCGTTCCAGTGGGGTATCCGCTGCAATTTCCTGCGCAACCGAAGGATCCAGTTCCCGATTCATCGGCGTGTCGATCATACCGGGCGAAACACAGTTGACCCGTATGCCGGAAGGGCCGACTTCCTTCGCAAGCGCCCGGGTAAATGCCAGAATGGCGCCTTTGGTTGCAGAATAGTCTACCTCACAGGAAGCACCGACTTCTCCCCACATGGAAGAAAGGTTGATGATACAACCGCTATGCCGGGCAATCATCGCCGGTAAAAAGGCACGCGCGGTTTCGATGGTTCCCATTACATTAATCGCATAGAGTTTCTGAACCGCCGCACGATCCATGCACTGAAACAAGCCATGGTAGGAAACGGCTGCATTGTTAATGAGCACATCCACCTGTCCCAGCGTTTCCAATGCACGCGCAGCAAATGATTGAATTTGCGAATATGCCTGTAAATCGACCGCCATGGGAATGGCCTGCCACTGCTTTTCCAGCGCCTGTGCGGCAGCTGTGTTGCTGCCATATCCTGCAACCACCCGATAGCCTGCCTTTGCATAGCAGGCAGTCAGAGCCGTTCCAATTCCGCCGGTTGCACCGGTAATCACAACAGTTTTCTGTTTCATTCTATGAAACTTCCTTTCTTTTTTTGCATGATTTTGTTTGACGGAATCCTGCTGTGACCAGCGTTTTTGAAAAGCACCGCTTCTGCTGCCTGAAAATTGTTATACAACCGCCCAAACATTCCCGCCTTTCCTTGGTAAAAATCGCAAAAATGTCGGATTTCCTTGCTTTTCTCGACAAATTGTGCTATAATATCCAACGAGGTGAACGAAAATGGAACAGGAAAAAATCAACCGCATCAACGAACTGGCTCGGAAAGCAAAAACGCAGACTTTGACGCCGGAAGAACTGGAAGAACAAAAGCAGCTTCGCATGGAATACCGCATGGCGGTTGTCGGCAACCTCAAGCAGCAACTGGATCATACCGTCATCATTCGTCCAGACGGATCCAGAACGGAACTGGACGAATTCGACAAGGATTCCAAAAAGATTTCCTCATAAGCAAAACTGCATCGGCAGCAGTTCCTTGAGCGGATGTACACCGTCTTGCAGCAAAATGGGAAAATCCGGTTCGCAGAATTCTGCCAACACCTGGAGACAGGCGCCGCAGGGGTAACAGGGCTTTTGCAATGCCTCCTCTTCGGTTGCACCGCCGACAATTGCCAGAATGCGAAATGCACGATTGCCGGAAGAGATGGCTTTGCCCACTGCAACCCGTTCTGCACAGAGGGTGGATCCATAGGCACGGTTTTCCATGTTACAACCGGTAAATACCGTCCCATCCCGGCAAACCAATGCAGCGCCAACCTGAAAACCGGAATACGGGGCATAAGCACAAGCACGTGCCTCCATTGCCTGATCGGTTAATGTTTTTGCCATGTAACGCTCCTTTCTCTCGAAACCAAAGGAACAAAACAGGGCGGAGTCTCCTCCTCCCCATATCTGTTGCTTTGTGTCAGTGAACTTACTTGCTGATCATTGCCAAAGTATCCCGCGCAATCAGCAGTTCCTCATTGGTCGGGACAACCCAAACCTGTACCTTGGAATCTTCTGTGGAAATCTTCCGCAGCTCGCCCTTGAAATCGTTTGCGATTTCATCGATCTTAATGCCCAGGTATTCCATATTCTTGCAAACTTCTGCACGGCAGTTCGGTGCATTTTCGCCGATACCGCCTGTAAAGATCACTGCATCCAGACCATTCATGATGGCTGCGTAGGCACCGATATCCTTCTTGATGTCGTAAACCAGCATATCCTTTGCCAGGGTTGCACGTGGGTCACCCTGCTCTGCACCAGTGGTGATTTCCCGGAAATCAGAATGTCCGCCGGAAATGCCGTACAGACCAGACTTCTTATTCATATAAGTGTCCATCTCTTCTGGTGTAAAGCCGTGCTTTGCAGCAACGTATGTAACAGCAGACGGGTCAACGGCGCCGCAGCGTGTGCCCATCAGAACGCCATCCAACGGCGTAAAGCCCATGGTGGTATCAATGGACTTGCCATCCTGTACAGCTGTAATGGAAGAACCATTGCCCAGGTGACAGGAAACAATCTTCAGATCTTTCAGGTCTTTTCCCAGAACCTGTGCCAGCTTTGCGGTTACAAACCGATGGGAAGTTCCGTGGAAGCCATATTTCCGAACGTGCAGCTTTTCGTAATCTTCATACGGGAAGCCGTACATATAGGCCTTTTCCGGAATGGTCTGATGGAAAGCGGTATCAAATACAACAACCTGCGGTACATCCGGCAGAATTTTCCGGCAGGCACGCAGTGCCAGAGCATGACCGTGATTGTGAACCGGTGCCAATTCCCGCAGCTCATCAATCTGATCAATGACAGCGTCGGTTACCATTGTGGTCTTTGTAAAGATTTCTGCACCCTGCACAATTCGATGTCCAACAGCAGAAATTTCCTTCATATCCTTGATCACAGCAGCCTCACCGGTGGTCAGAGCCTCTACCAAGCGAGCAAATGCTTCTGAATGGGTCGGAAATGCGCAGTCTTCTTCTACTTTTCTGCCGTCTGCGGTTTTGTGGCTCAAATGACCGTCAATGCCGATTCGGTCACAGTTTCCTTTGGCAATTACGGATTCATCCTCCATGTCAATCAGCTGATACTTCAGCGAAGAGCTGCCCGCATTCACAACGAGAATAATCATACTTTTTTCAATTCCTTTCATCTCTCATCTTGCACGGCTCTCATTTTCCGCTCCAAATAGGCAGGGAAAAAGCGCTTATCTGAGCTGTTATTCCATTGAATTACGGCTGAGATAAGTGCAGACGAGTCGTTCCATCTATTATTATAAACAAATTTTTGCAAAATTGCAAGAGGTTCCAGAAAAAAATCGAAACTTCTTGCATGCGGTCGATGCACCCTGTATGCGCTTCTCTGCATACAGCATTCTTTTCCATATTCTGTTTTTCCAAAGAAGGGAGTCCTTATGAAAATCAGCGGTCTTATTTGTGAGTATAACCCTTTACACAATGGACATTTGTATCACCTGCAAAAAATGCGGGAACACGGTGCCGATGCCATTGTTGCCATTATGAGCGGCAATTTTGTACAGCGTGGAGACGTTGCCGTTCTGGACAAGTTCACCCGTGCCAAGCTTGCGGTTTACAGCGGTGTCGATCTGGTCATTGAACTGCCTGCTGCGCACGCACTGGCGCCGGCAGAAGCATTTGCCATGGGCGGCGTCAGCCTGCTGCATGCACTGGGCAATGTTTCCGAGCTGTCTTTCGGCAGCGAGTGCGGCAACCTGGATTTGCTGATGCAGGCGGCTGATGCCTGCCGCATTGCACGAGAAGAATACCCGGATGTCATGCAGGAATTCCTGCGGGGCGGCTACCATTATCCAACCGTAATCTGCAACATGGTGGAAAATATGTATGGGCCGGAGACGGCTGCTGTTTTGCAGCAGCCCAACAACACCCTTGCCATTGCCTACCTCAATGCACTGTCCGCACTGGGCAGCGAAATGCAGCCCTTTACGGTTCAGCGAAAGGGTGCAGAACATGACAGCCTGCACGTTGATGCAGATGCGACCATCGCAAGTGCAACCTTTATCCGGCAGCAGATTGCCATCGGAGAAGAGGAACAATGCCGTGCCATGATGCCTGGTTTTTCCTATCGAATGCTGCGGGAGCATGATCGTGCCGGCCGTATTGCAACGCTGAAAAACCTGGAACGGGTACTGCTCTATAAGCTGCGCACCACCTCCATCCAGGAACTTGCCGCAACGGCAGAAGTGGGACAGGGACTGGAAAACCGTATTTATCGGGAGCGTACCGCTGACTCCCTGGAAAATTTGCTGGCTGCCATCAAAACCAAACGGTATACCATGGCACGCCTGCGCCGCATTCTGCTGCATCTGCTGCTTGGCATCCAGAATGCAGATATGCAGCAGCTTCCGCCGTATGGACGGATCCTTGCGCTCAACGATACGGGAAAACAGGTTCTGCGGGAATCCAAGCTGACGCGAACCCTTCCCTTCTCACATCGCCTTTCGGAGCTGGCCCGCACCAGCCAGGCAGCTTACCGCTGCGCCAAATTGGACGCCATGGCAACTGACATCTATCAGCTTGCCTGCTCAAACATTGGAACGGCACAGCAGGATTACCGCCGCAAAATGACGATCTCCAAATAACTTTTCAAAGGAGGTTTCTTCCTACATGGCTTCTAACCCAAAAGCATCCACATCGAAAAAGAAATCTGCCACGATCAAGAAACAAGCAACTTACCGCCGACTCGGCGTTCTCATGATTCTCGTTCTGTTCATCTTTCTGCTTTGCAGAGGCTGTGACGGCAAAAAATCGGCCACACAAGGTGCCATTTCAACCGCTTCTGTCCCACAGACAACCGACGATTCCCATACAGAACCGGGCGTTGCAAGCACAACTCCCGCTTTGGAAACCCAGCCCGTTCAAACAGAGGCTGCCACAACCCGGCAGCTGCAACTAACGGACTCTGTTCCGGATGCCTACTCCATTGCCGTTACACCGGTTCTGCAAAACCCGGAACTGCCAACCGGCTGTGAAATCACCTCGCTCACAACAGTTCTCAACTACCTGGGTTTCCCGGTGGATAAGACAGATATTGCGGACAACTATATCACATATGCAGACTCCGGATCCACAACGTTTGACAAGGCATTTATCGGATCCCCCTATGATCCGACTTCTTTCGGTTGCTTTGCACCGGTGATTCAGGAGGCTGCTGAAAAATATCTTGCCGATCAGCCCGGCAGTTCCTATCAGGTTTATGATTTGACTGGTTCCGATCAACAAACTGTTCTGCAATATGTCGCAAGCGGCTATCCGGTCATCATTTGGGTGAGCATCAATTTGATGGACACAGAAGGAGTCTATTACTGGACAGATCCGGAAGGCAATGATGCTGTTTGGATCGTCAATGAACACTGCGTCGTTCTAACCGGATACGACCAAAATGCCGGAACCGTTACCGTTGCCGATCCTCTGAACGGCACCACTGTTTATGACATGAATCTGTTCTTCCAACGCTACCAGGAATTGCAGCAGCAGGCATTGGTGATTGCCTGATCTGATCTTCTCTTGCCTTGCTCGGCAGAGATTCTGCCGGATAAACGGCAAAAAGGCGCAGCATAGAATATTCTCTATGCTGCGCCTTTTCTTTTTTCCTGCAAGGAATTTCCTCAGTTCTTTTTTTCCTGCTGTGTTGCCTTCTCAGCCCGTCTGAGCCATGCATTGGCAAGATCCAGTGCATCAAACAAGGAATCCCGTTCTGTTGTCTGCAAGGTTGCTTGCATGGGATTCAGTTTCTCATCGGTAGAGATCTGATAAACCTTAATCTTATCTGCAACTGCAAGGTCATCTTGCTGATTCTGATGCATCACCTGCATCATGACAACGGTTGGTTCTGACATATAGCCGTAGTAAATACAATTTCCGTTTCGTACTAGGGGGTAATCTTTATACATAAAAAAGGAATTCATAGTCTCAAGCCCTCCTTAACTCCATGAGGTAACAAATTCTTCGTCGGTCGAGAACCGTTTCATATTCTGAATCATTGTCTGCACAAAAGACAGCCGACACGTATAGGCAGATTCTCCATTGATGGAGATCAGACAGGTAAAGTCATCCTTTTGGTAGAAGGAAACCACACGTTCTGCACCGCCGTTTTGCAGCTTCAGCGTAATGGTTGCCAGCGGATCGCCCTGCGCTGTTTCATTCAGCACAACCTGCTCAGCAGATGCATTCAGGATGAACGAATAGAACAACCGGAATCGCTCCCGATCGCAGGCAGTTCCATTTAAGGTAACCTGATAATTATCTTTATCGGTGCCAGATCCCACAAAGTCCATGGTTTCTGCACCGTTTGCCTCTACCTTTAGTTCTCCGATATCCCAGACATACGTGGTGAAAATCAGCTTAGAGGCAATATCGGTCGGCTGTACTGTACTCCATGGCAGCTTCTCTTCCTGGATGGAGTAAATCACATCCAAACCTTCCAGGTAGATATCATGGTAGGCAATGGTACCGGCATCCGAATCATCCTGCGTATAACGAGGCCCCATCCGCAAAACGTATGTGGTGCCGTTGTCACACTGCATGGTCATCTTGCCAAAGCAATCCGATTCACCCAGTCCAGCTTCTTCCAGGTCGCTGTCTTTCGGATGCACCTGTTTGATGCTGGTTGCCGTCAGTCCATACAAACCGGAAATCACATCTTTGGAACGTTCACTGCTCAGGTAAGCGGCAACTGGTTCTACCATGGTATGGGTTGATGCAGTTCCGCCCAGACTGTCCTTTTCTTCCGAGGACTTATCATACTGCAAAACAATTTGATAATCCAAATCCTGCCGTTCGATTGAGATGGTCTCTGCAATCGGCGTATCATTATCATCTGCCGGCTTGGTCACCAGTGTCTTGGAAAGGAAATCCGTTTCCGCCTTCTGATAATTGGCTAGACTGGCAGTCTGTACCGTATACACCGTATCCGATCCTTCCACAGCAAAATAGGTATCCTCCCCGCCGGAGACGGCATTGCCAATGCGGAAGGAGAATGTGCTGCCATCTGCAAAGGTCATCACAGCCGAGGCAACTGCCGGTTCCAAACCATACTTGGACAAATCCTCGCAATGCTCAGCTATCGTATCGGTTGCATTCACTGTTGCAAGATTGTTGGCAAGCGTTCCGATCATGGAAGTGTCTGCACAGGACAGATCTTCAAAGCCAGAGATGTTAAACACCGCATTGCCATCGGAAGCATCCGCTGCTGTCTTGGTGCGAACCACTTCAAACGAACCACTTGCATTGGTCACCGCAATGGAAACCACATCCGCTGCCTTTTGATTGGACAGTACGGTGGCAATGGCAGAATCACTGCTTTCCGCAGTGCTGCTGGAACTCGTTTCCGTTCCACTGGTTCGATTCAGCGCAATCAATGCACCGGACAGCCCTGCGACAACCACAACGCCGCAGAGCAAACCAACTACTTTTTTATTCACTTGGCATTCCCATCCTTTCCTACAGCAGCCAATGGCTTACCGATTTCTTCTGCGGATAAATACCACAATTCCAATCACTGCAACGCAAATCGGGATAACCCATACCACAATGGTCTTAATCACAGAAATCTGAGAAGCAGAAGCGGTGATCGAAGTAATATTCAGATCCTTTGTGGCAACAACGATGCTGTCTTCCTTGCCGCAAATGGTATTCAATGTGCTAATAAACATCTGTGCATTGTTATAGGCTGCATCCTGTACCAGAGAACTGGTCAGCATCTGCATGGAGCCCAGTACCAGTACATCACTTTCCAGCACTTCGCTGCCAGTTGCATACTGATTCTGTACCAGTGCCATAACCGTATTGGATGCCTTTTCCGCCGTAGACTTGTCAAAGCTGGTTGCTGTTGTGGTGGTGGTTGCTTCTGCCGCTTCTGTTGTCTCTGCCTCCTGGAGCCCTTCCTGCAATTCGCTTTCTGCATCATTCTGTTTGCTGGATTGTGCGCTCAGCAGGGCATCCAGCGGATACCGGTAAGAAGTTGCAGAGGTTTCCAGAATCGGAATCACATTTCGTTCGTTGTTGGTGCTGACCAGATCAATTGGCCGTGCACTCGGTGCCACGATTGGCAAAGCAGCGTTGGCAAGTCCAGCTGCATAATCAGAAGCATCGCTGGCAACGGTTGCAACCGGAACAATGCTCTGTCCAACCTGCTGGCTGGTGCTGCCGTTTTCATCGATGACAATGCTGCTGTCAACCGAAACGCACCAATCCTTCAGGAAGCTTTCCAGATTCGGCATGCTGCTTGCCTGCGTATAGTCTGCAATATAGATCAGCTGTTTACCATAAGCGCCGTCGTGATACAGGAAGTCGCTCAGCTGGTTGACCGCATCGGTGGTCAAATCAGAAGTCGGTGCCGGAAGCAGCAGAATATCATACTTTTCCGGATCCAACTGATCGGATGCCAGATTGATGGTAGAGACATTATAACCATTTTCATCCAGCAGCTGCATGATGCCGCCGACAGTGCTTTCATACATGGAATAGAACAGATACTGGTTGTTATTATATGCAATGATCCCAACATTCTTCGGATTGGAATCTGTTACGTTCATGATTGCCGTTGTCAAAACCTGTTCGCCCTTGAAACCGGTGATGAAGCTCCACTTGCTGACATTGTATCCATAGTAAGCATACTGCTGATAGGTGCTTTCATCAATTTCAAACAAATCTACCAGACTATATGCTTTTGCTCGATTGTTGCTGGAAACCACGATACAGCCAGCCTGAATTTCTGCACCATACACTTCCTGATATTTGTTCAAAATATCTGGGTCTTTGGTGGTGTCAAAGTATTCCACTTCAATTTGATCAGAGTAGCCCTTGTATTTGTCGAGCATTTCCTTGATCATCTTGTAGTTCTGGTTGCCATCCATGCTGCTTTCCTCTACGGAAACACCAATTTCTACTTTTTGATTCAGGTTCTTGATGTAATCCATCGTTTCGTCTGAAATCTCATAGATGTTGTTGGTGGTCAAGTCCAGCTTTAAATTCGGATACCGATCTACCAGCTGGGAAACCACCACATTGACCAGTACGACTACTGCTACAAAAATAATGGTGATACCGGTTGCAAGAGAGCCATATTTCAGCTTCTTGCGGTTCTTTGCTTTTTTCTGGCTGGCATCCGCAGCTTGTTCCTTCTTCTTTTTCGTTTCTTCCATCGTCTCGTTCCTCCTTAGCTCCAGCGCCGTTTCTCAAACACACGAACGGTAAAGAAGTTAAACAGCACAGCCGTACTAATATAGAACAGCACGCTGGATCCGTTAAACAATCCGTATGTGAAATCCTGATACTTATTATAGAACGACAGCGCACGCAGAACCGTCGGCAGAACCGGAACGCTTTCTACATACTGTGCAATGAAGTCCAGCAAATACAAAACCATCAATGTAATGATGCCGCCGACTGCTGCAACGACCTGATTCTCGGTCAGAGAAGAAATAAAAATACAAACGGCAATAAAGGCAGCACCCAATAAAAACAGTGCCAGGAAGTTTGCCAGCACAATGCTCCAGGTGACCGCACCAAAGAAGCTAAGAATTAAAGCATACAGGAAAATGACGCCAATGCCGATGGTATACATCGTCAGTGCTGCAAAGTACTTGCCCAGTACAATGCCGCCCAGAGAAACCGGAGCCGTCAGCAAACCCTGTTCTGTCTTCTGCTTTTTCTCTTCACTGAGCAGCTTCATGGTTAAGATTGGAATTAAAATGACAACAATCAAAAACAGACTGGAAAACAGGGAAGACATATCTGTTGTTGCATTTGCCAGTGAGCCGGCATAAAAAAAGTACCCGGATGCCAAATAAAAAACTGCCAAAAAGACATATCCAATACTGGATGTAAAAAAGGCACCCATTTCTCTTCGATAAATCGCACCCATTAGTCTGTGCCTCCTTTTTCTACATTGGCCTGCGGTGCTTCCGCAGTCGGTTCCTTCTTGGAAGCGTCCGGCTGCTTTGCCGTTTGGTCAGACGGCTGTTTGGCAGGCTGATCGGAACTCTTTTTCGGTTCCCTTTCCGGAATGGTTTCTTCTCCCATGGTAATTTTCAGGAAGATGTCTTCCAAGGTCAGTTCATCCAGATCCAGCTTATAAATGGACCAGCCCTGTTCCTTTGCCATCTGGTTCAGATCGGCACGAATGTCACAACCTGGCTGCATTTCGATGTTATATTCCCAGATGCCGGTTTCCCGTTCTACATCTGCCTGTACGGAAACCACGCCTGGCAGCTGCCGCAGCGCCTGCAAAACATCCTCTTTTTTGCCGTCCAGCCGTACAGTAATCCGATGACTGGAGGAGATGGACTTTGAAAGATTTTCTGTGGTATCATTCGCAGCAACCTTGCCCTTATTGATGATGACAACTCGGTCACAGACTGCCTGAATTTCCGTCAAAATATGGGAAGACAGAATCATTGTATGCCGCTTGCCCAGCTTTTTCATGAGCGTCCGGATTTCAATAATCTGCTTCGGATCCAAGCCAACAGTCGGCTCGTCCAGAATCAGCACCGGCGGATTATTCACCAATGCCTGTGCCAGTCCCACACGCTGCCGATACCCTTTGGACAGGTGCTTGATGATGCGGTTTGCCACATCATCAATCTTGCATAAGCTGCAAATCTCCTTCAGGTGCGACTTCCGGGGAAGCTTGCATTTTTTCAGGTCATATACAAAGTTCAGATAGCCCATTACGGTCATATCCAGATACAGCGGCGGAAGTTCCGGCAGATAGCCGATATTTGCCTTTGCCCGAATGGGATCTTCCAGAATATCAATGCCGTTAATCAGTGCCTGCCCGGAAGAGGAGCTGATATAACCGGTCAGCATATTCATGGTCGTGGATTTTCCGGCACCATTCGGCCCCAACAGACCAAGGATCTCGCCTTCCTCCACGTTAAAGCTTACATTGTCCACCGCCAGATGGTCGCCGTAATACTTGGTTAGATTTTTAACCTCAATCATCCTAGTGACTGCCTCCTTTAATGAAGCCCATTCGTGTGCACCACTGCCTGATTGGCTGTTTGCCGCTCAGCAACATGCAAAGCGGCAAACAAAACAACCTCTTTCTACAGGCGTGCAAAAACGGGCTTGAACTTGATCGCATACGCATCAATCCGCATTATTGTATCAGGACATTGTGATAGCCATGTGATGGAAGAGCGAAAGCTTCCGATCCACACCGCACACCCCAAATCCTTATGCAGACAGCCGGGCAATTCCCGTCCGAATTCGATTCAAGGAATCTTCCTTTCCTAAAATGGCACACAATTCTACGCCGCCGCCTGGTGTAAAGGATTTACCAGACAGTGCTGTCCGTACCGGCCAGAGCAGCCAGCCGTTCTTCACGCCCAGTTCTCCAATCAGTTCAAACAGTGCTGCATGAATGGCGTCGGCATTCCAGTCTTCCAGTGCTTCCAGAACCGGCAGAACCTTTTGCAGGGCTTCCAATGCGGTTTCCGGTGTAGTCTTCATTTTCTTGTGGCGATACAGTTCCAGGTCATAATCCGGCAGAGCATCAATGAAGTCTACCTGTTCCGGAATATCGGTAAACAGTTCCGTTCTCGGCTGCAATACATGGCAGAGCAGTGCAAAATCAACATCTTCCCGATGTACGGTCTGCTGAATATACGGCATTGCCAGCTTCTGGAATGCTTCCGGCTCTAGTTTCCGGATGTAAGCTGCGTTAATGGCTTTCAGCTTCTGATCGTCAAAAATAGCCGGGGACTTGCTCAGTCCAGACAATTCAAATGCATCAATCAGTTCCGGCATGGTGAAGATTTCCTGCTCGCTGTTCGGTCCCCATCCCAGCAGGGCAATGAAGTTGACAACGGCTTCCGGCAGATAGCCCTTCTTCATCAGATCCTGGAAGGAAGCATCTCCGTTTCGCTTGGAAAGCTTATGCGTCTGATCCTTCATAACCGGTGCACAGTGCACATAAATCGGTACATCCCAGCCAAATGCCTCATACAGCAAATTATATTTCGGAGCAGATGCCAGATATTCATTTCCACGTACCACATGGGTAATGCCCATCAGGTGGTCATCGACTACATTGGCAAAGTTATAGGTTGGCATCCCATCGGTTTTAATCAGAATCTGGTCATCCAGTGTGCTGTTTTCTACAGTAACATCTCCATAAACCTCATCATGGAATGTGGTTGTGCCTTCCAGCGGCATTTTCTGACGGATGACATACGGTACACCGGCATCCAGCTTTTCCTGTACTTCTTCCGGAGAGAGATCCCGGCAGTGGCGGTCATACATCGGCGCAATCCGGGAAGCTTCCTGAATCTTCCGCACCTCTTCCAGCCGTTCCTTGTCACAGAAGCAGTAATAAGCGTGACCAGACTGAACCAGCTGTTCTGCATAGCCCTTGAACATTCCCATCCGCTCGGACTGTACATACGGGCCAACCGGGCCGCCGATGTCCGGGCCTTCGTCCCATTTCAGACCAGCTGTCCGCAGGGTATCATAAATGATATCAACAGCACCTTCCACGTACCGTTCCTGGTCCGTATCCTCAATTCGAAGAATGAAATCTCCGTCATACTTCTTCGCAATCAGATAAGCATACAATGCAGTCCGCAAATTTCCGATGTGCATATAGCCCGTTGGACTGGGGGCAAATCTTGTTCTAACTCGTTTTCCCATGATGATCGTACTCCTCTTTTTCGATTCACTTTTTGGCAACCCATTCCCGTGCATGGATGCAATCCTGTGCAATGGCTGCCTGTAATTGGGTAATGGTTTCAAATTGTTGTTCGCTTCGCAAAAAATGATGCAGCTGTACCCGGCAGACTGCACCGTATAGATCGCCGGAATAATCCAGCAGATGCACTTCTACAGAAGGATACAGCCCGGCTGCAATGGTCGGCTTCACGCCGACATTGGCAACGCCCCAATACCATGCGCCATCCGGTGTCTGCACATCTGCGGCATAGACACCGTGCCTGGGCACCAGCTGCCCCTCCTGAAACTGCAAATTAATGGTGGGGAACGAAATCGTCCGCCCGAGCGCTCTGCCATGCACAACGATGCCTTCCACTTCATAAGGCGTTCCCAGCATGGCAGCGGCACTTTCCGGATCACCGTCCTTTAATGCCTGCCGAATCCGGCTGGAGGAGACAATTTCTCCCTGGATGCGAACCGGCTGCACTTCCACTGCCGTAAATCCGCATGCGCTGCCAAATGCGGCAAGATCGGAAAAGCCCCATCCGGCAGCTTTTCCAAATCGAAAATCGCCGCCGCAAAAGACCTGCTCCGCATGCAGCATATCCCGCAAAACAGTTCGGCAAAATGCGGCACCGTCCAGCTCCCGCAATGCGGCGAAATCCGGCTGATAAACGGCCGCAATTCCAGCTGCTGCCAGATGTTCCAGCTTCTGCGATTCTGTATAGAGATATTCCAGCTCCCGATTCTGCTTTTTCGGCATCGAGGCAGACTGGAAGGTAAATGCGCAAGGCAGCAAACCGTCCTGCCTGCATGCCGCAGCGGCACGCAGCACAGCTTGATGCCCCAAATGAACCCCGTCAAACAAGCCCAGCGCAACAGCAGTTGGCTGGGACACGGGTTGTGTAAGAATGGTTACTTCCGACAAAGAATCACCTCAGCCTGTTCCAAAATTCTTGCCCACACGCAGCAGCCCCTGTTCCCAGTCCGCCTGCGCTGTGCCGAGAAATTTTCCCTGTGCATCATAAACCCGGTACTGTGCTGCATCTGTCCGAACCTGCCGCAGTCGCTTCAAGTCCAGCTTGACACCATTGCGGTACATCCGTGCCTGGGCCTCCCCCAGATGCAGCGCCGGAAGTGCTGCAAACAGGGTTTCTGTTGGAATCAAATGTGCTTCCAGCGTACCTTCCTGCATCATCTGCGCAACCTGCTCAAAGGTATATGCCTGCTCCAAGCGGTAACCGCATGCCATCGTGCGCCGCAGCTCCGTCAAAACAGCGCCGCCGTCCAGTGCATGCCCGATGTCAGACAGCAGCGTCCGGATATACGTGCCTTTTCCGCAGGAAACCGTCAGCACAGCCGTTTGCTCTGCTTCGTCAAAGGCATCCAGTGAAATGGCGTGAATTACAACCGTCCGTGCCGGACGCTCCACCTCTACACCTTTACGTGCCAAATCATATAGCCGCTGTCCGCCGACGGAAACCGCTGAATACATCGGCGGAATCTGTTCGATGCTGCCGATAAATGCGGGCAGCACAGCTTCCAGCTGTGCGCGTGTGACCTGCATCTCCGGAAAAGTTTGCACCGTCTTGCCCCAGCGATCCTGCGTATCCGTTTCATAACCGAACTGGACTTCTGCCCGATAGGTTTTGTTCTGATTGGGTAAAATATCGCAAGCCTTTGTGGCAGTTCCCACCAGCACCGGCAGGACACCAGTTGCCATTGGATCGAGCGTTCCGGTATGCCCCAGACGTTTCAGATGCAGGATACCACGAAGCTTTCCAATCACATCGAAGGAAGTAAATTCCTGCGGTTTGTCCATACAAAGAATTCCGTTCACGTCCGCTGCATTCCTTTCTCCACAGCATCCAGCAGTTTGTTCCGCACTTCGTCCAATGTGCCCTTTACCAGGCAGCCGGCTGCTTTTACATGTCCGCCGCCGCCCAGCGTCTGGCAGATTGCCGACACATTGACCCAATCTGCTGACCGCATAGATACTTTAAAGACATTGGGTTCCCGTTCCTTGATGGTGATGCCAACCTGCGCACCTTCCACCTGTAAGGGAAAACCAGCCACACCATCCAGTTCCGATTCTGCGACACCAAACTGTTTCAGCAGCGCTTGTGTGACGCAAATCATCATGCAGGCACCGCCCAAATGCGATTCCAGCTGATCGGTCAGCATTTTTTCCATTCGCAGCCGTCCCAAACTTTTCACTGCAAATAAATTCCGATTGATCCGTCCATATGGAACAGCCGGACACTGCGTCATCAATTCTGCAACGATTTGATGGGTTCTCGCTCCGGTATTGTCATACTGAAAGCATCCGGTATCGGTTGCCATGCCTGTATAGAGACAAGTTGCCAGATGCTGTGTCATCTGCACCGGCAGAAATTGCATGATCTCATACAAGACCTGACACGCAGCGGCAGCCTGTCCATCCAGGCAAAGCCGTGCTGCATAACCGGTATTGGAAATGTGATGGTCGATACACAGATCCACCTGGCTGCCGTATGGTTCCTGCAACCTGCCTAAGAGCTTCGGGTCTGCAACGTCCACCGCCAGCACACAATCCGGCTCTGCAAGCGGTGCTGCATCCTGCTCCGACAACAAAAAGGCATATCGCTCCGGAATGGGATCGCTACAGCATACCGCCGCCTGCTTTCCCATCTGATGCAATAGTTCTGCCAATGCATAACCGGCACCAATGCAGTCACCGTCCGGACTCTGATGAATCAGAATCACAGCACGTTCACAGGTTTGCAGCCAGGCGGCTGTCTCCTGTACCGTCATAGGTTGCATCACATCCTGCTCCTTTCTATTCCGCATCCTCCGAATCCGGTTCTGGCTCTGCCGGGCTGACCGGATGGAGTGCCTGTAGCTTCTGATTGATTGCGGCACTGTGTGCAATGGAATCATCTGCAACAAAGTGCAAAGCCGGACTCTTGCGCATCTTCAGGCGATGAAACAGCTCTCGCCGGATATAACCGGAAGCGCTGACCAGTCCTTTTACCGATTCCTTTGCCCGTTCCTGCCCTTGCAGGCTGGAAACATAAATTTTGCAATTGGACAGATCATTGGAAAGCTCTGCCCGAACCACCGTCAGCATCGGATCAATACGAGGGTCTTTCAATTCCCGCAGAATTGCAGTAAACTCCCGCAGCAAATCCTCTTCTGTACGGCCAACTTTAAAATTTGCCATTGTCTTTATTTCACCTCATCTTCCAGAACAATCTGCTGCACCTCCGGCAGCATCGTTTCAGACTTTACAAATAAAGGCACATACACGGCATCTTCTGCGAAATCCACGTAAAAAATGGATACAGTATTTGGCGTGTAATCGTCTCCCGGCGGATACAGGAGCAGCAAATTTTCATCCAGCAGTTCCCATTTGCCATGAAAGCCATCCTGCCAATCTGATGACCAGGTGGAATCCGAATCAAATGTGATGGTGTAAGAGGATGGATTCTCCTCCCGTAACGCTGCATCTGAAAAATACAACGAAAATGATTCCCCTGCTTGTTCCGTAGAAAGCGTATAGCCCTGCTGTTCTGTGACCAGGTAGTCTCCTTTGGATAAAATCGGAAGGAAGACATTCTTTCCCACACCTGCAAAAGAAACCCAATCTTGTTCTTCTGCATTCCATACATACGCATTTTGCAGATACCGATGCTTATCCTGTCCGCAGTTATACGCATTTCTCAAGTAAAGTCCCTGTGTTTCGGAGCCGGTTTTTAATTGATTATACATCATCAACCCGCGGCGGGAATATTCCTGCTCCGTTTCCTCCGGGTAATGAATAATCTCTTCTAAGGTATAATCATCCTTATTATAGGCTCGAATTACCTGAGAAGAAAATGCAAGCGCATCTTCCTTGTTCTTGGAAACAGTTCCTGAAACAGCAAATTTCGTGTCTCCTATATTGCCATAATAATAGTCGAACTTACCGTCGTTCAGATATAGTGTATTAAACCATGCCGCAGAGATTTCTCCGGAAGGCTCACCGTTCCAATCTTTTAACTGTTCCTGGCAGGCTTCCTCTCTCCCTTCATAAACGGAAGAATGTGATAGCCCAAACAAGCGCATCCAGACATTGATATAAGCAACTTCTGCATTTTCATCCAATGATGCTGTTTTTGCCTGTTTGTCACGCTTCCCAGAATCGGCAGAAGAATCCGTGGAGCCGCAGCTGCACATGCCCATCAGGCATGCCGCAGCAAGCAGTCCTGCAACCATTCGTTTTTTCATCGCACGCTCCCCTCTAATCCATTAGTCCCGATATTCTTCAATGATGAAGGCTTCGAAAATATCGCCTTCCTTGAAGTCCCGGAACTTCTCCAGGGTAATGCCGCACTCGTAGCCTTCGGTGACTTCCTTTACATCATCCTTAAACCGCTTCAAGCTGGACATCTTATCTTCTGCGATCACAATGCCATCCCGTACCACACGGATTTCGCACTGACGAGTAACCTTTCCGCTGAGTACATACGCACCGGCAACGGCACCCACACTGGACAGCTTATAAACCTGACGCACTTCAATTCGTCCCATTACCACTTCTCTGGTCTTCGGTGCCAGCATGCCCTTCATGGCAGTTTCGACTTCTTCAATGGCATCATAAATGACACGATAGGTGCGAATATCTACATCATCCCGTGCAGCAGATTCCTCTGCAACCGGATCCGGACGTACATTGAATCCAATGATAATGGCATTGGAAGCGCTTGCCAGCATAACATCACTTTCCTTGATGCCGCCGACACCGCCATGGATAACCCGTACCCGTACTTCGTCGTTGGAAAGCTTTTCGAGGGACTGCTTCACAGCTTCTACTGAGCCCTGTACGTCTGCCTTGACGATCAGAGACAGTTCCTTCATTTCGCCTTCTTCAATCTGGCTGAACAGATTATCCAGTGTGACCTTCTGGTAAGCACTGAACTTTGCCTGCTTGGCTTCATGCTTCCGCTGTTCCACCAAAGTTCTGGCAAGCCGCTCATCTTCAACAGCATGGAAGCTATCGCCGGCAGACGGCACTTCTGCCAGACCGGTAATCTCAACCGGAACAGACGGCCCGGCTTCGTGTACGGTCTTGCCCTTGTCGTTGGTCATAACACGAACGTGACCTACTGCGGTTCCGGCAATCAGTACATCGCCCGTGTGCAGCGTTCCGTTTTGTACCAGCAAGGTTGCAATCGGTCCACGGCCCTTATCCAGACGGGCTTCCACAACGGTACCACGTGCACGGCGATCCGGATTGGCTTTCAGTTCCTGCATTTCTGCAACCAGCAGAACATTCTCCAGCAAGTCATCAATTCCCATGCCTGTTTTTGCAGAAACCGGCACACAAATGACATCGCCGCCCCATTCTTCGCAAACCAAATCATACTTGGTCAATTCTTCCTTAATCTTATCCGGGTTTGCGCCTTCTTTATCCATCTTATTGATGGCAACGATGATGGAAACACCAGCTGCCTTTGCATGGTTGATGGATTCGACTGTCTGCGGCATAATGCCGTCGTCCGCAGCAACTACCAAGATGGCAATATCTGTAATATTGGCACCGCGTGCACGCATAGAAGTAAATGCTTCGTGTCCCGGTGTATCCAGGAAGGTAATCTGCTTGCCGTTGTAGGAAACCTGGTAAGCACCGATGTGCTGCGTGATGCCGCCTGCTTCGCCTGCGGTAACATGCGCATGCCGAATGCGGTCCAGAATGGAAGTCTTACCGTGGTCAACGTGACCCATGACAACAACAACCGGGCTGCGTTCCTGGGTATCCTCTGCGGTATCCTCCTCATCAATCAGACGTTCTTCAATGGTAACGATCACTTCTTTTTCTACCTTTGCGCCCAGTTCCTCGGCAACAAGGGAAGCGGTATCAAAGTCGATTTCCTGGTTGATGGTTGCCATAACGCCCAGCATCATCAGCTTTTTGATGACTTCTGTTGCTGTTACCTTCAACCGGCTTGCCAGTTCGCTGACAACGATGTTATCCGGAATCAGAACCTTCAGCTGCTGCTTTCTAGCACGCTCCAGCTCCAGACGGCGCAGCTTATCCTGCTCGGTTTCCCGCTTGTTGGAATATTTCTGCTTGTTGCGCTGTGCAGACTTCTGATTGATCTTTTGCTTTTTGGTGGAATAATTATCCTTATATTTATTAGCCGGTGCAATCTGCTCATACCGCTGATTGTACTTATCCAAATCTACATAAGAACCTCTGGTATCTACTGTCCGGCGCTTTTCTGTTTTTACGCTGTCCGCAGAAGCCATGGTAACTTCCACATGCAGCCGTTCTCCGTGCTTCTGTGCCTTTGGCGTCTGCTTCTGCGGTTTCTTATTCCGCTGTTCTGTTTTTTCTGCCGCTTTCTGTTCCGGCGCTTTCTTTTTCGTCTCTGCCATAGGATCCTTCTCCGTTACTGTTTTTTGTTCCGGTGCGGCAGCCTGCGGCTTTGACGCTTCCGGTTTGCTTTGCTTCGGCTGAACTGCCGGCTGTTCCTTCTGCTTGGGGGCAGATTTTGCTTCCTGTTTGGGTGCAGGCTTCGCTTCCTGCTTCGGTGCAGGTTTTGTTTCTGGCTTCTGCACTGATTTTGCTTCCGGCTTCTGCGCAGGCTTTGCCTCCTGCTTCGGTGCGGCAACAGATTGTTGTTGGACAGGTTTTTGTGCAGGCTTCGCTTCCTGCTTGCCATTGGAGGAGTTGGCTGGCTTTTCCTGCTTCACCGACTTTTCTTTCTTTACAGGTTTTTCTTTTTGTGCCGGTTCCGGCGCAGGCCGAGGGGTATTCCGGCTGGCAAAATAGGCGTCAAAATTGGAAACCTGATGCTGCTGGGTAAAATACTCCAGCGCTAAGTTGACTTCTTCCGGTGTCAGGCTGCTGCCGGATTTTTTCTTCTGTCCGTCTGAGCTGCGGGTTTCATAGAACGCAATCAGCTCCTGGGTCGTCAAGTGCAAATCCTTTGCAACATCATTGATTTTTAATTTTTTCATCATAGGCAAACCCTCCTATACTCACAATAACCATTTTCCATATCGGGCATTTTCCGTGGAAAGTGCCCACAATCTATTTCCATGCAGAATCCTGCAATTACAGAATGGGATGTTCCGGTTCCATGCGGCTGCAAAGTCCACGGGCAAAGCCCGCATCACAAATCGCCAGCACACCGGTTTTGCGGCCAATTGCCTGACGGATCTGATCCATTGTCAGGTCGGTTTCCTGAAGCGGTACCTGATACCGCTGACAGAAAAATGCCACTTCCTTTGCTGTTTTGGGAGAAAGATCCGCACTGATCAGCACGACCTTTGCCGTATGCTGCTCCAGGCATTCCTTTACGGAATCAAAGCCCGGAATCACCTTCCCTGCCTTCCGGCAGATGGTCAATAAGTTCATGAAGTTCTGATTGCAATGCATGCTCTAACTCCTCGTAAACGGCGGGCGCAATCCGGCAGGAAAACGACCGCTCTAATTTTCTCGCTTTTTTGGCAGCATCCAGGCAAGCCATGTTCTTACATAAGTATGCGCCACGTCCCGCCTTTTTGCCCGTTGTATCCAGTAAAAATTCACCCTCCGGTGTGCGAAGTACCCGAATGAGTTCCTTCTTCGGCTTCATCTCTCCGCATCCAACGCACATGCGCATGGGAATCTTTTTGGTTTTCATGCGTTTTGCTCCTCTTGTTCTTCAAGCGGTGCAGCGGATTCTTCCGGTGCAGCAGCTGGTGCTGCAACAGGTTCTGCTGCTTCTACAGGTGCAGCAGCAATCGGCTCTTCCGATGCAGCAGCGGCAAGCGGTGCTTCCTCCGGCTGTTCGGAGTCTGCGCCTTCTGTTTCCGGCTTAATATCAATCTTATATCCGGTCAGTTTCGCAGCCAGCTTGGCATTCTGACCCCGGTTTCCAATTGCCAGTGACAACTGGTGATTGGGTACGATCACGCTGCAAATCTTTTCTTCCTCATCCGTAATGGTAACACGGATAGCAGTCGCAGGTGCCAAAGCCCGTGCAATGAATTCCTCCGGCTTTTCGCTGTACGGAATGATGTCAATTTTTTCACCGTTCAGCTCATTGACAATGGCAGAAATTCTGGCACGCTTCGGGCCGATACATGCACCCACTGCATCTACGTTCGGATCCTTGGACCAGACCGCAATCTTGGTTCTGGAACCAGCCTCTCTGGAAATGGCACGAATTTCCACCGTTCCATCGTAAATTTCTGGTACTTCCAATTCAAATAGCCGCTTTACCAATTCCTTGCGTACTCTTGAAATCTTAATAATTGGCTTCTTCTGCTTATTGGCAATGTTGGTGATATAAACTTTAATCATCTTACCTTCGGTCAGCACTTCGCCCGGAATCTGCTCTCCACGGAAGAGATACAGTTCTGTCTTATCATACAGCAGGGTAGCGGTACCGCCCGGTTCTACCTGCGTGACCATTGCTGTGATGCAGTCGTTCTCCTTATCCTGGAACTGGTTCAGGATCTTTTCCCGGTTGATTTCCCGCAGATCGCCCTTAATGGACTGCTTCGCAGACAGGGCAGCGGCTCTGCCGAATTTATTGATGTCCAAACGCCGTTCAATGGTTCCGCCCACATAAGCAGTCGGATCAATGGTTTTTGCCACATCAATGTTGACTTCGTTGTCATCCCATGGTTCATCGTCCACGACGGTCTGCTTCAAATACATCTCAAACCGCTTGGTGGCGGGGTCAATTTCTACCCGAATGTTTTCTTCGCTGTCCGGGTAGGACTTTCTTGCTGCTTTCAGCATTGCTGTTTTGACTTTTTCTACCAATACAGTGGTATCTACGCCGTTCTCGCTGCCCAGTGCAGCCAGCGCTTCAAAAAATCCGTTGTCCATGTCGTAAGTATGCCTCCATTTTTTGATTGATCCAAATTTCTAAGCCCTGCATGTCAAACCAATGCAGCTTAAAATTCAAATTCTTCGTATCGCTTTACAAATGCCAAATCCGCCAGCGGAAGCGTCCGCAGCGTTCCTTCGATTTCCAAGGTGATCTGCTCCTTTTCCCAGGCATGCAGGACACCAATCCACTCCCGTTCTCCGTCAATTGGCCGAATGGCACGGGCACGTACCAGTTCTCCGATGCTGGCATCAAAATGCCAGGTGCGGTTGAGTTCCCGCTCCAATCCGGCAGAACCGACCTCCAGCACATAAGCCTGTGAAATGGGGTCTGTCTGATCCAAGATCTCATTGACCGGTCGGGTCATGGCTTCGCAATCCTCGATGTCAATGCCGTCCGGATGGTCAATGAAAATCCGAAGGTACCAGCTGGCGCCTTCCTTTTCAAAGCGCACATCCCAAATGGTAAAGCCCAGCGAGTCCGCAATCGGCTGCACCATCTGACAGATTGCCTGCTCGGTACTGCCATATTGTTTCAATTTCATGCTTTGTCCTGCTCCTTTTCCTGGTGGGGAGTTCTTCCCGTGCAGGCTGTTTTAGCGCTGCACAAAGAATGAAAAAGTCCCTAACATAAGCGAAAGACCGGAGGGTTCCGGTCTTTTGCTGCATCATATGTCAATATTATAACACCGTTTCCCGAAAAAATCAAGAGGTTCCTGCAAAAAAATTACATTTTACGCAAATAAAACGTCCGTTTCCTGCGTTCTTCCTGCATTTTTAGCACTTTGCACAAGAAAAGCTGGTGCAGAACCCATCTGCACCAGCTTTTAAACGCTCTATTGACTTAGTGGCATGCTTCGCATTCTCCGATTTCGCCAACAATCGGCTTCGGATCAATTCCCTGTCTGGTATAATAATCAGACAGAGCGGACTTGATTGCCTGTTCTGCCAGAACAGAACAGTGCACCTTTACTGCCGGCAGTCCGTCCAAAGCTTCCATAACAGCTTTGTTGGTCAGTCCCAGCGCATCATCCACGCTCTTTCCCTTGATCATTTCAGTTGCCATGGAAGAGGTTGCCACTGCGGCGCCGCAGCCAAATGTCTTGAACTTAACATCCTGAATAACATTATCCTGAATCTTCATGTAGATCTTCATGATGTCGCCACACTTTGCATTGCCGACTTCGCCGACTGCATTTGCATCCTCAATTTCGCCTACATTCCGAGGGTTTGTAAAATGATCCAATACCTTTTCACTATACAGCATAGTAAATTCCTCCCATTGATCTTCTTAAGCGTAACCGTTTACGCTGTTGCATTTGCTTCTTCTTTGCACATCCGTTCCCACAGCGGAGACATATCCCGCAGGCGCTTTACCACCTTCGGAATCACTTCCAAGATGTAGTCCACATCCTCATCGGTCAGTGTTTCATCAATGGACATCCGCAAAGAACCGTGTGCAACTTCGTGCTTTAATCCCAAAGCCAGCAACACATGAGACGGATCCAGCGATCCAGAGGTGCAAGCGGAACCGGAGGAAGCACAAATTCCATTTAAGTCCAGCATCAGCAGCAGACTCTCGCCTTCAATGCCTTCAATGGAAATGTTGAGGTTGCCCGGCAAACGTTTTTCCCGGTCACCATTTAACCGTGTTTTCGGCAGTTGCAGGATGCCGTCAATCAACCGATTCCGCATCGCTGTAATTTTTTCTGCACGTTCTGCAATGTTCTGTGTTGCCATAGTAATGGCTTTTCCAAGGCCCATAATTGCCGGTACATTCTCGGTACCTGCACGGCGGCCACGTTCCTGTCCGCCGCCATGAATCAGATTCGGCAAAACAAGACCCTTCCGCACATACAGAGCGCCAATGCCCTTCTGTGCATGAATCTTATGTCCGGACAGTGACAGCATATCAATATTCTGTGCTTTTACGTCAATTTCCACATGACCGACTGCCTGAACAGCATCCGTATGGAATACAACGCCTTTTTCCTTACAAATTGCACCAATCTCTGCAATTGGCTGAATGGTACCGATTTCGTTGTTGGCATACATAATGGTAACCATTGCAGTATCTTCCCGAATGGCATCCCGTACATCCTGCGGATTTACCAAGCCATCTGTGCCGACCGGCAGATACGTTACGGTAAAGCCTTTCTTTTCCAGATCCTGGCAGGTGTGCAAAACAGCATGATGCTCAAACACAGAAGTAATCAAATGCTTCTTGCCACGCTTGGCAGCCCGTTCCATGTATCCTTTAATCGCCCAGTTGTCGGATTCTGAACCGCAGCTTGTGAAGAAAATTTCATTCGGCTGTGCGCCCAGCGCTGCTGCAACTTGTCCTCTGGCGAACTCAACGTCTCTCTGTGCATCCCGACCCAGTTTATAAATGCTGGACGGATTTCCATATTGATTCTGTAGATAGGGCAGCATCACCTCCAGCACTTCCGGTGCTACTTTTGTGGTTGCCGCATTGTCTGCATAAATGAATCGCTTTTCCATATTATAACCCTTTCCTTTCAGGATTTCCTTGAAGCCTTGACCGATTTGTCAAGCCGTCTGCAAAACCTTCAAGCAAATAATCTATTTCCGATTGAATATCTATATTATACCGCAATTTCTGCAAAAATGCAACTTTTGTTACCCTAAGGAAACACCGATGCCATTTGGGTCTATTTACTGCCTGCTGCTATCGTCCGCTGTGCAGATCCCGCTGCATAACAGCCAGCGCATCACAGCGTTCATTTTCCGGATGTCCGGCATGCCCTTTCACCCAATGAAAGTGCACCTGATGCCGTTCCAGCAGCGGCAGAAGCTGCTTCCATAGATCCACATTCAGCGCTGGTTTTCGATCGGATTTGATCCAATTTTTCTTTTGCCAGCCATACACCCAACCCTTTGTGATGCTGTCTACGACATATTTGCTGTCCGTCGTCAACTCCACCACGCACGGCTCCTTTAACGCAGACAGCGCTGCAATAACACCCGATAACTCCATGCGGTTGTTGGTGGTTTCCGCTTCCCCGCCGGACAGTTCCTTCTGCGCAGTACCATATCGCAAAATTGCACCCCAGCCGCCTGGCCCCGGATTACCGCTGCATGCACCATCTGTAAAAATTTCCACTTGTTTCACACCATTCTTCCTTTCACACAAAAAGAGGGCTTCGAATTGCTCAAAGCCCTTTTTCTACAAAGCATATAACATCCCATTGTGCTTATTTTGATCTTATCGGCTATGGCCGCCGCCACCTCCGCCGCCGGAACTGGTGCCGCCACCTCCGCCGCCTCCGCCGGAGCTGGATTCATGCACAATTTTTGTTCTAGTTTGATATTGCCGCAGGAAAACATCCGATTGCTGCAAAAAGTGAACCTTTTCTCGATCTACATAATGCGTGCCAGGAGAAGGGAATTTAAAGCGGTAACGCTTCTTCACGGCAAAGAAGGTAAAGCATGCAACAAGAACACCTGCTAAAATAGAAAGCGGTACCCAAATATCCGCCCGAAACGGCGGCTTTGCAGCATAGACGATCTCTCCATCCTGCACATACATATACTCTTCATCGGTACCCTCTTTATCTGTCTGCCGCACATAATAATGGTCGGGAATCCCTTCTCCATAATAGTATTCCAGTTCATTGCAGAACGCCAATACTGCTTCATATGGATCTTCTTGCCCACGCTCCAAATACGGATCCAGCGCAGAAAAGATCTCATCTACCCGATTGTTGCTTTCGCTGTTGGTATAATAGAACTGCGCCCAGCCTCTTGTATAGATGTAGTCATATGGGGCATACGAGGTGTCCCCATCTCCCGACAAATCCATATAATAGAACACGCCGTCACTTTTTTTCCCAAACAACTCTATGTAATAATCTGCGGCGGTGTCCCGTGTATCTGCCCGATCAACCCGGGTACCAGAAAGAAAGACGGCTACATTCATATCAATCTTTTCCGCTGTCTCCCGAATCCGGTCATCCAGTTCTTGCTCTTCTTCCGCAGTGAGCACCACGGCATCGTCATAAACCGCACAAACATCCGGATCCGAACATTCCGCACTGGCAGCCATTGTATGCGCAGTAACGCCAATCCATACAGCAGAAGCAGCACAGAGCATCCCTGCCATCCATTTTTTCCAAGTTTTCATCGCAGCAGATACCCCCCTAGCATTCCAATCAAAGCCACCAACGCCATCAAACCTGCACAGCAGCCCAATAGCTTTGCATAGCTCAGCGGCGGTGTGCCCACCAGCTTTCCGGTCTGTCCGTTCAGTGCAAAACTATACCGCTTCCCCCGATGCAGGTATGTCATGAACCAAACTGGCATTAAGACATATCGGTTTTGCACCTTCTGATACTGTGTGTTGCAGCTTTTTACCGAAACAGAAGAATACTGTCTGGTCGTTTCCGCAATGATGCCCTTACAGCCCTGGTTCACTCGCTTTTGAATCCGAGGGAAAACATCATTGAATACAATGTCGTACTTTTCTGCCATAAAGCCGCTCAAATACTGCATCTGGAACGGACGCAGTGCCTGATAATCATACGGTTCCAAGGCGTCCATCATCTCGTCTTCCATTTTCTTCGCACCGTCTGCCGGAATTCCGACAAACGGAATGGAAACATCCCGATGCACTGCATATTCTTTGGTTTCCGTAATCTCATAGTCTCCGCTCTTCCAGCTTCGGGTCTCTTTCCCGATGGCATGATAATCCGTCCGGGTTTCACAGTCTGCCAGCCAGAATGGCGCATACACGCCGGTCATTTTCTCCAGCTGCTGCTGCCGCTTAAAATCGCTGGGCAGAAACCAGCGCTTTTTGCACCACTGCTTCATCGTTGTCACTGCGGCTTCCCGGCTGACCGTAAACGGAATCACCTGGGAAGGGCAGTAATCTCCGGACAGCCGTCCAGCCAAAATAACCGGAGAATGGCAGTAATAGCAAAACGTCGCCGATGTGGTATCTTCTGCAATGACCTGCGCCCCGCAGGACGGGCATTCATACAGCTTCGTATGCGCCGCAAAATCGGCTGCCTCCTGGTCATTCTGCAAGGTATCGACTTCCGGATCCGCCTGCTGCATAGCCTGTTCATTTTGATCGCCATAAAGCGCCTGCATCTGCTGTTCGTCAAAATCACTCTGACAGTATTCGCAGGAAAACGAACCCGTATCAGGATTTAATTTCAGCTCGCCGCCGCAATAGGGGCATTTATATTGTACGGTTTCCATAGGCTCCCTTTCTCAATGGTTGATGGTTTAGCCGCGCTTCTGACCGCAGTTGGTACAGAAATTACCCTGATTCACCGTTCCGCAGGAACAGGTCCAGTCTGCTGCCGGCTTCTTGCTGCCGCAGTTGGTGCAGAAATTGCCCTGGTTGACTGTTCCGCACGAACAAGTCCAGCCGGCTGCCGGAGCCGGCTTTTTGTTGCCGCAGTTGGTACAGAAATTGCCCTGGTTGACCGTTCCGCACGAACAAGTCCAGCCACCTGCCGCCGGAGCAGATGGAGCCGGTACAGCAGCGGCGGCAGCGGCAGCTGCTGCTTGCTGCTGCATCTGTGCCGCATTGGTGGCAGAAGCTGCCTGCATAAAGCCGCCTGCGCCCTGCATGCCCATACCCATTGCCATGTATGCCTGACCGGCGCCGGCTGTATTGGCACCTGCGCTTTGCAGGCCCTTTGCAACAGCGCCCTGTACGTATCCTTCCCGAATGGTCGCATCAGAAAGCATCGCGCCCTGGTTCCGCATATTGATGAGCTGTTTGCTTTCATCGTCATAGCTGACGCTCGCAATGCCGACTGATGCAATTTCCATGCCTCTGTTCTGGTTCCAATCATCGTCCAGCACATTGCTCATGTACTTGGCAAGTTCCATACTCTTTGCCGGCAGACTGGAAATCCGCACGCCATCCACTGACATCTGACCGATTGCAGACTGCAATGCTGTCAGGAACTCAGAGGTATACTGTGCATTGATCTCCGCAAAATCCAAGCGCTGTGCATTGTGCGGCACGTTTTCCATAAAGAATTTCAGCGGATCGGTAATCTTCACCGAGAAAGTACCATGACACCGTACAAACAGTTCTGCATTGTAGAAATTATCGAAATATTGCAGGGCATTCCGTGTTCCAAACTTAATGCCACGAATCTCCTGCAAGTTCAGGAAATAGACCTGCTGGGACTTTCCGGGCTGTCCGCCGAACTTAAAGCGTTCAAAGGTTTCCCGTACAGAAGCTTTCAATTCGCCGTTGAACAGAGATGGAGACGAGGAAAGATAGACTTCATAGTAGCCTTCCTCTGCGGTGTAGTCCACGATTCTTCCGCCATCCATCAGAATCATCATCTGCTTCGGGCCAACTACGATCTTGGAACCGTTGGAGATGACATCTGCATTGCCCTTCTTATTGCTGCCGCGCCGATTGCTCACCTGGACGCCACGTGTCATAATGGTGGTTTCTGTCATATTGTCCGCTGCAATATAATCCAACCACGAATCTGCCAGTGTTCCGCCAACAGAACCAACCGCTGCTCGAATCAAACCCATTGTAAAAACTCCTTTCGAAATGTGCTGACCGACAGTTTTTCAAACGCCGAGCCAGCATGCTGTTATGAATTATTCATCTTTTGCACAAACATCATCATAAGATAGTTTCATTATATCATACAATTTTCCCAATTGCAAGCAAAAACAGGAATTTCCGCAAAAAACGCAGAAATTCCTGTTTTTCATTTACGTCCGATTCAATTGGATGCTATTCCCGATAGAATTACTTCTTTCTTCTGGTGATGGTAAAGGCACCAACACCCAGGGAAGCAGCTGCTACTGCGCCCAGTACAACGGCTGCCACTGCACCGTCTCCGGTCTGTGTATTGATTGCATTGGAATCCACAGCACTGACACTGCTGGAAGAAATCGGAACAGCAATGGTCGTGGTCGTTGTAGTCGTCTCTTTCATGGTCGTGGTGGTTTCTGTAGTTGTGGTAGTAACTTCCGGTTCCATAGATGTAATTTCATCAATGGTCATTTCCACACCGCTTCTGGAAACGTTTCCACGCTGGTTATAGTCGAACACATTGATGTTGGTGTCAATGACCAGCGCATCAATGGAAGTCGCCGGATTCGGGAAGGAAAGCTTTACGGTATATGTACCGTTCTGATCCAGCTCCACTTTTTCCGCAGAAGATTCTGCATTATCCCATCTGGAATATCCGCCCACTGCACCGTTTAAAACAGCGTAATAGGAATCTCCCTTCGAAAAGTCCAGCCCTTTAATGGTAAAAGTTACAGCAATGTAATCAGATACCTCATACTGGGAATCAATATCCTGAAAGTTGTTGCCGTCGAATGTATTCAAAATGTTATATCGCATGTAGGCGGGATCCGTTGCGACATTGTCTCTTGTCCCGAATGCGCCTGTGGTCATGCCTCTATATGTAATGGTGGTGGTTGCCGCAGAAACGCCGATAGATGCCACAGCACTGGCTGCTATGGCAGCGGCTGCCGCTGCTGCAAAAAATTTCTTCCAACTCATTGCGATCTCCTCCTAGAAATCGATGCCGGATCCCGCTCGAACGAGTTCGACAAGTATCGATTGATGATTTTATTATAACACACTTCCCGGCTGCTGTCTATGTACAATTTGACTAAATCAATTGTTGGAATCTTGTGGATTACCGCGTTATTTCACAGGATTTGTGTCGGAAGGTGCCGCTTCCGCAGCAGCCTGCTGCATGATTTGTACGGTTTTTCGCATCAGTTCAAGTGGATCTTCGCCCGCTTGCAGCTGAACGCCAATATAAGGCTTTCCAATGCTGTTAAACAGCACACGCCCACGGAATGCCGCAGAAAGCGCCAGAATTTCTTCCTGTGTGGGATGTTCCGTATAAAACAGCAGTCTGCCGTTGCGCTGGGTAATTTCGGTAATGCCCAACTGTGCGGCACAATTTCGCAGCATAGAAACAGACAGCAAGCCAATGACTGCCTGCGGCGGATCTCCATACCGGTCGATTAGCTCATCCATGATATCCAGTCGATCCTCTTCGGACTGAATGGCAGCGATTTTCCGATAAATATCCAGCCGCTGTGCCAGGCTCTCAATATACCGTTCCGGAATATGCGCATCGATCTGAAGGTCTACCACACACTCCGACGTTTTCTGAATCGGTTCTCCCCGTTCTTCTGCAATGGCTTCGGACAGCAGCTTTAGGTACATATCATAACCGACTGCTTCCATATGTCCGTGCTGTCTGCCGCCCAGAATACTGCCGGCACCTCGAATTTCCAAATCCCGCATGGCAATGTGAAAGCCGCTTCCGAACTGGGTGAATTCCCGCATGGCAGAAAGTCGCTTGCTGGCGACTTCCGTCAGCACCTTTTCCCGGCGGAACGTAAAGTAGGCATATCCACGCCGATTGGATCTGCCGACCCGTCCCCGAAGCTGATACAGCTGCGACAAGCCAAACCGATCGGCGTCCTCAATAATCATGGTGTTGACGTTGGGGACATCCACTCCGGTTTCAATGATGGTCGTGCAGACCAAAATCTGAATCTCATTCTCCACCAGTTTGCGCCAGATTTCGGAAAGCTCCTCCTCGCTCATTTTCCCGTGTGCAACAGCCACTTCCGCCTGCGGCAGCATCTGCCGAATCCGGGAGGCTGTAAACTCAATGGTTTCCACTCGATTGTGCAGGTAGTAGACCTGTCCGCCCCGTTTCAGTTCCCGGCTCATTGCCTGCATCAGCACACCGGGATTGTATTCCATTACATAGGTCTGTACGGGATAGCGATCCTGCGGCGGTTCCGCCAGAATGGACATATCCCGAATGCCGCTCATCGCCATGTTCAGTGTCCGGGGAATCGGCGTTGCCGACAGCGTCAGCATATCCACCCCGGGAAACATCTCCTTAAACTTTTCCTTATGCGCAACGCCGAAGCGCTGTTCCTCGTCCACAATGGCAAGCCCCAGATTGCGGAACTGAATATCCTTCTGTACCAACCGATGTGTGCCGATCACCAAATCGGCAACACCGCTCTTCATTTGCTCCAGTGCTGCCTTTTGCTGTTTGGCAGTACGGAAGCGGGAAAGCAGCACCACATTGACCGGGAACTGCTCAAACCGACGTACAGCAGTCTGGTAATGCTGCATCGCTAGCACCGTGGTCGGCACCAGAATGGCGCATTGTTTGCCGCTGAGAATGCATTTCATCGCTGCACGCAAGGCAACTTCCGTCTTGCCGAAACCGACATCTCCGCACAGCAGCCGATCCATCGGGCGTGCCCGTTCCATATCGTTCTTAATCTCCGCAATACTTTGCAGCTGATCGTCGGTCTCAATGTAGGGGAATCGTGCTTCAAAGTCGTGCTGTACCCCATCATCCGGCAGGAAGGCAAACCCTTTGCTTTGCTCCCGCTTGGCATACAGGGCGGTCAGCTCCTTTGCCATGTCCTTGACTGCACGCTTGACGTTATTTCTGGTTTTCTGCCACTCCGGCGAAGAAAGCTTATTGAGCCGCACACCCATATCTTCCCGGGGGCCAATGTATTTCGACACCATATCCAACTGCGTAACCGGCACGTATAAGTTCTCATTGCCGGCATACTGAATGGTGATATAATCCTTGGTAATGCCCTCCAGTTCCAGCTTCCGGATACCCAGGAATCGGCCGATCCCATGCAGCGCATGCACCACCAGGTCGCCCGGTGTCACATCCGAAAGGGAACGGATTTCCTCGCCCTTTTTATGCCGCTTCTGCCTCTGTTTGGCATGCATGGCTTTGGCTTGGGTAATCATTGCCGTTTTGGTTTCCGGATAGGCAAATCCACCGGTCATGGAACCCGTCATTAAATAGACCGTTCCACGCTTCCATAGTGTCTCTTCTGTTGCCAATTCGCAGGATAAACCATCCTTTTGCAAGTCCTCCCGGATGATTGGCAGCGTCTTTTCACTGCCTGCCACCAGCATCACGGCATAGCCCTGCCGGCAGTAATCCTGCAAATCTTCTGTCAGCTGCCGCATTTCACCGCCCCATGGAGCCGTCTGAATTGCTTCCACACTCAGCAGCTTCTGAAACGCAATCCGCTGTCCGCCCTGTAGGAAATTGCTGGCATAAATGCAGAACTTCTGCTCCAGGCGGTGTTGGATGACTGCCGGTTCCTGGTAGTAGCCATCCAATCCCCGACAGAGATCCCCTTCCTCCAGCAGAATCTTACAATCCTCCTGATACTGTGCCATAACCGAACGTGCTTGTTCCGCAACAGCTGCATATTCGCTGAACACAACTGTATCCGTGCCATAATCGGAAAGCAGTGCCGGCTGTGGATGCAGCAGCGGATAGTACTTATCTGCATGAGAAAGCCCAACTCCATTTTGCAGCTGTTCCGCATCCCGCAGCAGCTTTTCCCGTGCGGCATCAGCATGCTTGCCTCGTAGCGTCTGGCTGTGTGCTTCGATCAGCTGTGCCAGCTGTTCCGGATCAAACAGCGTTTCCTTTGCCGGCGGAATCAACACCGCTTCAAGCGCTTCTGTCCGCCGCTGGGTCTCCGGATCGAAGCTGCCCATGGTGTCAATTTCATCACCCCACAGCTCCATTCGAACCGGAGCAGACAACTGAACCGGGAATAGATCGATGATGTCTCCCCGAACTGCAAACTGTCCCGCTCCTTCTACGGATTCCCCACGGACATAGCCCATTGCTGTCAGATGCTGAATCAGTTCTGTCTGATTGACCGCATCCCCCTGCCTGAGCCGAATGGTTTCCTTTTGCAGCTGCTCCGGCGGAATGGTGGGCTGCATGAGTGCTTCCATGCTGGCGATAACAACCCGGCTGATGCCCTGCTGCAATGCCGTTACCGCCGCCAGACGAGCGTGTTCATATTCAGCAGAAACACCCTCTACCGCCGTTACAAGCAATTCCTTGGAAGGAAACAGCACAGCTGTCTGCGCCTGCTCCATGGCATTGATATCGTCGCAAAGCCGTTTGGCTTCCGCTTCGTCTCCGGTTACCGCCAATACCGTTCCGCTCTGGCACAGCGTAACCAGCAGCTGTGCCTTATGAATTTGTGCAACACCAGTCAGGGAAACGGGCGAAATCCCATTTGCTTTTGCCTGTTCGATGCTGCGGTAAGCTGCCAATCCGGCAAATGCCTCTTGAAAAAATCGCATGACAGTCTCCTTTCTTGTTCCCTAATTCCATCTATCTCTATTATTTGCTGTATAAATTCATGGCACGATCCATCTGATCCTGTACAATCAAAGTTGCCGCATCTGCTGCATGGGCAAATGCCTGCTCCATTTCCTGCCATTCGGCTTCCTGGAATTTGCTCAGCACCCAGTCTGCCAGATCATACGCCGGATTGGGCTTTGCACCCACACCAATTTTAATGCGGGGGAATTCATCTGATCCCAGCAGCGCAATGATGCTCTTTATGCCGTTGTGTCCGCCGGCACTGCCCTTTCGCCGAATCCGCAGCTTGCCCGGCGGCAGGGAAATGTCATCATACAGCACCAGAACCTGCTCCGGCTTTAACTTATAAAACTCTGCCGCAGCAGCCACTGCCTCTCCGCTGTTATTCATATAGGTAACCGGCTTCATCAGCAGGCAGCGCACGCCGCCCAGCATGGCTTCTCCGCAATCCGCCCGGAATTTCATCTGCTGCAAAGAGGCATTTGCCTGCTTGGCAAGGGTATCCACTGCCAAAAAACCAGCATTGTGCCGGGTACGTGCATATTCCAGCCCTGGGTTTCCCAATCCGACAACAAGCCGCTGAATCGGCCCTGCATGTGGTGTTTCCTTGCTGATCTGCGCAAATAAATCAAAAATACTCATATTTCTTGTTAACCCACTTCATGCGGCACCGGTTCCCCGATGCCGCATGATTCCTTTCTATCTATCCATGTGCCTGTAAACGCAGATTACTTCTTGTCGTCGCTGCTCATCAGCTTATCCCGCAGTTTCCGCAGGCTGTAGCCTTCCTTCATCTTCAAGTCTGCACGCTCGACTGCCAATGCATAATCCGGAACATCCTTGGTGACAGTGGTGCCGGCCGCTGTATAGGCACCCTTACCCAGTTTCACCGGTGCAATCAGGTTGGTGTTACAGCCAATGAAGCAGTTGTCTCCGATTTCACAGCGGTTCTTCACCATACCGTCATAGTTTACGGTAACTGTGCCGCAGCCGAAGTTAACCTTCTTGCCGACATCACTGTCGCCGACATAGGTCAGGTGTGCAATTGCGGTTTGTTCGCCAATGGTGGAGTTCTTTACTTCTACAAAATCCCCGATCTTTACGCCATTCTTAATATGCGAATTGGGACGAATGTGAACGAATGGGCCAATCTTGACGGCGTCTTCAATCAAGGATTCATATGCCTGTACATAATTCAATGTAACCAGATCTCCAATGGAGCAATTCTCAATCAGGCAGTTCGGGCCAATGGTGCTTTTCATGCCAATTTTTGTTTTTCCCTTTATAATAGTACCCGGTAAAATCGTGGTCTCTGCACCAATTTCCACATCCCGTCCAATTAAAATGCCATCGGTACAAACAAAATTTACCCCATTTTCCATGTGTTTGTCCAGGATTTTTTGCCGTGCCACCTCATTGAGCATCAGCAAATCCTTCCGGGTATTGGCACCCAATACCACATCTGCATTTTCAGTTTTGTAGGCACCTGCACGCTTTCCAGCTGCAATTGCAGCGCCAACCGTATCTGTCAGGTAATATTCCCCCTGCGCATTGGAAGGTTCCAGCGTATCCAGCAGCGCAATCAGATCGGCTGTCCGGAACCAGTAGGCACCAGAATTGACTTCCTGAATCCGGCGCTGTTCCTCTGTCGCATCCTTTTCCTCCACAATACCGGCAATTCCGGTTTCCGTCCGAAGAATTCTGCCATATCCATGCGGTTGATCCAGTTCTGCTGTAATCACCGTCACCGCATTGCCCTGCTGTTCATGCATTGTCAATGCATGCTGAATGGTTTCTGCATCCATAAACGGTGCATCTCCGCACAGTACCAGCGTATTGCCATCCAATTCCTGCTGCAAGAACGGAACGGCCTGCATCACAGCATGCCCGGTTCCCAGCCGCTGCGGCTGCAAAGCAGTTGTATATTTATCATTTAAATAATGTTCAATGTATTGAGACTTGTATCCTGTAATGACGCAGATGCGGCTCAGCGATGCTGCTTCACAAGCACGAATCACCCAGTTCAGCATCGGCAGATCCATTACCTTCAGCATCGGCTTCGGGATTTCTGCCTTCATTCTTTTTCCATGGCCGCCGGCCAATATTACAACTTGATTCATTTTCTAAAAGACTCCTTTCGGGTTTCCATCTCATCCAACCCCACATACATTATGACAAATTTTTGAAAAAATTGCAAGGGGTTTTTCGAACTTTTTCCACATCCCATCATTTTTGTATAAGTTGCCCGAAAAAAAGGAAAATATTTTTTTAAAAAAGGTCTGGCATTTTCTTACAAAGTATGTTATAATGATAATGAGCCCGGTTTCTGATGAGAAAATGCTCTTCGTTTGGAATCCGGTCGATAGAATATATTTTTGGAGGTATCACTGAAATGGGCAAGAAGTTTGTTTACCTGTTCAATGAAGGTAATGCACAAATGAGAGAGCTCCTGGGTGGTAAGGGTGCAAACCTGGCTGAAATGACCAACATCGGTCTGCCGGTTCCGCAGGGCTTCACCATCACAACAGAAGCGTGCACACAATACTATGAGGATGGCCGTAAAATCAACGACGACATCATGGCACAGGTCATGGACGGCGTTGCAAAGATGGAAGAGATCAACGGCAAGAAATTCGGCGATTTGAAGAATCCGCTGCTGGTTTCTGTTCGTTCCGGTGCACGTGCTTCTATGCCGGGTATGATGGACACCATTCTGAACCTGGGTCTGAACGACGAAGTAGTTGCTGCTATGATCGCTGGCAACTCTGATCCGGCTTTCGAGCGTTTCGTATATGACTCCTACAGACGTTTCATTCAGATGTTCTCTGACGTTGTTATGGAAGTTGGTAAGAAGTACTTTGAACAGCTGATCGACAAGATGAAGGCTGAAAAGGGCGTACAGTTCGACGTAGAACTGACTGCTTCTGACCTGAAGACACTGGCTGAACAGTTCAAGGCTGAGTATAAGAACCAGCTGGGCACAGACTTCCCGTCTGATCCGGTTGAACAGCTGAAGCTCGCAATCGAGGCTGTATTCCGTAGCTGGGACAACCCGAGAGCAAACGTATACCGTCGTGACAACGACATTCCGTACAGCTGGGGTACCGCTGTTAACGTAATGCCGATGGTATTCGGTAACCTGAACAACGAATCTGGTACTGGTGTTGCATTTACCCGTGACCCGGCTACCGGTGAAAAGAAGCTGATGGGTGAATTCCTGATCAACGCACAGGGCGAAGACGTTGTTGCCGGCGTTCGGACTCCGATGCCGATTGCACAGATGGAACAGGAATTCCCGGATGCATACGCTGAATTCATCAAGGTTTGTGATACACTGGAAAACCACTATCACGACATGCAGGATATGGAATTCACCGTTGAAAACAAGAAGCTCTTCATGCTGCAGTGCCGGAACGGTAAGAGAACCGCACAGGCTGCTTTGCAGATCGCTTGCGACCTGGTAGATGAAGGCCACAAGACAGAAGAAGAAGCTGTTCTGATGATCGACCCGAGAAACCTGGATACCTTGCTGCACCCGCAGTTTGATGCCAAGGCTTTGAAGGCTGCTACTCCGATCGGCAAGGGCCTGGGTGCATCTCCTGGTGCTGCTTGCGGTAAGGTTGTATTTACTGCTGACGATGCAGAAGCTTGGAACGCAAAGGGCGAAAAGGTAATCCTGGTTCGTCTGGAAACTTCTCCGGAAGATATCACCGGTATGAAGGCTTCTCAGGGTATTCTGACCGTTCGTGGCGGTATGACTTCTCACGCTGCCGTTGTTGCTCGTGGTATGGGTACCTGCTGTGTATCTGGTTGCGGCGACATCAAGATGGATGAAGAAAACAAGAAGTTTGAACTGGCTGGCAAGACCTTCACAGAAGGCGACTACATTTCTATCGATGGTTCTACCGGTAACATCTATGACGGCATCATCCCGACTGTAGATGCTTCTATCGCTGGTACCTTCGGTCGTGTTATGAGCTGGGCAGATAAGTACAGAACTCTGAAGGTTCGTACCAATGCAGATACACCGGCTGACGCAAAGAAGGCTCGTGAACTGGGCGCTGAAGGTATCGGTCTGTGCCGTACCGAGCACATGTTCTTCGAAGCTGACAGAATCGCAGCATTCCGTGAAATGATCTGTTCTGACACCGTAGAAGAAAGACAGGCTGCTCTGGCTAAGATCGAACCGATGCAGCAGGGCGACTTCGAAGCACTGTATGAAGCACTGGAAGGCAACCCGGTTACCATTCGTTTCCTGGATCCTCCGCTTCACGAATTCGTTCCGACAGAAGAAGAAGATATCAAGAAGCTGGCTGACGCACAGGGCAAGACCGTTGAGCAGATCAAGGCAATCATCGCTTCTCTGCACGAATTCAACCCGATGATGGGTCACCGTGGCTGCCGTCTGGCTGTTACTTATCCGGAAATCGCTGCAATGCAGACCAAGGCAATCATCAAGGCTGCTATCAACGTTAAGAAGAAGCACCCGGATTGGACTGTTAAGCCGGAAATCATGATCCCGCTGGTCGGCGATGTAAAGGAACTGAAGTTCGTAAAGAAGGTTGTTGTAGAAACTGCTGACGCTGAAATCGCTGCTGCTGGTTCTGACCTGACTTATGAAGTTGGTACCATGATCGAAATTCCGAGAGCTGCTCTGACTGCTGACGAAATCGCAAAGGAAGCTGACTTCTTCTGCTTCGGTACAAACGACCTGACTCAGATGACTTACGGCTTCTCTCGTGACGATGCTGGTAAGTTCCTGGGCGCATACTATGACGCTAAGATCTTCGAGAGCGATCCGTTCGCTAAGCTGGATCAGACTGGCGTTGGTAAGCTGATGAAGATGGCAATTGATCTGGGCAAGCCGGTAAACAGCAAGCTGCACTGCGGTATCTGCGGTGAGCACGGCGGTGACCCGACTTCTGTTGAGTTCTGCCACGAAATCGGTCTGGACTATGTTTCTTGCTCTCCGTTCCGTGTACCGATCGCAAGACTGGCTGCTGCACAGGCTGCAATCAAGAACAAGTAATTTTTTCCAATTTTTCCAATTTCAATCAAATCAATACGAGTAATTCGTTTTCATCCTCTGCTTGCAAAAGCAGAGGATTTTTTTATTCCTGCGGCATCCGATCGTTCAAAGGACAAATGTTGGAATTGACAGAAATTGTACAATATGATAAAATAAGAACAGATCAACCCGCATTTTAGAAATGGAAAGGAGTGGCTTTTCAATAGAAAAGCCGAGTAAAGAAGATGAGCGTCAATATTGAAGATATCATGGCGGACATTCGCTCGGAAATTCAAAAGAACGGCTATCAGAAGGAGATGCTCTCCTTTTCGGATGTCCCCTATGCGGAACAAACAGCAGATTCTGCCGACCGATTCGATTCGGATGTACTGCGGGATCACGTGCAGTTTGCGGAAGAACAGTACTGCATTGAACCGGAAAAGGAACTGCAAGGAAATTTCCTGGTGACAGCTGCCCGGAAACTGGCTCGGAAAATGACTCGATTTTATGTAGAGCCCATCGCCGAGGAACAAAGCGCTGTCAACGCCAGCTTGGTACAAGCCATGCAGGAGGTGGAGCTGTTCATTCAGGAGAGCCAGGAACAAAACCAGCAGGCTCTTCACGACCGTATTGAAATGCTGGAATTGCAGCAGAAAAACAATCGCCTGCAAATTGAACAGCTGCGGGAGCAGGTACAAGCTTTGCAGGCGGCTCTGCACGCCAAAGAACCGGAAGCACAGGAGGAACTGCTATGAGGCTGGTACAGCTGCTGTCTGCCTGGCGGCCAAACGGCTCTCTGGAAGCGGATGCCATTGCAATGGACAGAATGCTACGCAATATGGGATTCCGTACCGGAATTTATGCCAAAGGCGGTACGGGAGCAGCTCTGCCGCCGGAACAGATGCCCCGACTCACCAAGCAAGACGTGCTGCTGTATCATGTCACTGCTTATGCAGATGGAGTAGATGCGCTGCCGGAACGCTGCCGGATTGGCTTGGTGTACCATGGGCTGCCGCCGATACGCTCCCTGCGCCCCTACCAGCCTGCCCTGGCAAAGGTGCTGGATGTTCGTTTGCAGCAGCTTTGTGACGCTGCTGCCTATGCCGCTTTCTGCATCACCGATTCAGAAGCCGGCAAGAACGAACTGGAAGCACTCAATTTCCAATGTGACATTGTCGTGCGTCCACGCTGTGTATCGGTTTCCGATTATGTCAGCACACCGGATCCGCAGCTGCTGCACCGCTATGAGGACGACGGCCTAACCAATTGGATTCTCGTGGGCGATGTGGTGCCCTATCACAAACTGGAGGATGCGTTGCAGATTTTTGCCTGCTATCAGCGGCACTGCAATCCCAACAGTCGGTTGTTCTTCATTGGAAGCGACCGGGATACTCCAAAATACCGGAAACGGCTACAGCGCTATGCGCAGGCATTGGAACTGCGTCATGTGCAGTTTGTCGGAGCGGTTTCCCCGTCAGAAGTTGTCGCGTACTTCCGATTGGCAGATCTGTTTCTCTATACAGCTGCCTATGACTGCTTCAACGTTCCGCTGGTGGAAGCCATGTATTATGCAGTTCCCATTCTCGCCTATGCCGGCGGTGCATCCTGCATGCTGGATGGTGCAGCGGCTGTCTTAGAAGAACGGGATCCCATGGAAGCGGCATTGCTGGCACATCGCATCTTAACCGATCAGACCCTGCGGCGGGAACTGGTCACCGCACAGCGGCAGCGGCAGCTGCTCTTTTCCTATCAGGAAATTCGCAAGATTTTTGAACCGCAAATGCATGCTATCTTCCAGCCGCATACGAAAGAGGAGGCGGTGCAGCCATGAAAAAGATCGGATTTGTAACCCCTTGGTATGCAGAAGGCATTCCGGGAAGTGTCGAACGAGAACTCAAGGAAATGATTCTGGCACTGCGCCGGGATGGTCTGGAAGCAGAAGTCCTGACCACCTGTGTGCACGGAGTAGACGCAGACTGGAGCCACAATTATTATGCCATCGGAACCGCATTGGTGGATGATGTCCCCGTACGGCGATTTCCGGTGCGGAACCGGGATGAACGTACCTATGACCAGCTGTACCGGCGTGTGCGAAAGCGGGAACCGCTGACCATCTTTGAAGAGGAACTGCTGATGCAGGAATCCATCAACAGTCCGCTGCTGTACGACTACATCCAAACCAAACAGGACGATTACGCCCTGTTTGTATTCGTTTCCTACCAATATGGCACAACCTATTTCGGCATGCGCATTTGTCCGGAAAAAGCGGTACTGATTCCAGGTTTCCACTGTGAAGCCATGATGCAGCTGCGTATCTTCCGGCAGGCATATGTGCAGGCAAAAGGCGTGATCTTTAATACAGAACCGGAACGGCGTATGGCAAACCGATTCTATGACTTTACTTATACAGAAGTGTTGTGCGTTGGGCTGGGAATGGAGTCCAAGCTCACCGCCAATCCGGAAGCATTCCGAAGAAAATACCAGATCGATCAGCCGTTCCTGCTGTATGCCGGCAGAAAAACCATGGATCGCAATCTGGATCAACTGCTGCAATACTACTTGGAATACTGCCATCGAAACGGCAGAAATTTGCAATTGGTGCTGATGGGAACCGGTTCACCGACTTTCCCGGATGCCCTATCTAAGCTGGTTCTGGATTTGGGCTACCTGGAAACACAAGATAAATACAATGCCATGGCAGCAGCCTTGGCACTCTGTCAGCCTGCCTTAGAAACGGTCTTTCCGCAAGCTGTGATGGAATGCTGGCTGTGCGGCCGTCCGGTACTGGTGAACAGCCGCTGTGCCGTCACACGTTCCTTTGCGGTACAGTCCAACGGCGGATTGTATTTTCGGGATTACTTTGAATTTGAAGGTGCTGTCAAGTACCTGCTGTCCCACGAAAAAGAAGCAACCGAAATGGGACAAAACGGCTGTAATTTTGTACAGTCGTATTATTCCCGTCCGGTTGTAGCCAAGCGCTATCGGGCGTTTTTTGAAAAGCTGGGAAAGGAGGCTGCCGCAGAATGAAACGACTCGCATTGGTCACACCGCTGTATGGCAAGGAAGCAACCGGCAGCACAGCCGCCTACGCACGCAGACTGGCGGAACTGCTGACCCAGCATTATCAGGTCGATGTTCTGACGACTCGTGCCATCGATGCAGAATCCTGGAAAAACTGGTATGTCCGAACCGTGGAGGCCGTACAGGGCGTTCGAATCCGCCGCTTTTCTGTGACGCATCCCAAGACACTGGACTTTTCAACCTTTGATCAGCAGTACCAGAAACAGCTGGAGGAAACCGGCCCGGATCCGGCACAGGAAAAAATCTGGTTTGAAAAATACGGCCCCTGCTGCCCGGACTGCATCACCTATCTCAAGAAAAATCACAATCGCTATCAAGCGGTTCTGTTCGTAGAATTTGCCAATTATCTCACCATGATGGGTCTGCCGGAAGTTGCAGAGCGATCCATCCTAATCCCCTGTGTGCAGCAGGAAACACCGCTGCGGTTTCAGTCCAGCCAAGTCCTGTTTACCCTGCCGCAGCTGCTGATTTTCCGCAGTGACGAGGAACGGCAATGGATTCGGAGGCGATTCCAGACCAACCGCATTCCCTGCATCCTGGCGGGCAGCACGGCAGATGTTCCGTCAAGCCTGAACCCGGCACAATTTGCGCAACAGCATCAAATTGATGCGCCCTATCTCATCTATGTCGGCAAGGTCAGTGCGGAAAAGGACTGCCCCATGATGCTGCATTATTTTCTGGAATACAAACGCCGCAACGCCAGCCATCTAAAGTTGGTCTTGCTGGGCAATGTACGCTGTGAAATTCCACGGCATCCCGATATTCTGGCGCTTGGATATGTCTCAGAAGTGGAGAAGTACAACGGCATTGCCGGCGCCTATGCCATGGTTCTTCCGTCTGCCACAGGAAATTCTGCGGCTGTTATGCTAGAAGCCATGAGCGTTTCTGTTCCGGTTCTGGTACAGGCAGCAAACCCCGTCCTCTGCAACCACTGCCGAAGAAGCAATGCCGGGCTATATTACCGGGATTACTTTGAATTTGAAGGAATCCTGCGCTACCTGGAACAGCATCCAGATCAGCGAGATGCTATGGCAGTACAAGCAGGAATTTATGTTGCCACACAATATGATGAAGCACAAATGATGCAGCGGCTTTGCCGCGCGTTGAACAACGTGCTGCAATAAAACCATCTCAATTTTTACGCCTGTCAAACGGTCTGTTGTTTGGCAGGCGTTTTTTCTCTTACTGCATTGTTGCCCCAACCTCCCGCAGTTCCGTGCCCGGGTAGTAATGCGCCAAAATTTCCTGCCAGGTGCTGCCTGCTTTTGCCATGGCATTGGCACCGTACTGACTCATGCCGACGCCATGCCCATATCCTTTCGTGGTAATGGTGATGACCGGATCCGCTACCTCTATGGAAAACGCCGCTGAACGCAGCGACAAGGCTGCCCGGATTTCCTGTCCGGTGACGGTGCAGCCGCCAACCTGTGCCGTCAGAACTGTGCCAGAATCCGAAGTACTTACAATCTGTATCCACTTTGTAGCGTCCTCATCCAGCTTGCAGTCCGGGAACGCCCGTTCCAATGCGCTGCGTACCTCTTCCTGGGTAAAATTGGTTTCTGTTAAGTAGCGTGGTGCCGTTTCATCTGCGGCACTGTCCACTGCAACCAGATATGCCACGGCACTGCCCCAGACATTTTCTGCACTTTCCGTTTTTCCGGAGGACATGGAACAAAACGCCGCAATAATCGGTTCATCCTGATATTCCAACAAATAGGGGTAGACTGCATCGACTGCTGCTGCAATCTTCTCATAATACCGGTCAAAATTTTCTCCGTAGTATTGCTTCGCCTGATTCTCCGTAAAATATGCCTGATACCGGCTGCTGTCGTTGGAAAAATCTGCACCGCATAAATCCGCCGTTGGATTCTGCTGCTCCAGCAGCTGCTGCCGCACGGCATAGGTATGTGCTGCAACTGCCTGTGCTTTCAGCGCTTCCGGCTCAAAGGTGGCTGGCATTTCGGCACAAACAGACCCAATGAGATAATCCCGTACCGAAATGGTTTCAACCGTTCCAGTGGTAATATCCAAAACAGAAAAGGTTTCCGCTGTATCAGGTTGCTGTGCGGCATCTGCCGGTTTGTCCGGTGTTGCTGCTTCCGCCTGCTTTTCTGCGGTTGCAGCAGACAGGCTTCCCTCGGCAGAAGAAATGCCCCGTGCATCCGGTTGTCCCATGAGCACCGCCGGCACCGCCGGAATCAAAAATAGCAAAAGTGCCACCACTCCGATTAATACTGCATATTGTCGCATGATACGCTCCTTTCTTTTTCCCGCCTATTGGGCGATCATCAGCATATGAATTCTTTCAGCCGGCAGCGAATTCCCGCCTTTTTGCCGGCATGCCTTTTTTTGCATGGTTTTATTGACACTTGGGCTATTTTCGTGTATAATAAAAGTTAAATTATGAAAGGGGAGGAATTCTGCAATGATGCCTACAAATACAAGCACACCAGGTACAGACATCACACAATTATGTAACCAACTGGTGGAGCATTCTCAAATCGACGCAAGACTTTATGAAAAATTCCATGTAAAAAGAGGCCTTCGCAACAGCGATGGTTCGGGGGTAACCGCCGGTATTACCAGAATCTGTAACGTACACGGCTATGTCATCAATGAAAGTGAAGTACAACCAATCCCCGGTGAACTCATTTATCGTGGATATAGCATCGAAGACTTAGTAGAACATGCAGAACAGGAAGATCGCTTCGTATTTGAGGAAATCGTATACTTGCTGCTGTTCGGCGAACTGCCCAATGCCCATGAACTGGATGTCATGAATCAGGCGCTTGCTGCACGGCGAGAACTTCCGCCTGGATTTCTGGTGGATTCCATTATGCAGTCCCCCTCTAAAAATATTATGAATAAACTATCCAGAAGCATCCTTTCGCTCTATTCTTATGATGATTCTCCGGAAGATATGCGCATCGAAAATGAAATGCGCATTGCCCTGGATCTGATTGCCAAGATGCCGATTTTGATTGACGGCGCTTATCAGGCAAAGCGGCATAAGTACGACAACATGAGCCTCATCATGCACCAGCTGCGTGCAACGGAAAACACAGCTGAATCCATTCTGTCTCTGATCCGGCATGACCGTACTTACACCAAGAAGGAAGCACAACTGCTGGATACCCTGCTTGCCATCCACGCAGACCACGGCGGCGGAAACAACTCCACCTTTGCCTGCCGGGTTGCAACCTCCTCCGGCACCGATGCCTATGCAGCTTATGCATCCGCAGTCAATTCTCTGAAGGGTCGCCGGCATGGCGGTGCCAACATCAAGGTGATTCAGATGCTGGACGACATCAAGGCGCATGTTTCCAACTGGGAAGATGACGGCGAAGTAGCAGATTATTTAACCAAAATTCTAAAGCGGGAAGCCGGCGACCGGGCTGGATTGATCTATGGAATGGGACACGCTGTCTATACCCTCTCCGATCCAAGAGCCTGCATCCTCAAGCGAAAAGCATTTGAACTGGCACAGGGCAAGGAAATCGAAGCAGAATTTCGCCTGCTGGATAAAATTGAAATGCTGACCCCGGAACTGCTGCACAGCGTACGGGGCACTGATAAAACCATTTGCGCCAACGTAGACCTGTACTCCGGCTTGGTTTACCGGATGCTGGGTATTCCGGATGAGCTATTTACACCGTTGTTTGCAACTGCCCGTATTGTAGGCTGGTCGGCACACCGCATGGAAGAGCTGATTACCGGAAAGCGCATCATTCGTCCTGCTTATAAGGCCATTGCAAAGGGGCGGAAATATATCCCATTATGCGAACGAGACAAAAAATAAGCGCATGGATTTGCCTGATTGGAGCAGCGCTTTTGCTGACTGGCTGCGCAGTGGGCACTTCGGTTGATAATCTGCTGAAGCCGCCGCAGCTGAGCGTCGAACAAGAGCAGATCTACCAAGCTCTCCAAAATGCAGTCGGCAACAACATTACGCTGCAATATCCCCGTTCCGGCGACAATCTGTCTGCGTTCATTGTCTGTGATATGGACGATGACGGTGAAGATGAAGCCATGGTTTTCTATAAGAAAACGGGGCTGACAACCGCAGAAAATAATCTGCGGTTGAATGTTCTAGATCAGATTGATGATGGTTGGATGTCTGTTTGCGACCGTCCGGCAGACGGCGGCGAAATTGAACGGGTGATGATTTCCCGGCTGGGCGATGCACCGGAAAACTGCATCCTCATCGGTTACTCTTTGGTCGATCAGTCTGCCCGCTCCCTGACGGTCTATGCCTATCAAAATGGTTCCCTGGATGTCCGGCTCTCGGAGTCCTATGCCATGTTTGACCGCTATGACCTGAATCAGGACGGCACGGAGGAGCTCTTGATTCTGCAAAGCGCGGGCGCCAATACGCCGGCAAAAGCTGCCGTCTACCGCCCCAGTGCGGAAGGCGCCTACATTAAGTCCGAGCTTTCCTTCCACAGCAATTTTACCGAATTCAGTCAGATCTTGTTCGGCACGCCGGAAAGCAAGCAAGATCCGGTTCCCATCTTTGTGGATGGCGCCGCCGGTGCAACCACCCTGCAAACGGAGATCTTGCAGTACCAATCCGGTACGCTGCAAGCTGTTCTGGACAAAGAGGAAGACATCGCTGCCACAAACCGTTCTGCCGGCTACCTGACCATGGATATCGATCAGGACGGCATACCGGAAATTCCTGTACAGCGAACGTTCCCCGGCTATGAACAAACGGCATCCGATCAGGTGCGCATGACCTGCTGGCTGACGGCTTCCGAAAACACCTTGGTACAAAAGTATCAGGGTTATTTTAACCTGGGAGAAGGCGTTGCCTTCATGCTGCCCATGCAGTGGATTGACACTGTTACAGCAGCCGTTGACAGCCTGACCGGTGATGTGGTCTTTTATGCCTATCAGGCAGGTGCCGAAGATGTCACCAGCGGAGCCGAACTGCTGCGCATCGGCGTAGCAGAAGACACAGATGCACGGGACAGCCGACTGGATGACGGCTATACCCTGCTGCACTCCAAGGGAAAAGCCTATTACTTGATGAAAGTCCCGGATTCCATTGACAGCCCCCTTGCGATGACACGAGAGGAACTGTTTTATTACATTCTGTTTGTTTAAGTGCCTGTTTCGTATGCGTTCCCTGCACAGACTGCATCCAACCCAATACGGAACATGCTCTAAGATGTTCTGCGGAACCCGCCTGCAACAGAGCGGTTCCTATTGAAGAAAGGAGCAACCATTCCATGAGACGAATTCTGATTTGTGAGGACGAAGACGTCATCCGAGATTTCGTTGTCATTAACTTAAAGCGTGCCGGCTATGATGTGGTTGATGTCAACTGCGGCGAAGAGGCACTGCGGGTATTTGACGAGGCACACGGTGACTTTGATATTGTTTTGCTGGACATCATGATGCCCGGCATTGACGGATTCACCGTCTGCAAGGAACTGCGGAAGAAAAGCTCAACGCTGGGGATTATCATGCTGACTGCCCGCACGCAGGAGATGGATAAGGTCAGCGGACTGATGATCGGCGCCGATGACTACATTACCAAGCCGTTCTCCCCGTCTGAGTTGACTGCCCGTGTGGATGCCATTTATCGGCGGGTTCGCATGAGCTTTATCAAAGACGAACGCTCGCCGGTCATCGAAAGCGGCCCCTTCTGCCTGAACTTAAAGAGCCGAACCGTAACCAAAAACGGAAAGCTGCTTGTTCTGACGCAAATGGAGTACCAGGTTCTGGAATATTTCCTGAACAACCAAAACACTGCACTCGACCGTGCCACCATCCTCAATCAAATTTGGGGCGATGACTACCACGGCGATGACAAAATTGTAGACGTCAATATTCGCCGCATCCGCATGAAGATCGAAGATGACCCCTCCAATCCACGTTATATTACAACGGTCTGGGGCTATGGTTACAAGTGGAATGGCCGATAAACGACGACATGCACGCAAGAAGCAGCCCAAGCGCAATACCATTACCAAGCGATGGGTTTTCAACAACCTCGGCTTGATCTTTCTGGTTTTGCTCGCCATTGACTTTGGCGTGATCTACTCGCTGCAAAATTACTATTATAATGCAGCGCAGCAGTATCTGACCACCAAGGCGACCTCCATTTCCGGCGTGCTGACCCGCTATGCCCAGGATGCCGATGCCAACTTTTCTTCGGAACTGCGCAGCACCCTGGAAAACTTCTCTGACAAAGACAAAATGGAGCTCATGGCGATCAACGCCAAGGGCACCGTTGTTTTGACCTCTTCCGGCTTTTCCCCGCCGGAAAGCATCTCCATGCCGGACTATCAGCAGGCAATGGAAAAGGGAACCGGTTACTGGACGGGCAGAATCAATCAGGAAAAAGTCATGGCGGTTTCCATCAACATTTCTGCGGTGAATACTGATTATGATGCCATTCGGGTCATTGCCTCCCTTTCCGATATTGATGCGGTCATTCGAGGCTATATGATTACCGTTTCAGCAGCCTGCCTCGGCGTGCTGCTGCTGCTGGTCATGACGGGCCTATATTTCGTCAAGTCGATCGTTCGTCCCATTGCAGAAATCAACAAAACTACACTGAAATTTGCAAAGGGCGACTTCTCCGACCGCATTGAAACCAACAGTACCGACGAAATTGGTGATCTCTGTACCGCCATCAACCAAATGGCAGAGGAGCTTTCCGCAACGGAAAATATGAAGAATGAATTCATCTCCTCGGTTTCCCATGAGCTGCGTACACCGCTGACAGCCATTAAAGGCTGGGCAGAAACGCTCTGCATGGAAAATGATCCGCAAACCATCCAGAAGGGGGTTCACGTCATTGTCAACGAAACCGAGCGGCTTTCTCAGATGGTAGAGGAACTGCTGGACTTTTCCCGTATGCAAAGCGGCCGCTTTTCCCTGCAGCCTGCCACAATGGACATTCTGGCAGAATTGGGAGACGCTGTTTTGATCTATGCTGAGAAGGCAAAACGGGAAAACATTCGGATTATCTATCATGAACCGGAGATGCTGCCATTTGTCTACGGCGATAAAAACCGCATTCGGCAGGTCTTTATCAACATCATTGACAACGCCATCAAATATTCCAATCCGGGCTGCATGATTACAGTTGGTGCCGAACAGGTCGGCGATAAAATTCAAGTGACCATCACGGACAACGGCTGCGGCATCAGCGAAGCTGATTTGCCCCGGGTCAAGACCAAATTCTTTAAAGCCAATCATTCCCGGCGTGGATCCGGCATCGGGCTGGCAGTGGCAGATGAGATCATTGCCAATCACGGCGGCTCTCTAAAAATTACCAGCGAGCTGGGTGTGGGAACCTGCGTGACCATTACGCTGCCCATCGAACAGCCGGGAGAAAAACACGAACAGGAAGCTTAACCGTTACACCGATTCTGCGATTTTTTAGAAAGGATTCGAAATGAAGCAAAAGCAAACAGACAACAAGCAGCATAAATCCAAGATCGGCGGACAGGCGCTGATTGAAGGCGTTATGATGAAAGGCGCATTCACAGGCGCTATGGCATGCCGCTTGCCGGACGGAACCATTGATGTGGAAACCTGGCCGGAAAAAAATGGCCGGGACATTCCCTGGTACCGCAAAGCGCCGCTGATTCGTGGCTCCTTTGCGTTCGTTGGTTCCATGAAGGACGGCTACCGCTGCCTGATGAAATCAGCGGAAAAGCAGGTCACAGACGAAGAAGACGAAACTGCACAAATGAACCGGTTTGAACGCTGGCTGGATGAAAAGCTGGGGGACAAGCTGTTCGGCATCATTATGTCCATCTCGATGGTAATCGGCATTGCCGCAGCCATTCTCATTTTTGTATGGCTGCCCAAATTCCTCATCGGCATGCTGTTGGATCACACCGCTTTGCCAGAAAACAACCGGATCCTGCGTTCCCTGCTGGAAGGCATCATTAAAATTGCTGTCTTTGTCGGCTATATGGCGCTGACCGGCTGTATGAAAGACATCCGCCGCACCTATGAATACCATGGTGCCGAACATAAAACCATTGCCTGCTTTGAGGCAGGTCTGGACTTAACCGTTGCAAATGTCCGCAAGCAGCGCCGGTTCCATCCACGCTGCGGTACCAGTTTCATTGTCATCACCCTAATCATTGGCATTCTGGCAATGTGTCTGGTTCCATTTACAATAATCTGGCAGCGTGTATTGTTCAGCATTGCCATTTTGCCGCTGGTAGTCGGCATTTCCTATGAATTCATTCGGCTGGCTGGCAGAAGCGACAGTGCCTTTACCCGTGCACTCTCCTGGCCGGGTCTGCAAATCCAGCGCATCACCACCCGGGAACCGGATGACAGTCAAATTGAATGCGCCATCGCAGCACTCAAGCCCTGCATCCCGGATAACCTGGAGGATGACCAGTGGTAATGACACGGCGAACCTGCTATCAGATGCTGCGGCAAAAGCTGGAGCAAGCCGGACTGGAAGACGCCGCTTACACCGCACAGCTGCTGCTGGAGCACGTAACCGGACTCGCTATGCCAGCCTATCTGGTACATGGAGAAGAACCGCTTTCCCCCACGCAGCTGGAACAATTGCAGCAGCTGACAGCAAAACGGCTGACCGGCTATCCGCTGCAATATTTGCTGCAAAGCTGGGAATTCTATGGCTTGGAACTTTCTGTTGGAGAAGGCGTTTTAATTCCCCGGCAGGATACGGAAACCATTGTGGAGTTTGCGCTTTCCTGCCGCAACGGACAACCTACAACTCGACTGCTGGATCTTTGCAGCGGAAGCGGCTGCATTCCGCTTGCCATTGCGGCGCACCTGCCCGGTGTTACCGCAACCGCAGTGGAGTATGCCCCGGATGCGCTGCACTACTTAACAAAAAACATCCAGCGCTATCCTGCCTATTCCATCCAACCGATACAAGGCGATGCGATGGATCCGGCGTTGGCTGCTGCGCAGGAATCGTTTGATCTGATTACCTGTAATCCGCCCTATCTGACAGAAACCGATATGCAGCAGCTTCAACGGGAAGTGACATTTGAACCAGCTTCTGCCCTATACGGCGGAAGCGATGGACTGGACTATTATCGCAGACTGACCGCCATTTGGAGCAAAAAGTTGCTGCCGGGCGGCTGGCTGATTTATGAAATTGGAAAAGGACAGGAAGCCCCTGTCACCGACCTGCTGCGGCAGGCTGGTCTAACCCATCTCACCCAAAAACAGGATGGTAGCGGTATTGTCCGACTGGTTGCCGGGCAAGCCGATTCAAGAAAGGATTGCATATGGCAAAAGAACTGAAAAAGAAACCGACCGGGCCCATTCTGCCAACCACCGCAGATGAAAAGAAAAAGGCACTGCAAAGCGCCATTGCACATCTGGAAAAAGTATATGGCAAGGGAACGGTTATGCGGCTCGGCAGCAACACCCACATGCAGGTGGATGCCATTCCGACCGGTTCCATTTCCCTGGATATGGCGCTCGGAATTGGCGGTGTTCCACGAGGCAGAATCGTGGAACTGTACGGCCCGGAAAGCTCCGGTAAGACAACCGTTGCCCTGCACATCATTGCAGAAGCACAGAAAAAAGGCGGAGAGGTTGCCTTTATTGACGTGGAACACGCCCTGGATCCGGTCTATGCCAAGGCGCTTGGCGTCAACATCGATGAGCTGCTGATCTCTCAGCCGGACAGCGGCGAACAGGCACTCGAAATTGCAGAAGCACTGGTGCGTTCCGGCGCCATTGATGCCATTGTACTGGACTCTGTTGCTGCCATGACCACCAAAGCAGAAATTGATGGCGATATGGGCGATGCTCATGTTGGACAGCTGGCTCGACTGATGTCGCAAGCCATGCGAAAACTGACGGCAATCATTGCAAAATCCAACTGCGTTGCCATCTTTATCAACCAGGTGCGGGAAAAAATCGGCATTGCCTATGGCAATCCGGAGGTAACACCTGGCGGTCGTGCCCTGAAATTTTACTCTTCCGTTCGAATGGAAGTCCGCAAGGGCGAAGCCATTAAAAATGGTGCTGAAATCATCGGAAACCGCACCAAGGTAAAAATTGTCAAGAACAAGGTGGCACCACCGTTTAAGGAATGCGAATTCGACATCATGTACGGCAAGGGCATTTCTCGTGTCGGCGAAGTACTGGATTTGGCAGTAGACCTGGATATCATCAAAAAAAGCGGCTCTTGGTTCAGCTATCAGGATCAGAAGCTGGGACAAGGTCGGGATAAAGTCAAGGATATTCTGGAACAGAATCCGGATATGATGAAGGAAATTGAAGAGCAGATCATGGCGTTGAAGGACAACCTGACCATGGTTTCCAAGAAGAGTAAGAAGCAGGCCAAGCTGGCAGCCGCTGCTGCCGGTGCGCAGGCAGATTCTGCTGATGCAGAAGGAGCAACGCTTCCGGAGAATGATCCTTCCTATGATCAGCCCATTGAAATTCCGGAAGAACCAGACCCGGATATCAATGCAGAAGATGATTTTGATGAGTTTACACCGGTATGAGTGCTGCCATTACCACGCTCAAACCGCATAAAGGGAAAACCTGGATCCTGACGCTCAGCAACGGGGAAACTCACTTTTTGAACGGTGAAATTGCAGCGCAGTTTCACCTGCATCAGGGGGATCTCCTGACAGAAGAACAGCTGGAACAGGTCTTGACGGCAGAACAAACCCGCAAAGCCTACCAGCGTGCGCTGTATCTACTGGACATTCGGGCATACAGCTATCAGGAATTGTTTCAGAAACTGGAGGCTACCTATCCGGAATCCGTCTGTTATGCCGTTCTGGATAAGCTTGCCGGTCTGAATCTGATCAACGATGCACGATATGCCGAAGCACTGGCACGCCACTATGTCGAGGTGAAGCACCTCGGTTTGCGCCGGGCGCAATATGCCATGCTCCAGCGTGGCATTTCCAAGGCACTTGCAGAAGAGGCACTGGAACCCTACGAAGACCGTATGCTGGAACAGTGCTACACAATATTAACCAAAAAATACAGCCGCCTGCTGACCGATCCGGAGGATCGCAGAGCCATAGAAAAAGCAAAGGCTGGCATGGCAAGGCTGGGATATGACTACGCCGACATTCAAGCGGCCATTGATTACTACTTAGAAGAGGAATAAAACCATTTTGCTTCCAAAGAGAGGAGACGTTTCATTGAAACCCATTAAAGTTGGCCTTGTTTCGCTGGGCTGTTCCAAAAATCTGGTGGACTCCGAGCGCATGCTGTTCAAGCTGCGTGCCGCCGGCTACCAGCTGGTTACCGAACCGGGCGAAGCAGAAGTTGCCATTGTCAACACCTGCGGCTTCATTCAGTCCGCAAAGGAAGAAGCCATTGACACCATTCTGGAACTGGCTGCCCTGAAACGGGACGGCACCCTTCAAAAAATTATTCTGACCGGCTGTCTGACGGAACGCTACCGCCAGGAAGCTGCCGATCTTTTTGAAGAAGTGGATGCTGTGATTGGCATCGGCGATAACAAGGATATTGTCGAAATCTTAAATCGTGTACTCGGCAACGAACGGGTGGTACAGTTTGCACCCAAGCAGGATGTGGAATTGTCCGGCGAGCGCATCATCAGCACACTGCCGTTTTTCGCTTACCTGAAAGTTGCAGAAGGCTGCAACAACCGATGCAGCTATTGTGCCATTCCAGACATCCGGGGACCGTACCGCAGCGAACCGATGGAGGATATTCTGAAGGAAGCCACCTGGCTGGCAGAACACCATGTTACAGAATTGGTGGTCATTGCACAGGATACCACTCGCTATGGAGAAGATCTGTACGGTACTTCCAAGCTGCCGGAACTGCTGCGCAAGCTTTGTCACATTCCGGGTATTCAATGGGTTCGGGTGCTGTACTGCTATCCGGAACGTATCACAGACGAACTGCTGGATGTTCTGGCAGAAGAACCGCACATGGTGCCATATCTAGATCTTCCCATTCAGCACTGCGACGGTGAAATTTTAAAACGGATGCGCCGTCCGGGCAATGAGGAAACCTTGCGCAACCTGATCGCACACATTCGGGAACGGGTTCCCAATGTCACCCTGCGTACCACGCTGATTACCGGATTCCCGGGAGAAACCAAGGAACAATTCAACCGGTTGGGCGATTTCGTACACGATATGCAGTTTGATCGGCTGGGCTGCTTCGCCTACTCCGAAGAGGACGGCACACCTGCCGCAGAATTTGAAGATCAGATTGATGAAGAAGTACGGGCACACCGTGCGGAAATCATCATGGAACAGCAGACAGAAGTTAGCGCAGAAAAAAATGCCGCCAAGATCGGTCAGCGCATGACTGCGGTCGTAGAAGGCTATGACAAATGGGCAGAGTGCTACTTTGGCAGAACCATGGCGGATGCACCGGACATTGACGGTAAGATTTTCATCCGCAGCGATCGTGCACTGAAACTGGGCGAATACATCACGGTAGAAGTTTTTGATACCATGGACTTCGACCTGCTAGCAGAGGAGGTGCCCCATGAATCTGCCGAATAAATTAACATTGCTGCGGGTCTGTCTGATCCCGGTATTCCTGCTTTTTGTATATGTTTCCGCCATTCCGTGCCACTACTTGCTGGCACTGATCGTATTTGCTGCCGCCTCCCTGACGGATATGCTGGACGGAAAAATTGCCCGTAAGCACAATCTGGTGACCAACTTCGGAAAGTTCCTGGATCCGCTTGCGGATAAGGTACTGGTCATCACCGCATTGATCGTGCTGGTGGATTTGCCGGATTTCCGGATGAATGCCATTCCGCTGATTATCATTGTCGCCAGAGAATTTATGGTGTCCGGTCTGCGTCTGTTGGCAGCAGAAGACGGCGTAGTAATTCCAGCTGGCATCTGGGGCAAGCTGAAAACTGCGTTCACCATGGTGACCCTGGTGGGCAGCTTGCTGTATCTGAGCCTTGCAGAAGACTTCACGCTCTGCATGCCGGATTGGATCCGGACTTGGATGTTAAACGGTCTCATCTGGATTTCTGCCGGACTGACCATTCTTTCCGGTATGGTTTATCTAAAAGGCTGCTGGAAATACATCAGCACTTCCAAATAATCTGCATTTTCTAGGAAAGGAGCCTCCCGTCGATGCGACAAGGCACACTTTATTTACCGCCGAATACCAAAATGCCGCAGCTTGCTTCCGTATTTGGCATGCTGGCAACCATCTGCGGCTTATTTACAGAATTTCATAGCATCATCCCAACGTTCAAGTTGGTTGCAGCTGCCCTGCTGACGCTTGCTGCCATTCTTCCGGTTGAGAAACAATATGCTTCCATGCTGCTGCCGGCAGGACTGCTGGTGCTCTCACACTTCCTGCGTATTTTTCAGGATCTTTCCGCTCTGCCTGCTTTTCTCATCTACTTGCTGGCATGGATTTCCATGGGACTGACCAGCAGCGGCATTCTTCGTGGAAAAGGCGCTGCCATTCTGTTCTGCGGTCTGGCTCCGATCGGCTACGGCGTGGTTTCTCTTATCTATAACCTGCGTGTAATTGCAGAAACACAAGCCGATACCTTCACGCAGATTGCGTACCGACTGCATCAAATTGGCTGCCTGTATCCGCTGTTCTGGGGCATCACCATGCTCATTCTAACAGCTGGTCTGCGCCCTTACCGCAAAAAGAAAACAGCCTCTCCTAATCAGCAATCGAACAACACGTCAGAAAAGCAACTGCAATCCCAATAACCAAAAAGCAGCCGCACGGGCAATGCCCATGCAGCTGCTTTTTTCGTCTGCCGGAACTTCGTTCCATTAGAACTGAATGGATTGCAGGAAATCACTGAAGGAATCCAACATCTCCGTATCGCCTTCCATTTCGCAAATAGAGATGGCATAAATTACATCATCTACCAGGAAATAAACCGCATAGTTGTCAGTGGAAATACCAGAAGTCTCCAGCGTAAAGTTTACGCCGTATGCCTTGGCACCGTTGACCTGATCCCATTCATCTGAAACGATGGTGGCACCAGACTCTTCCATGCTATCGGAAACATAGGTGTCGATCTGTTCAAATTCCTCTGCCATTGCACCGGCAACATCTGCATCTTCCGGTACTTCTACGTCCAGATCATCGACAGAAACGTTCTGTATTGCCAAGTACCCCAGCTGGTTCGGCAGGGTATACATCAGAAAGCTACCAGAATCTGTTTCTTCCCATTCATCGGACACCAGGAAGGTCAAGTCCTCAAAAGAGGCTTCGGTATTCAGAACATCGCCGGATTCAGACTCGTCTTCAGATTCTGCTTCATCAGAGTCTTCCTCTTCGGACTCTTCTTTAGAAGATTCTTTAGAAGATTCCGAGGAAGAGGTGGAGGATTCCTTAGAAGAATCCTTGTCGTCACTGCCGCAGGCAGTCGCTGCCATTGCCATCATGCTCAGCGCGCACAGCAGTGCAAGTGTCTTTTTCAATTTCATGTTTTCAAACTCCTTTTTTCTTGCCAAAAAACCGTTCTTTCTGTTCCAGTTTTTTTGATGTATTTATTATAGCATTTCATTGTACCATTGTCAATTCGTGAACAAAAAATCAGCATGATTCCTAAGTTTTCAAAAAATACTTTTACCGTTTTTTCTTTTTTATTGGAAAGAAATGCCTGTCTCACCAGCATTGTGAGGCAGGCATTTTTTTAATCAGGAGAGAAACTCTAAGTCAATATCTCCGCAGTGATTGCGCAGCAGCAGCTTACAGGAAGCAGAATCCTGACGCCATCCGCTATGGGATCCTCCAATGGACAGGTCCCCCATGTCACAATCTGCATCCACACTGTAATCCGTTTCTGCGCCAGCCAGCGTTCCGGAAAGATCTCCCAGGTCGCAGGTAATGGAACAGTCCTCCAGCAATTTCGTCCCTTGAAGCTGTATATCGCCGCAGTTGTTGAAAACGGTTAAATTGCGGTAGGTACCACCTGACAGGGTATTCTCTCCCATATTGTTCTGCACACTGCATTGTGTTGCCTGCTCTGCCTGGATGTTTTTTAGCGTGATGTCTCCGCAGTGATCTTCCACGGAAAGGCTTTTCGATACGGTCAGATGCTGAGCGTAAATGTTCCCCAGGTTATTCTCCAGAGACAGGGATTCCCCTTCCAGATCAGAAACCCGCAAATCTCCGCACTGCAAGTGGAGGGATAACGCATTTGCCGCCACCTGTTCCACTGTGACATCGCCCAGACTGTTTTGCACGGAAATCTTTTCATAGGTCTCCTCTGGGAGTGTCAGGACAAGCTCCGCACGGGGAACAGAGAGATTGAAAAAGGAAATATGATAGTACCACGGCAGCTTTTTGTTCAGATGAACCTGCAAGGTATCCTCCTGAACCGAAACGGTTAACGCATCGGCCGGCAAATTTTTTGCCTGAATGGAGTAGGCATCCGCCGCGCTGCTTCGAATGGTGAGATCTGCTTCATACGTTGTGTCAAAGGAAACGGAGGAGAACTCCTCTTCCAGTGCAATGGTTTTCTCTTCCAGATTTAACGATTCCAAATAACGCTGCGTATCAAAAGCATGTGTAGCGAATCCAATTCCCATCAAAAGCGCACCGATTGCTACACAGCCAATCCCAGCGATCCATACTTGTTTTTTCATATGCTCACGACTCCTTTCCAAAGCAAGCTCTTCCAAACCAGCGCAGGGCACGTTCTGAGAACCGGCAAATTGCTTTCATGGCAATCCAGCAAGGCTTGCACAGCAAAACGGTGATTCCGCCGCAGGCGATTCCGGCACCGATGCTGAAAATGCCAACCGGAATATAATGGAACAGCATGACAATGCCATATCCAACGCATGCCAATGCAGAAACTGCCAGGCTGAACAAAACAGAAACAAGTGTCACCAGCAACGAAAAGATGATACTCAGAAAGCTGATGACAAGTGACAGCCAGATGGGAGAACTCAAAATCAGCAGCACCCAAATCGCAACGGTATGGGATTTGCTTTTCTTTTTGCTTCCCTGTGGGGCTTCCGGTGCACCGGCGGTATAGCCGTTTTCCTGTAGGATGCGCTGTGCCAGAACATCTGGTGTTCCCAGTTCTGCCATGGCAGCTTCCCCACCATCTTCTAAAAATTCCTGATAAAATTGTATGATTTCCGTTCGATCTTCCGCTGGAATGCACGCAAGGCGCTGTTCCAATTCGGATAAGTATGCAGTCGGTGTCATGTTGTTTCCTCCTTTAAGAACGAGTCAATTTGCTGTTTATACTGGTTCCAGTCCGTTCGATACTGGCTGAGCGCCTGCCGACCGGCTTCGGTAATCTGATAGTAGCGCCGATTGCGCCCCAGATAAGCACGGTCATACGTCACCAGGAACTGCTCTTTTTGCAGGCGGCGCAAAACCGGGTACAGCGTGGATTCCGAGATGGAAATGACCGCCTGGATCTCCCGGGTGATCTTATAGCCGTAGGTATCCTCTTTCTGTACCAGTGCCAAAACCATGGCATCCAGCAGCGCCGCACTAATTGGAAATGCAGACATATGAACCTCCTTCCATTCGGGGTGCCGCTGCTTTTGGAAGCTGTTGATTGACCCAGCAGCCACCCAATCGAAGCGGCAACATTGATATTATATGATCTGCTTATATTATATGCCGTATAATATTATTTGTCAACACAAAAACAACCCAATTTCCGGATAATATGTAAATCATTTTATAACTTTTTATGAAACTTGCACGTCGGCGTGCAAGTTTTGCCCCAAAAGGGACCATTGGTGAAGGGACTTTTTTCCCGGGGAGTTCCTTCCGGCAATCGAATCAGGCGGTCAGCCGACAAGCTGCCGCCCTCCAAACAGGAAAGGAGCGATCTCATTTGAAACCATCTCATACAAACGAGCGAAAGGAATCGTTCTGTGCCCACTACGTTCTGACCGGCAATCCGGAAGAGGCTGCCCGACTGGCAGGATATCCGCCGGAAGAAGCGGCGGCGGCGGGTCTGACGCTGCTGCGGCAATGCAGCATCCAACGAAGCATACAAAGCTTGCAGCGGGCGTATCTGGAACGTCCGCAGGAATTGGTGCAGGCAGGCTTAGCACGGCTGGCATTCGGCAGCGGCGCAGATGCCGTTTCCCTGCTGCTCAGCGGAGAGGAGCGATCTCCTCAGCAACTGCGGCAGATGGATCTGTTCAATCTGTCTGCTGTAAAGCGGGACAAAAACGGCGGTGTGGAACTGCACTTCTTCGATCGGCAGCGTGCCTTGGAACGCATGTATGAATATGCAAATTCTGCAACAGGAAAGGAGGCAGCACAGAATCTGCTGGCGGCGCTCGCAGGTTCCGGTGCACAACAGGATGGAGACGAAACTGAATCCCTTCTCCCCTAAGCAGCGGCTGACACTCTCCTGGTGGACGATGCCGCAGTACCGGGCGTATGACGCAATCATCTGTGACGGTGCCGTGCGCAGCGGCAAAACCGTCTCCATGTCGATTGGATTTGTCAGCTGGGCAATGACCAGCTTTCGGGACGGAACGTTTGCCATCTGCGGCAAGACGATAACGGCTCTGAAGCGGAATGTCATCAATCCCCTGCTGGGCTATCTGGGCAATTTGGGATTCCAATGCCTGGAAAAAGTCAGCAAGCATTACATTGACATTTCCATGGCAGGCATTCATAACCGCTTCTATCTATTCGGCGGAAAGGACGAAAGCTCCGCAGCGTTAATTCAGGGCATTACCCTTTGCGGCCTCTTTCTGGACGAAGTCGCATTGATGCCCCGTTCCTTTGTGGAGCAGGCACTGGCACGCTGTTCGGTCACCGGGTCGAAGCTATGGTTCAACTGCAATCCCGATCATCCTTACCACTGGTTTTACCGGGAATGGATTTGCAAGGCACAGGAAAAACATGCGCTGTACCTGCACTTTACCATGGCGGACAACCCCTCCCTATCGAAAGAGGTACGGCAGCGCTATGAGCGACTGTACAGCGGTATCTTCTACGAACGGTTTGTACTGGGCAAGTGGACAGTTTCCGGCGGTTTGGTTTATCCGATGTTTCAGGAACACTGCCACGTAACGGAAACAGCGCCAGCCTGTGACCGCTATGTGGTTTCCTGCGACTATGGAACGGTCAACCCCTGCTCCATGGGACTTTGGGGCCACTGTGCCGGCATATGGTACCGCATCAAGGAGTACTACTATGATGCCCGAAAACAACAGTACAACCGCACCGATGAGGAGCACTACAAGGGGCTCCTGGAACTGACAAGCGGCTATCCGGTGGAACAGGTAGTGGTGGATCCATCTGCTGCCAGCTTCATTGCCTGCATCCGGCGGCATGCACAATTTCGAGTGCTGCCGGCGGACAACCAGGTATTGGAGGGCATTCAGCTGGTGAGTGAGCTGCTCAACCAACAGAAACTGCGAATCTGTGCCGGCTGTCAGGATATCCTGCGGGAGTTCGGTCTGTACTGCTGGGATGAAAGCGCCATGCGGGATGCCCCCAAAAAAGAACACGACCACGCCATGGACGACATGCGGTATTTTGCCCGTACCATTCTGGGTCGCAATCCGCAGCGGGACTTTGTGGCGCTGGCGGCAAAACGATGAGAAAGGAGGGACACAAACATGGGACTTTTTCGCAAAAAACAACCCCTGCACGGCAGCCGCATGGTACAGACTCTGCCACGCTCTGATGCGGCGTTGCCGAACCCGGAACCGGACAATGCATCCTGCCAGCTCTATCAGGCTTTGCGCAGCAGCGTACCGATTCTGGATGCTGCCATCAACAAAATCATTCGGCTAACGGGAAGCTTTACGCTGCACTGTGAGGAAGCATCGATGCAGGAAACCTTACAGCAATTTGCAGAATCCGTTCCGGTAGGCGTGTCCGGGATTTCCCTGCAAACTTTTGCAGACGGTTACCTGGACAGCCTGCTGACCTACGGCAATGCGGTGGGTGAGCTGCTGCTGGAGGAATCCTCCGGCACCATCAGCGGTCTGCTGCTGGCACGGCCGGACTGGGTTCAGATTGCACCGGGCAAGCGGCCGGGGCTGCCCTGCTTTTCCCTGCGGCAGACCGGATCGGAGGAACCGCTTCCGCTGCCGCACCCGGAACGCATCTGCTTTACGGCACTGAACCCACCGCCCGGCAAATGGTACGGCACGTCCATTTTACAGGGACTGCCGGCGCTGAGCCGAATTCTGATGCGCATCTATCAGTGCATCGGACAAAATTATGACCGCATGGGCAATGTGCGCTATGCGGTTACGTACCGACCCTCCGCCGACCCGGCGGAACAGGCGTATGCCGGAGACCGGGCACGGCAAATTGCCAAGGAATGGAGCGAGGGCATGCGTGCCGGTGCACACGGAGAGGTACGGGACTTTATTTGTGCCGGAGACGTGGAGATCAAAGTCATCGGCGCAGACAATCCACTGCTGGATACGGAAGTACCGGTTCGACAGCTTCTGGAACAGCTGGTGGCAAAGCTTTCCATTCCGCCGTTCCTGTTGGGGTTGAACTGGTCTACCACAGAACGTATGAGTGCACAGCAGGCAGACCTGCTGACTTCCGAGCTGGAATATTACCGCCGTCTGCTAACACCGGTTCTGATCCGCATTGCAACGGCATTCCTGCGGCTCTCCGGCTCAGACAGCCGGGTTACTGTGGAATGGAGCAATATCAACTTGCAGGATGAAACTGAACTGGCACAGGCACGCCTACACAATGCACAGGCACAGGAAATCGAACAGCGGATCAACCATCCGGAATCTTAAAAAGGAGTGTATCAATATGTATCAGAATGTAAAATTGGAAAAGGGAATGTATCACCTCACTGGAAAAAGTTTTTTACAGGTGCTGGAGGAACTGGATCCGGCAGCGCAGTACGCAGACACCCCGCTTGCCGGACTGGATGCCTATGAACGACAGCTGAAACGGTTTGACATTCATGTCTGCGGCCCACAGTGCGACCGGGTAGAGAAGTTCTTCACCACCACGGAAAGTGCGGTACTGTTCCCGGAATTTGTACGGCGTGCCGTTCGGCAGGGCATTGAAAGCTCTGTTCTCTCTTCCATTACCGCAGTGGAAACAAAATCCGAATCCAGTCAGTATCTGGGCTGTGTGCTGACTGACACGGCAAGTTACTCCACAGCGATTGCCCAGCAGAGCGCACTGACGGGTTCTTCCATTTTGGAAAGCGACACCGCTTTGACACTTTCCAAGTACGGACGAGCCGTGAAAGCTTCTTATGAAGCCATCCGCCGTCAGCGTTTGGATGTATTTGCTGTCATGCTGCGTGCCATCGGCGTAAAGCTGGCAGGTGCCATTTTGAAGCAGGCAGTTTCCGTCCTGACAAGCGGAGCCGGCTCTACAACAGCAAAGGCAGGCAGTGCACTGGCATACAGCGACCTGGCAGCCCTGTGCGGCAAGTTCAGCAACTTCAACATGAATGCACTCATTGCATCGCCATCTGTCATGGCATCCATTGTTGCCATGGAACAGATGATGGAAACTGCCTCCGAGCAGCCGGGACAGATTCGCCTGCCATTTGGCGCCATGCTCTATAAGGCTGCCCAGCTGGACGATCAGACCATCATTGGACTCGACCGGGACTTTGCACTGGAAATGATTACGGCAACAGACTTGATTCTGGAAACCGACAAACTGATTGAAAGTCAGATGGATTTGATTGCCGTTTCCATTCAGGTTGGTTTCCGAACGCTGACCAGTGATGCCGTACACCTGCTGACTCTTTGATGCAGCAGAAACATTCGGAAAGGAGCGTGGAAACAATGGAAGCATCTGCAACCTTACTGGAACAGCTCAACCAGTTTACCCGACGCACGCACACGGCTGACGAGGTTTATCTGTTTGACGTTTTACTATGTGACAATGAAATAGACCGGGATCAGGAACGGTTCTCTTTAGAGGCACTGGGACAGCTAAAGGCCTTATTGGTCGGGAAAACCGGCATATTCGACCATAATCCAAGCGGCATGCATCAGACGGCACGGCTATTTGCCACCAGCCTAGAAACCGACCCCCATCGGGTCACACAGGCAGGCGAGCCATATACCTGCCTGAAGGGACAGGCGTATATGGTACGCACCGCAGGCAACCAGGATTTAATCCGGGAAATTGACGGTGGCATCAAAAAAGAGGTGAGCATCTCTTGCAGCGCTGCTGCAAAAACCTGCTCGATCTGCGGAAAGGAGCAGTGTGCCCACCTGAAAGGGCGCATCTATCAGGGAAAACCCTGCCATAAGATCCTCCAGCAGATTACCGATGCCTATGAATGGAGCTTTGTTGCCGTTCCGGCACAGGTTCATGCCGGCGTAACCAAACGATATGGCAGTGCAGAACCGGAATCATCCGCCGCCATTGCTCTGCAAAAGCAGCTGGCAGCACAAAACCAGCTGTTGGAGCAGGTCGAAGCAGACACCCGGCAGGAAATCATCCGGCTGCGTTATCTGACCGGAGCCGAACCGGAAGATCCTGCATTCCGGATGGCGGCAGAAAAAATGAACTTACAGGAATTGTTGCAGTATAAAAAGGCACTGCGGCAGACTGCCCGGTACCGACCGGGCAGCTCCCAGCTGCGACCGACTTCCGCAGCGGATGCAATGGCAGCTTTCCGACTGGAAAAAGGAGGAACCGCATGCAGTACGAATCCATAAAAGATCTCTTTTTGCTATACGCTGGGCAGCCGGCAGCGCAGCACTATGAAACGCTGATTCCGGCTGCCATACAAGAAGTGGAACGCATGCTGCTTCCAATGGCAGACCCCGGTGATCCGAGGCTGGAACAGCTGGCGGCTGCCCTCTGCAATCAGCGGCTACAGGTACTGGAAGCACCTCGTGACCGGGCAGCCTGCACCTATGCCGGAACCATTGCACAGCAGACCGACAGCACACAAAAGCTTGCAGCCGCTGATCGACTGGTTCAGGACACCAAAACTCGCTGCCGGGATTTGCTGCGAGACGATACCTTCGCCTTTTTTTCCTGCTGAAAGGAGTGTGAACACCATGGCACAATCAATGATACAAGCCATCTTGCAGCTGTTGCAGGACGGATTCCAGAATAGCACAATTCCGGTCATTCCGGCATACAGCCGAAAACCGGTTCCCCCACCGGACTGCAAGCAACCCTATGGCATTTATTCCATCCAGCAATTGCAGGTACAAAAGCCGGTGGTTCGAAAGGAAACCTGCTACTACGCATTGGAGGCAGAGCTGCACTTGACCTTGTGTGCACCGGATTCCTTCAGCGGATTGCAGTGCTTTTCCCTATTGCAGGAGGAACTGCTGCCTAAGATGCTGGCACTGCCCTGTGTCTTTACCGGCTACACCACCCAGCATCCGCAGACAGATGCCAAGCTGCGGCGCATGCTGCTGACAGCTGTTTTTACGCTGCACGGTGTCTGGGAATCTGATTTGGGAGGAGTGTCGATTCCATGAGCAAACTCTACCTGGATCAGGCACGTTATTTCAAAATCTACTTGGGCACACTGCTGTTTTATGCACAGAGCTACCAGATTACAGGCAGCCGTACCTATGCCGAACAGCCGGCGGTCTCCGGAAGAGCACTGGTCAGCAATTCGGCACCGCGTGCACGGCGCATCATCCTAGAGGGGAAGCTGCTCTGTCAGGAGGATCCCTCCAATGCCATTTTGGAACTGGATCGTCTGCTGGAGGGCTATGTCGGACTTTCCATTCAGCTGCATACCATGTGGCTGGTGGTTTCCCGTCTGGTGCGCTATACGGTACAGGAATCCAGCACGGAATCCATGCTGGACTGTCGGGTTGAGCTGATCTGTGAAAATTCCATGCAGAAGCGAAGCGGCAGCACCGAAAGCGGTGATTCGGATGCTGGATAGAACCATCCTGAAACTGGAAAATACCGCCGGAGAAACGAGCACCGAACAGGGCATTCTGGCATTTCGCTGCATCAAGGATGTCTATCTGCCATACAGCACCTTATCCATTTCCCTGGTGCCTCAGCAGACGGACTTCGGCACCATTCGCCGGGTACAGCTGACTGTACGGCAAACCACCGTGCACGACGGATTGGCCGATCAGGTCAAGCTGGAGCAGAAAAACGGACAGTCTTTTCTGACCATTGCTTCCCGTGGATTTACCTCCCTGCTCTGCCAGAATGAATTGGCAAAGGGGCTGATTGCAAAAGTATCACTGGATCAGCTGATGAAAGATTACTATCCATTTCCAACGCAAATCAAATGGGAACCCAATACCGATACCAGCAATTATATTTATGTCAAAGAAAACGATACCATGTGGGACGGGGTATCCAATCTTTGTTTTAAACTCAATGGCCGCTATCCGTATATTGGCAGTACCAACACCATTCGGCTGAATCTGCCCGTCAATCCGACGGTCTATCCGTTCATGAATTACACCATTGCATCGGTCGGCAGCACACAGGACTTCAGAAGCTTGGTCAGCCAATACCATATGCCGGATGCAGACGGCACGGAGGATACCTTTCTGCTGCAAAACAGCAAGACAACGGATTTATCCATTGTGCGCAACCGGCAGATTCCATTCGACATGCAGTATCTGCGCAATCCGGCAGAAGCCCTGCAATTTCGCATGCGATACAGCAACCGCGGCTGGAAGAGTCAGTTTTTAACCTTTTATGGATTCCGGGACGGCTTACAGCTGAACGATCAGTTCAGTTATGCACCGCTCTGGAGCAATCGGTTTATCTCCAGAATGGAAATCACCGGTTCCCGGAAAGGAATCTTCACCAAACTGTTCGCCTATTATGACGACTGGAACAACACCGATGTCTGAGGCAGGCACAACTTCCGCAGCAGCAGCATAAACTGATCGTATAGGATTCTGTCTGCAAACCGGGCAGGCAGAGCCTGGAAAGGTTGTGACAAAAGGATGCATGGCAAAACAGCAATCCAGCCGCTCTGCACCCTGCGGGAGGGTGAACAGGCTGTGGTACGGACACTCTGTCTGCATGGCGCCATTCGATGCAGACTCCAGGATATGGGACTGATTCCGGGGGCTGCGGTAACCTGTTTGCAACGAAGCAGCGGCGGAGACCCCATTGCATATGAAATCTGCGGTGCAGCTGTTGCACTGCGCAATCGGGATGCCAAAATGATTCTGGTGACGCCCGTTTCCTGAATACAAAACCAGTTTTCCACATTTTCTGTTGAATTTGTGGAAAACTGGTTTTTCTTTGTTTATTGCAGCCCGAAACTGATTTGCAGGGCATTGTCCACCCGTGTCATAGACGGCGGATCCAGTGCGCCCATTCGGTCTTTTAAGCGGCGCTTATCAATGGTGCGGATTTGTTCCAGCAGCACAATGCTGTCTTTGGTCAGACCGCAGGTCGCTGCCTGTACCGAAATATGCGTGGGCAGTTTGGCTTTATCTTTTTGGCTGGTAATGGCGGCAGCAATCACCGTTGGACTATGCCGATTTCCAACGTCGTTCTGTACGATAAGTACGGGACGAATGCCGCCCTGTTCTGAGCCGACAACCGGGCTCAGGTCTGCGTAATAAATTTCTCCCCTTTTGACCATCATGAATGCGATCTCACTCCTATACAGAAGCCGGGAGGGCTTCTTTTCGAATTTGCATCAATACTATGCCCCATTTAGAAGTGGTTTAAACAGTGCTTTCTTCATTTTATTCCCAGCGGCAAAAATTGGTGCTTACCCAAAAATCCAGTAAAAAATGCCGTACAGCCAGGAAGCTGCCGTTCCATACAGAATGACCGGGCCGGCAATGGTAAAAATTTTTGCACCGACACCGAGAATAAAGCCCTCGCTTTTGGATTCAATGGCAGAGGAAACCACAGCATTGGCAAAGCCCGTAATGGGTACGAGTGTTCCGGCTCCGGCATGTTTGGCAAGCTTTTCATAAAGCCCGAATCCGGTCAGCAGTGCACTGAGCAAAACCAGACAAATGGAGACCCAGGTGCCGGCAGCATCCTTTTCCACACCCATTTGTTGAAACAGGGACATCCCCAGCTGTCCGAGCACACAGATCAATCCGCCGACGGCAAACGCAATGGGAATGTTGATAGAACTTTTGGAATGCGGTGCAACTTGTTTTTGTAATTCGCTGTATTGTTCCGGTGTAACACGCATGTAATCATCTCCTTGGTGGTAGTATGGACGGTATTTGCAGGCATTATGTGCAGGAAAAAATCGGAAATTTGCAAGCTTCCGATTGATCCTTCCAGCCTGAAAAATGGCACAAATCGAAATCAAACGTTTCTGTAGCAGACCGGCAAAAGCGCCGCATGGTTCCACTTATTTGATTGGTGTTGGCATATCCGCTATGTTGTCCGCATATCTTGTACCAAATCAAATAGGAAAGGATTTGGGTCGAAATGACAGGACTTACGGAACAACAGGCACGCCAGCAACGAAGGCAGGACGGCGAAAATGTGCTGGCACAGGAGAAAAAAAGCAATCCCATGAAGCTGTTCCTGGGTCAGTTCCGGGATGTCATGGTCTTGATTTTATTGGTGGCAACCGGTGTCTCGGTACTGCTGGGCGAAGTGACAGATGCCGTTACCATCTTGCTGATTGTCCTGCTCAATGCAATCCTTGGCTTCGTGCAGGAATTCCGCACGGAACAAACACTGGAAACCCTCCGTCAACTCACGGCGCCCTCTGCTACCGTTTGCCGAGATGGTTCCTGGCTGACGCTTCCTGCCAGTCAACTGGTACGGGGAGATTGGGTGCGTGTAGAAGCCGGCGACAGCATTCCGGCAGACTGCGCCATCCAGGAAGCCGCCGGGCTTGCCGTCAATGAATCCGTTCTCACTGGCGAATCGGAAGCCGTCTCCAAACAGCCTGGCGCACCGGAAGATACCAGCAATGCGCTGCATAAGTCCAACATTCTCTACGCAGGGACTGCTGTTCTGCGCGGCAGTGCAACGGCGGTGGTCATTGCCACCGGGATTCACACACAGATGGGACAGATCTCCACGATGCTCCAGGAAATCGAAACCGATCTGACACCGCTGCAAAAGCGGCTTGCCGGACTGGGAAAGGTTGTAGCTGCTATCTGCATCGGCGTTTGTATTGCCGTCTTCCTGGCTGGAATCTGCCGGGGCGAGCCAGCCTTTGCCATGCTGATGACTGGAATCACCATTGCCATTGCCGCCATTCCGGAAGGACTTCCGGCAACTGTTACCATTGCACTGGCACTGGCGGTCAACCGCATGATGAAGCAGCAGGCACTGGTAAACCGGCTGCACAGCGTGGAAACACTTGGCTGCGCCAGCGTAATCTGTACCGACAAAACCGGCACCATTACAGAAAATAAAATGACGGTTACGCAGTTGCTTGCCGGCGGCATTCCCTATCAGGTGACCGGAACCGGGTATCAGATCAGCGGCAGTATTCTGCAAAATGACCGCATGGTCAATCCGGTTTCTCACCCGGCACTTTCCAACCTGCTGACCTGCGGCATTCTTTGCTCCACAGCGGAAATCACCGCAGAAGAGGAGCCCAAAGCCAGAGGAAGAGGCTCCCTGAAGGGCAGCGGTGCCTGGACAGGAACCGGAGATCCAACGGAAATTGCCCTGCTGATTGCCGGCGCAAAGGGCGGACTGCGAAAGGCAGCCCTGCACCGGCAGCATCCGCAGCTCGCCATGACGCCCTTTGACAGCGAAAGCCGCTACATGAGCGTACAGGTCCAGCAGGGTGCCGGCGTTTGCCTCTATGCAAAGGGTGCCGCAGATGTCATTCTAGAACGCTGTGCCTTCTATCAAAAAGGCAGTGAACTGCTTCCGCTAACTGCTTCCATGCGACAAACCATTCAAAAACAAGTAGAAGACTGGTCCAGTCAGGCGCTCCGGGTGCTGGCATTTGCCATGAAGGAAACCGATCAGTCCGATTCCCGGCAGATGGCCTTTCTGGGGCTTGCCGGGATGCTGGATCCGCCCAGAGAAGAAGCACGAACTGCCATTCGCACCTGTGCCCTTGCAAGCATTCAAACCGTTATGATTACAGGTGACCATAAAAATACTGCCGTTGCCATTGCGGAAAAAGCAGGACTGCTGCGAGGCAGAAAGGCGATGACTGGAGCGGAACTGGATGCGCTGACCGATCAGCAGTTGGCGGCCTGCATCCGGGAATACGGTGTATTTGCCAGAGTGAACCCGGCACATAAACTGCGGCTGGTGCGTGCCTATCGAAAAAATGGTGCTGTAGTTGCCATGACCGGAGATGGCGTGAACGATGCGCCTGCCATCAAAGAAGCCGATGTCGGTGTTGCCATGGGAAAAACCGGAACCGATGTTGCCAAGCAGGCGGCAGATGTTGTTCTGCTGGACGACAATCTTGCCACGCTGGTATATGCGGTGGAGCAAGGACGCTGTATTTATGCCAACATCCGGAAATTTGTACGGTACCTGCTCTCCTGCAACATTGGAGAAGTCCTGACGATGATGCTGAGCATTCTGATGGGAATGCCCATTGTCCTGCTGCCGACCCAACTGCTGCTGGTGAATCTGGTGACAGATGGACTTCCCGCCATTGCGCTGGGAATGGAACCGCCGGAGCCGGAACAAATGCGCCAGCCGCCCCGCCGCCAGGAGGAAAGTTTCTTTTCCAATGGACTGCTGGGACGGATTCTATTCCGTGGGATTCTGATTGGAATGGGAACACTGGCGGCATTTACCAGCATTCTGCACTTGGGCGGCACATTGGAAGCTGCCCGTACCGGCGCACTCTGCACATTGATTGTCTCACAGCTGGTGCATGTGTTTGAATGCAAGTCCGAACGAAAGAGTTTATTCTCCATTCCCTACTGGAACAACTGGAAACTGCTGGGAGCTGTTGCCATTTCTCTGGCTGTTCTACTGGCTGCGGTACAGATTCCGGCTTTGCAGCTGATTTTTGATACCGTTCGACTGACCAAGTTACAATGGGGTGTTTCGCTGTTGTGTTCGTTTGCCGTTCCGATTTTTGCAAGCTTCTATCAGATCATACAGAAACGAACCAAAAAGGAACAATAATGGGCAACAGACGGCAACCACTCCACCGAACGCACTCCATATAAAAAGAAAATCTCGTGAGAAAAGAACCCTTTCCAGGTACTTCTCACGAGACTTTTCGTTCAGTCAATGTGAAACCATTCCAACTAGCTGCATCCGGCAAAGATACAACATCCTATTGGACTGCGTTTAATCCACATTCGGCAGGCCTGCAAATCCAACTGCTAAATCAGCATCAGTCGGAATATAATCCTGCATTTCGCCATCATTGAACTTCTGGTAAGCCACCATATCAAAGTATCCGGTTCCGGTCAATCCGAAGAAAATATTCTTTTCTTCTCCGGTTTCCTTGCACTTCAATGCTTCATCAATGGCAACCCGAATGGCATGGCTGCTCTCCGGTGCCGGCAGAATGCCTTCTGTCCGGGCGAACTGTGTTGCAGCAGCAAATACGGCTGTCTGCTCTACGGAAGTTGCTTCCATTAAGCCGTCATGATACAGCTGAGAAAGCGTGGAGCTCATGCCGTGATACCGCAGACCGCCTGCATGGTTGGCAGAAGGAATGAAACCGCTGCCCAGCGTGTACATCTTTGCCAGCGGGCAAACTTTACCGGTATCGCAGAAATCATACGCAAACTTTCCGCGTGTCAAGCTCGGACAGGAAGCCGGTTCAACTGCCAGAATGCGGTAATCCGCTTCTCCGCGCAGCTTTTCGCCCATAAACGGTGCAATCAAGCCACCCAGATTGGAACCGCCGCCGGCACAGCCAATGATCAAGTCCGGCTTTACGCCCAGCTTATCGAATGCAATCTTGGACTCCAGACCAATAACAGACTGATGCAGTACAACCTGCGACAGAACCGAACCCAATACATACCGATATCCTTCATGGGTGGTGGCATCTTCTACGGCTTCTGAAATGGCACAGCCCAGGCTTCCGGTGGTTCCCGGATGCTCTGCCAGAATCTTCTTGCCGACCTGTGTGGTTTCAGACGGAGACGGGGTAACAGAAGCGCCATATGTCCGCATCACTTCCCGGCGGAATGGCTTCTGCTCATAGGAGACCTTTACCATGTATACCCGGCAATCCAAGTCCAGATACGCACATGCCATGGACAGTGCCGTTCCCCACTGACCCGCACCGGTTTCGGTGGTAACACCCTTCAGACCCTGCTTCTTGGCGTAATAAGCCTGCGCAATGGCACTGTTGAGCTTGTGGCTGCCGGAGGTGTTATTGCCCTCAAACTTGTAATAGATATGTGCTGGCGTACCCAGTGCTTTTTCCAGGCAGTAAGCACGTACCAGCGGAGAAGGACGGTACATCTTGTAGAAATTCTGGACATCCTCGGGAATGTCAAAATACGGTGTGGTATCGTCCAGTTCCTGCTTCACCAACTCATCGCAGAACACATGAGAGAGTTCTTCTGCGGTCATGGGCTTTAAAGTTGCAGGGTTGAGCAGCGGAGCCGGCTTGTTTTTCATATCTGCCCGCAAATTGTACCATTGCTTGGGCATCTCGGATTCGTCCAGATAGGTTTTGTATGGAATTTGCTGTGCCATAAAGATCGTTCCTTTCTTGTATCAAACTGTGTTTTCCACAGCACACCAATCCAATTTGCTATGGAAAACAGGGTCAAAAAAAGCTTCTGTCCCAAACATTAGGACAGAAGCATACTCTGCGGTGCCACCTAAATTCGCCGGAGTCCGGCGCACTTTCGTTTGATATAACGGTCAATCCCGTCGCCCCTACTGACAGAGAACCATCTGCGTTCAGTTTGCCCTCACAAGTCCATTCCCTTTTTCAGCAGGACCGCATTCCAGCAGCAGCGGCTCTCTGTACCAGCCTTTTCCAAAAGGTACTCTTCTTGTTCTTCGGTGTATTATGATTTGGTTTTATTATAACAGGTTTTTCAACTGCTGTCAAGGAAAAAATTCTGTCCGCAAGCTGCACATGGAAAGAAATGCTGGATACTAGAGCTTTTTGGTGCAGTGGCTTAAAATCTGCAATACCATCGAAACAAAAAAATCTCGTGAGAAATTCCTGAAAAGGAATCTATTTGAACCAAAGCTTTTCTGTAGCAGACCGGCAAAAACGCTACGCTGTTTGCCTAGGAACGCATTTTGCGCTGTCGACTGACTGCGTTATTTTTACAACTTTTCTAAAATTGTTCTGATTGATTGCAATTGGTCTTTTCAATATGCGCAAAATGCTAATTCATTTGCTTATTCTACTTTTTGTATGACATACTGTTTGGCTGCTTTTGGATGGTTGCTCTGCAACCATATGAGGCTACTCGCCTCAAACACTCGGCAGCATTTTCGAGAAATTGCTGCACCAAAAAGCTTTTGTACTTGGCTGTACTGCCTTATAAGGGTTAGGAATGACTCGAAAGTTGTTTCTTTTTGCGCCATGCATATGCCTGACCTATACAGCAGGCAAATACATCCGCTGCAATCGAAGAAATCCGCATCAGCAGCACAAACAGCAAAATTTGATCCGAATTGCTTCCGCCGCAGACAAACAGCATCACCGATTCCCGAATGCCAATGCCGCCCGGTGCGCCCGGCGTTACAAACCCGATAATCCAGGCAAACACAAATGCACCTGTCAGTGCTGTCAGCTCTCCAAAGGAAGTCCCCGACCCAAACACCAGCCGCAGGGCAATGAAATACACCAACGCAGAACCCGCATTCTGTACGATATAGAATCCAAGTCCTTTTCCCAAATTCCAGATACCCTTTCCGGAAAAGGCTGCACGATACCGATGCAGATACTTGGTGACCGGCTCCTTCCACTTCCAGAATACAACTGCAAATCCTGCTGCTGCAACAACAAGCACAATGCCGCCCACCAGCAAAATCTGTAAGCCATACTGCGCCAGCAAATCTGCAAGCGTACTGCCCAGCAGCAACACAGAAACCACAACTGCGCCCAGGATGCAGCACAAAATATCCAAAATTGTGGCACAGGCAACATCAACATGCCGAATTTGCAGATCGGCTGCCAGCTGGTTGCGCCCAACATATTGAAAGACATTGCCTGGTACATACTTATACAAATTGGATTTGGTATAAACCGGCATAGCGGCTGCATAGGGAATCTTCTCCCCGGAAAGCGCCTTGGTAAACAGCAGCCACGGATAACAGGTCACCAGAATCAAACCCGTCTGCACAACTGTATTCAGCAGCAGCGCTGCCAGTACCGGCGACTGCTTGAGCTGTGCCGGGTCGAAGTCCATGCCAATGATCTTTTTTACCAGGAAAATCAACGCCGCAACCATCAGCAGATTGCCGGCAATCTTAACCACTTTTTTCATTTTGTTGTTCCCTTTGATGCTTGATTTGCAAAATCAAATCTGCCAACGCACGGGCATTTCCCATCTCCACAAAGTAAATGCCATCCTCAGAAGCCTGATAGAGTTCATGCGTAGCAGGATTGTCCCCGAGAATCATCGGCTTCTGCATGGCATGATAGATATAGGCTTTCCCCGGAATGGTGCGCCGTGCCTTTTGAATGGTACCGTCAAAATGTCCGGCCAGGCAAAGGTCTGCCTGTGCAATCTGCTCTGCCAGCTGCTGCTGCGGCAGCCAGTCGATATATGTGGTGATGGATTCCCCGGTGCGGACTGCGCCGTCTCCGAGCGGTCCCACCATAATCATATGCAGATGCGGCTCCTGCTCCAGCAAGGAAATCGCTTCCAAAATCACCGGAACCCCCTGCAAAGGCAAAATGCTGCCGAAATACAGTACCGTAAAATCAGTATGCGGCTGCATGGGGCGTGGATAATAGATGCTGGTATCTGCCTCCAGGTAAAGTGTCTGCATCTGTGCCGGCGGATAGGAAAATTCCTCGCAAAAATACTGCCCATGGGCATGCGTATCGCAAATCGCGAGATCGGCACGCTGTAGGGTGCGGCGATCCAGCCGATGCAGCATCTTACCGGGGATGGACTGCGGACGGAACTTCTTCCGATCCATACAGAGTGTATCGTAAAACGAAATAAAAAAGTCGATGACCAGCGGCTTTTTCTGTAATTTCCGCCCGAACAGCGGCAGCACCAGCTGCGGTGCAAATCCCACCATGCTGATATCGTAGTCCTCCATGCGGACAGACAGCAGCGCACGATAGACGGTACACAGCCGCTTGCGGTAGCTCTTTTCCGAAGAACCAATCAGCGTTACCGTATTACCGGCCTCCTGAAGCAGCCGGACTTCCTGCGTCACCCGCAGGTAATCCGTATTTTTGGTTGTAATATACAGCACCCGGCTGTTTTTGATCTCATGAATCGATTTCATCATCTTCTTGATTCTTGCAGTCTGCCTTTCTGACACGATACTGCACGTCCTCCAAAATTTTACGGTTTGCAGCAATGACATCGCTGAGGAAGCCAATGGAAATGGTCTGGAATCCGGTCATCAGCAAAACTGCTGTTAAAATGAGAGACTGGATGTGCCCGTCCCCATCGCCGATGCAGAAGTAAACCAGGAACCGAATGCCCAAAATCAGTCCCAGCAGCAACAGCACGATCCCAATGGTGCTGAAAAATTTCAGCGGCCGATACATCAGGAAGGAACGGGTAATGACGCTGGAAGAGCGTTTCATATACCGCCACATACTGGAAAACAGCCGGGACGGACGGGTTTCCGGGTTGGTATGGATGGGCACAGAAGTCATGGCAATCTTATTATGCCCTGCCTGAATGATGGTTTCCAGGGTATAGGTGTACTCATTCACCACGTTCAGGCGCAGAGCGGCATCCCGAGAATAGGCACGGAATCCGCTTGGTGCATCTGGAATATCCGTCTGCGAAGCCACCCGTACCACCCAGCTGCCCAGGTGCTGGAATTTTTTCTTCTTCCAGGAAAAATGTTCGGTTTGATCAATCGGCCGTTCCCCAATGACAATGTCTGCTTTTTGCTCCAAAATCGGACGCACCAGCTTCTCAATGTCCGCACCGCAGTACTGATTGTCCGCATCGGTGTTGACAATGATGTCTGCACCCAAATGCAGGCAGGCATCCAGTCCTGCCATAAAACCACGTGCCAGTCCTTTGTTTCGCTTAAACGATACAATGTGATGGAATCCGAGTTCCCGGGCACGCTGCACGGTGTTGTCCTGGCTGCCATCGTTGATGATCAGATACTCAATGGTATCAATGCCCTCTATCTGCCGGGGCAGGTCGTTATAAGCCAGCTCCAGTGTCTCTGCTTCATTGTAGCAGGGAATTTGTATGATTAACTTCATAATTGCATGCACTCCCTATGCCTTTTCAAAAATCCTGTCCATTTCCCCGGACAGCCGTTGTCGGAACAAATTGTAAGCTGCTGTTCTCCAGAATATAATCTCGAATGGCGTCTCCATAGACCCAGAAGTATTCGTTGTTTCGGTTCAAAGCGGTATGATCCAGCCGGTAAATATGTGCATCATAAGCTTCCAGATTCAGGTCTTCTGAACTGATGATCAAACTGTTTTCGGAAATAAAATCCAGTACTTCCTGCGGCTGGGTATCCGAACGAATCTCAAAGTCGAATTCCTTCAAATGTGCATCCGGCAGTACAAACTGCATCGCCGAACCGCTGAAGGGCTTGAGCTGATGCACATTGTAATAGTAAACATCCGGATAATGCGATTCCAGCTGATCCACCTGGGAAACAATATGCATTGCAGTATGCACATAGGCAAAATCTGCACGGCTGTTTTCCAATATCACATCGTGTGCAGTAACCGCATAGCTTTGCAGGAACACACCGCAAAGAATCAGATGCAGCCCACCCTGCTTCCGAGTACGAATACCCAGCAGCACCAGGCAGAAAACCAGACTAACTACCAGCACCAGATTACGGAAATCAATGGAGGCGATAAACGAGTATGGATTCTTCCCGATATAGGGGATCAGATTCAAAATGGTGGTATTGGACGTATCTGCCTGCGCCTGAATGGTATCGGAAAGCAGAAAAATGGACAGCATATTCCCTGCAAATAGGATCCCTGCCACTGCCAGCAAACGAAGCCGATATGCGTGCCGCAGCACGGCATACAGCGCAAAAAAGAGGCAAATTCCCAAAACGTTGGAAATATAACGGGTATAGATGAAATAATCGCCTCGTGTTACTGCGGCACTGCCGTGGTTGCCCAGGAACAAGATGCTGATGCCAAATGCACCCAGGAACAGCAGCAGCTGAAACAGCGCCAACAGCCAGGCGGTATGCCGCTCATCCGGTGCCTTCTGCTTGGTCAGGCACATGTTCTTCTTGCAGCCATTCCAGATAATCGGAACCGCAAGCACTACCGCAAGCGTTAAAATACCATATGCGGAGGCATTCGCTGCGAACAGCTGCCCAATGGCAATTTTGATGAGTCCCTTGATGCCGGAAAGATTCAGTAGCGACTTGACACCGCCGACTGTGCCGCCGAGCGTATTGTTCAGCTCTCCGGCGGATTGTGCGAGCCAGACATGCTGGACGAAAAATTGCTTTCCGAAATTGGACAGCACATAAAAGCCACCCAAAGACAGCAAAAAGGAAATCGGTTCCACCATGCACCGGCGCTGTGCCACCAGCACAACCAGCACGATCAGAAAAACAGCTACGAAAAATGCCAGTGCCCGTCCGTGTACCGTATAGCTGTAGACCAGCGTCAATGCCAGCAAAACACCCCAAAGTGCCTGCCTGGGCTTATTGGGGGCATGGTAAAGCTTCACCAAAAACAGCAGCATCAACCACGGCAAAAAGCACATCATGGATTCATTCCAGACCCATTTGGTATAGACCAGGTATCCCGGATACAGTCCCGTTGCCAGGGCAAGCGGAAAAGCAGGTTTTCGATTCATGCCCAGATAGCGCACCAGCAGGTAAAAGGCAATCACTGGAATCAAGGAAAGATATGCTGCATTGAGCAGCGCAATCAGCCGATACCGCAGAATCGGGCCTTTCGTCAAAAAGAAAATGGGAATATAGAGCAGCGAGGTGCCATATCCATAATAACCGATATTGGAAACAATGCCGCTCCAATCCTCCCCGGTTACATAAGCGGCAGAGGCCAGCACGCCGATTTCATCGTGCGACATGTGGGGCACGTTCATTTGAACGGCAACCACAGCATGCACCAGAAAGACAATCCCATACAGCAGCAGCCCCAATAAGCGCCGTTGTATGGTTGGATTCTTCATCCAAGCCGGAAGGTTCCGGCGAAGCAGCTTCTTCATACGGCGGATCCTCTCCCGATTTGCTTGGCAGATGCCAGCGTATGGGCAAGACCCGGTGCATCGGAGATGCTGTAGAACTCCGAATGGCGAACCGCTTCCAAAGTCTGTTCGGTCACCGGAGAAGCCGGAACAGATTGTGTGAGCGCCTTCCAATACTGCTCTGCCACCAGACGGATATCCAGATTCTGCTCTGCATAGGCACGGGCTGCTTGTTCCAGCTGTACCCGTTCCTCTGGATGCTGAATCAGCCGCTTGAGCGCATCATAAATAACATCCGGTTCCCGGCGTTCTCCCATCTGTCGAACCGATGGCAGCTTCACACAGGCAGCATCCGGCAATTCCGAAAAGCTGCCGATGTCGTTGACCAGCACGCACTTTCCTTTTCCGAGAATGCGCATCAGACTGCCGCTGGTTTCTCCGTTGGATGGATACCGCAGATTCAAGCAGATATCGGTTGCGTCAATCGACTTTTGGAACTGTTCCAGCGTAATATAACCCGTTACCGTTACGGCATTCTGCATCTGGAAGTCCTGAACCACCTGTTCAAATTCAGTCTGAATGTTTTCTGCCAGCTTCCCGGCAAACAGCAGATGCACGTTCGGAACCTCCTGCCGCAGTTTGCCAAAGGCACGCAGAATCGGGATGGCACGCTTGGTAGCATGAATGCCGCCAAATGCCGCCAATAAAATCGTATCCGGTGCAATACCCAGCGCTTCCTTGGCTGCCCGTGCATCCGGAAGCGGCTCCAAAATGGTATAGGATGGAATCACGGTTACCGAACGGGCAATATCTGCCTGCAACAACTTATATTTGGATTCCTGGCTGTGCACAATAATGGTATCAGCATAGTTGGTTACCAAGCCGTTTGCCTCCATCTCATAGATATTGGGGTTGGCGGTGCCGTTTGCCAGTGCTTCCAGGTACGGAGCAAGCTGCTCTTCCCGGTAGTCTTCCAGCAGACAGGAACGATACAGCGACAGATCCTGCTTATGCTGCCGCATGGCATAATCATAGATGGAACCATGCAGATTGTAGTCATGCAGCACGACAATGCCCCGGTACTTTTGCAGATAGGGATACATATAGAAATGGAAGCTGGAATTGCCCATCTGATACAGCGTTGCCTGATACTGTGTCCGCCGTTCCGGATAGGCGGTGTGCGGCAGAATCTGCACCGTTTCCGGCAGGGATACCTGCGGAGTATAAGTGGTATCGACGTAAACATCGATGCTGCAATAGGCACTCAGCGCCCGAATGATGTCCACACTGTAGTCCGAAATGCCGGATTCCAGCGGCGGCAGCGGTGTAAAGCAGGCAATGCGCTTGGCACTGCTCCCGGATACCGGTGCAGCCGGCTGCGCTGCTTCCAGTGGGGTGATCTGGTTGAGGAAGCCAATAGCAGCCTCTGCAACCCGTTCCCAACGGTACAAAGCCAGGCGTTCTTCGCCCTTTTTCGTCAGCTCTTCCAGAATTTGCGGCTGCAAGGCCCGTTCCATTCCAGCTGCAATGTCTGCATCCGAATCAGCCGAAACCAGAATAGCCGCATCTCCGCCGATCTGTGCCAGGCTGGAATTATTGGAGGTGACAACCGGCGTACCGCATGCCCATGCTTCGACAATCGGCAAACCGAATCCCTCATACTTGGAGGGGAACGCCATCAAAGCCGCCAGGTTGTAGAATTGCAGCAGCTCTTCTGTCGTCACAAAATTGGTGAAGATGACATCCTGCTCCACATGACTGTGCTTGGCAACTGCCTGTAACTGCTCCTGCGCAGGCGCAGACAATTTACAAACAACCACCAGCTGGTACTGACTGCGCAGTTCCTGCGGCAGCAGGCCATATGCCCGAATCAAACCGTCTAAGTTTTTCCGTTTGTCCTCTCCGCCGGTACACATGATAAACGGCTTGGTGATATGATACTTTTGGAAAAGTGCGGTGCGTGTTTCTTCCGGGATTTCAATTTTTTGATAGTGATCGTCTACAGCACCCCAGATGACATGAATCCGCTCCGGGTCAAAGTGCAGATACTGCACCAAATCGCTCTTGACACTTTCCGAAATCACCAACAGCGAATCCACCCAGCGCAGCCGCTCAATGCAGCCCATATACCATTGATTGGTCACCGGGTCTGTCAAATAATGCTCCTTCATCACGTAGGGAATGATATCATAAACGGTTGCAACCGTTCGCACCCCTTGCAGCCATTCCTTCCGGTAGCTGACAAAGTTCGACTCAAACGGAGAGGTGATATAAAAGACATCAATCTGCCGTTCCTGCAAATACTGCTGCAAAATGGCACCCATGACTTCCTCACAGGCTTTCTCCCGCAGCAGGACATTCTGGGAACCGGTGTCAATGAAGTCCTCCGTCAAATTGGTCACACCGGGCAGCTGATCGGACAGATGAAAATCCTTGTCAATCCAATTGAGGAAGAAGTATTGATTGTCCGGATCCTGCCGGATCATGTGCAAAAACTGGCTGAGTACATAGTTTCCGATTCCACGGTTTTTGCTCATCGGGCCGAGAATGGCCGTTGCATCAAATGCAATTCTCATTTGGCAGCGCCTCCTAATGCAGTTTGGTCAATGAAAATGGAATTAATCCCAGTAAATGCATATTCTTCATAGCCCTTTTTCCGCAGATACTGCAAAATTTCTGTATTTTTCTTGGGAATGCCCAACTTGGTCTTATATTCGATCATTTCACAGATAATGGCAAACGGACGGAACGTATCAAAATTCATCATACGCAAAACATCCAGTTCCATGCCCTCAATATCAATATTGACAAGATCCGGTGCTCGATCCGGAAAATACGCAGCAATCAGTTCCGGAATGGTAATGGACGGAACAGAAACAGTCTGCTCAATCTGAATGGCAGGGTTTTCCTTCATAAAACTCTTTGCGGCTTCATAGTCCATGGTAGACAAGCCGTCTCCGTTCATGACATAGAATGTCAGTGTGGTATCTGCCTGGTTGGAGATACAGCGGTTCACAACGGTATCTCTCGGCCGAACGGTCTTCAGCTCCTCAATCAGGCTGGGATTGGCTTCCACCAAAACGCCGCTGGCACCCTCCCGGTAAAAGCTATAGGTATTGCTCAGGAACTTGGCATGATTGGCACCCAAATCCAAATAGGTCAGCTGGGACAAATCCCGATTCATGGAACGGAAAATAAACCGCAGAATGGCGTCCTCTCCGGACTGGGAATAGGACTGACAGGAAACCTTCCGATCCTTTCGGGATTCGAGATCCACACTGCTGCCTGCGGCAAGCTGCTCCAGAAATTCTTGATTCATAAGCTCTAGCTCCTCTTGGTCTTTTTTCAGCTCACGTGCCTGCTGCGTCAGTTCCTGCTGAAGGTTCTGATTTTTAATGGCAAGCTCCTCCATCTGATTGCGCAGGCTGATGGCTTCGCACTTGAGTGCATTCAGTTCCAGATTGACCTGTGCGGAAAACGCATTGTTTGCACTGTTATAGGTGGTCTGCTGCATCATGCAGGGCTCTACGTACCAGAACATCAGGCGGCGCAGCAAGCGCTTCAATGCACGCTTACACTTCCCGGAAAAGGACGACGTGCCGGGAATGGCACGGTACGAACGGTTGACCGCTGTGCGGTTCATCCGATCCAGCTGATCCAGCATGGCAGGATTGACTGCCTCGCTCAACAGATTGGGATCCCCTGCCCCACCGTTGCTGCCCAGCAGCTTCTCCAAAATTACTTTTTCTTCCATCTCATCTATTTTCAAGCTCATTTCTGAATCTCCCATCTATGTTGAACGGCAAGATAGCCGGTGCTGCGTTCTTCTGAAACCACATCAAAAAAGCAATAATTCCGATAAAAGTCCATGGGGACGCTGTTCTCATCCACAATGGCAAGGTTCAGGACATACCGCCCTGCCAGCAGCGGAAGCGGGTCAATGGTTACGCTGACGGTTCCGGCATCTGCTGTATGCTTGATGGAAAGGCGGTCGATCTTGGTATTGTTGCCATACAGGCAGACTCCATCCATGGTATAAAATCCAAATCCGAAAATATACTCTTCCAGCGGCTTGTGCACGGTATAATCCAACTCAATCCGCATGGTGTCGCCGGTGTGGAAAATCCGAACATCTTTGCCCTCCTGGTTGAGCAGGCGTGCCTGTGCAATTTCGACATACTCCAACCCGAATCGATTGGCGGAATAGTCAATGGCATCCGCAGAAGCTGCCGGTTTTGCCTCCGTTCCGGTCTGCTCCGCAGTCTGTTCCTTGGCATCGCCCTGCTGTTCCTCCTGCTCTTTGAGCATGGATTCTACTTTCTTTTCGTTCATATAGTTGAAGTAGGCATCCACCACCGGAGCGGCTTTTCCTTCCTTGATAATGGTTCCATCGTTGAGCCAGATGGCACGGTCACAGAACTGTTCAATTGTAGAAAGGTCATGGGTCACAATAATGATTGTAACGCCGGAAGCTTTCAGCTCCCGAAGCCGGTTGAAGCATTTGGTTTGGAAGTTGGTATCTCCAACTGCCAGAATTTCATCAATCAGCAAAATATCCGCATCCACGTTGATGGCAACCGAAAAGGCAAGCCGCATATACATACCGGAAGAATACGTCCGCACCGGATTGTCAATAAATTCTTCCAATTCGGAAAAGGCAATGATATCATGCAGCCGGGCATCAATTTCTTTCTTGGTCAAGCCAAAAATCGATGCATTGGTATAGATATTTTCCCGTCCGCTCATGTCCGGATGGAAGCCGGCACCCAGTTCAATCAGGCTGGACACCCGTCCGTTCATGGTAATGCTTCCGCCGTCCGGATACATAATCTTCGTCAAAAGCTTCAGCGTGGTACTTTTTCCGCAGCCGTTGTGTCCGATCAGACCGACTGCCTCCCCTTTTTTCACCTGAAAGCTGATGCCGTTCAAAACCGTTCGCTCTTCATAGCGGCTGCGCTTACGAAACAGCAGGCGTTCCTTGAGCTGATTGCCCTTGTCGTAGTAAATTTTAAACTTTTTCGTCAGATCCTGTACGGAGATCGCCAATTCATCTTGTTTCATTACAATTCCTCCGCAAAATGTTTCTGTAATTTCGAGAAGACAACATGCCCCAAAAGCAGGAACAGAATGCCCAGCACCGTTGCAGAAATCAATGTTTTCAAGTTCGGAATGGCAGCCTCATACAGAATGGAGCGGTAGCATTCAATGACATGCGTCATGGGATTGATGTTAAACAGCGGCAGCAGTTTATCCGGCACCATGTCCTTGGTATACATAATGGGTGTCATATACATCCAAGCCATGGAGACAATCCCAAGGATATGCTCCAGATCCCGGAAGTAAACGGTCACTGCGGAAGTCAGCATTGCAATGCCAAGCGCCATGATATACTCCACCACCATGACAATCGGCAGGCAGAGCAAGGCGAGCGGATTAAGTCCGACCCCGGAAATGAGCACGACTGCAAAAATGACCAGGAAGGTCAGCAGCATATTCACAAAACAGCTGGTAACATACGAAATCGGGATGACTTCCCGGGGGAAATAAATCTTCTTAATGAGGTCTTTCTGTGCCAAAATGGATGCTGCACCGCCGGTCATTGAGGACGAGAAAAACATCCACGGAATGAGTCCGACAAACAGATACAGGTAATACTTGTCAATATTGACCCGCAGCACGTAGGAAAATACAGCTGTATAAACAACCAATTGCAGCAGCGGATTTAAAAACGTCCAAAAAAAGCCTAGTACGGATCCTTTATACCGTCCTCGAAGGTCTTTCCGTACCAGACTGAATATCATTTGCCGATATTCATATAAGTCTTTGATTGCATGCATAACAGGGTGCTCCTTTTTTCATTCAAACGATCATAGAGCCTGCTTTCGCAAAAAGCAGACGATCTACTTTTTGGAAAAACAGGTTCTAAGGGCTTGTTTATTATAGCATGCATGCGAATGCCATGTCAAGTTATAAATTGGCAGATTGCAGAAATTTCGGCGAAATTGCGTAGATTTTGGCAGAAGAAGTTTATTTTTTCAAACAAGCCAACACCCAAAAAGAACCAGACATAAAATACAGATACAAAAGTGCTTCGATATACCGTTTTTGCCGGATGCAAGCGATTCGTATGATTCCAATCGATCAATCCTTTTCAACCAAAAAAATCCCGTGAGAAAATAATCCTTTTCCATGGATTTCTCACGAGATTTTTCTTTATAAAAGAACACAGATACAAACCGGTTGCATCCGGCAACGGCTGCGCAGCATGTTCGAAAACTTGCTGCGCCCAAAAGCTTGTATATCGATGTAATTTGCTTTGCCGTTTCTTTATGGAAAGTACGAAGCTTATGCATTGCGGCGGCTCTTAATGATGCCAATGCAAATACCGAGCAGTCCCATTCCAGCTCCTATCAAGCCGGTTATCATGCAGACAAACGAACCATGCTCCATAACGCCTGTAAAGAAACTGAAGATAGCGGGATCCTTAATGGAAAATCGCTGGAAGTACTGACTGCCGAGCAGATAGCCAAACGGTGCTGCCAGCATCAAACCGCCTGCAAGCAGGGTACATCCCATCCAATACAGCCACTGCCGCCGTGCCAACAACAGCAGGACGCACAAGCATGCAACACTCACAACGGCTGCGCCAACGGTTCCATAAATGGATAGCCGATGCAGCTTGATCACCTTTTCAAACAAACCGGATTTCTCCATCGTTTCAAATTGGAACACATCCAGCTGCTTATAAATTTTAGATTCCGCCGCAGAAATGGCTTCGTTGAGTTTTTCGGTGTAGGTATCATCCTTTGGATAGGAAATGGAATCGGCATATGTTTCAAAATAATTGGTTATGCTGCTTTCCAGAGCAGAAAAGTCCACATCAGACTGCGCCGGTCTGGTGTTTGCGCCCCGGAAGCCGGCATAGCCTGCTTCTGTCAGTGTTTCCATCTGCGTGGAAATCCAGTCCGTTGTCAAAACATCTAAGTATACTTCCTTGGGAATCGCAGTGGAGTGCTCCTGTGCAGCGTAATAGGTCTCCAGATTGCTGCGCACCTTTTCCGCAACCTGCTGCTGTTCCAGCTGATGCAGATAAATGTGGCTGCTGCCCGTTGCATAAGCGGCATAGCCCAGAGCAAATGCTCCCAGCAGAGAAAATGCCAATATGACAGTACAAAGAATTCGGAAAAGAAGGGTTACGACTTGTTTCATGGTGTAGACTCCCCTCCTGTCTGTTCAGTCTGTGCTGTTTGATAGAATGCCTTTTCGGTCAGCGTACAGACGGCACCCACACGCTGCTTGGAAGCACCCAGCACCTGCATTTCACAAGTATATAAGGTTAAACGGTCGTCCTGCGTTTGCTTGAGATATTGTTCATCTGTATCCGCAAAGGAAATCAACTCCGATACAGTATAGGTGAAGCGTCCGTAGCTGGTATACAGCGTAAGGGTATCGCCTTTCTGCAACTGATTTAAATTCTGGAAAAAGGTGTTGACATGCGCACTGATCACAGAATTTCCCTTGCTGCCGATGGCTGCCGAACCGGAGCTCTGACAGGCACCTAGTTCCAGCAGTTCACTGCCGCCGCCCCAGTAAACCGGTACATACAGATCAATGGCTTCGCAGGAAAGGATGGCATATTGTTCGCCAAATGACGGAATGACAACGGAACCTTCCCCAGAAGTGGAGCCACTGTAATTGGTATCAATTTCTGTTTCCTTGATTTGCAGGCCGTCTGTTCCGCTTCCGGTGCCGGTTTTCATGCTGTCCATGAATGCAATGTGCAGATATGTGCTCATCTTTTCATAGGGCCGAATCAGGGCAAGCAATGCAATGCCGCCGCACAGCAGACAGATCAGAACCGGCATGCAGCAGGCTGCCAGCAGGCTGCTTTTGGTCTTGTTCTTTCGAGACATGGCAGGCTCCTTACTTTTGTTTCTTGGCACAATACAACAGTGCTCCCAATCCGCCGACTGCCAGCACAATCATACCGCCCGCCAGCAGAACTGGAACTGTATGCGGCTTTCCGGTAGCTTCTACCTCATTGCCAAAGGTCATGACATCCTTCAAGTTACCGTCTGCATCCCGTGCACTGACAATGATCGTATCATCGTCAATGGTATCGATCGAGAAATTCATACCGAGGGACTCCCCGATATTCAAAAACCCTTGCAGCATATCTGCTTTATCGGAAAGTCCAAGATCCTTGAGGTAGCTGTTGCGGTCTTCATTGGACATGTTCTCCAAAAATTCCTTTTGCTCCTGCTGCGTCATGCCGCTGACATAATCTTGCTTCTGCTCTGGAGTCATATTGGCAAATGCAATGGTGGTTGTCGTGGAAGAAGACGGCGTATTGGGTGCAGCGGTTTCTGCACCGGCATTGCCGTTATTGTTATTCCCATTGTTGTTGGCAGGTGTTGTGGTTTTTCCGCCATCCGCAATGGCACTGCTTACGGCTGCATTGCGGTCAGCCGCCCAGGCATCAAGTTCTGCAATGGCAGCATCGCACTGTTCCGATGTATACTGTCCGCTGCTGTACTGATTGATGCACTGCTGAATGGTTTCATCCGGCAGACCGACTGCGTAGGCATGTGCAATAACATCATCTACTGTAGTTGCAGAAGCAGACAAGCCGCCGATGCAGCTGACCGTCAGCAGCATACCGGCACAGGCAGCAATCCATTTTGGGGTATGTTGTCTCATAAGAGCATCCTCCTTTAAAATTCGTCATGTATTCTTTTATTATACAGGATTTTATAGCATTTGGCAAGTGGAATAAAAAAACAAAAAAGCAACCCGCAAACCGAACAAAAAACGCAGATACAAACGCTTTTTGGTGCAGCAATTTCTCGAAAATGCTGCCGCAGAGTTTGAGACGAGGAGTCTCATATTTTTGCGCAGCAAAAATAAAAACCAAGCATCTGCATAAAAAAAGAAAAAGAAGAGCAAGGAAACAGAAAAAGCATTTTGCGTATTCTAAGAAAACCAAACGAACCCAATATGTATCAGAAAAGAAAGAATGCTTTCATAACGCAGACACCCAATCACGCAAAATGCGACTCTTAGGCAAACAGCGCAGCGTTTTTGCCGGTCTGCCACAAGGAAGCATTCTTTCGATTGGTTCTTTTTCCAGTTTCAAAATAGCCTCATTCTAAGCCAGATTGATTCTGCAAAAAATTCTAAATTTTACAATCAGTTGCATCCGGCAAAAGCGCTTCGCTGTTTGCCTCGATTCCGCATTTTGCGCAGTTTGGTTCCTTTTCCGGTTGAACAGACATCCTGAGATTATTCTTTTTTGTTCCGTTTTGATTTAGAATATGCGCAAAATGCGGTTGCTTCATTTGCTCTATTTTTGGTATAAAAATGCTACTTTGTTGCTTTTAAATGGTTGCTTCGCAACCATATGAGACTACTCGTCTCAAACTCTGCGGCAGCATTTTCGAGAAATTGCTGCACCAAAAAGCGTTTATGTCTGCGCTGCTGCTGCACGTTTTGTTGCCAAATTGTTCCAATCAATAGAAAAATGGAGCCGACAGATATGCTCTGAGTCGACCCCATCTTCTATTTTTTCACGTTGTAAAAATACAATTATTCCTCTTCAGCAGTGTGTGCTTCGATAAAGGAAACAATGTCCCCAACAGTCTTGATCTTTTCTACATCTTCGTCTTCAATCTTCAGATCAAATTCTTCTTCTACGGACATTACCAAATCTACCATGTCCAGAGAGTCTGCATCCAGATCTTCCTGAATGTTTGCATCCATGGTAACTTCGTCTTCCTCTACGTCCAGCTGATCCATGATAATTTCTTTCAGTTTGTCAAAAACCATTTCTATATCCTCCAGTAAATTTTTCTATATAGGGGAACACAACCAGTTCCACGACTATATTCACTATTAAAAAACAGAATTTTGGCAGAGGTTTACTCCCCCTCTTGGTAAAATCCAATTTTTCTAAACTTAGTATACCGTTCTTTGAGCAAAACGTCAATATCTTTTTGTAATTTTTCCGCTATCGTTTTCACCAAATATTCCTGAATATTTTCGGAAATTTTGTCCAAATCGCTTTGTGCGCCTCCGGCAGGCTCCGGAATAATGGCTTCTGCTACCCCAAATCGCAGCATATCTTCTGCCGTAATCTGCATGATTTCACACGCTTCCTGCTCCTTAGAAGCATCCTTCCACAGGATGGATGCAGCTCCACGGGGAGAGATTACCGAGTACAGCGCATTTTCCAGCATCGCCAGCGCATCACAAACGCCAAGTGCCAGCGCACCGCCGCTTCCGCCTTCTCCCAGCACAATGGATACCACCGGCGTCCGCAATGTCATAAATTCCATCAGGTTGCGGGCAATGGCTTCACCTTGTCCACGCTGTTCAGCTTCCACGCCGCAGAATGCACCGGGTGTGTCGATGAAACAAATGATCGGCCGATGGAATTTTTCTGCCTGCTTCGCCAGACGCAGTGCCTTCCGGTATCCCTCCGGGTGCGGCATGGCAAAATTGGCAGCCTTGTTCTCCTGAATATTACGACCCTTGACTTCTGCCAGAACCGTAACGGGAACATCTTTCAAAAAGCCAATTCCACCGAGAATGGCACCGTCATCTCCAACCCCACGATCTCCGTGCAGTTCGTAAAAATCATGAAAAATCAAAGGCAGGTAATCCCGAATGGTCGGTCTGTTCTTGTCTCGAATCAGCATCTGCCGATCCCAGGCGGTTTTCAATTCCTGTTCCATGCGTTATGCCTCCTTTTGGGGTTCTTCTACTGCATAGCCGTGCAGCTGTAACAGATGCGACAGCACGCCACGCATTTTCTTCCGGTCTACAATCATATCCACAAATCCATTTTCCAGCATGAACTCTGCCAGCTGGAAGTTGTCGGGCAGACGCTGCTTAATGGTACCCTCAATGACACGCCGTCCGGCAAATCCAATGAGGACTTTCGGCTCTGCTAAGATGATATCGCCCAGAGACGCAAACGATGCCGTTACGCCGCCTGTGGTCGGGTCAGTCAGCACAGTAATATAAAGTTGTCCGGCTTCATTGAGCTTGGCAACCGCACCAGAAGTCTTTGCCATCTGCATCAGCGAAATAATGCCTTCCTGCATCCGGGCACCGCCAGAGGCAGTAAATGCAATCACCGGCAGCTTTTTCTCGGCTGCGGTCTCAAAAGCACGGGTAATTTTCTCCCCGACTACGCTGCCCATGGAGGCCATCATAAAATGGGAATCCATTACAATCAAGACCGTACGAATGCCCTGAATGGTACATTCACCAGTCAGAACCGCTTCTTTCAAGCCGGTAACTGCCTGGAGCGATTCCACCTTCTTGGCATAACCCGGAAAAACAAGCGGATCCATGCTGGTCATGCCGGCATCATATTCCACAAAGCTTCCGGCATCCACCGTCAGGCGAATACGCTGATCTGCTGTCAGGCGCGCATGGTACTGACAGTTCGGGCAAACCAGATTGGCTTCCTGAAACTTGCTTTCCGGTGTGCTGTGCTGGCAGCGTGGGCATTTAAACATGGTTTCATGTTCTGCCGAATCATCATTGAACCGCTTGGTAACGGTCTTAAACAAATCTTCTAACATCGTATCACCATCATTTCTTCTTTTCCGCTTCCAGCCACCGGGTCAGAAACGCATTGTCGTAAGTTCCAGCTTCAAAGTCCTTATTCTTAATCAGCCGCAGCTGAAAATCGATGTTGGTATCAATGCCTTCTACGATAAATTCGGACAGCGCCCAGCGCATTTTCTGAATGGCTTCCTTTCGGGTCGGCGCATGTACGATCAGCTTTGCAATCATAGAGTCATAGTAAGGAGAAATGGTATACCCCTGATAAATGGCACTGTCAATGCGCACACCGGGACCGCCCGGCATATGTAGCGCCTGAATCTTACCCGGACACGGACGGAAGTCCTCATCCGGATTTTCGGCATTGATGCGGCATTCGATGGCATGTCCATTCAGGTGAATCTCCTCCTGCGTAAACGGCAGCGGCTCTCCCTGCGCAACCTGCAATTGCAGCTGCACCAGATCCAAACCAGTTACCAGTTCTGTAACCGGATGCTCCACCTGAATACGGGTATTCATTTCCATGAAATAGAAGTTCCGGTCATCGTCCACCAAGAACTCAATGGTTCCAACGTTGCAGTAATTGCAGGACTTTGCAGCCGTTACAGCTGCCTGCTGCATCCGCTGCCGCAGCTCCGGTGTCATCAGCGGGCTGGGGGATTCCTCCAGCACCTTCTGGTTGCGGCGCTGCATGCTGCAATCCCGCTCGCCCAGTGCAACAACATGACCGTATGCATCGGCAATGATCTGTACTTCTACATGGTGCGGCCCTACAATCAGCTTTTCCAGGTACACTTCATCGTTGCCGAAGAATTTTTTGGCTTCTTCCTTTGCCACTTCAATCTGCTCTTCCAGCTGATCCTCCCGGTCGATGCGGCGAATCCCACGGCCGCCGCCGCCGGCAGAAGCCTTGACAAGAACCGGATAGCCAATTCGCTTGGCAATCTCCTTGGCTTCCTCTAAGGAAGAAATGGCGCCGTCAGAACCCGGAATAACCGGAACGCCTGCCTGCTTCATGGTTTCCTTGGCACGTGCCTTGTCCCCCAGCATGGCAATAGATTCCGGAGAAGGGCCGATAAACGTAATGTCGTGTTCCCGGCAAAGCGCTGCAAATTCTGCGCTTTCCGACAAAAAGCCAAAGCCGGGATGCAGCGCTGTTGCGCCGGTGATTTCACAAGCGGCAATCAACGCCTGCATATTCAGATAGCTGTCCTTGGTATTCGGCGGGCCAATACAAACGGACTGGTCTGCAATTTCGGCATGCAGCGCCGTGCGGTCTGCTGTAGAATAGACCGTCACGCACTGAATTCCTGCCTCCCGACAAGCCCGAATGATTCTCACCGCAATTTCACCACGGTTGGCAATTAAAACTTTTTTGAATTTCATGTCCGCTCACAATCCTTACTGTTCCACGGCGAACTTGATTTCACCAACTACAGCCTTCTTGCCTGCCACACTTGCGACTGCCTTTCCAACGCCAATCGGACCACGCTGTGAAATAATTTCTACTTCCAGATCCAGCACATCACCCGGTACAACCTGACGGCGGAATTTCACTTTGTCAATACCCGCAAACATGGCAATTTTGCCTTTGAATTCCGGCTGAGAAAGAATGCAGACCGCGCCAGCCTGTGCCAGCATTTCAACCATCAGCACACCGGGCGTTACCGGCTTCTGCGGAAAATGGCCCTTGAACCAGAAGTCATCCTCCCGGATGTACTTTCTGGCAACGACACGCTTGCCTACTTCCATTTCCAGTACTTCATCAATCAGCAAAAACGGATCCCGGTGCGGAATGATTTCCTTAATTTGTTCCTGTGTCAGCAATACATCTGCCATGATAAAACGCCTCCTTATGCAATGATCATCAACGGCTGGTCATATTCCACGCCGTCGCCGTTTTGTACCAGAATTTCCTTGACCACGCCGTCAAAGTCGCTCTGTACCTCGTTCATCAGCTTCATGGATTCAATAATCAGAATCACATCGCCTTTCTTGACGGTGTCGCCCACCTGAACAAACGGCTTCTGATCCGGTGACGGGGCAGCATAATAGGTGCCGACCAGCGGTGCTTTCACCACATTCCCCTCCGGCTTTGCCGGGGCAGCAGGTGCTGCTGCGGACGGTGCGGCAGCTGCTGTCGCAGCGGCTGCCGGAACAGCCGGCATTCCGACCGGCATCGGCGGCAGGGACTTCTTGCCCTTTACCGTAATGGTTTTGGATCCGTCTGTGATGGTGATTTCACCCAGATCCTTCTGTGCAACCAGATCAGCCAGATGCGCAATGGCATCCATGTCGATCATATCTGTAATTTTGTCGCTCATTCGACTGCTCCTTCCCCTGTGCACTTCTTAAAGCACAGTGTTGCATTGTGTCCGCCGAAGCCCAAAGAATTGGACAGTGCAGCCGTAACCGGCATTTCAACCGGTCCATTGACGCAGTAATCCAAATCGCACTCCGGATCCGGGGTGGTGTAACCCAGTGTCTGATGGATGAATCCATCCCGGATAGACAATGCACAGACGATGGCCTCCACGGCGGCAGTTCCGCCCAGCATATGACCGGTCATAGACTTGGTGGAGTTGATCTTCACCTTGTGTGCCTGTTCTTCGCCCAAAGCCTTCTTAATGGCAATGGTCTCGTATTTATCATTGAGTCCTGTGCTGGTGCCGTGCGCATTGATATACGTGATATCTTCCGGCTTCAGTCCGGCTTCCTGGTAGGCGTGCACCATCGCATGTGCAGCCGCTTCTCCCTCCGGAGACGGGGAAGTCATATGATAAGCATCACAGGTTGCGCCGTAACCTGCCAGTTCACAGTAAATTTTTGCACCACGTGCACGGGCATGTTCGTATTCTTCCAGCATCAGAATGCCGCAGCCTTCGCCCAGAACAAATCCGCTCCGGTTGAGGTCAAACGGTGTGGATGCCTTTTCCGGATCTGCTTCCTTGGTCAGCGCCTTCATGGTTTTAAACCCGCCGAAAGTAAATTCTGTAATGGTGGATTCGGAACCGCCGCATAGGCAGATATCCAGATAACCATCCTTAATCTTCCGGAACGCTTCGCCAATTGCATGGTTGGCAGAAGCACATGCTGTTACGGTACAGAAATTGTCCCCCCGGAAGTTGGTCTTCATGGAAACCTGACCGGCAGCCATGTTGGAAATCATCATCGGAACAAAGAACGGAGAGATCCGGTTGGGACCCTTTTCCAGGTACGTGCTGTGCTGCTGCTGGGTCATTTCCAAGCCGCCGATGCCGCAGCCGATGATAACACCGGCACGGTACGGATCCACATCCTTCATATCAGAACCGCAGTCTGCGAGCGCTTCTTTGGCTGCAACAACTGCAAATTGGGTAAACCGCTCCATATGGCGGATATCTTTCTTTTCCAGATGGTCAGCCGGATCAAAGCCACGGACAATCCCGGCAACGCTGATGCCGACTTCAGTCGGATCAAACTTATCAATTTTGGAAATGCCAAGCTTGCCCTGCTTGACATTTTCCCAGAATGTTTTCGCATCGTTGCCGAGCGGATTGACGGTGCCAACACCTGTAATTACAACTCTTTTCATCTTTTTCACCTTTCTGTCGAAATCCGATTACATGGAAAGACCGCCGGAGATCTCGATGACCTGACCGGTTACATAGCTTGCATCTTCGGAGCACAGGAAGGAAACAACGCTTGCAATTTCTTCCGGCTGACCATAACGGCCCATTGCCACCAGCTGCAGCATCTTTGCACGCTGGTCATCTGTCAAAGCATCTGTCATCGGGGTCTTAATGAAGCCCGGTGCAACGGCATTGACATTGACGCCTCTGGAGCCAAATTCCTTTGCAGCTGTCATGGTCATACCAATGATTGCTGCCTTGGAAGCGGAGTAGTTCATCTGACCCGGATTGCCGTGCAGACCTGCTACAGAAGACAGGCTGACAATTTTGCCGTGCCGCTGACGAATCATAACGCCGCCGACCAGTTTGATCATGTTGAACACGCTCTTCTGGTTGACTGCAATGACTTTATCATAATTTTCTTCACTCATCCGTACCATCAAACCATCCTTGGTGATACCAGCATTGTTGACCAGCGCATCCAATGTGCCAAAGCGTGCCTTGACTGCCTTGACCATTTCTTCACACTGTGCATAATTGGAAACATCTGCTGCAAAGAGTTCTGCTTCTACGCCAAATGCACGGCATGCTTCTGCAACTGCTTCTGCATTGGCTTGGTCGGTTTCACTGGGATAGTGATTTAATGCAATGTTGTATCCATCTTTTGCGAGACGCTTTGCAATGCATGCACCGATACCCTGAGAAGCGCCTGTAATAATTGCTGTTGCCATTGTTCAATTCCTTTCAAGTCGTTGGGAAACGTTCCGCATGCTTTGCACAATCCGCCGCCTGGGCAGATCCATTTGCGGAAATCTGTTCCAATCCAATATCATTATCGTATGAATGAAAAATCTGTCCACATAGGCATCCACAGTCCTATGCGGACAGGTTTAAAATGTGCTGCTTACTGACCGAATTTAGTGCCTGCCAGCAAACCCTCTGCCTGCTGCATCATTTCTGTAATGACAGCTGCACAAGGCTTTACTTCCGTAATCATGCCGGCAATCAGACCGCACAGGAAGGAGCCCTCCTCCACGTTGCCGTCTACAACTGCTTTCCGCAGGGAGCCGACTGTCATGGCTTCGAAATCTTCCGGTGGGCAGGCTTCTTTTTCCATTGCCTGTAACTTCTTGGTGTACTTGGTCTTAATGCCACGACAAGGGCTGCCGGAATAGAATCCTGTAATCTGGTTGTCCGTATCCTTTGCCTTCAAAACCAATTCCTTATATTTCGGGTTGATCTGGCATTCATCGGTTGCCAGGAAACGAGTACCGATCTGTACGCCTTCTGCACCCAGCATAAAGGAAGCTGCAATGCCTCTGCCGTCTGCAATTCCGCCGGCTGCAATAACCGGAATCGAAACAGCATCCACAACCTGCGGAACCAGACACATGGTGGTATTCATGCCAATGTGTCCGCCGGATTCTGTTCCCTCTGCCACAACGGCATCTGCTCCGGCACGCTCCATCCGCTTTGCCAATGCAACGGACGGAACAACCGGAATGACTTTGATACCGGCAGCTTTCCAGGCTTCCATGTACTTGCCGGGGTTTCCGGCACCAGTGGTAACAATCGGAACCTGCTCATCCACGACAAGCTGCGCCAAATCATCTGCATTGGGGCTCATCAGCATGATGTTAACCCCGAACGGCTTGCCGTTGGTTTTTGCCTTACAAATGCGAATTTGTTCTCTCAAGTAGTCAATTGGAGCGCTGCCGCCTGCAATCAGACCAACGCCGCCTGCGTTGCTGACAGCAGAAGCCAGCGTGCTTTCTGCAATCCAAGCCATACCGCCCTGGATGATGGGATACTGACAACCCAGTAACCGTGTAATTCTTGTTTCCATGGTAGAACGTTCCTTTCCCATTAAAATTCTGTAATAATCGCTGCTGTTGTTAAGCCGGCACCGAATCCAACCAGGCAGATCTTATCGCCCCGCTGAATCTTTCCGCTGCGCACGGCCTCATCCAATGCAATCGGAATTGATGCGCTGGAGGTATTGCCGTGCTGGTCAATATTGACCACAACTTTTTCCATTGGCATTTTCAAACTTTTCATTGCAGTTTCAATGATACGGATGTTGGCCTGATGAGGGACAATCTTGTCCAGCTGCTGGAGGTCAAACCCGATTTTTTCTGCTGCTTTCTGTGCAGAATTTGCCATTGCCTTAATGGCAAACTTATAAACTTCCCGTCCATCCTGACGCATGGTATGTTCCCAGCCTTCCGGGCCAGGTTCAATGCCGTCATCATATTCTGCCTTCCGCTTACAGAAGGGGTTGTCCGGGGTAGCGGTTCTGGCATAGAGGAACTTTGCACCGGTTCCGTCCGCGCTTAGATAGCTGGAGTACAGCCGATCTTCCTGATATTCCACAATTGCAGCAGCGGCTCCATCCCCAAACAGGATGCAGGAAGAGCGGTCGCTGTAGTTGGTGATTCTGGTCAAATTTTCATTGGCAACCACCAGGGCATATTTCATCTCCCGATTGGTTTTCAAAAAACAATGTGCGGTTTCCATGCCGTATACAAACCCGGAGCAAGCTGCATTCAAGTCAAAGCAGGCTGCCTGTACCGCACCGATCTCCCGCTGTACCAAGCAGGAAACAGACGGCGTACTGAAGTCCGGAGTAATGGTGGTATCAATAATCAGACCAATGTCCTTCGGATCGATGCCTGCCATTTCGATGGCATGCGATGCCGCCTGGGCGCCCATATACCAAGTCGGTTCTCCATCGGCGATGTGTCGGGACTGGATGCCGGTTCGTGTTCGGATCCACTCATCATTGGTTTCTACGATTTTTGCCATATCCGCATTGGTTACCTGAAAGGCTGGCGTATAGCTTCCTGTCCCTAAAATATGAATGCCCATGCAAAAAATTCCTCCGATCCTATTGTTTCTCAATTCGTTTTGTGTTATGATATAGAACAGGAACGGTGCAGAATGAACTCCTGCCAGGTTCCTGTTCGGCGTTCTGCTGCAAGCATTTCTGTTTTTACAACTGCCAACACTGACACCCTATATTATAAAATATTTTGCAGTATTTTGCAATGAAAAACCAGGTTTTTTTTGCAAGGCGCAGAACAAAAACTATATTTTGCACAATAAAAGCAATGTTTGTTTGTGCATCCTGTTACATCTTAACAAAAATCACAAGAAAGGACTTCTTTTATTATGACAATTTCATTATTTTCCGGACAAGGTTCGCAATATGCCCAAATGGGAATGGATTTGCTGGAGGCAGATCCGTCTCTCGGTTTTATCTATGAAACAGCCTCTTCTGTTTTGGGATTTGACCTAAAGGCAATCATCCAGGACGGCGATGCAGAGACACTCGCCCGCACCATTTACGCACAGCCTGCCATTATGGCAACCTCTCTGGTTTGCCTGGAAGCTGCCAAGAAAAAGGGCTACACCTATCAGGGCGTAGCCGGTCATTCCCTGGGCGAATATGCAGCAATGGTTGCTTCCGGTATGCTGTCTCTGGAAGATGGCTTCCGGCTGATTCAGGCTCGTTCCCAGGCAATGGATCAGGCTGCGCAGCAAGCACAGGGTGCGATGTGTGCCATCCTGAAACTGGCACCGGCAGAAGTTGAACGCATCTGCGCAGAAACAGAAGGCTATGTCGTACCGGCAAACTACAACTCCAGCGTACAGACGGTCATTGCCGGCGAGCAGGCTGCTGTAGATGCTGCAGCTGCTGCCTGCAAAGCTTTGAAAGCACGTGCCGTTCCGCTTGCTGTTGCCAGTGCCTTCCACACTGAAATGATGCGTCCGGCTGCGGATGCCTTCTATGAAACGGCAAAGGCAATGACCTTCCGGGCACCGGAAGTGAAGTTCTATTCCAACGTGCTGGGTACCGAACTGACCGACTTCTCCGATCTGGCAACGCTGCTGACCAAGCACATTGTTTCTCCGGTTCGCTTCACCGCAGAACTGGCACAGATGCAGGCAGACGGCTTTGACACCTTCGTAGAATTTGGCCCGAAGGCTGTGCTCACCGGTCTGGTTAAGAAAACCCTCAAGGATGTCACTGCAAAGAACTGCGAAAATCTGGAAACCCTCGAAGGAGTTTTTGCATAATGGAGCAATATACACTCATCGGGCACCCACTGGGACACTCCATGTCCCCCTTCATCCATGAGCGGCTGTTTGCTTTAGCTGGCAGGGAAGCCTCTTATACGCTGACCGACCTGGCACCGGAACAGCTACCGGCTGCCGCCGATTCGCTGCGGCAGCTGCAAGGCTTTAACATCACCATTCCGCACAAAATGGCAATCCTGCCGATGCTGGATGCATTAGATGAAAGTGCCGCACGCTACCAAGCCGTGAACTGTGTGGCACAAAAAGGCGGAAAGCTCATCGGCTATAACACCGACTGCGACGGTTTTACGCTGTCTGTCAAAGACTTTCCCATGAATGGAAAGGTGCTGCTGGTGGGCTGCGGCGGAGTCGGCAGAATGATGGCACTGGAAGCACTGCGCTGCGGCGCCGATCTGACCATCGGCATCCTGCCCCGGCACCTCAGCCGAGTTGCTGCCTTTGTGGACGATCTGAAACACCAAATGCCGCAGGCATCCGTTCGGTACGCCCTCACGGAAGACCTGAACGAACCGTTTGATGTCCTGCTCAATGCCTCTCCGGTCGGCATGTATCCCAATAGCACAGACTGTCCGGTTTCGGATGCCCTGATCGACCAGGCAGATTATTTCTTTGATGTCATCTATAATCCGACTCAAACCGTGCTGCTACGCAAGGCACAGGCACAGGGGAAAGTCGTAATGGGCGGCGCTGCCATGCTGGTTTTGCAGGCAGTCCGTGCCCACGAGATCTGGAATGGGGATTCCTATACCCCAGAACAGATTGCTTCTATCATTCAGGAAATGGAAGCCAAAATCGATGCGCAGAATGCTGCAAAGTAGGGGAGGCGATTGCATGACCATTTTCTTATGCGGATTCATGGGCTGCGGCAAAACCCGACTGGGACGTGTGCTGGCACAGCTGCTGCATCTGCCGCTTATTGATCTGGATGACTACATTGTACAGCAGGAGGGCCGCTCCATTCCGGAAATTTTTGCGGAAAACGGCGAGCCATACTTCCGGGCCGTAGAAGCGCAGGCTGTTCGCACCCTGCGCCATCAAAATGCAGTTATTTCCTGCGGCGGCGGCGCCATGCTCAATGCGGAAAGCGCAGCGGCTGCCAGGGAAACTGGTGCAGTGGTGCTGCTGGATCAAAGCTTTGCAGTCTGCTACAGCCGCATCAAAAATGACACCAACCGCCCCTTGGTACAGCGCAATACAAAAGAACAACTGGAAACGATTTATCACCAGCGGGACAGCGTTTACCGTGCACATGCCAACTACATTGTTCCGGCAGGCAATACACCGGAAGAATCGGCACAGCGTGTGCTGGATGCACTGGGACTTTCCGCTGTTACAGAGGAAACCAAATGAAAATTTATCACGCAGAAATTATGACCATGACCGAAAAAGGCATCATTCCGAACGGTTATGTTACCATTGAAAACGGCATCATCACAGCGGTAGAAGCTGGTGATCCGACTCCGGAAGAAGGGGACTTGGATGCACACGGCTCCCGGCTGCTTCCGGGCTTCATCGATGCCCACACCCATTTGGGCATCATTGAGGACGGCCTGGACTTTGAAGGGGATGACTGCAACGAAGCAACGGATCCGTTCCTGCCCCAGCTGCGGGCACTGGACGGCATCAATCCCTTTGACCGCTGCTTTGCAGAAGCACGGCAGGCGGGCATCACCACCGTGATGATTTCGCCGGGCAGTGCCAACCCCTGCGGCGGCACCATGCTGGCAGCCAAAACCTTCGGCAAACGCATTGATGACATGTCCCTCGGTGCAATCGGTATGAAATTTGCCCTGGGAGAAAATCCCAAAACCGTCTATCGGGATCGGGATGAAACACCCATCACACGTATGGCAACCGCTGCGCTCATCCGGGAAGGACTGTATAAAGCACGGCGTTACCTGGAAGAAGTCAATGTTGCAGAAAACGATCCGGAAGAATCCATGCCGGATTACGATGCAAAATGTGAAGCGCTGCTGCCGCTGCTGCGCAAGGAAATCAAAGCGCATTTTCACTGCCACCGGGCAGATGATATCTGCACCGCCATGCGCATTGCAGAGGAATTCGACTTGGACTATGTCATTGTTCATGCCACGGAAGGACACCTGATTGCCGACATTCTGGGAACAGAACAGGTTCCGGTGATTGCCGGGCCGATTTTGTGCGACCGCTGCAAACCGGAAATGCGCAACTTAGACATCAAAAGTCCGGCTGAGCTGCATCGCTGCGGCGTTTTGACGGCACTCTGCACCGACCATCCGGTGATTCCCATCCAGCACCTGCCCACAACGGCATCTCTGGCGGTAAAGGGCGGACTGCCCTATGAAGCTGCACTGGAAGCAATCACCTGCAATGCTGCAAAGGTTTTGGGCCTTTCCGACCGCATCGGTGCCATTGCACCGGGCATGGATGCAGATTTACAGCTATACGGCGGTGATCCGCTGGATTTGCAGCAGGATCCCTGGTATGTCTGCATCAATGGGAAACCCATTCATTAAGGAAAGGAGCTGATTCCGTGCATCGTTTGCGAACTGCTTCTCAAAAATACTCCATTGTCTTTGCCCTGCTGACTCTGGTCATCTGGACGGTACTGCTGCTCGGCATTTCCATGCTGCTTCCATATCCGCTGCTGCGCTGGGATCCCTATTTGCCGCAGCTGCTTCTGGATACGCTGCTGGCTGCCGGCGGAATCGGCATGCTGAGCTTGCTGGGGGATCTGTCCATTCTGCGCTTTTCCGGGAAACAATTCGGAAAGCGCCTGCTGGTCGGCGGCTATTTCCTTCTAATTGGCGCCAGCTCCCTGATTCAAAACTTAGCAAGTGCAGACAGAGGCACCATTCGTTCTCCCGGACACCTGCTGCTTTTTGTCTTGTCCATGCTGATGATCGGCGTGGCAGAAGAAATCACATTCCGTGGCGTGATTGCCACCTTGCTGTTCCGGCAGTACGGCAAGACCACTTCCGGCGTTTGGTTCTGCGTCATTGCCTCCGGCATTCTGTTTGGATGCCCACACCTTATTAATGCAATCGGCGGCGGTTCCGCTTTCACCGGCGTTCTGGTGCAGGCGGTTTCAGCAGTCGGATCCGGTATGGTATTCACAGCAATGTATTACCGCACCCGCACCATTTGGGTACCGATTCTGCTGCATGCCTGGATCGATTTTGCCGGACTGATCGTCTCCGGACTCTACGGAGAAGGAACCATCGGCACAGTCATCAGTTCCTATTCTTTGTGGCAGATGGTCAGCGTCCTTCCATACCTGATTATTGCTGCCTACCTGCTGCGGGATACCAAAATGCAGGAAATCTTACAGACAACGAAATCGGATTCCGCTTTATCATCCACGATATAAAAGAACAAGCGCCCGGCTGAAACCCAGCCGGGCGCTTGTTACTCTGCCAAAGCCTGCCCTTGCATCTTAAAATGCAGGAAAGACTTTCAGAAAGAACGTTGGCAGAATAGTAGGAGGAGTTATGAAAAATTATTCAGCAGATTCGTCGATTCCCATCAAAGAATACAGATAGTCTGCTACGCTGGTAGCATCCTCTTCCGAAACCTGCTCATAAACAACGCTAGAACCGTCATCAGCGGTCAATTCCAGCTGAGAACCATCTTCTGAAATATCCCAGGCCAAAGACAGCACAGCATTGTAAGAATCATCATACAGGGTCAATGCATCGTAGTCCATGCTCCAGTAGAAGGAACCCTGTGTCAGCTCACCATCGGTAGACAGTTCGATCATTTCAAACTTGTCGCTGTCCATGGAAATAGCAGAAGCGCTTTCGTCATCTGAACCAACCCAGTAAGTGCCCTGGAGGTATTCCTGTACCTGGGCAGCCACTGCCATCTGCTGCATAGCTGCGGCAGCATCTTCAAAACCATAGCTGTCTGCCTGTGTCATGATAACGGTGTCATTCAGGATCATCAGATCGTTTTCCAGATCATAGCTCCACGGCATGGAAGCGATCTGGTTGGTCAGTTCTGCATCCTCAAAAATGTAGATGGTCGGATCACCGGCGGTAACGCCCCAGTAACCAGAAATGGAAGAGCCGTCGTCTGCTTCCAATACAACTTCTTCATCGTTGAAGCCCAGTGCATAGCAGCTGTAATCTGCATCCATACCCAGCCACAACGTACCTGCCAGCGCATCTGCGTAAGCAGCGGTGTCTTCGTCTACTGCATCTTCGCCGTCTTCTTCGCTATCTGCATCTGCTGCATCAGAAGATGCTTCCTTGGAAGATTCGGAGCTGCTGGAAGAAGAGGAACTGTCATCCTTGGATCCGCAGCCGGTCATCATTGCAACAGTACCCAGCATAGAAATTGCTGCCAGGCATGCCAACATTTTTTTCAATGTCATAATACGTTCTCCTTTTCGTCTAAAAAAAACTCTGTTTCCACGTTGCTTTGTATGCCCGATCAAAGAACCAATCCAAAGCAACCGTCTACTCCATCCAGCATACTACTCTGGATGCGTCAGCAATCGAAACGCCTGCATCTTTTGTGCCACCTGCGTTTCATTGGATGATGCATATTATAGCATTTTGCCCTATATTTGTCAATTCTATTTCCAAAAAATCAGCGTTTTTTATAACGGCAGTAGAAGCTTTTTTATATTTTTATCATTTTTGTTTGAACGCTGTCCAATTGGACATTTCGTACCATTTTTGGAACCAATAACAGGCAAATCAGCTGCTGTTTGGCTGCATGTTTCGTGCACCTCCGTATAAAAAAAATTATGACAAAAAACAAAAAAACCTATTGCCAAGGATTGTAAACTATGCTATAATAAGCATACAGATGCACACAATTGTTGTGCAGAATTGTTTCCATATTGGATAAAAACCGACTGCATTTCCGGATGCAGTTTGTGAAAAAATACGAAACAAAGGAGCTCACATATGAAATTTGGTTTTTTTGATGACGCAAACAAGGAATACGTGATTCAGAATCCAAGAACCCCGTATCCGTGGATCAATTACCTGGGTACCCAGGAATTCTTCTCTCTGATTTCCAACACAGCCGGCGGCTACCACTTCTTTAAGGATGCCCGTCTGCGTAGAATCACCAGATACCGTTACAACAACGTTCCGGTTGACATGGGCGGTCGTTACTTCTATATCAACGACAACGGCACCATCTGGTCTCCGGGCTGGTCTCCGGCAAAAACAGAGCTGGATTCCTATGAATGCCGTCACGGTATGGGTTATACCGTCATCACCGGAAAGAAAAATGACCTTTCCGCTTCCGTTACGTTCTTCGTTCCGCAGAACTACAACGGCGAAATTCAGAGCCTGACCCTGAAAAATGAGGGCAATGCTCCGAAGACCATCAAACTCTTCTCCATGATCGAATGGTGTCTGTGGAATGCACAGGATGACTCCACCAACTTCCAGAGAAACTTCAACACCGGTGAAGTGGAAGTAGAAGGCTCCACCATGTTCCACAAGACTGAATACAAGGAAAGAAGAAATCACTTCGCATTCTACACCGTAAACGATTCCATCGATGGCTTTGACTGCGACCGGGAATCCTTTATGGGTCTGTATAACGGTTTTGAAGCACCGCAGGCTGTCGTAAACGGCGCTGCAACCAACTCCATCGCAGACGGCTGGTCTCCGATCGCTTCTCACTACAAGGAAATCACACTGGCTCCGGGCGAAGAAAAGAACCTGATCTTCATCCTGGGTTATGTAGAAAATCCGGTAGAAGAAAAGTTCAATGCAGACGGCTCCATGAACAAGTCCAGAGCATACGCAATGATCGAACAGTTCAACACACCGGAAAAGGTTGCTGCTGGCCTGGCTGATTTGAAGGCAATGTGGGATGCTTTGCTGTCCAAGTACACGGTACATACCTGTGATGATAAGATGAACCGGATGGTTAACATCTGGAACCAGTATCAGTGCATGGTTACCTTTAACATGAGCCGGAGTGCTTCCTACTTTGAAAGCGGTATCGGCCGTGGCATGGGCTTCCGGGATTCCAACCAGGATTTGCTGGGCTTCGTACACCAGATTCCGGACCGTGCAAGAGAACGTCTGATCGACCTGGCTTCCACCCAGTTTGAAGACGGCGGATGCTATCACCAGTATCAGCCTCTGACCAAGAAGGGCAACAACGAAATCGGCGGCGACTTCTCCGATGACCCGCTGTGGATGATTCTGTCTGTTGCAGCTTACATCAAGGAATCCGGCGACCAGAGCATTCTGGATGAAATGGTTCCGTATGACAACGATGCAAGCAAGGCAAAGACCATGATGGATCACCTGGAAAAGAGCTTCTATCATGTATTCGAAAATGTTGGCCCGCACGGTCTGCCGCTGGCAATGCGTGCAGACTGGAACGACTGCATCAACCTGAGCTGCTTCTCTTCTGAACCGGGTGAATCCTTCCAAACTTCTACTTCTCCGAAGTATGGCGAAGACAAGTACTCCAAGGTTGCAGAATCTGTTATGGTTGCTGCACTGTTCACCTATGCTGGTCCTTGCTACGTAGATATGTGCAAGCTGAAGGGTGACGAAGCCGGCGCTGCAAAGGCACAGGCTGCTATCGACACCATGAAGAAGAACATCATGGACTACGGCTGGGATGGCGAATGGTTCCTGCGTGCTTATGATGACTTTGGCAAGAAGATGGGCTCCAAGGAATGCGAAGAAGGCAAGATCTTCATCGAACCGCAGGGCTTTGCTGTTATGGGCGGCGTTGGTAAGGAAACCGGCGCGGACCTGAAGGCACTGGAATCTGTTGACAAGTGGCTGAATTCCGAACACGGTCTGAGCTTGAATCAGCCGGCATTCACCAAGTACTACATTGAATACGGTGAAATTTCCACTTATCCGGCAGGCTACAAGGAAAATGCAGGTATCTTCTGCCACAACAATGCATGGATTATCTGCGCAGAAGCCTTTGTTGGCCACGGCGATAAGGCATTTGAATACTACAGCAAGATTGCACCGGCTTACCGGGAAGAAAAGTACTCCGATCTGCACCGGACAGAACCATATGTTTATGCACAGATGATCGCTGGTAAGGATGCAAAGCGTCACGGCGAAGCAAAGAACAGCTGGCTGACTGGTACAGCTGCATGGAACTTTGTTGCTGTTTCTCAGTACATTCTGGGTGTTATTCCGGATTGGAACGGTCTGAAGATTGATCCTTCCATTCCGCACGAATGGGATGGCTTCACGGTTTCCAGACAATTCCGTGGTGCAACTTATGACATCACCGTACAGAACCCGAATCACGTTTGCAAGGGTATTGCATCCGTAACCGTAGACGGCAAGGCAATTGAAGGCAATGTCCTGCCGGTATTCGGCGATGGAAAGACCCATGCTGTAACCGTTGTAATGGGCTAAGTCGATTCTTTCATGCAAACAAAACCTGCTTGTTGACACCTGTCAGCAAGCAGGTTTTTTCATACAAAAGCAAACACAAAAAATTTCACAGCAACAAAAACAAAATACAGGCAAAAAAGCTTTTTGGTGCAGCAATTTCTCGAAAATGCTGCCGGGAGTTTGAGGCGAGTAGCCTCATCTTTTTGCAAAGCAAAAAGTAATAGCAATCAAAACAATACGCTGTACAAAACGCAGAGCAAACAAGTACCAGCATTTTGCGTATTCTAAAAAAGCAATCATAACAAAAAAGAAAAATCTCAGAATGTCTGTTTTCCCTAAGAAACAAGCAAATCAACGCAAAATGCGATCTTAGGCAAACAGCGCAGCGTTTTTGCCGGTCTGCTACAGAAAAGTACCATTTAGAATAGACTGTTTTTCAGTCAAAATCAAGTAGTCTATCAAAAGAAAATCCAATGAGAAAACAATCCTTTTTGTAGATCCTCACAAATTTTTTCCTTTTGAAAAGATACGATAAATTCTAAATCACACTGCCCAGTTGCATCCGGCAAAAGCGCTGCGCTGTTTGCCTAAGATCGCATTTTGCGCTGTTGGGTAACCACATTATTTTTACGATTTTTCTTTGATTTTGGTTGTTGTATGACGTTTTGTTCTTTTCATATGCGCAAAATGACTGATGCTTATTTGCTCTGCGTTTTGTATGACATATTGTTTGAGTTGCTGCTACTTTTTGCTTTGCAAAAAGATGAGGCTACTCGCCTCATACTCCCGGCAGCATTTTCGAGAAATTGCTGCACCAAAAAGCTTTTGTACCTTAATTTTTATCTTGGCTTTACATGACGATTTTTGGATAATTTCTATATTTATTTGAATTATTCTGATATTTTTGTTTGATTTTTCCGAAAATAACTAAAAAATTTAAGACTGATTTAAGAAATGCCGTTTATACTGAATTTATAACGATATCGATTCACAGGCAGCAAACAAAAAATCAAAGGAGAAATGATTGCTATGAAACAAATTCCAAGGCTCGCACGCAAAGCAGCCTGCGGCATTCTCTGCCTCAGTATGCTCTGCACGGCGCTTCCAGCAGAATTTTCTACGCTTTCTGCGCAAGCCGCTTTAACGGGTGATACCAACGGCGATGGTACCGTTTCCATCAGTGATGTGGTTACACTGCAAAAATATCTTTTGCAGAGCGGTACCCTCTCTACCGAAGGAACCGCCAATGCCGATATGAATGCCGATTCCAAGATCAACGGCTTTGATCTTGCCTATCTGAAACGAACCCTGCTCACAGAAACACCAGTTTCAGACGGCATTACCATCCATTTGAATGACAGCGGCATTACCGTCGAAGGCGATACCAAGGGCGTGACTTCCGTTTCCGGAAAGGTTGTAACCATTACCGCCTCCGGCAACTATACCGTAGACGGCTCCATCACAGATGGACAGATTCTGGTTGACATTCCGGACACAACTGCTGATGCCGATGACGTTTCCCTGACACTGCATCAAGTTACCATGACTTCTTCTACCGGTACACCTTGCCTGTATACCAAGAGCGCTGCAAAAACAAAGCTGACCTTGGTAGGTACCAGCAGCTTCACCGATACAGCAGCTACCGCCAATGCCGACACCAGCGGTGTCCTCTACAGTGACAGCAAGTTTACCGTCACCAAGAACAGCACGGGAACCTTAAAGGTACAGAGCAGCATGAACATCGGCATTTATGCAACCGATAACATCAATTTGAATGGCGGTTCTGTCATCGTATCAACCGATGTGGATTCCACTTCCGATGCCGATGCTATTAAGTCGAAAAAGCGGGTAACCGTAGATGGTGCATCCGTAGAAGTAGAAGCTTCCGCAGACGGCATCAAGTCCACCAAGCAAAATATTGAAGTCGTATCCGGTTCTGTTTCTGTCAAGGCTGGCAACGATGCCATGCAGGCAGCAACTGCTATTGATGTTTCCGGCGGCTCTGTCGTTGCATGCGGAGACCGTGGCTTTACACTAGATGACGGCGGTGCTCTGAACATCACCGGCGGTACAGTTTTGGCAACCGCAACAGACTATGCATTCGGTCAGACAGCAGACGGCACTGCATTGAATCTGGACTACTCCGGCTCCACCCAAGGCATAATGCAGCTTGCCTACGCAGAAGAGTGGAAGAAGGGCAATGAAATTCTGGTACAAAACGGCAGTGACTCCCTGAGCCTGACACCAATTAAGAAGTTTGATTATGTTCTGCTCAGCAGCAGCAACTTAGATTCTTCCAGCACGTATCAGCTTTACACCGGCGGCACACAGATGACGCACAGCGGTTCCACCACTGGTGCCTTCCAGATGAACGGCAATCCAACTGGCTTTACTGCAGTACAGGCATTGAGCGGCGGCAGCACCACAGAAGATACGGTAGCAGCTTCTCTGACCTTTACCGATTCCGGTGTCACTGCTTATAATGCAGCTGGTACCGCATTGGATGCTCCATCCAATCTGACCATCTCCAACACAACGGTTACCATTACCCAATCCTCCGAACTCTCTGCAAGCGGTTCTTGCAGCAATGGGCAGATTGTGGTCAATGTCGATAAAACAGCAGAACCGGAAGGGCTGGTTACGCTGAACCTGGAAGGTCTGACCCTCTCCAACAGCAGTGTAGCACCGATCTATGTCGAAGCAATCGGCGATGAAATGCAAATTTCCGCGAAGAGCGGTACCACCAATACCATCTCTGACGGCACCACTCATACGGATACGTATGTAGACAGCGACGGCAACACCAATACCGTAAACGGTGCCATCTTCTCACGGAATGATCTGAAACTCAAAGGCAAGGGCACACTGAACGTAAACGGCAACTATGAAGACGGTATCGTCTGCAAGAATGACCTGAAGCTCTGGAACGGCACCATTGTGGTTCATGCAGTCGATGACGGCATTCGGGGCAAGGATTCCGTTCGCATCGGTGATCCGACTGCAACCGATTACAGCAATCTAAAGGTAACTGTCAACACCAACAACGGTACTTCCGGCGGCGATGGCATCAAATCCACCAACGATACCGATGAAAATTCCGGTTATGTCACCATCAACGGCGGTACAGTTTCCATTCAGTCCTATTCAGACGGCATTCAGGCAGAACAAGCCTTCACCATGAACGGGGGAGACGTTACCATTGAAACATACTCTGGTCACACCTTCACCGGCAGCGCTTCCGGCGGCAACAGCGGCAACCCATGGGGCGGCGGCATGGGCGGCGGCGGAATGGACGGCAATGCCAATAAAACCGATATCAGCGCAAAGGGAATCAAGGCAGTTGGCCTCTACTCCGACGAAGCGAAAACCACCTATGTCAGCGGCGGTGACATCACCATCAACGGCGGAACACTCAACATCGATTCTTCCGATGACAGCCTGCACTGTGCCGGAACGATGCAGATTCTGGGCGGCGACTTGAAACTTGCTTCCGCAGATGACGGCATTCATTCTGATACCGATGTCATCATCGGCAGCGAATCGGATGCAACCAATTACACCTCTCCTTCTGTGGATATTTCGTACTCCTATGAAGGCGTAGAAGGCGTTACCGTCACCATGAACAGCGGTTCTGTTATGGTTTACTCCACCGATGACGGCTTCAATGCAGCCGGCGGTGCCGACAGCTCCGGAAACTCCAACCCGGGCGGCTGGGGGCAAGGCGGCTGGGGCGGCGGAAGCTCCTCTTCCTCCAACGATTATAAGCTGACCTTTAACGGCGGATATACCTATGTCAATGCAGCCGGCGACGGTCTGGACTCCAACGGTGACATGTTCATCAATGGCGGTTATATCTTCGTATCGCAGACCGGCGGCGGAAACGGCCCGTTAGACTGCGGCGACAACAACAATTCCATCAACTATACCGGCGGTGTTCTGGTTGCAGGCGGCAGCAGTGATATGTTTGAAACCCCCTCTTCCTACTCCTTCCTGACCAGTTCCTCTCTGGCAGCCGGTTCGACTGTCACCTTTACCGACAGCAACGGAACTGTTTTGGCAACCATGACCTTTGCCAACTCTTCCAGCAAGATGGTAATGAGCGCACCGGAAAACAGCGTTACCTGCTATACGGGCGGCACGTTGAGCGGTACCACTTACTTCCCGTCCAGCACATCGGATGCCAATCGCTCCGTAGTCTGCGGATACGGTGGCACCATCTCCGGCGGTACAACAGTGTCTGCTTCTTCCGGCGGCGGCGGTGGCGGCTGGAACTGGTAACCCATACTTCCTTTCTTTCGCATCAATCAAAAAGCGCACGGATCAAAAAATCCGTGCGCTTTTTCTTGCAAACCACTTGTTATACAAGGGTCATAAAGTGCTGGGTAATGGTGTAGGTTTCACCGGGTTTTACTTCGGTATAACCCGTTTGCTCGCTCGGCAAGTCCAAATTGGGAGCATCGATCATGGCGGTCATCGGTTCCGGACAGAAATAATGATGGAATCCCTGGTCATTCCAGATGATCCAGAACTTGTACTGCTCATCGACTTCGTACGCAATGCCCTTTCCGGTTGCGGCATCCTTCAAGACAACCCCACGGAATGGCTTGCCGTTTAAGGTCTGTTCCGATGCGCTGTACATATCATTGGAGATATTCTGCAAAACCGGACACATGGTACCCGTTTTATATTGCAGATCGTATGCATTCGGATCGGCAATTTCCAAGGTTGGCAGGCAGCGGTCATTCAGAATCCACTTCTTTTCCAGCGGAACTGCAATCCGTGTATCCTCTTCCTTGGCACCGTCTACGAACGGGGAAGCAATGGTCGTATGCGTTGCCTGTGACATTGGCAGCATCCGATCGGACAAGTTGGTGAAGGCAGCTGTGTAGTGCAGACCTTCTGCTGAGAGACGGAACGTATACTCTACCCGGAAGGAAACCGGAAGATACTGGAAGAACGGATCCTTTTCATCATAGGTATAGGCAGTCTTTGCCCAGGCAGCTGTTTCATCTGCCTGATAGGCTACAACAGTATGTGCCCGCTTATGCAGGAAGCCATGAATGTGGTTGTGGAACGGTGCCTTTTCATTGACTGGCAGCTGATAGGTATGGTCAGAAGCCCGCAGCACACCATCTGCGAAACGGTTCGGCAAATACAGGGAGGGGAGTCCCCATACTTCTGCGGAATTCTTGATCGTATCCGGGGTATTCTCGGCATTCCAACGGAAGAACTCCACGCCGTTTTTGTCATCGTGCATGCGGATGACATTGGAGCCGATTTCATTGGCAATCCATGCAGTGTAGCCGCCGGCGGAAAGCTCCACGCAATCCATGCCCTTCCAATTTACAATTTTTGCTGTATGCATCATCAAAACCTCACAATCTTTGAAAACTCATGCGCAGTATGCGTATGCATTCATTATAGCATAAAAAAGAGGATTTGTCTATGCAATTTCAACAAAAAAGCAGGCACAAGCACAAATGCTTTTGGCGCAGAAAATTCTCACTCACCCAACAGCGCAGCGTTTTTGCCGGATGCGACTGGACAGTGTGATTTAGAATTTATCGTATCTTTTCAAAAGAAAAAAATCTCGTGAGAAATGCCTGTAAAAGGATATTTTCTCATGAGATTTTCTTTTGATAGACTACTTGATTTTGACCGGAAAACAGCCTATTCTAAATGGTACTTTTCTGTAGCAGACCGGCAAAGGCGCTGCGCTGTTTGCCTTGGATCGCATTTTGCGCTGTTGGGTAACCACATTATTTTTACGATTTTTCTTTGATATTGGTTGGATGTTACGATGGATTTTTAAACATGCGCAAAATGCTGTTGCTTGTTTGCTTTGCTTTTTGTATGGCGTATTATTTTGGTTGCTGTTACTTTTTGCTTTGCAAAAAGATGAGGCTACTCGCCTCAAACTCCCGGCAGCATTTTCGAGAAATTGCTGCACCAAAAAGCTTTCTAACTAATGCTTCGTTATGACTGATTGGATTCTGCTGCAACGTCCATTTGCTCCAAAATAAATGGCAGTACCTGATCTGAGGGCATGTCCAGAACCACTGCAATTTCATCGTACAGAATCCGCTCCGCATCCTGCATCAACCGCTCATCCATTGCACGCAACTTTCTGCCATGCTGTTCCTGTTCCTTTTTCCGAAGATGCAATGTTTTAATCAAGCGGAACAACTGCAAATCATCTCCGGAATGCATCATCTCCCGAAAAACACGCTGCCGTTCGTGATCGTCTGCAATCCATTCTACCTCTTGTTCCGGAATGGCACGAATCAGATCATAAATTGCCTCCTTCGACAGCACCCGCCGCATTTTCGAGACCAACTCCGGATTCTGCACCGGCACATAAATGGTAGATTTTTCATCGTGCAGCGGTTTCAGCAAATAGTAGTCTTCCGGCTCCTCCTGAAATCGACAGGATCGAATGTCCGTAATTTTACAAATTCCATTGACTCCATATTGTACGGTATCGTTTACTGCAAACATGTTTTCACCTTTGTCCTTTCTTAGTCAGTCGTTTTCTGTATCGCCAAATACCCTGCAAACAAGCCGCAAAGAGCCTCTCTGCAAGGATCCATTTCTTTTATTATACCACATTTTGGGAATTTTTGTCATAGGCATTTTGTACAAATAGAAGGATTTTTTCCAAAATTCCCGTGCAAAATCTTACCATATGCTGAGAAATGCGTGTCTCAACGCAAAAAAAGCAGAAACACAGGATCATTTTTCTCCTGCATTTCTGCTTTGCTTTTTTAGGAATTGCCTCAAATATGTGCGGAATAGTTTGGTGCTTCCTTGGTGATCTGAATATCATGCGGATGGCTTTCTACCAAACCAGCACCGGTAATCTGCACGAACTTTGCCTTCCGATGTAAATCTGGAATGGTCGGGCATCCACAGTAACCCATACCGGAACGAATGCCGCCGATCAGCTGGAAGATGGTATCTGCCACGCTGCCCTTATACGGTACACGACCTTCTACGCCTTCCGGAACCAGCTTCTTAGCACCCTCCTGGAAGTACCGATCCTTGGAGCCAGCAGCCATTGCAGCCATACTGCCCATACCACGGTATACCTTGAAGGAACGTCCCTGATAAATTTCAATTTCACCCGGTGCCTCTTCGCAGCCTGCGAGCAGGGAACCCAGCATTACAACATTTGCGCCGGCAGCCAATGCCTTTACAATGTCGCCGGAGTACTTGATACCGCCGTCTGCAATAACCGGAATGTTGTATTTCTTTGCAACCTGTGCAACGTCATAAACAGCCGTTACCTGCGGTACACCAATTCCGGCAACCACACGGGTGGTACAAATGGAACCAGGGCCAATGCCGACCTTTACAGCATCTGCGCCAGCCTGAATCAGCGCTTCTGCTGCTTCTGCTGTTGCAATGTTTCCGGCAATGACTGGTGTATCCGGAAATGCTTCCTTGACCATCTTCAGACAGGTCATAATATTCTTGCTGTGACCGTGTGCGGAATCCAGTACCAGTACGTCTACCTGTGCATCGACCAGTGCCTGTGCACGTTCCAGTACATTGGCTGTTACACCGATGGCTGCACCGCAGAGCAGTCTACCCTTTTCATCTCTTGCAGAGTTCGGGAACTGAACCGCCTTTTCAATATCCTTAATGGTGATCAGACCCTTTAAATAACCGTTCTCATCCACCAACGGCAGCTTTTCAATTTTATGCTGACGCAGAATGTTCTGCGCTTCGGTCATGGTAGTGCCAACCGGTGCTGTGATGAGGTTTTCCTTGGTCATCACTTCAGAAATGGTTGCGTTATAGTCGGAGAGGAAACGCATATCCCGGTTGGTGATAATTCCGACCAATTTTCCTGCACGATCCACAATCGGAACGCCGGAAATCTTATATTTTCCCATCAACTCATCGGCATCTTTTACCAAGTGATCTTCTGTCAAAGAGAATGGATTGACGATAACACCGTTTTCTGACCGTTTTACCTTGTCCACTTCATCGGCCTGCTGTTCAATCGTCATGTTTTTGTGAATGATGCCAATACCGCCTTCTCTGGCAATTGCAATTGCCATGCTGGATTCTGTTACGGTATCCATTGCAGCTGTTACAATCGGGGTATTCAGTGTTACCTTGCCTGCCAATCTTGTTTGCAGTTGAATCATGTTTGGTGTGACGTCAGATTCTGCCGGAATCAGCAAAACGTCGTCAAATGTTAAGCCTTGCTTTCCAAACTTTTCACACATGTCTGCTGCCATTTCGTATGACCCTCCTTATGAAGCATTCCTCTCACCCAAATTTGATGTCTCTTTCCGCCGACAGCAGGTTTGTTCGACCAAAATCGTTCTTCTTCTTTCGCCTAAAACAAAAGAGGAAAAACGACCACACTGTCGAGCGGGGTCATTTTCTCTCTCTATGATCCTATTTTTGTTGATATTAGATTGATTATACATCCTTTTACCATTTGTGTCAAGTGTTTTTTTGTTTCTATTTGTAAATTTTCTGCCGTTTTTGGGCGGAAGGTTCTGCCGCCGGAAAATTGCTTTTTCCGGTGTTCTGTGCTATAATAACAACACCAAATGCATAGCAACTACACTCTGAAAAAACGTGTTTTTCTCGAAAAAGGAGCGATGGAAATGTTTACATGGAATTCTGATTGTTACAGCCGTTTTCTCAAAGAACGAACCCAGCCTGCCATAGATCTGGCGGCAAAAATCCCACTTGAGGCACCGGATTCCATTCTGGATCTGGGCTGCGGGCCAGGGAACAGCACCAAAGTGCTGGCGGATCGCTTTCCGCATGCTGCCCACCTGCTCGGCGTAGACCTTTCGCCGGACATGTTGCAGCACGCCAAAGCCAAGTATCCGGAACTTTCTTTTCAGGCATTTGATGCAACCTGTGACTTTGAAACGCTTTCCACGCAGTTTGATGTCATCTTTTCCAATGCCTGCATCCAATGGGTACCCGATCATCCCCGGCTGCTGCGGAATATGCAGCAGGCATTAAAACCCGGCGGTGTACTTGCTGTTCAAATTCCAATGAATCAGAACGAACCCATTCACCAAATCATTCAGGCGCTTGTGACAAGTGCGGCATGGCGCAGCAAGTTTCCCAGTCCTCGTATCTTCTATACACTGACCCCGGAAGAATACTTTGATCTGCTGTCGGAGTTATTCGAAGACTTTTCCATCTGGGAAACTACATACTGCCATCGGATGCCGTCCCACCAGAGCATTTTGGAATGGTACCGGGGCACGGGTCTGCGGCCGTATCTGGCTGCACTTTCGCCGGAAGACGCCGCTGCGCTGGAAGCCGATGTTTTGCGGGAATTGCAGCAGGCGTATCCGATTCAGAAAAACGGAGAGATTCTCTTCCGCTTCCCGCGGTTCTTCCTGACCGCAACAAAAGCAGCCGCCTCTACTGGCAAGGAGGATCCGGCATGATGACATCCGTTCTAACCGGCACAGGTATTGTATGCGGCGGTCTGGCGATCTGGACTGGCATAGAACAGAACCTGCTGCTGGTACGGCGAAAAACCATTTTTCTCAAACGGCTGCCGCCGGAATTTGACGGATTTACCATTCTACAGCTTTCCGATCTGCACAAACGGGAACTGGGAGACTGCAACAGCCGCATCATTCAGCAAGTGCGGCTTCTCCAGCCTCGCCTGGTGGCACTGACCGGCGATTTGATTTCCAGGGACTGTCGGGATTTCAGCCGCACCGGCATTTTCTTGCGGGAGTTGTCGGCTGCTTGTCCGCATGTCTACGCCTGCCTGGGCAATCACGAGCTGGATTTGCCGCCTGCGGTATGGGAAACGCTGCGGCATACGCTGTCCGGTGCCGGTATCCGCTTGCTGGACAACGAAACGGTGGAATTCTTCCGGGAAGGCGCTTCGCTCTTTCTGGCTGGCACCCGTTTAAAAAAGCGTCTTTACAAACAGGCAGACGGCAGCTTCCGCAATCTGGAATCCTACTCCGCAGCCGAGCTGACCGCTGATCTCGGCAAGCGAAAAGGCTGCACCGTCCTATTGGCACACAATCCGCTGGCAGCGGCAGCCTATCGGGACTGGGACGCTGATCTGACCTTATGCGGCCATGTCCACGGCGGCATTGTCCGGCTGCCGGGAATCGGCGGATTGCTTTCTCCGGAGCGGCGTTTTTTTCCGGCATACAGCAAAGGGCTGTATGCCCTGGATGATGACTGCCAGATGTATGTCAGCGGCGGAATTGGAAAGCTGCGGCTGCTGAATCCACCAGAGATCAATTTTTTAACGCTTAGCAGATGCGAGTGAAAATGCATGAACGAATCAAATTGTTCACAAATGCAAAAACAAAATCATTTATCCAACCTGCCGCAGCCGCAGCAGTGCCAGAAGCAGCAGCAGACAGCCACTGATCCAGCTGTAGTCTCCCGGTGTATGCGGCGTCAGTCGTTTTCCGATTTTTTGCCCGGATAGTACCGCAGCGCTTCCAATGAGAAAGCAAACACCTGCGGTGCGCCATGGATGCAGCTGCTCCAAGCCGGCGCCTAACCCGCCCGCCAAAGAATCCAGCGACAGGGCAACTGCCAAAAGCACGGCTTCTTTGGGGCAAATATGCTTGGAATGATCGGCATCGGCAGATTCTGCATCCAGGCAAACTGCCAGAAAATGCGATGGCGGATCCGACTGCTGCGGCATGGTATGATGATGGGTTCGGGCGCTGATGCTGCGGCAAATGGTGCCGCCGCCCAATGCTGCCAGAATGAGCACACCGCCATACTGACACCAACTGGCTGGAATCCAAAGAGAAAGCCAATGGGAACACAGCAGCGACAGCAGCAACATCGCGGCACCAATGCCGCTGATCAACAAACCAGAATGCAGCGGAATCCGAATCTTAGAAATTCCATACGAACATGCTGTAAAAAACGTGTCCAGGCAAAGGGCACAGACAAATAGACATTCCTGTCCCATGAAACACCTCCTCTCTGGTGTCATGGTATGCCAGACAGGAAGAAAGGGTGATTTTCATGCAGGTAAAGGAACAGGTCAAAGAAGCATTGGCGCAGCGTCCGGGACAATATTTTTCCGGCAGCAAGTTGGCACAGCAGCTAAACGTCAGCCGCAATGCTGTCTGGAAAGCCATACAAGCGTTACAAAAAGAGGGGATTGCCATCTCCTCGCATCCACGATTCGGGTATCGGCTCAGTGAGCAAGCCGACCTGATTACCAGGGAAGCGGTGCAAAGCCAGCTGACCACACGGGAGCTGGGACAAAACCTGCTCGTGCTGGATCGGGTGGATTCCACCAATACCATGGTCAAGCAGCTGGCACGGGAGGGCTCCGTGCATGGCGTGACGGTCATCGCAGACCAGCAAACCGCTGGACGGGGGCAAAATGGACGCGCATTTTTTTCTCCGGCGGGAACCGGGCTGTATATGACGGTGCTACTTCGGCTGCCCATTGCGGTTTCTGCCGCACAGCGGCTGACCATCTGCGCCGCAGTGGCAACTGCCAGAGCCATTGACCATCTATACGGCACACACGTACAGATCAAGTGGGTCAACGACCTATACTTAAATGGGAAGAAGATCTGCGGCATTCTGACAGAGGGTTCGCTAAGCTGTGAAATGGGTTGTCTGGATTATGCCGTGCTCGGTATCGGGGTCAATGTCCGGCAAACCCAGCAGCAATTTCCAGAAGAGCTGCTGCCCATCGTAACATCTGTGGAAGAAGTTTGCGGAAAGGTCGTTCCAAGAAGCCAGCTGGCTGCGGAAATTTTAAATCAGCTGGAACCGCTCCTGCCGAATCCGACTGCGGAGGAGGTTTTAGAAGAATACCGGGAACGCTCCTTCCTGACTGGGCGCAAGGTTTCCATCCTGCAAGGCGGTCAAGCCCGAACCGCACAGGTACTGGGCATTGACCGGAAAGGCAGGCTGGTGGTACAGGAGGAGGACGGCTCCCGTCAGGCACTGGTGTCAGCAGATCGGGTTTTGCCGCTTACAAAAGGATAGAGCCAGATTCGACAAAACAAAGGCGAATGGATTTGTGCCATTCGCCTTTGTTTTGTTTGAAATTCTCCTTCTTTATTGGCAATTTACACAAAATAAAGATAGAATATTTGGAATATCTATGTATTGCAAACCAGCCTGCTTTTTGATATACTATAGGTAGATAACAGCCAATTCTATGATATGATGCATGTCATCAAATTTCTTTTTGCTGTTGTCAAAATATTTTTAAGAGAAGGATTTTATGGGACTGTTTTACAGTTCCACGCAAAGGAGGTATCTTTATGAAACAAAACAAATGGAAATGGATGGGATTTTTAAGCGCCGCATTGCTTGGGACACAATGCGCTGTGCTGCCGGTTTCTGCAATGGAGTTGCCGATTGTGGACACTATGCCGGAAAATGTAAAAGATATCATTTTGTATACTGGAAAACAAGCAGAAAACAAATCGGAAGGAGAAGTCCAATCCGGCATCGAACCGTGCGGTGTGATATTCTCCTATGACGGACTGCAAGTACCTACTCCAGAGGAGCTTGGATTAGATGCTTCTACAAAAATTTTCTGCACGGCAATCGGAAGTCCAGACACAGAACACTTTTATTGCTGGTTCAAAACCGATCATCCAGAAACTGCAATCGAACAAATCAAACAGAACGATGCCGTTTGGGAATGCGGTACACTGATTGAACGAATCTATTGCCCGATTGATGATGCCGGCGTCAAGATTACTTTAAAGGACGGTTATACCGTGCAAGACATCCTACAGCAAAATGACCAGCTCTACCAAAAAGAAGACACGCTATGCACGTACGAGTTACAGCCCGGCGAACTGCTCATTGGTCTTGCAGATGCAGCACGAGTTGCCGGCACCTCTTATTTTGATTTGGAAGCAGAGATGCAAAACGGTACATATGAAGCGGTGAACACTGCAAAATTTGTTCACGTTGATTCAGCACTGATTCAGCGTGACTTTAGCGTTCTGATGGCCAAAAAGGGAACCGAACCGGAACGGGGCGATGTGAATCGGGACAATGCCATTACATTGGAAGATGCAACAGCCACGCTGTCCTATTATGCGGAAGCTTCCGTTAAGAGCGAAACCTTGAATTATGGTCTGAACGATCGCATGGACATCAACGGCGACCATGCAATCACCATGGATGATGCAACTGCTTTGCTGACTTACTACGCAGAGCATGCCGTTGGCAATGAGATTTCTTGGGAAGAAGCATGCGGACAATAAGAAGTTAAGATTAAGAAACCATTATTTTTTCCAACCTTTTTCAAATTTTGGAAAAAGTTCTTGACAAGAAATGCCAAACCATGTATAATGAAATTACAAATTGATACATAAGGAGAATGGCTATGTTTTGTCCAAATTGTGGTGCACAGGCACCGGATGGTTCTTCTAACTGTCCCAATTGCGGCGTTCCTCTTGCTGCAAATTCTGCTCCAGTTCCGCCCCCGGCTGCTCCGCAGGGAAATCCTTACGGAACCTATAACAACGGAAACCCTTATAATGCGGTTCCGCCGACCGGAAAAGAACCCAGAAATATTGCAATCGCAATCATTCTTACCATTGTAACCTGTGGAATTTATGGCATTTACTGGTTCATTGTACTGACCAATGAAACCAATGAAGCAGCCTGCGAACCGAACGGTACTTCCGGCGGGATTGCCCTTTTGCTGACACTGGTTACTTGCGGCATTTACGGCTTCTACTGGGCGTATAAGCAGGGAGAAAAGATTGACAAGGCAAAAAATATGCGGAATCTGCCGTCCAGCAATTCCGGTATTCTGTATTTGATTCTACAGCTGTTTGGTCTTGGAATCATTGCATATGCACTGATGCAGAACGAACTGAATCAGCTGCACTAAACAATCTGCAAAAAACACAAACAAGCGGTCTTGAACTTCAAGGCCGCTTGTGTTTTCTTATTTTCTTTTGCCGGAAAGGAGTGGGCAAATGGAACCATCCAAATCAAATATCCGTAAAGCCATTCGGCTTCCAAAAGGATTGCTGTTTGTCGGTATTGCCGGCGGCATCTACTACTTGCTGATCCAATTCACACCCCTGCGGATTCCATGCTTTTTCCGAACCGTAACTGGACTGCAGTGCCCCGGCTGCGGCGTTACCCACATGATTCTGGCGCTGCTGCACCTGGACTTTCCAACTGCTTTTCGTGCCAATCCAGTGCTGTTCTGCCTGCTCTTTCTGTGGGCAGGCGCTTACCTTGCCTTTTTGCTGACACGTGCACCCTGTCTCACCCAGAAAGGCTGGCTGTTCCGCACACTGACCTATAGTTCCATTGGCTGTTTGCTGGCATTCGGTGTCATCCGAAATTTGCCGTTTGCTGCAAATTGGTAAGCTGATAGAGGGCTGCTGCATTGGCTGCTGTCTGATGAAGCACCGTTTGTGCATCGGTCTGACGGCATTCTGCCACCTTTTCTGCCATGAGATAGATCATGCTGCTGTCACAGCGGCTTCCACGAAACGGAACTGGTGCCATATACGGGCAGTCTGTCTCCAGTACCAACCGATCTTCTGGTACTTCTTGCAGAGCACGAATTGCCTTTTTGGCATTTTTAAAGGTCAAAACACCGGTAAACCCAATGTACATCCCCAGGCGAATGACTTCTTTTGCAGTCTCAGCGCTTCCGCTGAAGCAATGCACCACGCCAGCCGGACGCTGATCCTTTAAAACCCGCATGGCATCCTCCGTGGCATCCCGAATATGTACAATAACAGGCAGATGCAGCTGTTTCGCAAGATCCACTTGTTCCTGAAAGAGCCGCATCTGCGCTTCTTTTCGATAGCCTTCATAATGATAGTCCATGCCAATTTCTCCGATGGCTTTGACGCAGTCTGCTGCTGCAAGCTCAGCAAGCTGCTGCAAATAGTCCGCAGGCTGCGTGCCTTCTGCCTCCGGGTGGATGCCGACAGAAGCATACAGCAAATCAGCGTGCTGCTGTGCCAGCTGGATGCAGGCACTGGAATCCTCCAGATTGCAGGCAGCCAGCATGGCGTGTGACACACCTTTTTCCGGAAGGGAAGCGAGCACCTGTTCCCGATCAGCATCGAAGGCAGCATCGGTATAATGGCTGTGGGTGTCGAATATATTTTGATACATGATTCAAGCTCCTTTTTTCGTAAATTTTATATCATTGAATGATGCAATCAAATCATAGTTTGTTTTATATTGTTTTAACAAAACAAATTGATGCTGATTTGCTCCCTTTCGGGAGCAGCAGCAAAACACAAATTCAAATGCTTTTGGATGCAGAAAAATTCCAAATATGCTGCTATCAAATACGGAAAAGCAGCCTTCTGCAAAGCGCTTTCCGGCTGCCTGAATGCATGGCAAACCGTTCAGATTGGCAGCCTGTTTGAGCACTTGCCGCATCCAAACATTCTGTATTTTCGTTTTCTTGCCGTGGACAGTTTTTGCTTTTTGGCTTGATTTTTTTGTCCTTTTGTGCTATGATAATTGTGAATCAGTAGGCAACTTTATAAAAAGGTTCCCTACTGATTCCAGTTGTCCGAAAGTGCGTTTCGTAGTATCGGCTGCACTGCGCCATATTGGTCAGCGTTGCGAGATCCGGATACGCTTCCAGCACCTGCCCAAACAGGTCTTCCGCTTCGGAAAGATCCAGAATGCGCAGCGCCAGCTGTTTTTCCTGTGCCTGCCGAATGGTATTTCCCGTCCCGCTTTTGTCGTTTTTGACAACCGCAAGAAGCCGTGTGGCATGATCGGTCATATAGGCATTTCGAATGAGATTATAGTTTCGTTTTCGCTGTCGGGATACATAGATTACCGCTTCGGATTGTTCCAAAATGCGGTACAGGCGGAACCGTGTTTCGCCGTGGTAGAGCTGAATGTGCCGAGGTGCCGGAAGGGCAGAAATGAGATGCAAATCGGTTCTTCCTGCCTGCATCTTATGCATAATATAGGTAGCAGCCCACAAATCCACACCCTCTGCTCCGCCGTTGATGAAGTAGCGGTACCCATCGTCCAGGGCTTCCTCAATGAGAAAAAACAGCAGAATCTGGATTAAAACGAATGGATGCACCCCGTGAATCGACTCAGTCGGCAGCGACTTTGTGCGGTGCCCGGAAAAGCAGACGGTTTCCTGCGGATGCTCCAGGAACTGCATATTGTGATGGGTTTCTTCCAGTAAGAAAGGCTCCGATAAATTGGGATTCATAGAAAGAGGCTCCTTTCTGCTTCTATCTTCTATATCGTACCACAAGTACAACTGTTTTGCAAGCCGTTTCGGACAAAATTGCACGGATTTCATTCCACATCATCAAGAGAGAAGGATTTTTGATATGAAGACATTACTGCACCGTGCTTGGGCAGAAATTGACCTGAGTGCACTGGAACACAATGTACGTGCTGTACAGGAAAAGCTTCCGCCAAAAACAGAAATGATGGCAGTGGTCAAGGCGAATGCCTATGGACACGGCGATGCTGCCATTTGCCGGAAACTCTGGGAACTGGGCGTGCATTGGTTTGCCGTTTCCAACCTGGAAGAAGGACTTGCTGTACGGGAGTACTGCCCCAAAGCAGAAATTTTCATCCTGGGCTATACACCGCCGGAATATGCACCGCAGCTCACCAAGCAAAATATCATCCAAGGTGTGCTGTCCATGGACTATGCACAGCAGCTGCAACAGCATGCGGACGGCATCGTTCGGTGTCACATCAAACTGGACACCGGCATGGGACGCATTGGCTTCCGGGGAAAAGATGCCGCAGACTGCGTACAGGAACTGCTGCCGCTGTTTGATCTGGATCAGCTGTCTATTGAGGGCATCTATACACACTTTGCAGTAGCCGATTCACCGGAAGCAGACGACGTTGCCTATACCAATGCACAGGAACAACTGATTCTGGATGTCTACGACGGATTGGCTGCACAGGGACACCCCTTGCAGCAGCTGCACTTTATGAACAGCGCTGCCAGTGTCTGCCGTCCGAATCCACGCAGCACACTGGCTCGAGTTGGCATCATTCTGTACGGTCTGGCACCGAACTATCCGGTACCGGTTCCGATTCCGCTGGAACCGGTTATGTCCCTGCGCAGTGTCATTTCCCATGTCAAGACCATTCAGCCGGGTGCCTGTATCAGCTATGGCAGAACCTACTGTGCAGACCAACCACGCACCATTGCAACCGTTACCATCGGCTATGCGGATGGATATGCCCGGCTGCTCTCCAATCGTGCCAGCGCATTGGTGCATGGCGTTGCCTGCCCCATTGTGGGACGGGTCTGCATGGATCAGCTGATGCTGGATGTGACAGATGTGCCGAATGTGCAGCCGGGTGACGTTGTAACCATGTTTGGTAAAGACGGAGATGCTTCCATTTCAGCAGACTGGCTGGCTTCCCTATATGGAACCATTGGCTATGAAATTGTATGCGGTATCTCCAAGCGTGTGCCGAGAATCAGCGGTGAACCGCCGGTCATCTAAGCATCTATCTGTCTCAAATGAATCTGTTCAAAAAACGGGAAAGGAATCTATCTATGAAACAAAACCGCACCTATAAAAATCGTCTGCTCTCCCTCCTGCTCGCTGCTGCAATCGGAATCGGGGGAACCGTTTGCTATGCTGCCAACACGGTTCAGCTGCCGTTTTGCAGTCCCTATACCGCACAGGCAGAAGAACAAACTGCCGGTGAGTTTTCCTATTCGGTACAGAATGACACCATCACCATCACCAAGTATAACGGCTCTGCCGCATCCGTTTCAGTTCCGGCAGAACTGGATGGAAAGCCGGTTACCGCATTGGGTCGGTACTGTTTTGCGGACAATGAAACTCTGCAAACCATCAGCCTGCCAAACAGCCTGCTCACCATTGATGACCAGGCCTTTGCAGGCTGCATCAACCTGCAAAGCTTCACCATGCCGGACAGTGTCACCAGCACTGGAACCGGAATTTTGCAAAACTGCACCAACCTAAAAGAAGCAACGCTTTCCAAGCAGCTGACTTTCCTGGAGGATAACACGTTTTTGAGCACATCACTGGAAGCCATTGAGATTCCGGACGGTGTCACCAACATTGGCAGACTGTGCTTTAAAAATACGAAGCTGAAGCAAGTGCAGCTGCCCAGCTCTGTGTACATGATCAATATTGGAGCATTTGCAGGTTGTACGCTGCTGGAACAAATCAACTTAGAGCAGGTGCCCACGATCGAAGACGACGCCTTTTCCGACTGTGTCAAGCTGAAAGCCGTTACGCTTTCTCCAAAGATGACAGAGCTGTCCAGTGCATTTGTCAACTGCAAGTCGCTCAAACAGCTGGTCATTCCGGAAGGCGTCAAGAGCATTGACAGCTTAGCAGGCTGCGAATCCCTAGAATCCATCACCATTCCGAGCACTGTAAAATCCATTTACCGCTCTGCTTTCCAGGGGTGCAGCAAATTAAAGGAAGTGATTCTCCCGGATCAGTCCAATTATAATGTTTTTCAAATGAGCATGTTTTCGGAATGCACCTCACTGGAATATATCGTGATTCCAGAAGGCGTCACAACCGTTCCACAGTGGATGCTCAGCAAGTGCACCTCGTTGGAATATGCCATTTTGCCGAGCACTGCAACAGAACTGGAAGCTCAGGTATTTGCCGGCTGCCCGAATCTCTCCATGGTCTATATTCCGGACTCTGTTACCAAGATCGATGAAACCGCATTGGGCTATCTCTATGACGAATCCGGCAATCTCCTCCCTTCCGATCAGGAGATTCTGATTATTACCGACACCGCTTCCTCCGCCGCTGCACGATATGCCAAGGAAAAGGGCTACGATGTCCTTTCCCGGCAGGATGCGCAGTACGGCGATCTGAACCGAAACGGCTCCCTGGATACGGAGGATTTGGGTTTGCTGCAAGATTATTTGCTGGGAAGAAGCACACTGACCGCTGCACAGTATTTTCTGGCAGATGTCGACCAAGACGGCAGTGTCAGTGGGTTTGATCTGGCAATCTTAAAAAATGCCCTCCTGTAAGCTGGAAAAATTTCTGACAGCATTTTTATCATTGAATTTTCTGTGTCTTTTCTTCCATTTCATCCGGAAATCTGGTATCATGAAAGACACCATGCAGCGTATGCGCCCTGTTGCCGCAGGACGCATGCAAATTGCAGAAAGGAGCAATCGTTTGTGAATCAAAAAGCATTAGAACCCATCAAACAAACGGAACAAAAAACAACCCTTGCACTTGGAATTGACGTGGGCTCCACCACCGTCAAGGCAGTGGTACTGAATGACGCAGATACCGTTTTATTTTCCCGGTATCAGCGCCATTTTTCCAAGGTAAAGGAAGCGGTTCTTGCTCTGTTGCAGGAAGTCTGTGATGCATTCCCGGAGGATTCTTTTACCGTAAGTATCACCGGGTCTGCCGGACTGGGACTGGCAACTGCTGCAAAGCTGCCCTTTGTACAGGAAGTCCATGCAGCGTTTCTCGCCGTTAAGAAGCGCTATCCCGATGCAGATGCTGTCATCGAGCTGGGCGGTGAAGATGCAAAAATCATCTTCCTGACCAGCGGGGTAGAGCAGCGAATGAACGGCTCCTGCGCCGGCGGAACCGGTGCATTTATCGACCAGATGGCAACCCTGCTGGATATGACCGCCGATCAGCTGGATCAAATGGCGCTGTCTGCCGAGAAGATCTATCCCATTGCTTCCCGGTGCGGCGTATTTGCAAAATCCGACATTCAGCCGCTTCTGAACCAGGGTGCACGCCGGGAAGACATTGCTGCCAGCATCTTCCAGGCAGTTGTCGATCAGACGGTATCCGGTCTGGCACAGGGCAGAAAAATTACCGGAACGGTTCTATTCCTGGGCGGCCCGCTTTCCTTCCTACAAGGGCTGCGCAATGCCTTCACCAAAACCCTGCACCTGGATGCAGAACATGCCATCTTCCCGGAAGACGGCAGAACCTTTGTGGCATACGGCTGCGCATGCAGTGCCCGGCAGCAGCGAGAGACGTTCTCCATTCCGCAGCTGATGGAAATGCTGCAAGCGGCACATGCTGCCAGCAGCATCATTTCGGACGAGCCGCTGTTTGATACACCGGAAGAATACGAACAGTTCCGGGAACGGCATGCTGCCAACGATGTGCAGCATGGTGATTTCCGTACGTATCAAGGCAAGGCGTACCTGGGTATTGATGCCGGTTCTACCACCACCAAAATGGTGCTGCTGGCGGAAGACCATACGCTGCTGTACGAGTTCTATACCTCCAACAAAGGGCAGCCGCTGGACTGCGTAATTCGTGCCCTGAAAGAGGTCTATGCCCAGAAACATCCTGGGCTCACCATCTGCGGCAGTGCCGTAACCGGCTACGGAGAGGAACTGCTCAAAGCAGGACTTGGCATTGACTTTGGCATTGTCGAAACCGTGGCACACTTTAAGGCAGCTGCACACTTCTGCCCGGATGTAGATTTCATCATTGACATTGGCGGACAGGATATCAAGTGCTTCAAGATCAAGAACGGCAGCATCGACAGCATCATGCTCAATGAAGCCTGTTCCTCTGGATGCGGCTCCTTCATCCAGACCTTTGCCATGGCACTGGGCTATGACATTGCGGACTTTGCCAAGCTGGGTCTGTTCGCCAAGCACCCGGTTGACCTCGGTTCCCGGTGTACCGTCTTCATGAACAGCAGCGTCAAGCAGGCGCAGAAAGACGGCGCAACTGTAGAGGATATTTCTGCCGGATTATCCGGCTCCATTGTCAAGAATGCCGTTTATAAGGTCATTCGTGCCCGTTCCCCGGAAGACTTGGGCGAACACATTGTCGTACAAGGCGGAACGTTCCTGAACGATGCCGTTTTACGGTGCTTTGAACGGGAAATGGGACGGGACGTTGTCCGTCCTGCTATTTCCGGTCTGATGGGAGCATTTGGTGCTGCCATCTACGCCATGGAGAAATCCTCCGGCAGCACCACACTGATTGACGCTGAACAGCTGGAGCATTTCTCCTATCAGTCTTCCGCCGCAACCTGTAAGGGCTGTACGGCACACTGCAACCTGAATATCATCCGCTTTTCCGGCGGCGGCCGGTTTATTTCCGGAAACCGCTGCGAAAAAGGTGCCGGCATCAAGATGAAGAGCAAGGCAGAAAACCTGTTCGACTGGAAGTATCAGCAGATCCTACAGCTGGAGCAGACCGTTCCGGAAAAGCCGATTGCAACCGTTGGTCTGCCGCTTGGACTGAACTTTTACGATCAGATGCCGCTCTGGCACACCTTGTTTACGGATCTGGGCTTCCGGGTCAAGTTCTCAGAGGAAAGCACCCGGGAAACCTACTACAAGGGACAGAGCACCATTCCATCGGATACGGTTTGCTACCCGGCAAAGCTGATGCACGGACACATTCAGAGTCTGCTGGATCAGAAGGTGGATTTCATCTTCTATCCCTGTATGAGCTACAATCTGGACGAGGGCGACTCTGACAATCACTTCAACTGTCCGGTCGTTGCCTACTATCCGGAACTGCTGCTTGCCAACCACGAAGGACTGAACCATCAGAACTTCCTGTTCCCATTCTTAGATCTAAACCGGGAAAAACATGTGGTTTCCGTTCTGTATCAGTACTTCGGTGCATATGTTTCCAAAAAAGCCATCCAAGCTGCCCTGCGGCATGGCTATGCTGCCCTGGAGGAACACCGTGCCGCCATTGCACAAAAGGGACAGGAAATCATTGCAGCTGCACGGGAAGAAAACCGAAAGATTATCGTACTGGCAGGCAGACCGTATCACATTGACCCGGAAATCAACCACGGCATTCATAAGCTCATTGAAAGCCTGGGAATGGCGGTCATCACAGAGGACAGTGTTGCAGGATTGGGACACACCCCTGATCTACAGGCGCTGAACCAATGGACGTACCATTCCAGAATGTACCGTGCTGCACAGTATGTTACCACGCAGCCGGATATGCAGCTGATTCAGCTGGTATCCTTTGGCTGCGGCATTGATGCGATTACCACCGACGAAGTGCGCCGTATTCTGGAGCAGGACGGGAAGCTGTATACCCAGCTGAAGATTGATGAAATCAGCAACCTGGGAGCAGCAAAAATCCGTCTGCGCAGCTTAGCGGCAGCCATGGAATAGGAGGATTCGGTTCCATATGATGTCTTATACACAATTTACACCGGAAATGCGCAAAACCCATACCATTCTGGTGCCCAATATGCTGCCCATTCACTTTCAGCTGCTCATTAGCATCTTTGGGCAGTATGGGTACCATATGAAGCTGCTGGAATCCTCTTCCCGTACCGTGGTAGAGGAAGGTTTGAAAAACGTCCACAATGACACTTGTTATCCGGCACTGCTGGTCATCGGACAGTTTATGGAAGCCCTGAAGAGCGGCGAGTATGACCCCGACCGCACGGCGCTGCTGATTACGCAGACCGGCGGCGGCTGCCGGGCTTCCAATTACATCCACCTGCTTCGAAAGTGCATGGCAGAACATTATCCGCAGGTTCCGGTCATTTCCTTAAACTTTGCCGGACTGGAAAAGAGCAAAGGCTTCTCTCTGACTGCCGGCATGTGCGTCAAGTTGATATACGGCGTGCTGTATGCCGACCTGCTGATGACGCTGTACAACCAGTGCCTGCCCTATGAATTGAACAAGGGTGAAACCGATCAGGTGAAGCAGCACTGGCAGGAAAAGCTGCCGACGCTGTTCCACGGTGTAAAGTACCTGTCTGCGGAAAAGATCTATCAAGAGATGCTGACCGATTTTGCCAGCATTCCCAGAAGCCAGAAGAAAAAAATCAAGGTTGGCATCATTGGGGAAATTTATGTCAAATATTCTCCGCTTGCCAACAACCACTTAGAGGAATTCCTGATTCAGGAAGGCTGCGAGCCAGTCGTGCCGACTCTGATGGAATTCATCCTGTATTGTGCTGCCAATACTGGCACCAACGGAAAGCTGTATCAATACCACAATCTCAAAACAGCAATGTTCAACCTGGGGTATGATTTCCTGCACGGCAAGCAGGTGCAGATGATTCGCTGCATCCAGAAGCAGGGTGTTTTCACACCGCCGCACGATTTTGAAGACCTGCGAAAGGCAGCAGACAAGTACATCAGCCAAGGCGTTTCCATGGGAGAGGGCTGGATGATTACCGCAGAAATGGCCGTTCTGGCGGAAACCGGAACCGAGAACATCATCTGTACGCAGCCGTTTGGGTGCCTGCCAAACCACATTGTAGCAAAGGGCATGGCAAGAACCATTAAGAATGCCTACCCCAATGCCAACATTGTTGCCATCGACTACGATCCAGGTGCAACCCGTGTCAACCAGGAAAACCGAATTAAGCTGATGCTTGCCAATGCACGGCAGACTGCAACAGAAAAATAAGTGTGCTGCATATCCACGTCAGCACAAAAAATGGACATTTCTTTTTCGTTCCCCGTATCATAGAAGTTACAAAAAAGGAGAAACAACATGAAAACAGGAAAAAAGTGGCTGGCTGCTGCTGCGGCACTTCTATTGGCTGCCAGCATGACTGCATGCGAATTAAATAACGATGACGAAAGCAAATCCGATTCTACTGCTAATTCCAAGGAGCAAACCGAAACCATTTCGGAATCCTCTTCGGAATCCGAAGAAGACTCCGAATCAGAAGAAGCAACAGAATCCTCTGAATCGGATGCAGATGCTGCCGACGCATCCGCCAAACGGACTTCCAAAAAGAAATCCAAGAAGCAAAAAGATTTTGTCATCAGCAAAAATGTCCTCGTGGAATACAACGGAACAGATACACACGTGGTCATTCCGGATACGGTAACCGCAATCGGCGACTCTGCGTTCTGGAGCAACAGCGCCATTGAAACATTAGAAATTCCGGGCTCTGTCAAGCAGATTGGCAACAATGCCTTTTCGAACTGCGCCGGTCTGACCTTTGTCAATATGGAGGAGGGCGTAGAAACCATTGGTTCTGCTTTTACGGGATGCAGCTCCCTGGAGGACATCAATCTTCCGGAATCGGTTACTGCCATTGATGAGATTGCCTTCCTGCACTGCAATGATCTGACCATCCATACCCCGGCTGGTTCCTATGCAGAAGACTATGCGTACAACCATAAACTCTCTTCCGATCAGGACTTGGCTGTTTATGAAGAAGATGCTTCCGCAGGAACCAAAATCAAAGCAGATCAATATGCCTACAAGAACTTCGAAACGTTTGAGATTGATGCCGATGTAACAGAAATCTGCGCAGAGGCGTTCCAATACTGTAAATTTCTCAAGGAAATCACCATTCCCGGAAACGTACAGACCATTGGCCCGGATGCATTTGAATATTGCGAGACGCTGAAAACAGTTGTAATAGAAGAAGGCTGTACCGAATTAAAGGATGGCGCATTCCAATACTGCAAAAGTTTAAAGGATATTACCATTCCAGCCAGCGTGGAAGAAATTGCGGATTCCGCTTTGGAATATTGCAGCGATTCCTTGACCATCCATACGCCAAAAGGCTCCTATGCAGAGCAGTACGCACAGGCAAATGACATTGCCTATGACAACAACCTCTAATGAGATCAGCACAAAAAACATGCGCCGTGCATCTTTTTCTGATGCACGGCGCATATTATTTTTTCGTTCTATTATTTTAAGAGCGGCTATGATCTTTGGAAAGCACCATTCCTGCAATGGCAAGAATCAGCGTCAGAACTGCAACACCTGCCGTCAGGAAGGGGAAATCTCCAATCGTACTGCCATTGCCAACCAGGGAGCTCCACTCTATTTGCAATTCCACATAATTACTAATCAGTCCCAGATCCCCGATAAACAACAGAATCAAACAAGTACAGCCCAACCGACAGCCGGCAACTCCTTTTCCTCTGCACAGCTGCACAAAACCGATCAGCAGGAAGAGCACGCAAAGGAATGCAATCAAGAGCACACCTAGAAATACGAAAAGCTGCCAAGGCATATGATCCAAAAAGTCCTCAAACAGATCCGGCATGTTTTGAATCAGATCCCCCAGGTTATTCAGCGTATCCGATGTCTTTACGCCAAACAAATCGGAAAGTTGCTTGGCACCCTCCAAAATAGAAGCATAGGAAAGGGTGTAAGTATCCCCGGAAAAGAATCCTTCTGCTTGCATAAACGGCAGCTGAAACAGTCCTACGATTCCAGCAATGACCAGCGCACACAAAACCAGATACGCAAGCCAGCGTACCGCAGAGGTCGGCTTCCGCTTCGGCAAAGCCAGCGCATTATCAGGTGCCATAACAGGCTGCTGGTTGACCGGCTGCTGCGGAGCAGGCGGCGGTGTCGGAATCGTGGTTGTGACCGGCGGCGGGGAAGCAGGTTGCGGCGCTACATCTACATTGAGAGAAGCACCACAGCTGCTGCAAAAGGCTGCGCCCGGCTGATTCGATTTTCCACATTTACTGCAAAACATAATAAAGACCCCACTTTCTTTTTTGTAATGGTTTTAACCAATGGATGATTGTACTGGTTTCGGTTGTCTGCGCTTCCGAAAAATCACCAATCCCAGTATGCCGACGACCAAGGTAAGCGCTCCGATGATTGCAGTGGCCGTTGGAAAAGCACCGAAAGGACTAGACAAACCTGCCTGCTTCCGTCTGCGTTCAAATGCCAGATAGGTACTAATCAGCGAAAAATCGCCAACGCCCAGCAAAAGCAGACAAATGCAGCCCAGACGGCAGCCGACTGCCAATCTATGCCGGCACATCTGTATCAGTCCAATGACCAGCAGCACCAGGCAAGCCGCAGCAACCAAAAACAGGAACAAAAACACACAAAACTGCCACGGATACTTCTCCATAAACTTCTGGAAAACAGCGCCCGGATCACTGGAGAAGTGACTCAGATCAATCCCGTATGAATAGGAGAATCGTTTTGCACTCCGCAAGGTCGAAGCATAGGAAATATCAACCAGGTATCCCGGTTCTATCTTAGAATCATGCCGCACATAAGGCAGCTGAAACAATCCAATCGTGCCCACAGCGGTCAGCAGAACAAGCAGTAAGTAGCTGCCCCAATAAACCCATTTTTGCGAGTTTGCGTTTTTTTTCATTGCATACACCCTCTTATTTCTTGCAGGCAGCCTGTACGGCTTCAAATTCATCCACCAGTTCCTGATCCGGCTTTTTGGTCAGCAGGGAAACCAGAATGATTGCCAGCAGGGCAATCAAGAATGCCGGCAGCAATTCATACAAATCCCATGCGCCACCCAACGGACGGATGCAGAACTTCCAAACAAATACCATTACACCGCCGGAGATCAGACCAGCCAGTGCACCCCACTTGTTGGAACGCTTCCAGAACAGAGCGCAGAGCATAACCGGGCCAAAGGTGGCACCAAATCCAGCCCATGCAAACGATACGATCTGGAAGACAGAACTTTCCGGATTCCAAGCAATGACAATGGAAACCGCTGCAATAATCAGCAGGACACAGCGTGCTGCCAGCATGGCTGCTTTCTGCGAAAGCTTTACGCCAAATACGCCCTGCAAGAGGTTTTCCGACATACTGGAGGACGCTGCCAACAGCTGAGAATCGGAAGTAGACATGGTGCAGGCGAGAATTCCCGCAAATACCAGTCCGGCAAGCAGGGCGGCTACCACACCATGCTCACTGATGAGCGTTGCAATTTTCATGATGACGGTTTCTGATTCTGCGCTGTAGTTGGCCGGGTTGTCTCCCAATACGGAAATGGTGCCATTTTGAATCAATGCCTTTCCGATAAAGCCAATCAAAATGGCAATTCCCATTGAAATGGTCACCCAAATGGAGGCAATTCTTCGGGAGGTTTTGATCTTCCGGCTGTCTTCGATTGCCATAAAACGCAGCAGAATGTGCGGCATACCAAAGTAACCAAGCCCCCATGCCAGGGTGGAACAGATGGTCAGGATGGAATATGGCTTCGCAGAATTGGCGGTAATGTCATAAGTTTGATGGAAGGACAGATAGCCCGGCAGAGACTTTGCATTGTCGATGACAGCATCCAGTCCGCCTGCCTTGCCGACACCGAATCCAACTACCATAATCAAGGCAATGGTCATAATGATGCTTTGCAGCAAATCCGTTGTGCTGGCTGCCAGGAAACCACCGATGCTGGTATACGCAATGATGATAACAGCACTCAGAATCATGGCAACGTGATAATCCATGCCAAAGAGCGTTTGAAACAGTTTGCCGCAGGCAGAGAATCCGGATGCCGTATAGGGGACAAAGAAAATCAAAATGATGACAGCGGAAATTCCCATGAGGAAATTTTTCTGATCGTGATACCGGTGCGAGAAAAAGTCCGGAATGGTAATCGAATGATTGTGCTGGGAATAAATCCGCAGGCGCTTTGCAACAAACAGCCAGTTTAAGTAGGTGCCGACTGCCAGTCCGATTGCCGTCCAGCCGACATCGGCAAATCCGGTCAGCAGGGCAAGTCCCGGTAAACCCATCAACAGATAGCTGCTCATGTCCGAGGCTTCGGCACTCATTGCCGTTACAATCGGGCCAAGTTTTCTGCCGCCTAAGTAAAAGTCACTGGTATCCTTATTCTTTTTCGATGCGAGAATGCCGACAACCACCATCAAAATCAAATAGACAACGATGGTAATCAGCATGCAAATCTGGTTTGATTCCATTGGAATGCTGCTCCTTTCTATGTGAGACGTGGTTCCATTTTCTGCACACAGCCAGCATCTGCCAACGGTGTGCAGACTCAAAAAATGGGAAGCGGCTGATATTTCGCTTCCCATTGAACAAAATGGTTTGCAGGTTATTGTATGCGTTGCCGGGAATTAATACGCTTTTCCCCAGAGTACCATATGCTTTGCCGGCTTGCCGCAGCAAACGCACTTGTCAGAAATGGTGTGCTGCTCCAGCGGAATGCAGCGGGAACCAACACCGGTCTTTTCCTTCACCAGATCTTCACATGCTTCGTCGCCGCACCACATTGCTTCGACAAATCCATCGCCCTTTTCCTGTAGAACCTGTACAATTTCTTCCATGCTCTGGCAAGCGTATGTCCGGCGCTTCTGGTTGTCCAGTGCCTTTTCATACATACCAGCCGGAATTTCTGTTTCAAGCAGCTGCTGCACGGTCTGTACCAAAGTGGCATTGTCTGCATCCAGCGCAACGGTCTGCTTTTCGCCATTGTAACGGGTTACAACCACACACTGACCGTTTTCGATGTCCTTCGGGCCGAGTTCAATTCGAATCGGAACACCCTTCATCTCATACTGTGCAAACTTCCAACCCGGAGAATTCTCGGAATCATCCATTTTTACCCGGATGCCGCTTGCTTTCAGCTTGTTGTACAGTTCCGATGCCTTTTCCAGGACACCTTCCTTATGCTGCGCAATCGGAACCACAACAACCTGTACCGGAGCAACTGCCGGCGGCAGAACCAAACCGTTGTTGTCTCCATGCGTCATAATGATGGCACCGATCAGACGCGTGGTTACGCCCCAAGAAGTCTGATGCGGATAAGCAAGCTGGTTGTCCTTGGTGGCAAACTGAATATCGAATGCCTTTGCAAAGCCATCCCCAAAGTAGTGGGAAGTACCTGCCTGCAATGCCTTTCCATCGTGCATCAGTGCTTCAATGGCATAGGTTGCAACAGCGCCGGCAAACTTATCACTTTCGGTTTTTCTGCCCTTTACCACCGGCATAGCCAGGGATTGCTCACAGAAGGTGGCGTAGGTGTTCAGCATACGCTCGGTTTCTTCGAGTGCCTCCTCTGCGGTTGCATGAATGGTGTGACCTTCCTGCCACAGGAATTCTCTGGAACGCAGGAACGGACGCGTGGTCTTTTCCCAGCGCACCACGCTAACCCACTGGTTATACAGCTTCGGCAGATCCCGGTAGCTGTGTACGATGTTGGCATAGTGCTCACAGAACAGTGTTTCAGAAGTCGGACGCACACAGAGCCGTTCTTCCAGCTTTTCGCTTCCGCCGTAGGTGACCCATGCCACTTCCGGTGCAAAGCCTTCTACGTGATCCTTTTCCTTTTCGAGCAGGCTTTCCGGAATAAACATCGGCATGCAGACATTTTCATGTCCGGTTTCCTTAAACATGCCGTCCAGAATATGCTGCATATTCTCCCAGATGGCGTAACCATACGGACGAATGACCATACAGCCCTTGACGCTGGTGTATTCGATAAGCTCTGCTTTTTTTACAATATCGGTATACCACTGTGCGAAATCCTCATCCATGGCGGTGATTTCAGCCACTTGTTTTTTGTTGCTTTTTGCCATATTGCTCCTCCTCAGTATTGCATTACAGGGAATCAGACACATTCCCGTGCTTTTCAGATCCCAAAATTACAATCAAATACAATATAGTATAGCATATTTCCGGGAAAATTGCAAGAGAAAAGCTACTTTTCCATGCATATTTTTGGAACAGCAAATTTCCAGACAACATCCGGCCGCCAGCCGCCTGGAGCGTGTTCCCATAAAAAAGAACTGCATGGATTGATGTTCCGAAATGATAATCAGAAATTGACATTTTTATCTTTTTCTTGTATAATATTTGTAACAAAAAAGGAGGAATTCTCTATGAATTATAGCATTGAAGGCGAACCACTACCCGTTGTAATCTGCAACTTGGAACCCAACGAAACCATGATTACAGAAAAAGGGGCCATGTCCTGGATGACCCCCAACATGAAAATGGAAACCACTTCCAACGGCGGCATTGGAAAGATGTTTGGACGTGCCTTTTCCGGAGAAAGTATGTTCCAGAATCGTTACACCGCCATCGGCGCTCCGGGCATGATTGCGTTTGCATCCAGTTTTCCCGGCTGCATCCGTCCTTTCCAGATTGGGCCAGGACAGGAAATCATTGCGCAAAAAACCGCATTTCTCGCATCTACTGCCGGTGTAACCCTTTCCATCTTCTTCCAGAAGCGGTTCGGCGCCGGACTCTTCGGTGGAGAAGGCTTCATCATGCAGCGGCTTTCCGGAAGCGGCATTGTATTCCTGGAATTTGACGGCTACATCAAGGAGTATGACCTTGCACCAGGACAGCAAATGGTGGTAGATACCGGCTACTTGGCTGCTATGACCGGCGGCTGTCAGATTGAAATTCAAACCGTACCGGGCATCAAAAATGCCGTTTTCGGTGGAGAGGGTCTCTTCAACACCGTCATAACCGGCCCGGGACACATATGGCTCCAGAGCATGCCGGTTTCGCAGCTGGCAGGTGCCATTCGCCCATTTATTCCCAGTAAGTAAGGAAAGGAGACTCTTACCATGAATTGTTCCAAATGCGGTGCATCCCTGCCGAATGGCGCAACGGTTTGCAAACGCTGTCAAACCCCCGTAACCCCAACGGATACACCGGCTTCTGCATCGAAACAGAATCCCAACCGAAACAAGCGGCTCGTCGTCCTGAGCATTGTTGTTGCAGCCGTTCTGATTGTCGGCATTGCCTGTGCCGTCCTGATTGTTGTACACAACCATCAGAAGAAGGACTACAGCGCCGACCAAGCCTCTCCGCAGGCTGCCATTCATGCCTGCTATGCGGCAATTGAACAGCAGGATGCCGATCGCATTCTTGCCGATATCCCGGATGCTGTCATCGAAGAGTATGCGCAAAAGGGCATCAACCGGAACGACCTGTTGAAACTGGTGCAGGACTATCTGCCAACCTACCTCAAAACGTTAGAGGATTCCTGCGGCAGTTCCATCACCATTACAGCAGATCTGCAAACGGAGGAACAAGAGGATATCACCGACAACTATACAGATGCATCCCTTCCGGTAGAGCGTGCTTATCGCTATCCCATCGTCATTCGCATACAAGGAGATGCCGGCAACCGGGAGGAAACCCGTACCAGCACAGCCATTCAAGTGGATGGAAACTGGTACAGCACCGACATCACTGCCTTTTTATCCGCAGCCAATACGACTGCTTCCTCTGCAAAATAATCCTATTTTCAAAATTCAATCAAAAACCGGAAAGACCGATGTGTCTTTCCGGTTTTTTCTCATTGAGCGGCCTGATCGGCAGCAATACAGCGCCGCATGGCAGCAATGGCAGTTCGAATTTCTGCATCTGGATCAAAGTGGTGCGCTTCTGTGTGCATGGGATCCGGCGTGCGTTCCTGATTCCAAATCATATGCAGGACAGTTGCACAGCGTACCCGCAGCGTAGCAGCGATGACAAACAAAGCGGCGGACTCCATCTCTGAAGCCAGAACACCAGCCGCCTTCCAGGCGTTCCAATTGGCTGTCAGCTGCGCTCCAATCGGCATGCGCTGCGGACTGTGCTGTCCATAAAAAGAATCCTTACAGTGCACCACGCCCGTTTCAAACGGATAGCCAAGCGCCTGTGCAGCCTGCACCAGATGGGACAGCAAGGAAAAATCCGGAACAGCCGGAAATGCCAGCGGCATGTACTCCTGCGTGGTGCCCTCCATGCGAACCGCTCCGGTGGGAAGAATCAGGGTACCGGGCACCAAGTGCGGCTGCATGCCGCCGCAGGTTCCAATGCGCAGAAACGTATCTGCACCGCACTGCACCAGCTCTTCCATTGCAATGGCAGCAGACGGCCCGCCAATTCCAGTGGAAGTGACACTGACCGGAACCCCGTCCAAGAATCCCGTGTATGTGGTAAATTCCCGATTTTGCGCCGTCAGCTGCGCCTGCTCCAGATAGGCGGCAATCTTCGGCACCCTGCCGGGATCTCCCGGCAAAAAAACATAGCGCCCAACGCTGCCCTTCTGGCAATGAAGATGAAACATGGATTCTGCCTGCATGATACAAAAACTCCTTTCCATTTCAGACCGGTTTTCCGGAAAACGTATTTTTCTTCTTTTAGCATACCACATTTTAACAGAATTGTAAATGCATAAATAGCACTGCTTTTCGCATACTAGAAGCGATCACACAAGGGAGCGCATCTCCCTTGGAACAAATGCAAAAAAGGAGTGGAACCCATGGCCATACAAATCGCCCGCAGCGTGTTTCAAATGCAGCAGTTTCCTGCCTTGGCGTCCTTTGCCGCAATCGTTGGCCCCAAGGAAGGGGAGGGGCCTTTTTCCGATTGCTTCGACCGGGTAGAATCCGACAGCTACTTTGGAGAGGAAACCTGGGAAAAGGCAGAAAGCCGCTTACAGCAGAATACCGTAGAGCTTGCCCTGCAAAAAGGCGGTTTTTCCGCCGAGGAGATCGACTGGATTTTTTCCGGTGACCTCATCAACCAGTGCATTGGCTCTACCTATGGACTGCGTGCGCTGGAAATTCCATTTCTCGGCATTTATGGCGCCTGCTCCACCATGGCAGAGGGATTGGTTCTGGCTTCGCTGCTGCTGGACGGAAAGGTGGGAAACCGTGTCGTAGCGGCAACTTCTTCCCATTTCAGCACAGCAGAACGACAGTTCCGGTTTCCGCTTTCCTACGGTGGTCAGCGCACGCCAACGGCACAGTGGACTTGTACCGCCTCCGGCGCTGTGGTGCTGGCACAGGAAGCCGCACAGGAAGCGCCACGCATTGCCGGTGCCTGCATTGGGAAAATTGTTGACCTGGAGGTCACCGACGCCAACAATATGGGGGCAGCAATGGCACCAGCTGCGGCAGATACCATTGTCCGCTACCTGCATGCAACGCAGCAGCAGCCCAGTGACTTTGATGCCATTGTAACCGGCGACCTCGGATTGGTCGGCAGTCAGCTGCTCCTGGAACTGGTACAGAAGCAGGGCGGCTATGACCTCACCGGTGTGCACCAGGACTGCGGTGCGCTGATGTTCGACCCGGAGCAGCAGGACACCCATGCCGGCGGTTCCGGCTGCGGATGCAGTGCCAGCCTGCTGTGCGGACATTTTCTGCCGAGCCTGCAAAGCGGCAGCATGAAACAAATTCTATTTGCAGCAACTGGTGCGCTGATGTCTCCGACTGCTTCCCAGCAGGGAGAGAGCATTCCGGGCATTTCGCATTTGGTACAAATCTGCGGAAAGGAGCTTCCAAAATGGGCATCCAATTGATTTGGGCATTTTTATGCGGCGGCTTGCTGTGTGCAGTCGGACAGGTGCTGATTGATTACACCAAGCTGACGCCTGCCCGCATTCTGACCGCTTATGTAACCGGCGGTGTTCTGCTGTCTGCCTTTGGCTGGTACCAAAAGTTGGTGGACTGGGCAGGTGCCGGCGCCAGCGTTCCGCTGACTGGATTCGGACACCTGCTGGCAAAGGGCGTTCGAAAAGCAGTTGACGAGGACGGCTTTCTCGGCATCTTTACCGGCGGGCTGACTGCGGCTGCCGGCGGCATAACTGCTGCACTGGTATTTGGCTTGCTGGCGGCACTGATTTTCCGTCCAAAAGACAAATAACGACAATTGGAACTGGTATCCGATGCAGAATCCTGCATCGGATTGTACAAAAAGCACAATCAATCTATTTATTTTTCTCTTTTTTTATCATTTTATACAAACTTCAAAATAAGGGTTGACAAGTCCTTGATTTTGTAGTATACTGATTAAGTCGCAGGGCACACGAGAGATTGTGTGAGGCTGAATGTGGCGGCATAGCTCAGTTGGCTAGAGTACTCGGTTCATACCCGATTGGTCGCTGGTTCGAATCCTGCTGCCGCTACCATATGGCCCGTTGGTCAAGAGGTTAAGACACCGCCCTTTCACGGCGGAATCATGGGTTCGATTCCCGTACGGGTCACCAACACGAAAAACGGAAAATGATGATTGCATCATTTTCCGTTTTTTCTTTTTCCCTTCGCAATTTTTTATGCGTGCCGCTCAAACGTTTTGTATCACCCAAAAAGCCTGCTGTCCTTGAATGGGACAGCAGGCTTTTCCTGTTTGATGATTCTATTTTGATGATTCTATGAATCGAAAGGAAGATTATTCTGCGCTGTCTTCTTCCTCTTCCGGCAGCGGTTCCTCCGGAATGGAGCGCTCTGCTTCCAGTGTTGCCCGTTCTTCCGCAGCCTGTGCGGCTTCTTCCTCCGGCGTAAGCGCTTCGACTTCCTGCATTTCTGCACTGTCGTCGTGCTCTGCACGGGTAAAGGCTACTACCTTGTTGTCTGCTCCAGCCAGCCGCATGACACGCACGCCCTTTGCCGTCCGTCCCATCAGACGAATATCACTGCACCGTACCCGAATGACAATGCCATCCGTTGAGATGAAGATGATGTCGTCTTCCTCATCAACGACCTTAATGCCGCAGACGAAGCCACGCTCTGCATCCACCTTATAGTTGGTCAAACCGTAGCCGCCACGATTCTGAATGCGGTAATCTTCCAGCGCAGCACGCTTGCCGTAACCGTTTTCCGTTACAGTCAACAGGGTAGCGCCTTCCCGCTCTCTTGCCATGGAAACCACGCAGTCTCCCTCCCGAAGCTTGATGGCACGCACCCCATGGGCGCTTCTGGACATCGGACGTACATCGGTTTCCTGCATCCGCAGCGCCATACCATTCCGGGTTGCAACGAACAGACGTGCATTGCCGTCCGTCAGACGAACCCCTGCAATTTCATCGTCCTCGTCCAAACCAATGGCAATGAGTCCGTTCTTCCGCACGTTCTTATACGCAGAAAGGGCAGTCCGCTTGATCTTGCCGTTCTTGGTTACCATGATGACATATTTGCCGTCCTCAAAATCGGATACACGCAGCATTGCTGCAATCTTCTCACCATCACTCAGCGGCAGCAGGTTGACGATGTTATAGCCTCTGGAGGTCTTGGAACCTTCCGGAATCTCATAGCACTTCAGCCGGTACATAATGCCCTTGTTGCTGATGAAGAGAATGTGATCGTGCGAGGAGCTGATAAACATCTCGCTGACGAAATCCTCTTCCCGCTGCTTCATGCCGGAAACGCCTCTTCCGCCTCTGCGCTGGGTCTTATAGACATCCACCGGCATCCGCTTCATGTAGCCGTTGTTGGTATAGGTCACCACGCATTCCTCAACCGGAATGAGGTCTTCAATGTCCACTTCTCCGCTGACCGATTCAATCTGTGTCCGGCGGGGATCGCTGTACTTCCGGCGGATTTCTTCCAGATCTTGCAGGATAATGGCATAGATCCGCTGTTCGTCTGCCAGAATGTCAATGAATTCCGAAATCTTTTGCAGCAGGGCATACAATTCGTCAGAAACCTTTTGCCGTTCCATACCGGTCAGCTGTCCCAGACGCATCTGCACAATAGCTTCTGCCTGCTCTTCGGACAGTCCGATCTGGTGCTCCAGATGGTACTGTGCCACGTCATACTGCGCACGATCCAGCAAGGCAGACATATCCACTTCTGCAAACCGCTGGATCAATCGCTGTTTGCCCTCTGGAATGGTCTTGCTGGCACGCAGAATGGCAATGACTTCATCAATATAGTCGATGGCAACTAAGAAGCCTTGCAGCAAATGTGCCCGCTTCTTTGCCTTATTCAGATCAAATTCTGTCCGTCTGCGAATGACTTCCACCTGGAACTGCAAATAGTACTCCAGCATCTGCTTCAGACTCAGTGTCTTTGGCTCGCCGTCTACCAGTGCCAGCATATTGACACTGACAGTGCTTTGCAGCGACGTGTAGGAGAAGAGCTTGTTGCGGACGATTTCCGGATTGGCATCCTTTTTCAGTTCGATGACAACCCGCATGCCTTCTCGGCTGGATTCATCCTGAATGTGATAGATGCCGTCAATTCGCTTGTCCTTGACCAATTCGGCAATATGCTCAATCATCCGTGCCTTGTTTACCATATATGGAATTTCGGTCACGATGATGGCGTCTCTGCCGTGCAGCTTCTCCAGTTCGGTCTTTCCACGCAGGGTAATTCTGGCACGTCCGGTGGCATATGCTGCCCGGATGCCGGCACGTCCCATGATAATACCGCCAGTCGGGAAGTCCGGGCCCTGAATCCGCTCCATCATTTCATCAAGCGTACAGTCCGGATTCTCAATCAGCAGGTGCAGACCGTCAATGACTTCGCCCAGATTGTGCGGCGGAATGTTTGTTGCCATACCAACGGCAATGCCCACGGAACCGTTGACCAGCAGGTTTGGATACCGGGACGGCAAAACCGCCGGTTCCTGCAAACGGTCGTCATAGTTGGAGACAAACGGAACGGTATCCTTATTGATGTCCGTCAGCATTTCGGTTGCAATTTTGGACATTCTGGCTTCGGTATAACGGTAAGCAGCCGGCGGGTCGCCGTCTACGGAACCAAAGTTACCCTGTCCGTCCACCAGCATGTACCGCATGGAGAAGGACTGCGCCAGACGAACCAACGCATCGTATACGGAAGCGTCACCATGCGGGTGATAGCTTCCGAGCACGGCACCGACAGTATCCGCACACTTGTGGTATGCTTTATCCGGTGTCAAGCCCTTTTCATACATGGTATATAAAATCCGGCGGTGTACCGGCTTCAAGCCGTCCCGTACATCCGGAAGCGCTCTTGCTACGATAACAGACATTGCATAGTCCAGGAAGGACTTCTGCATTTCGTTCCCAATTTCTACCGGAATGATTTTCTGATGGGTATTGCTAAAGTCAATTTCTTGCTTTTTCTTTTCATCCATTGTTGTAATTCCTCGCTTTATTTATTCCGAAAGCGGTTGAAAGACGACCACATTTTCCCGGAGTATGCTGTTTACTTGCTGGAGCTGCTCTGCCGAAAAGGCAGATTTCGAGATGATATAAATGCATTCTTTTTTGAAAAACAGCAGATAATAGGCTTGCTGTTCCGAAACGGTCAGCTCTCCATAGGGCAGCACCGAATTCGGCGGCAGCTCCTGTTCCTGTGCGGATGCTTCTGCTTCGTCCTCCTCAGGTGCTTCCTGCAGCGGCAGAATCGTCCGTATCACGAGATCATGCGCCCGGAAGGTAACCGTGTACCGATCCCGTTCCAGCTGTTTGGCGGCATTTAAGACGCTATTGCGCGCCTTCTTGGGATTGTACCAGAGTACAAACAGCAGCGCTGCACACAGCACAATCAAAACATAGGTCATACTGTTCACCGAACGCCCGTTGACGAAACGCCAGATTGCAACGCCCAGAAAGTCTGCCAGGCAGAACAGCACCAGGCCGACCCGAATCCAAAATCCCCGTCGGAGGAACTTCTTCTGAAATGCCCGGTAACCTTCTGCCATCTGTTCGGCAGGCACACCATACGGTGCGGATTCCGGCAACAGAATCGTCTCCTGCTCCATTTGTTCGTTTTCCATCGCTTGACTCCCTTAAATGTCCAGGTTCTGGACGTATTTTGCATTGGTTTCGATAAAGTCCTTTCGAGGGCCGACTTTATCGCCCATGAGGATGGTAAAGATTTCGTCTGCCCGCTCGGCATCTTCCATATCCACCCGCAGCATGGAACGGGTTTCCGGGTTCATGGTGGTTTCCCAGAGCTGTTCGGAGCTCATTTCACCCAGACCTTTGTACCGCTGTACTCCAACTTTTGCCGTGCTGCCATCTGCATCGGCAAACTCCGCAATGTAGCGGTCTCGTTCGGCTTCGTCAAAGGCATATTTGAACTTCTTGCCCTTGGAAACCTTGAACAGCGGCGGCTGTGCAATATAAATATTGCCGTTTGCAATCAACGGCCGCATAAAGCGGAAGAAGAAGGTCAGCAGCAGCGTCCGGATATGGGAGCCATCGACATCGGCATCCGCCATAATGATTACCTTGCCATACCGCAGCTTGGTAATGTCGAAATCCTCTCCGATGGAAGTGCCCAGCGCAGTGACCACCGGCATCAGCTTTTCGTTGCCGTACACCTTGTCAATCCGTGCCTTTTCCACGTTCAGCATTTTGCCCCAAAGCGGCAGAATTGCCTGATACTTCCGGTCTCTGCCCTCCTTGGCGGAACCGCCGGCAGAGTCTCCCTCGACGATATAGATTTCTGTATTTTCCGTTCCCTTTTCGGAACAGTCTGCCAGCTTGCCCGGCAGGGAAGCGCTTTCCATTGCAGACTTCCGACGCGTCAGATCTCTTGCCTTTTTAGCTGCCTCTCGTGCCTTCTGCGCAGACAGGCTCTTATCAAATATTGCCCGGGCAACAACCGGATTTTCTTCCAGATAGTTCATCAGTTTTTCCATGACCATCTTTTCGACAAATGGCTTCACGGAAGGATTGCCCAGTCTGCCCTTGGTCTGCCCTTCGAATTCGCACTCGGTCAGCTTCACAGAGATGATGGCAGTCAGCCCCTCCCGGACATCGTCTCCGGTCAGTTTGGTGCCATCCTTGAGCAGATTCATCTTCTTGCCGTACTCATTGATGACCTTGGTCAGAGCATTTTTAAAGCCCACTTCATGAGAACCGCCGTCAATCGTGTGGATGTTGTTGGCAAACGAAAGAATCAGTTCATTGTAGCTGTCGTTGTACTGCATCGCAATTTCCGCAAAGGAATCGCCTTCCGTTCCGGAGATGTAAATGACATCATCAGACAGCGCTTCCAGTCCACGCTTGGCATGGATATGCTCTACAAACTGCCGGATTCCGCCTTCATAGTGCAGTACTTCCTGCAAAGGCTGTTCCGGATTCCGCTGATCGGAAAGAATGATCTTAATGCCGGCATTCAGGAACGCCTGCTCCCGCAGCCGCTTGAGCAATACGTCGTAGTCGTATTCTGTATGTTCAAAAATGGTGCCGTCTGCCTTAAAGCAAACCATGGTACCCGTTTCTGTGGTGTCACCGATGATTTTCAGCGGTTCCCGGTAATCGCCCCGTTCAAATCGCTGGAAGTAGACATGGCTGCCGTCTTTGACAGTCAGTTCCAGCCATTCCGACAAGGCATTGACAACGGAAGCGCCCACTCCGTGCAGACCGCCGGACACTTTATAGCCGCCGCCGCCGAATTTTCCGCCGGCATGCAAGATGGTGTAGACAACCGTTGCGGCAGAAATGCCTTCCTTCGGGTGAATGCCGACCGGAATACCACGGCCGTTGTCGGCAACCCGGATGACATCGCCGGGCAGAATATCCACGGTAATTTCGGAACAGAATCCGGCAAGCGCCTCGTCAATGGAGTTGTCCACAATTTCATAGACCAGATGATGCAGTCCCTTCGGGCCGGTCGAACCAATGTACATACCTGGCCGCTTCCGAACTGCCTCCAGTCCTTCCAGCACCTGAATCTGACTTTCATCATACTGCTGTGCCATTGGCTTTTGTTCTTCTGTCATAGTTCTATTTCCTCCTGTAGCGCCGTGCCGGTGAAGTAGATTCCACCACACGGGCATTTCTCTTTCCACAACATTTTCCACAATTTGTGGAAAGTTGAATTTCCTGTAGATTCGCTTAATCCGGACAAATTCTTCCGGCTTTCAACAAAATTTGCTGTCCTGCCCATTGTGGAATCAACGTTTCCACATGGCAGGTCGTCAGAAAGACCTGCATGTCTTTCACAATGGTATAGACCACCTGCTGCCGGTTCTGATCCAGCTCGCCCATGACATCGTCCAGCAGAATCAGCGGGGTCTGTTTCCACTTTCTGGCGTAGATCTGCGCATGTGCGAGCCGCAAGGTGAGCGCCAGACTTTTTTTCTGTCCCTGGGAACCAAATTCCCGGGCACTGACTCCATTGATCAGAATTTGCATCTCATCCCGGTGCACACCGCATGTGGTAAAGCCCAGTGCGCGGTCTTCCTCCCGGGCACGCACCAGCTTTTCATAATACTGCGCCGCCAACTGTTCTTCGGTACAATCAGAAAAGTCGGGATCCCGTCCAAATACATTGGCCTGATACCGCAGCGTCACCGCTTCCTGCTGGGCACTGATGGCACCATACAGCTCGGTACAAACCGCCGCCAGCTGCTGCAAATAGCGGCTGCGCTGCACGGTCAGATAGGCGCCTGTCTTGGCAAGCTGCCGATCCCAGACGTCCAGATAGGCCTGCGCAGCGGCTGCCGGAAGTGCCTGCTTGAGCACCGCATTGCGCTGCTGCAAAATCATCTGGTAGCGCCGCACTGCACCAACGGCACGCGGCGTGAGCTGCGAATAGCAGAGATCCACAAAATTGCGCCGCACTTCCGGCCCCTCGTTGATGAGCGCCAGATCTTCCGGCGTAAATGCCACACAGTGAAACAAGTCGAACAAGCTGCCCGTGCTGGTCACGGGAATGCCATTGAGCAGAAAGCGTTTTTCCTTGCCGGCAGACGGCTGCATGGTACAGGTAATGGTCTGTACCCGCCGTCCATCGTCAAATGCCGCCTGAATCTGCATAGGACCACTGTCGGCAAAACAAAGATAATCCCGTTCCCGCGTGCCCCGAAAGCTGCGGCAGCCGCTTAAAATCCAGATGGCTTCCAGCAGATTGGTCTTTCCCTGGGCATTTTCGCCTACAATGACGTTATAATGGGCGTCTGGATGCAGCGAAACATCCTTTAAATTTTTAAACCCGGATACCGTCAGTGCCGTTAGTCGCATCCTGCAACCAGCACCTCAAACCGATCCACGCGGATCCGGTCACCCGGACGAATTTTTTTGCCCCGCATGGTGCAGACTTCCCCGTTGACGGAGACGGCACCCTGCTGAATCAATTCCTTGGCAAATCCGCCGGTATCACAAAGCCCTGCAAATTTCAGCAGGGAATCCAGCTTAATATAGTCTGTCTGAATGGTTACAGAAAGCTGTTCCATGGTTGTTTCGTCCTTTCTGGTTCTTCCTGCTTACTGCTTCAACTGAATGGGCATCAGCAGGTAAATATAATGTTCGCCCTCCATGGGAACCAATTTTGCCACATGGTTGCCGCCGGTGAGCTGAATCCGAATCTGATCTCCATCTGCGGCACGAGCAGCTTCCAGTAAAAATTTATTGTTGAATCCAATGACCACATCCGGCCCGGTGATCTGCGCCGGAATGGTATCGTTGATTTTTCCGATTCCGGTGGAACAGGTGACGTTCAGGCTGCCGCCGGAGAACACGCAGCGAATCGGCGCATTGTATTTGCCGCTGATCAGCAGGGAACAGCGCTCCAGACAGCGTGTCAGATCTTGTGTTTTGACAATGACTTCTGTCTCCGAAGCAGCCGGAATGCTGCTTTGATAGCGATAAAAGTCTCCTTCCAGCAGCCGAGAAAAGACGGTATAGCCGTCAAAGGTAAAGACAATGTGACTGCGGCTTGCATTAATCAGGCACTGCTTTTCGGAATCCTCTTTCATCATGTTGGCAACCTCTGTCAAGGTGCGCTTGGGGACAACAAAGCGATAGGATTCGTTGCAGTTTACAGCTTCCTTCCGAATGGCAAGCCGGAAGCCATCAATGGCGACCATATGGAACTGCTGGTCTTGAATCTCAAACAGCTCCCCGGTAAAGACCGGCTTTGCCTCATTGGTAGAGGTGGCATAACTGGTCTGTGCGATCATGGACTTTAAAAGTGGCTGTGAGATGGACATACCGCCCGGCATCGCCAGATTGGGCAGCTGCGGATATTCTTCTGCGGACTGTGCAGAGATGTGAAATTCCGTTGCATCACAGTACATGCCGACAGAATTGTTTTCGGATACTTCAAATACAATGGTTTGTCCGGAGAAACGGCGTACCGATTCGCTGAGTAGTCGTGCATCTAAAATCCATTCTCCGGTATCCTCTGATTCCACGTCAATGGTGGTTTGAACCCCGAATTCCAGATCATAGCCGGTCAGCTCCAGGCAATCTCGATCCAGGCGAATTCGAATTCCTTCTAGTGCAGAAATGGTGGATCGCTGAGAAATGCCTTTTGCGACATGGTTGACTGCTTCATAGAGTGCTTGTTTTTCGCAGATAAATTTGATCATGGTGCAAATCCTCTTTCTGATGTGCCGGCGTTGCAGGATGCAAAACGGAGGCGTGTTTGATATTTTGTTCGCTTTTCATTCGCTTTTATAGATGGTGCGTTTTCCACGGGTGGACAGTCAGATTTCTGCTTGCAGAAGAAAGATGAGAAGAAATAGAAATAAGAAAAAGTATAGTAGTAGTAGAGGATGTGAGTTTGTGGAAAAGCAGGTTTTTCCTTGCATGCTGGGACATTTCCCTTCCACAGGACGGATGCGGAAAAAATGTGGAAATGTGGAAATGCAAACAGCAATGGAAAAAGTGGAAATTTTGTGGAGTGGAAAACATACAAATGTGGAAAAATCGTGGAAAATCCAAGTGCGTGCTTGGGAAAAGTGGAAATACGAAGTGGTCTGATTTGTGGAAGAAACAGACGCAGCTGGTTCGAGTGCAGGGGGATTCGCTGGAAGAATCCTCTCTTTTCTTTTCCACATCGCTTTCCACAATGTGTTGAAAACAATGTGGAAAGCCGTTTAAAGGTTGTGAAAAACGTGCAAAATCGACATTATGCGTTGCTTTTATCGCAAATATTCTTAATGGTGTCATCCACCAGTTGTTTCAGTGTTTGATCGCGCTTCATGCCGGCTTCAATGTTGTTGATGGCATAAACGATCGTGGAGTGATCCCGTCCGCCAAATTCGGTTCCGATGGATTGCAGTGGCATCTTGGTGATCTCCCGTACCACGTAGATGGCTACTTTTCGTGCCGTTGAAATCTGCGCCGAACGCTTGCTGCTGCGGATTTCTTCCGGCGTAACGCCGTAGACATCGGCGACTTCCATGATAATCTTCTCTACGGTGATGGGAATGGGCTGGTCATTGGTCTGAATGTCCTTAATGACACTCTGCGCCATGGAAATAGAAGGCTGTGAGCCAGCTAGGTGCTTGAGCGCCTTCAGCTTCTTGATGGCACCTTCCAGCTGCCGGATGTTGGTCTTTAAACGATTGGCAATGAATTCTGCCACGTCATCCGGAATGTACAGATCCAGCAGTTCGGCTTTCCGGCGAATGATGGCAATACGGGTTTCAAAGTCCGGGATGTCAATATCTGCAATTAATCCCCATTCAAATCGGTTGCGAATGCGATCCTCCAGTGTTTTCAGTTCCTTGGGCGGCTTATCAGAGGTGATGACAATCTGCTTGTCCTCTGCATGCAACTTGTTGAAGGTATGGAAGAATTCCTCCTGCATCTGTTCTTTGCCGCTGAAAAACTGAATGTCGTCGATGAGCAGGACATCTGCCGAACGATACTTTTCGTGGAATGCGGACATATTGTGGGAGGTAATGCCATTGATGAGGTCATTTCCGAAACCTTCACTGGTGACATAAATAATCTTATAATCCGGGTGGTTTTTGTGCACCTCATTGGCAATGGCGTGCATCAGGTGGGTTTTGCCCAAGCCGGATGGGCCGTAGATAAACAGCGGGTTATATGTTTTGCCGGGCTCTTTGGCAACTGCGGTGCAGGCAGCATGCGCAAATTCATTGGAGCGGCCGACGATGAAGGTACTGAATGTATAGTCGTAGTTGGCGCCTTCGAAGGTGCGTTCCAGCTGTTCATGGCGGCGTGCCAGTTCATCAAAGTCATTGACAGGAGCGGTACGGTTGGAATTTCGTGCCAGCAGTTCGTCTTCGACATTGATAATCAGATTGACATCAAATCCGAGGATGTTGCGGAATGCTTCTTTTAAGAGTGCCTCATAGTTATTGAGAATCACGGAGCGCTGAAAGTCAGACTGTACAGTGAAAACAGCATCGGTTCCACTCAAAGCAATGGGTTCCATGGCATTGATCCAAAGATTGATCGCGACTTCTGGAATATCGCCTTCTTCCAGGCAATATTGTTTTACACGCGCAAAGACTTCTTGAAAAGAATTCATAAGCGGGGGTCCTTTCTATGTTGAAATTCTCTACTGCAACGGGAAGCTGCATGTTTTCCACAATGCGCAGCAGCTATAATATAATAGTGTACCACAGATTGTGGAAAAAATCAAGAGGGTTTGTTGAAAAAACCACGTTCATTTGTGGAAAGTATTTTGGACAGAAAAAATAGGAAGAAACAAGTCTTTTGGAACGAAAAGAGAAAGTTTCAACAGTTGCGGAAGCCGCTGTACCAAGCAGCTTCCACACACTTTCCCCAATTGCATCGTGGAAAAGCAGACAGAGAACGAATAACGATAGCCAATCGCTTTCCTGCCTACAAAAAGTGATTCTGCCAAATTTGCCGCAGGATTGCTGGCTGTGGAAAACAGGCTTGTGTATTCCAAAAATGATTTTCCACAGATTTTGCGTGGGAATTTTGTGGAATCTGCGGCTCGGTTTTGAAATTTCAAGATTTTCAAAAAAAAGCTTGACAGATTCTTCTTTGTAGGTTATAATAGGGTATAAACGGATTTTTGTGGGCAAATTCTGCATAAATCCCGTCTGTCTGCTTCTGTCAGGCAGATTCCGTTTCAGAGACCATGGCGAGAGGAGGAAATACTTGTGAAAAGAACATATCAGCCGAAGAAGCTGCATAGAAAAAAAGAGCATGGCTTCAGAAAGAGAATGGCTACCAGCAATGGAAGAAAGGTTTTAGCTCGTAGAAGAGCAAAGGGCAGAGCAAGACTTTCCCACTAACGAGTCAGACCACAAAATCTTTTGTGGTCTTTTATTTTATGTGAATACGCTCATAGGCCCGTCCTGGAAGAAGAGGTGCGATGCGGATGCAGAACACAGTGATTTTAAATCAAAATAAAGCGTTTGTTTCGTTGTATCAGCACGGAAAAGCGATTGTTTCTCCCTATGTGGTGATTTATGTCCGAAAGAATCGGCGTACCTATAACCGATTTGGTGTCACCGCCGGGAAAAAAGTCGGCAATGCCGTTGCGCGTAATCGTGCCAAACGCATCATTCGGCAGGCGTACCGTGAAAATGTGGACAAGCTTCCGGTTGGAATGGATCTCGTCATTGTGGCAAGAGCTGCAATTGGCGGCATCTCTTCCACCCAGCTTAGCAGCTACCTCGGTTCTGCTGGACGGAAGCGGATCGAAGTTGCCCTACAGGCAGGTGAAAAAAAGTGAAACAGGTTTTGCTGCTGCTGATTCGGTTTTACCGGAAATGCATTTCTCCGCTGTTTCCGCCGGTTTGTCGGTATTATCCGACCTGTTCTACGTATGCAATGGAGGCAATTATGCGTTTTGGTGCCTGGAAAGGTACCTATTTGGCCGTTCGGCGGCTGTTGCATTGCCATCCCTGGTCACCCGGCGGCGTGGATTATGTGCCAGACCAATTCCCATCGATTCGCCCCAAGCGCCCTAGAAAATTCGGAAAGTATTAGTGTGCGTTTTTTGTCTGCACACACTCTTAGGGTATCCTCACATCCCCGTTTTGCGGGGAGCTGGCGGTCTGCTTGCAAAAGGCGGACTGCAATCAAACGCTTTTTATCTGCCTCGAATTGCAGGAAGCTTCGAGACAGAAACGCAGAAGAAGGGATGTACGACCAATATGATGTTTCTGTACGATTTGTGTGGGAAGCCGTTCGGCTGGATCATGCGTCTGATTTATGAAGTTGTCAACAACTATGGCGTAGCAATTTTGATCTTTACCATCATCACCAAGCTGATTCTGTTCCCCATTTCTTATAAGCAGCAAGCCAATTCCGCAAAAATGCAGCGGCTGAATCCAAAGCTCGAAAAATTGCGGAAAAAGTATAAAGATAATCCGCAAAAGCTTCAGGAGGAGCAGGCAAAGCTCTATCAGGAAGAAAACATCAACCCGATGGCTTCCTGTTTGCCGATGTTCCTGCAATTCTTCCTGTTGTTTGGTATTTTGGACGTTGTCTATAAACCGATGACGTACATTTTGAAGCTGAAAAACAGCGGCGTGGTGGAATCTGGTAAGCAGGTAATGGAAGCGCTGAATATAAAGACTTCCGGAACAGACTTGCGGGAAGAATTGAATATTTTAAATACCTTCCATCAGAATCCAGATGCGTTCCAAGGAAAAGAAGGCTTTACGGATCAGGTAGTCAGCCAGCTGAATGAATTCTATAATAATTTTCAGATCTTTGGCGTAAACTTGGGTTCTGTGCCGCAGCTGCATCCCGATGTTTGGAATGCATCTGCTGTTGTACTGTTCCTGATTCCGTTTTTGTCTGGTGTCCTACAGCTGATTATGACCATTTATACCCAGTGGATCAATAAAAAACGCAATCCGAGTATGGCAAACATGGGCTGTATGAACATTATGCTGTACGTAATGCCGATTTTCTCGGTTGTATTTGCGTTCCAGGTTCCGGCTGGTGTTGGTTTTTACTGGGCGTGCTCTTCGTTCTTCTCTTTGATCCAGACCGTTGGTCTGAACCGGTACTTTACACCGGAGCGTATTGAGAAGATCATGGCAAAAGAAGAGAAAAAACTGGCAAAAAAATATGCAAGCGGAAAGAAAAACTTCATGACCCGCATGATGGAAGCGCAGTCCGAAGCCATGAAGCAGCGGGAAGATTACGCAGAAAAATCCAAGGACATGTCTCGTTCCGAGCTTTCTGAACACAATCGGAATACATTGCGGGAAGCAAGAAAGCGAATGGCAGAAAAATACGGCGATGACTATGAGGACAAAGACTGATTAGGTATTGCTGACAGAAAGGATGAGCAATCATGACTGAAATTTTTACGGCCAAACGAGTAGAAGATGCCAAGAAGATGGCAGTAGAACATTTTGGCGTTTCAGAAGACCAGATTGTGTTTCGAATCCTGGAGGAACCAAAGAAGGGATTCCTGGGATTTGGCAAAAAAGGCGAAGCAAAAATAGAGGCAATTTATGAGCCGCCGGTTGCTGCTGCCGCAGAGGCAGAAAAGGCAGAACCGGCTGCACCGAACAAGCAGCCGATCGAATCGGTTGCAGCGCCGCAGAAACCGGCAGTTCCGGAACCAGTTGCTGCTCCGGAAAAACCAGCCGAAGTACCGCAGCAGGAGACAGTCTCCGCAGCATCGCAGGCAGAAGAGCCGGAGCGGAAACTGCTGACAGATGAGGAACTGGAGCCGAACATCAAGAAGGCAAAGGAGTATGTCCTTTCCATTTATCGGGAAATGGGTGTACCGATTACCATTACCACATACCAGCAGGAAAACGGAATCCTGATGGATTTGAGCAGCGAAAGCAAGAGCGGCACCATCATTGGCAGACGGGGAGAGACACTGGATTCCATTCAGTATCTGGCTTCTGTGATTGCCAATAAGGGGCTGGAGGAATACTCCCGTTTGACGTTGGACAGCAGCGGATACCGGGCAAAACGCCGTAAGACGCTGGAACAGCTGGCAGAAAAGATTGCCAAGAATGTGCTGCGAAGCGGACGTTCCACCACCTTGGAGCCGATGAATCCGTACGAACGGCGGATTATCCATTCCAAGATTGCAGAGATTGAGGGTGTTTCTTCCCGGAGCGTGGGAGAAGATCCCTATCGGCGTGTTGTGATTTCTTCTGTAAACGGAAAGCGAGAGAGAAGAAACGGCAGCTATCATGGTTCCAAGGGCGGCAGAAAGCCATACCGGGATCAGAAAAAGCCGGAAGATTTTAAGCCAAGCAGTCTGGATTCATTCAAGACAAGCTTTGAAAAGGATTATAAGAAACCCAAGCCGGAGGACGATATTCACGCAGGTCTGTACGGAAAGATTGAACTGTAACAAGCAAACACAGGGCTGTTCCATTGCGAGCAGCCCTGTTTTCATCTGGCAAAAAGCTTTTCGATCGATTCTATTTTATTGGGTACAGTGTGTTTTTTTATTTATGAGGAGGTTCTCTATGTCAACCATTGCAGCAATTGCAACGCCGCAGGCGGCCGGAGGAATTGCCGTCATTCGTATTTCCGGACCGGATGCATTCTGCATTGCAGATCGTGTGTTTCAAGGCGCTGGCGGCAAGCAGGCGGCTTCTATGCCGGGTTATACTTGTTGTTACGGCTCCATTCATCAGAAGGATGCTTCTTTGCTGGATCATGGCATCTTGACGGTCTTTCGGGCACCGCATAGCTATACCGGAGAAGATGTGGCAGAGCTTTCCTGTCATGGCGGCATTTATGTGACCCAGCAAGTATTGGCTGCCGTTTTAGAAGCCGGCGCACAGCCGGCAGAGGCAGGAGAATTCACCAAGCGGGCATTTCTAAATGGAAAGGTATCGCTGACACAAGCAGAAGCAGTCATGGATTTGATTGGTGCTTCCGGGCAGCGAGAACTGCAATTTGCACAGTCGGTGCAGGATGGCGCTTTGTTCCGGCGAGTACGGCGCATTACAGACGATCTGGTGCATGTGCTGGGCGATCTGGCGGCATGGGCAGACTATCCGGAGGAGGATTTACCGGAGGTGCAGCCGGATTATCTGGAGGCTGGCATACAGCATATTTTAGAGGAATTGCAGGCAACATTGGATACCTATTCTTACGGAAAAATTTTGCGGGAAGGTGTTTCTGCCGTGATTGTCGGGAAGCCAAATGTTGGAAAATCTACCCTGTTCAACTTACTTTCCGGTTGTCAGCGGAGCATTGTAACAGAGATTGCCGGAACGACACGGGACATGGTAGAAGAACGGATTCGGCTGGGCAATGTGACACTGCGGCTGATCGATACGGCAGGGCTTCGGGAGACAGAAGATGTGATTGAGCAAATTGGCGTTTCCATTGCCCGGGAGCAGGTACAGCAGGCAGATTTGATTCTGGCAGTGTTTGATGCCACACGTGCTCTGGATGCAGAAGATCTCGCTATGATGGAGCAGATACAGGGCAGAACGGTACTGGCAATTGTCAACAAAACGGATGGCGTACCGGTATTGAATACGGAGAAACTGGAGCAGACATTTGACCAAGTGCTGTATCTATCTGCTAAGGAGGGAACCGGTCTGGAGTCATTGCGGCAGGCAGTTGAGACGTTGTTTTATACCGGTTCAGTAACCCCGGAGATGGGAATTGTAGCCAATGAGCGGCAAAGAGGCTGCCTGCTGACAGCACGGGAACAGGTTTTGCAAGCGTTGGAAGCGCTACATGCAGGAGAGTTTCTGGATGGCATTACTGTGTTGTTGGACGAAGCAGCGCAGGCATTGCTGACGTTGACCGGAGAACGTGTCTCAGAAGCAGTAGTCAATGATGTGTTTGCAAGATTTTGTGTTGGAAAATAAATTGTAATTTCAATCAATTCAAAATTCATTTATATGAATGAAAAATAAATTTGTTGAATTAAAAAATAGAAGAAGGTAGGAAAAGCAAGAAAAGACAGATGCAAAAGCTTTTTGATGCAGCCATTTCTCGAACATGCTGCCGTAGAGTTTGAGACGAGTAGTCTCATCTTTTTGCGGAGCAAAAAGAAAAACAAGTATTTGTATAAGAGAGAAAAAGAAAAGCAAGAAAACAAAAAAGCATTTTGCGTATTTTCAAGAAACGAAACAGAATAGATTGCTAAAATTTTAGCGTGATTGTTCCCATAATGTGGTACCTAATCACGCAAAATGCGGAAGCAAGGCAAACAGCGCAGCGTTTTTGCCGGTCTGTTTCCAGTCACTCGCAGTTAGAATGGATTGATTTCCAAATACAAACTATTACAAATGAAAAGTGATTCGATGAAATGTCCGGCAACATGTTCGAGAAATTGCTGCATCAAAAAGCTTTTGTATTTGGATGCTTTGATTTGTATGCTGCGTGCTTTTTGGATGAAATAAAATATTGATGAAAATTGTTCCACGTGAAACAATGGGAGGAATGGAACATGTATTATATGGGTCATTATGAGGTCGCCGTAATCGGCGCCGGACATGCCGGAGTAGAAGCTGCCTTGGCTGCTGCACGGCTGGGATGCAAAACCGCTTTATTTACCATTTCTTTGGATCAAATTGCCAATATGCCCTGTAATCCGTCTATCGGCGGAACGGCAAAAGGACACCTGGTTCGAGAAATAGATGCGCTTGGCGGTGAAATGGGAAAGGCAGCAGATGCCTGCTTCCTGCAAAGTCGTATGCTGAACCGTGGGAAAGGACCGGCAGTTTATAGCCTGCGGGTGCAGGCAGACCGGGTGCAGTATCATAATTATATGAAACAAGTCTGTGAAAAGCAGGAAAACTTGGAGATCAAGCAGGCAGAAGTGGCAGAGATTCAGCTAGATGGTGCCGGACAAGTTGCCGGAATTGTCACTACATTGGGGGCACAGTATGCGGTAAAAGCCGTAGTGGTTGCCACTGGAACCTATTTGAATGGTGTGATTCATGTAGGAGATGCACACTATGAAAGCGGCCCGGATGCAGCGTTGCCCAGCCGTTCGCTGACAAAAAGTCTACAGGCTGCCGGATTGCGGCTGCGTCGTTTCAAGACCGGAACGCCCTGCCGGGTGCATCGCAGAAGCATTGATTTTTCTGCGATGGAACGGCAGGAAGGAGATGCGGAAATTGTGCCGTTTTCCTTTTCCACCAATCCGGAAGGGCTGCGCAATCAGGTCAGCTGCTATATTTCCTATACCAATGCAGAAACACACCGCATCATTCGGGAGAATTTGCATCGGTCTCCGCTGTTCTCCGGTCAAATTGAGGGAATCGGCCCACGGTATTGTCCTTCGATTGAGACAAAAATTGTTCGATTTGCCGATAAGCCACGCCATCAGCTGTTCGTGGAGCCAATGGGATTGCAGACAGAAGAATATTACCTGCAAGGCATGTCCTCCTCTCTGCCGGAAGATGTACAGCTTGCGTTTCTGCGCACCATTCCCGGTTTGGAGCATGTGGAAATTATGCGGCCTGCTTATGCCATTGAGTATGACTGTGTCGATCCGACGCAGCTGCGTGCAACGCTGGAATGCAAAACCGTTCCGGGGCTCTATGGAGCCGGGCAGTTTAACGGCAGTTCCGGTTATGAGGAAGCCGGTGCACAGGGATTGGTTGCGGGAATCAATGCTGCACTGAAAATTTTAGGACGGCCGCCGATGATTTTGGATCGAGCCAGCTCCTATATTGGAACCTTGGTAGATGACCTGGTAACGAAGGGTTGTGAGGATCCCTATCGGATGATGACCAGCCGAAGCGAATACCGCTTGATTTTGCGGCAGGATAACGCAGATGCCCGCTTAATGCCAATTGGAAGGGAAATTGGTCTGCTGCCAGAGGCTCGCTATCAGCAGATGCTGGAAAAGTACCAGAAGGTTGCACAGGAAAAGAAACGGGTGGAAAAAACCAACCTGGCACCGTCTCCGGAATTGAATGCGTTCCTAGAAGCCCATCAAACAGCACCACTGCATACAGGCTGTAAGGTAGCCGACCTGATTCGGCGGCCGCAGCTGGGATATGCCATGCTGGCACCGTATGATGCACAGCGCCCGGCGCTTTCCAATGTCATTGGAGAGCAGGTCGAAATTCAAATCAAGTATGAAGGATATATTGAAAAGCAAATGGCGCAGATTGAACGGATGCGCAAGTTAGAGGAAAAGAAGCTGCCGGAGGACATCGACTATACCACCATTCGGGGATTGCGGCTGGAAGCAGCAGAGAAGCTCAATGCGCATCGTCCTGCCAACTTGGGACAGGCAAGCCGGATTTCCGGCGTCTCTCCGGCGGATGTATCCGTTTTGATGGTATGGGAAACCCAACAACAGCAGGAACAGGGAGGAATTGCAAAATGACCATGGAGCAGGCACAGGCTTTGTTTGCAGCACATGGCTGCTCTTTGACAGAGCAGCAGTATGCGCAGCTTTGTCGGTATGAAACGGAACTCGTGCAGTATAATGAGAAGGTCAATCTGACCGCTATCACAGAATCAGATGCCATTTGGCATAAGCATTTTTTGGACAGTGCGGTTATTCTAGCACAGGTTGAACTGCCGCAGGGTGCTGCTTTACTGGATGTGGGAACCGGAGCCGGATTTCCCGGTATGGTGCTGGCTGTGATGCGACCGGATTTGCAGGTTACGCTGTTGGATAGCCTGCAAAAACGTGTGGTTTTCCTAGAACAGCTGGCGGAGGCGTTGGAGCTTCCGCGGGTACACTGCATCCATGGCCGTGCAGAGGATCTCGGACATCGTCCGGAGCTGCGGGAACAGTTTGATGTGGTATGTGCCCGTGCAGTCGCAGCACTTCCAATGCTGTGTGAATACTGCCTGCCATTCGTCAAGCAGGGGGGGACTTTCTGGGCATTGAAAGGCCCCGGAGAAGCAGCAGAAGACAGTGCACACGCCGTAGAAGTACTGGGCGGTGCCATGCAGACGGTACTGGCGTATCATCCGGAAGATGTCGGGGAACGGCAGTTGATCGGTATTCAAAAAGTATCGCAAACTTCGCCGCAATATCCCAGAAAGCCCCATCGAATGAAGCAGAAACCGCTCTAAATCAATGGTATTATCAAGAAAAATCCGTTTTTCCTGCAAAAGAAAACGGATTTTTTTTGTGGTTTTTATTTCCTACATCTGTTATAATAAAGAAGCGGAAAGACGTGCAGCAGTGCAGTACTTGGCAGAAAAAAGAAACGCAGAACAGGCAGAACAATTGCTTCTCAAAGACAGAATTCAGCATTGGTAAAAAAGCTTTTTGATGCAGCAATTTTTATCGCCAAGTGCAGCTGCTTGCAGCGGAATTGGACAAAACAGGATGACAGACAGAATGGAAAGGAATTACTATGGCAGGCATTTTTACATTCACCAAAGAAAAACCCATCAACAAAATTGTAGAGGTCGATGTACGGGAGATTGTGCCCAATCCCCATCAGCCCCGGACAGAGTTTGACTATGCAGACATCCAATCCCTTGCGGACAGCATTGCGCAAAATGGAATTTTGCAGCCGCTGACGGTGCGCCGGGGAGAAAGCAACTACGAACTCATTGCCGGAGAACGGCGGCTTCGGGCAGCCAAGTTGGCAGGATTAACCGTTGTGCCCTGCATTGTGATGGATATTAGTTCCCGGAACTCTGCCATCATGGCATTGGTCGAGAACATTCAGCGGCAGGATTTGAACTTCTTTGATGAAGCCAGTGCCATTGAGCGTTTGATTTCCTATTATGGAATGACACAGGAAGATGCAGCAGCAAAGCTGGGAAAAGCCCAGAGTACCATTGCCAATAAACTCCGCCTGCTGCGATTGACCGCAGAGGAACGGGAAATCATTATGAAGTATAATTTGACCGAGCGGCATGCACGGGCTTTGCTGCGGCTCAGTGCACCGCAGGAGCGGCTTGCTGTGTTGGAAAAGGTGGTCAAGAACAACTTGAATGTGGAAAAAACCGAGCAGGCAGTAGAAGAACGAATTGGTGTGAAAAAGAATCGGGAAAGCTACCGGAAAAGAAGCAAGGTATTTCAGAATGTTCGGATCTTTGTCAACACCATTCATAAGGCTGTGGAAACTATGCAAGCGGCGGGAATTCCGGCAGATGCGCAAAAGATTCAACGGGAAGATTATGTGGAATATCGGGTTCGGATTCCCATGAATCAGAAGGAAGAGCAGATGGCGCAGTCCATACAAAACAGAATGTGAAAATTGTGTGATAAAAAAGTGAAAACTAAACAAAAATTAGCACTTTCCTCTTGACAGTGCTAATTTTTGGTGCTATACTAATTACAGAAGCAAGGAACAGAGGATCTGGAACCGGAAAAGGGTTCCGAGCAAATGCTTCTGCGATGCTTGCTTTTCCAATATAAGAATTGAAAAAATGGAAGGAGAAATGACATATGTTTATGCCGAGTATTTTTGGAAGAACTGCAATGGATGACTTTTTTGACAATGCGTTTTCTGGTTACCAGACAAGTGGCTTGATGAAGACCGATATCAAAGAAACGGATACCGCGTACGAATTGGCCATTGATTTACCAGGTGTAAAGAAAGAAGATGTCAAAGCCGAATTGAAGGATGGTTATCTGAACATCGGTGTTTCTTCCAGTAAGAGCAACGATGAGAAAGATGAGAAGGGCAACTACATCCGTCGGGAGCGTTATACCGGTTCGTATAGCAGAAGCTTCTATGTTGGAGATGGCGTTACACAGGATGAAGTCAAAGCAAAATTTGACAATGGCGTTCTGAAGCTGACGGTTCCGAAGAAAGAAGCAGCACCGGAAGTAGAAACCAACAAATACATTGCAATTGAAGGTTGATCTTTTATTTCCTCCAAAAAGAAAAGAGCGGATTCGCAAAAAGAGCGAATCCGCTCTTTTTGTTTTACAACAATTGTTTCACGTGAAACAATTTTAAAAAGAATGCAGTAACAAAACACAGATTCGGATGCTTTTTGGTGCAGCAATTTCTCGAAAATGCTGCCGAAGAGTTTGAGACGAGTAGTCTCATATTTTTGCACAGCAAAAATAAAAAGTCAGTGTCTGCATAAAAAAAGACGAAGAAGAAAAAGCATTTTGTGCTTATTCAAAACCTAATCACTGCAAAAAGAGAATAATCTCAGAATGTTTGTTTAAGTGCAAAACAACCTAGCAGCGCAAAATGCGTACCAAGGCAAACAGCGCAGCGCTTTTGCCGAATGCAACTGATCGTAATATTTAGAATCTGATTTCAGATCGATTAAAGTTTTTAAATATAATGCAATTTTCATATCTGAAGAAGTATTTGCTTTGAGATCATACATACCAGTAGCAGACCGGCAAAAGCGCTGCGCTGTTTGCCTTGGTACGCATTTTGCGTAGTTTGGTTGATTCTTATTTTTGACAGGCATTCTTTGATTTTGGTTTTATGTTACATTTGGTTTTCTTAAAGTACGCAAAATGCTGATTGGTTGATTGCTTTTCGTTTTGTATAGCTTGCTGTTTAGTTCCTATATCTTTTTGTATAGCTTGCTGTTTAGTTCCTATATCTTTTTGCTGCGCAAAAAATGAGACTGCTCGTCTCAAACGCTCCGGCAGCATTTTCGAGAAATTGCTGCACCAAAAAGCATTTGAATCTTTGCTTTGTTGTTGCATTTCTTTTTTTCTTTTTCGGCGTTATGACTTGTTATTGTGCGTCTTGTCTCTTTTGAAAAATCTAAAAATGCGCCTTTACAATCCGGGCAGATTGTGCTATAATAGGAACGTACATATTGTCGTTTTTGATCTTGAAAGGAGTTGGATAGCATGGGCGTTGTATATGCCATCGCAAACCAAAAAGGCGGCGTTGGAAAATCTACGACCGTTGTGAATTTGGGGGCATATTTTGGTTCTAGGGGAAAGTCTGTGCTATGCGTGGATATTGATCCGCAGGGCAATACCACAACCGGTTTTGGTGTGAAGAAAAAAACACTGCGGTACTCCGCTTACGATGTAATTTCCGGAAAGGTGAAGATTCAGGATGCCATTTTGCGGACAGAATTTGAAAATGTTAGTCTGCTTCCGGCGAAAAATGATCTTGCCGGCGGGGAAATTGAATTGATTCAAGAGGAAAACCGAACCAGCCGTTTGAAAATGCAGCTGCTGACTTGTAAGTTGGATTATGATTATATTTTGATTGACTGTCCGCCTGCACTGGGTTTACTGACTTTGAACGGACTGACAGCAGCGGACAAGCTGATTGTTCCGATGCTGGCAGAATTCTATGCCATGGAAGGCCTTTCGCAGCTGACCAGTACGATTAAAATTGTACGAAACAATTTCAATCCCAGCTTGGAGATTGCCGGCATTTTGTTTGTTATGTTCGATCAGCGATTGAACCTTTCCAAGCAGGTTGAGGAGGAAGTAGAAAAATTCTTCCCCGGAAAGGTGTTCCAAACCAAAATTCCACGGAATGTGCGTCTTTCAGAAGCACCCAGCCATGGAAAGCCGGTCATGTATTATGATCCGAGTTCAAAGGGAGCAGAAGCGTATGCAATGTTGGGCATGGAACTGCTCGGCGAAACGCCGGAACCCAAGAAAGAAAAGAAACGGCTGTTATTTGGAAGACGAAAATAAAAACCTGTAGATAGATTGGAGCGTGAAACTATGGCGAAGGGTGGACTGGGCAGCGGCTTTGATTTTCTGTATGATGAAAATGCAGCCGATGTGCAAGTGAAAAAAACGCTGCGCCTGTCCGACATGGAACCCAATCGGCAGCAGCCGAGAAAGGCGTTTGCAGAAGAAGCCATTGCAGCGCTTGCGGATTCCATTCGACAGTATGGCATGCTACAGCCAATTCTGGTACGACCCTATCAGGGAACCTACCAAATTGTTGCCGGAGAGCGGCGCTGGCGTGCAGCAAGAATGCTGGGACTGGATGAAGTTCCGGTTATCATCAAGGAAATTTCCGATGGAGAGGCAATGGAAATTGCCCTGATCGAAAATTTACAGCGGGAAAACTTGACCCCGATGGAAGAAGCCAATGGATACCGGCAGCTGATGGAACAGTACGGTATGACCCAGGAAGCAGTTGCCAAAACAGTGGGACGTTCCCGCAGTGCTGTTGCAAATGCCTTGCGGCTTTTGCAGTTGCCGGAAGAAATTCAAATGCTCTTGGAAAGCGGTGCCATTTCTGCCGGACATGGAAAGGCTTTGCTGGCAATTGCCAATCCGGAAAAGCAGCTGGAAGCAGCAAAACGTGCTGCCAATGGAACACTAACGGTGCGTGCCATTGAGAAAATGGCGGTTTCTCCAGATGTGGAACCACCGGCAGATCCAGCAGATCAAAAGATCGACAGCTACTTCAAGGAAATGGAATTGAGCTTGCAGGAGCGCATGGGACGACGGGTTTCCGTCCAGTACGGCAAGAAAAAAGGTGCTCTGGTGCTGGAGTTCTACGATAAGGATGACCTTGCAGCATTGGCACGAAGATTAACAGAATAAAATTGTTTCACGTGAAACAATGAAAAAGGAGTTTCATACAATGATTGATATCAAATGGTTCCGGACTGAACCGGAGTTGGTAAAAGAAAACTTGAAGAAAAAGTTCCAGGACGAAAAGCTGCCGCTGGTCGATGAAATTGTTGCCATGGATCAGCAGTACCGGGAAACCAAGGTACAGTGCGATACGCTGCGTGGGCAGAGAAAGACGCTCAGCAAGCAAATTGGCGGCCTCATGGGACAGGGCAAAAAGGAAGAAGCCGAAGCTGTAAAGGCACAGGTTGCTGCAATTGGCACAGAGCTGGAAGAAAAGCAGCAGCTGGAAACAGAGCTGGAAGGCAAGATTCGGGAAGCCATGATGAAGATTCCAAACTTCATTGATCCATCTGTACCGATCGGCAGAAACGACAGCGAAAATGTAGAAGTAGAACGCTTTGGAGAACCGGTTGTTCCCGATTTCCCGATTCCGTATCATGTTGATATTATGGAGAAACTGCATGGTATTGATCTGGATGCTGCAAGAAAGACCAGCGGCAATGGCTTCTATTATCTGTGCGGAGATATTGCACGGCTGCACTCCTCCATTTTGGCATATGCAAGAGATTTCATGATCAACAAAGGATTCACCTATTACATCCCACCGTTCATGATTCGCAGCAATGTTGTAAATGGTGTTATGAGCTTTTCCGAAATGGAAGATATGATGTATAAGATTGAAGGGGAAGACCTGTACCTGATTGGCACCAGTGAGCACTCCATGATTGGAAAGTTCATTGATACCATTCTGCCGGAAGCAGAGTTGCCGAAGACTTTGACCAGTTATTCTCCGTGCTTCCGGAAGGAAGTCGGTGCACACGGCATTGAAGAACGTGGTGTTTATCGGATTCACCAATTCGAAAAGCAGGAAATGATCGTTGTCTGCAAGCCGGAAGACAGCATGGACTGGTTCCGCAAGATGTACAGCTATACAGTAGAATTTTTCCGGACTCTGGATATTCCGGTTCGTACCTTGGAATGCTGCTCGGGTGATCTGGCTGATCTGAAGGTGAAGAGCATTGATGTAGAAGCTTGGTCTCCGAGACAGAAGAAGTACTTTGAAGTGGGCAGCTGCTCCAATCTGGGCGATGCACAGGCAAGACGGCTGGGCATTCGGGTAAAGGCAGAAGACGGTTCCAAGTACTTTGCACATACCCTGAATAATACGGTTGTTGCACCGCCGAGAATGCTGATTGCATTCCTGGAAAACAACCTGAATGAAGATGGCAGCATTCGGATTCCGGAAGCGTTGCAGCGGTATATGTTTACCGATACCATTCGATAAATTTGAAAAAATAAAATAGGTTTTCCACAATTGCCAACTGAAAAATCAATGGAAATTGCGCGCATTTTCAACCAGCTGTGGAAAACTTCTTAAAATTGTGGAAAGTAAAAAGGAACGGGCTGAAGCAGTCCGTTTCTTTGTGCATTCTGTCAAATTTCCATTCCAACCAGCTTATTTTTCATCACAGAGAAAGAAAAAACCTCGTGCGGAACCGCTTACAAAAAGACAGTTCTTCACGAGATTTTTTGTTTTATGCTGTTAGCTGAAAAAAGGAAATCCGTTCTAACGGAACGGTTCCTGGGGCAAATCAGCAAAAGTGCTGCATTGTTTGCAATTCGCTATAACGTTAGGAGGAAACAAGCCCATTTGCCTTCTTCGGATTCTACTTGAATTTTGATTTTGTGTTTGTCCGCAATTCGCTTGGCAATGGATAAGCCCAATCCATATCCGCCTGTTGCACGGGCACGAGAATGATCGCTTCGATAGAACCGCAGGAAAATTTTCTCCTTCTCATCCGGTCGGATGCCAATTCCCGTGTTGTAAATTTTTAACAGCTTCTTGTCTTTGTTCTTCTGAAGCGTGACGCGAACGGTGCCTTCTTCTTCACTGTATTTAAAGGCATTGTCCAGGAAGATGCCAACCATCTGACGGATTTCCTCTGCATTGCCTCGATAGGTCAATCCATCCTCTACCTCAATCTCCAGTTTCTTCCTGCTTTCAAACGCTTGACTTTCAAAAGGGAGCGCCGTGTTTTCCACCAGTTTGCTCAAGTCAAATTCCACTTGATCCTGTGCATCAGCAGGACGTTCCAGTTTCGTCAGCCGCATCATATCGGTAATCAGAATTCGCATACGCTCTGCCTGATCCTGAATGTAAGAGAGCCATTTGTTCTCTCCAATTTCATCGTGTAGGATGTCCGCATTGGTGGTGATGATGGTCAGCGGTGTTTTCAATTCATGCCCGGCATCGGAAATGAACTGCCGCTGCTGCTCAAAGGCAATCTCAATGGGACGCACAGCACGCTTGGAAAGTCGATTGGTTAGGTAAATGATTAACATCACCATGCACAAACCAATGCCAATGCTGAACCACAGCAGTTTGGTTAAAAGCTGTAAATCTGAAGTGCGATCGGAAAAGACAATCAGTGTGCCGTTGGTGCGGATTTTGCGGTAATATTGATAGGAGCCAATGTAGCCGCTGTTGGAGGATTCCTTTTGAACAGCTTCTAACAAGACTTGTGCCTCTGTTTCATTGCATTGTTCGGGATCCGATACGGAAAGGAAGGTGCCGTCAGCATTTAGATAGATGGTAAAATCATTGAGCACATCAATGGGACGTTTATGGTCTCGTTCAAAGAATTTATCGTTTGTCGCAGGGGGGGGAGCGGGCTCTTCTTTTTTGTCATCGTTGGGCGGTGCAGGGGGATTGGCTGGTTCCTGCGGATTCTTTTGTGCCTGCTCAAAAGGCGGTTTTGCTTCCGGGAGTCCGTAGCTGCTGCTTTCTGCAATTTGCTGAAGCAGTGTATCGGTTTGCTGATAACTGACAAATCGTGTCAGCAGGTTGACCCCAATCAGCGGAATCAGCAGCACCAGGATAAGCATCAAAATGGTAATGCGGTTAAACTGCCGCCGGAGCTTTCGAATCATTGCGGTGCCTCCAGAGAATAGCCAATGCTGCGGGCTGTTTTAATCTGCACCGCAGAAGAAATGGCAGACAGCTTCTTTCGCAGGAAGGAAATATAGACTTCAATGTTGTTGTATTCCACATCCTTTTCAAAGCCCCAGATTTTTTCAATGATGCGCTCCTTTGGAATAATCTGTCTGGGATTGGCAATGAGCATCTCCATGATCTGATATTCTTTGAGGCTGAGTTTGATGGAGTTGCTGTCCGTGCTCAAGGCATAGCTGCGCATGTTCAGCTTTAGATCGTGGAACTGGTAACAGTCCGGAATGACGTCACCTGTGCGGCGGGTGAGCGCACGGATGCGTGCTAGCAATTCTCCGGTAGAGAAGGGTTTGGTCAGGTAATCATCTGCGCCGCAGTCCAGTCCGCTGATGATGTCTTCTACTTCTGATTTAGCAGTCAGCAGCATAACAGGCGTAGAAAATCCGGCGGCACGAAGCTTTCGCAGCACTTGAATGCCATCCATGCGTGGCAGCATGATATCCAGCACGATACAATCATACAATCCGGTCTTGGCATATTCCAGTCCGTCCTCTCCATCGTAGACGGCATCCACACTGTATTTGTTTCGCTTTAAAATTTCCGACAATGCATCTGCCAGCGGAATTTCATCTTCTACAAGAAGTAGTTTCATATCCAGGATCCTTTCTTTTGCGAGGGGGTAAAAATTTTTTCATTCTGAAAAATCGAAATCGTGCAAGGAAGGCGCCACAAGTATAAGCGTTTTTGTGCGGCATTCCAAGGGCACAATTTGAATTGTAACTTATTATAGCAAAGAAACCTGAAAGAAGTCTTAAAGAATTGTAAAGAGGCATTGGGCGTTCAAAAAAATGTGAAAAATACTTGCAAAAGATGGGAAAATATAGTATAATAAGACTACAAAAAGAATCATGCGGCGGAAAAAAATTGATGGAATCGCCGAATGCAACGGGAAGTGCATCTGCATTTCCAGAGAAAGTGAGGAATTCTTATGGCATTTTTTGAAGACTTGGGGAAAAAACTTTCTGGCGTAGGACAGTCCGCTGTTCAGAAAACACAGAATGCAACTGATTCCATTCGTTTAAATAATCAGATCAACGAAGAGGAACGCAAAATAAATGCAGCCTATTTGAATATTGGAAAGCGCTATGTGGAACTCCACGGAAGCAAGATGGAACCGGAGTTTGCCGCTTGGATTCAGGAGATCGAAGGCTGTCAGCAGCGTATCAATGAATGTCGGGTACAGGTTCGCCGGAATAAAGGCTTGACAGTATGTACCAATTGCGGAGCTGAAATTCCGGAAATGTCTCCGTTCTGCAAGCTTTGCGGGGCAAAGAATGTTGTTGCAGAACAGCTGGCAGCACAGCGTGCTGCTGAAGAAGAAGCAAAGCGTCAGGCAGAAGCAGAACGGCAGGCAGCGCAGGCTGCACAGGCTCGTGCTTGGGCAGAACAGCAGGCAGCAGCTGCCGCAGCCAATCGTTGTACCAAATGTGGGCATCCGTTGAATCCAGGTACCGCATTCTGCACCAATTGCGGTGCGCCGGTAGCCGCTCCAACTCCAACTCCCACTCCAGCTCCGGCTGCTCCAACACCGGCAGCAGCACCAGCCGCAGAAGCAATCTGTAAGAAGTGCGGAAAGCCGTTGGCAACAGGTGCTGCATTCTGCACCAACTGCGGAACCAAAGTAGAATAAAAAAAGCATTGGATTGAGAAAAAGCAGATGCGCCACATACTGGAACAAGCAGTATGTGGCGCAATGTTTCGTATTTGGGAGCATCAGAAAAGGAGCGTAAAACGAGTATGGGACGATCTGGGTCACAGCGGTCATTCAAATGGGGGAGACTGGTTGCCGTAGCGGGTGCAGCCATCCTGCTTTTCGCATGGGCATCCTCTGCTTATCAGAAACGAAAGGAAGATGGAAAACCAGCCATCAAACAATTCGCCACCAGCTATTTGACCGCAATTGCAAACGGAGATGTGGATACCTTTCAAACATTGCTTCCGGTTCCGTACTGGGATGCAGTAGAGAAGCAGTACCTTTTGAGCAAGGAAGATATTCAAAACACAATCCGTACCGATGTGCAAAGTGCTTCCCGTGGAATTATGCAATCTGTGGGAGATACACCTTCTTGTGTGATTGAGATTCAGAGCACAGAGAAGCTGAGCAAAGGGGACTTTAAAAGTCTATGTAGTGCCATTCCTTATTTTACGGAAAAGCCGGATGAGATCTGGCGTGCTGCTGTGCAGTACATCTATACGGGTGCATCCGGCAGTACTGCTGAGCAGGATTTGATTTTGGATTTGGTTTGCTATCAGCAGCAGTGGTATGTACTGAATACGGCAGTAGATGTTGAGAATGCGCTGCACCGCACGCATTCCAATTCCACCACTGGTTCCTAAAATGAAAAAGAAAACAGCGGTACAGACGCTTTTTCCAAACAAAAAGTCTCGTGAAAGGACCCGAGTTCCACGGATCTGCGCACGAGACTTTTTTGATTGGGATGAAGTGTTTGTATTTGTTTTTGTTTAGATGGCGGCAATGTGCATGGCATCACAAATGGTGCTGTCCTTTTCAATCAGGCAGTCCTTCATGCCACGGAAAAACGGCAGGCTGATGCCGTTCTTTTCGGTCAGCTCGCAATCCAGGTAGTTACAGCCATATTCCTTTGCAAGACTGCTTAATGCATGGTTGAAGGTTTTCCGCTGCGGATGGTCAACTAAAACCGGAACCAGGAACAGTTGGGTTTCCGGCAGCTGGGTGTGCAGTTCATACAGCAGCCACTTGTATTGATCCATGATTTCCTGAATGGAAAGTCCCATGGTTTCCAGTTCAGTTTCTCCCAGTTGCAGCAGCAGACGGGAAGGCTTTAACGGAATAATGCAGGTCTTTGCAAATGGAACTGCTTCCTTAATGGTGATGGCTTCTACACTTCGGTTATATACTTTTGTGCTGATCTCATAATCTTGCAGCAGTTCGCCGATTGCCAAATGTGCTGCGGTAGAGGCACCTAAAATTGCAACTTTATTTTTCTGTGCATATTGATTGAGTGCGGTATACTCTTTTGTCGCTTCTTGAATGGTTGACATGGTTCATTCCTCCGTTCGTGTCTATGCGAGCGCTCCCTGCTGCCGGATGGCGCCGATGCAGCAGCAGTGCCAGCAGATCTGGAAACCAATTGTTCGCTTCCATGAACCTATTATACGCTTGACAAAATAGATTGTCCAATATATAATGGTAAAGCATTTAATAGGTTTTGACCTATCAATTTTTTGCAAATTCTGTCATTTTATCGGCAAATTTGCAGACATTTGATACCATTTTTTGATGAAATTGTATCAGGATCGAGTGCTTTGCACTGGAAACAGGAAAAATTGTAGGATTTCTCCAAATAGCAGGAACCATTGGGAAAGGGGCATTCATGGAACTTTTACAATTACAGTATTTTTATGAAGTTGCCAAACGGCAGCATATGACAAAGGCGGCGGAGCGGCTGCATATCTCACAGCCATCGCTGACTCAGTCAATTCATCGGTTGGAACGGGAATTAAATGTGCCGCTGTTTCGTTCCAGCGGACGGAACATTGTGCTGACAGAATATGGAACCTATTTAAAGAATCGCCTGGAGCCAATTTTACAGGCACTCGCGCAGCTTCCCGAAGAGCTGGAGGAGATGGCACAGATCAGTCAGAATCACATTTGCGTCAATGTTCTGGCGGCATCCGAATTGGTGACACGGGCATTGATTGCCTATAAAAAAGCCAACCCGGAGATTAATTTTCGGATTGTACAGAATAAGGAAACAGAACATTCGGACATCACCATTTTTACCCGTCCGTTTTATCAGCTGAATGCACGGGAGAAGCAAAACACTTATATTTTCACGGAGAAAATTTTCATGGCAGTTCCGAAGACTTCTCCATATGCCAAGTATACGGAATGCGAACTGCATGCATTTGCCGATGATGAATTCATCAGTCTGGCAGGTTCCCGGAACCTGCGGAATATCTGTGACCGATTCTGTATGCATGCCGGATTTGCACCGAAGATCATTTTTGAGAGCGACAGTCCCAGCACCGTAAAGGATTTGATTGCAGAAGGGATGGGGATTGGATTTTGGCCGCAGTACACCTGGGGGCCGGTGAATCATTCTGATATTGTGCTGGTTCCATTGACAGCACCGATTTGTCAGCGTGATATTATCATTACGTATCATGAGCAAAAGCGAGACAATGAGGAAGTACGCAAGTACTACGAATTTTTAACGGAGTACTTTGAAAATCTGCGCAGAAAAAAGCATCCGGAATCCAAAAAAATTACAATGGTTTAGAACTTCTGAACGTCGAAGCATGTTATCGAATTATCCGCTCCAATTTTGATTTCTAATCTTGACAAAATCCGATATTTATTGTATAATAAATGAAAACAAACCTATGAAATTAGGGAGAAAGGGCGTAAAAATTATGAATTGTAAAAATTGTGGAGCACCTGTTCCAGACGGAACTGGATTTTGCAGCAACTGTGGGGCAAAAGTAGAGGTGGCGCAGCAGCCAGCAGCGCAACAACCAGTACAACAGCCCAATCCGCAGCAGCCAATCCCGCCGCAGCAGGGACAGCAGCAGCCATTCCAGCAGCCATTCCAGCAGGCACAGGCAGTACCAAATCAGGCATTCTACCAGGGTCAGGCACAGCCGTTCCCACAGCCAAATGGCATGCCGGAACAGCCTCCTAAGAAGAAAAAGACCGGCTTGATTATTCTGATCATTGTACTGGTTGTTTTGATTGTCGGCGGTGCAGTAGTTGGTACCATCTTCCTCTTAAAGAACAAGGATAAGGACGACAAGGACAAAACAAAGGGCGATTCCGCAGAGTCCACTGTATCTGCATATTATGATGCCATTTTAAATGGAGACGTAGATGCAATGATGAGCCTGGTTCCGGATAATTACCTGGACTACATGATAGAAACCTATGATATTGATGAGGATGCTGTTAAGGACGAACTCCAGACTTTGATGGAAGACGAACTGGCAGACTGGGAAGATGATTACGGTGCAAACATTGAGCTGACCGTAAAATGCAACGATGAAGAAGTTGCGGAACAGAGTGAGATCGATGATCTGAACGATGAATTAGAAGAAAGCGGCTGGGACTTTACCATTACAGAAGGTTATACATACAGCGTAGATGTAACATTCAATGGGGATGATGATGAATACACCGAAACCTATGATGATGTTGCAGTACTGAAAGTAGACGGCAAATGGTTTAACTCCGATGCGATGTCTATGATTACCGATGCAGCTACCGAAGCTTATTACAACAGTTAAGTAAAAGCATATTGTGCTATGGGAAAAAGCCCGGAACAGTTACTTGTTCCGGGCTTTTTTGTAGCGTGGTTCTGGCTTTGCAAAGGAAAGCTAATAGCTAATGATTCTATCCAACAACAGAATTTATAAATCTGATTGCTTCCAGGCTGTACCATCTTCCGTCAATCCATATTGCGTAGTAGGCGCTTGTTAGAAGCTGTTTCTCATCCTCTTCTTTGATTTTGATACAATATTGTCAAGAAAAGCCACCGAAGAAACGAGTTTGTTTTTTTCGGTGGCTTTCCGTATCTTACAAAAAGAAATTATTCGACCATAGCAGATAGAACCCCCATTGCATCGAGACTATACCATTTTCCGTCAATCTTTAGTGCTGTCTGGATACTGCTAATAGTATCGGAATCATCGTCGCCTTTGTACGTGACTGTTACTTCGTATTCGTAGCCTGCTTCAATTGTTACCAAATCATTTTTATTATTCATATCATCGATGTCACTTTTAGGCATTGCATTGGCATGATCTAATGTAATCTCTATTTCTATGTTGTTGCCATAGGAGTCTTTCCAATCATCTAAGTTATCGTTTAAACCATCCTGAACAGCTTTTTTTAAGCTGTTGTTGTCTAGATCATCTTTTTCCATGAGATCATCCTGATACGCTTTTGGAACAAGGCTTAACATCAAATCTGCATCACATTGTTCTGCGGCATCGTAAAGTTTTGTTACCGCTTCTTCTGGATTTTCCACTCCATTGCTTGCTGCATCTTTTTTGTCTCGATTCAATAGGAACATTGCACCAACTGCACCAGCCGCAAGCAGAACAACCAACACAAGAATCAGTATAATCAGTCCGGTTTTCTTCTTCTTTTTCTTTGATACAGGAGGCTGCGGATTTGCTTGCTGGAAGAATTGGCTTTGCGGTACTTGTTGGTTTGCCATCGGATTTTGCGGCGCTTGTTGATTTGCCATTGAGTTTTGCGGAGCTTGCTGGTTTGCCATTGGATTTTGCGGCACTTGCTGGTTTGCCATTGGATTTTGCGGCACTTGCTGGTTTGCCATCGGATTTTGTGGAGCTTGCTGGTTTGCCATTGGACTTTGTGGCACAGCAGGTTGTTGCACTACGGGCGATACACTGGTTCCGCAGTAGTTACAAAATCTTGAGTCATCTGGGATAGGGGATCCACATTTTTTACAATACATTGAGTTTCATCCTTTCCTTGGCTTTGGTACGATAGAGTCGGAAAAAGCCACCGAAGAAACAATTTTGTTTTCTCGGTGGCTTTGCGTGATTTACAAAGAAAACTTAGCTAGCATAAGCAGCAGCGTATGTTACAGTTGCAATTGCATCAGAGCTGTACCATTTTCCGCCGATCTTTACTGCGTAGCTGGTTGTTTTAGAAGAATCGTCATCATCGTCACCCTTGATCTTGACTTTGATTTCGTATTCGTAGCCCTTCTTCACCTTCAACTTGATATCCTCATCATCAAAGGTTTCGTTCATGTCCTTGATGTCGTCCTTGCTGACTTTATCCTTATCCTTGAATTCAACCTTTAGCTTGATTCCATCGCCGTAATCATCTTCCCAGCCATCCAGATTGTCATCCAAGTAATCCTTCACTGCTTCTTTCAGTTCCTTTTTGCTGAGGTCATATTCATCCATCAGATACTTCTGATACTTCTTCGGAACCAGGTTCAGCATCTGGCTGGCGCTTGCTTTCTGCTCTGCCTTATAGAAATCCTTGACGCAATCCTTCGGGCTGCGAGAGAAAAGCAGGGATGCCAGCAGAACAACAACGATAACAGCAGCAACAATTGCTGCAATCACGCCAACCTTCTTGTTCTTGTTTTTGGTACCATCAGCAGCACCTACCGGAGGAACTGCAAAGCCTGCGCCAGTCGGCGGAATCGGTGCACCGTTTGGTGCCTGTGCACCCATAGCCGGATTCGGGTTCGGTGCTGGATTTGGTGTTGGATTCGGATTGGAAGCGGCACCCTGCGGCGGGACAGCAGCTGCAACCGGTTCTACCTTTTGTCCGCACTTTTCGCAGAACACTGCATTTTCTGGAAGGGGTGCACCACATTTCTTACAATTCATAACTCACATTCTCCTTTTTTCATGTGTTCTCCAGAGTGTTGGAGAGCCGTTAAAGTTTCTCCTATCATTTTACCGTATTCTTTTTATTTTGTCAATATATGTTTTCCATTTCTATGTAAATTTTTGGATAATTGATGCAGTCTGCATGAAGATTGGTATTTTTTCAAGTTGTCCATATGTATAATCTTCCGTTTTTCTCAAACAATAGCATTACGCATGCAGCTCAAACAGGAGCGGCAAATGAAAAAGTTTGGAGGATCCGATCGATGAAAGCGACTGGAATTGTAAGAAGAATTGACGATCTGGGACGTGTTGTCATCCCAAAAGAAATTCGGCGCACCATGCGCATCCGGGAAGGCGATCCCTTAGAAATTTATACGAGCAACGAAGGGGAGGTTATTTTTAAGAAGTATTCCCCAATTGGAGAACTCAGTGAGAGCGCCGCACAGGTGGCAGATATCATGCACCGTTTGGCAGGTTGTCCGGTTGCCGTGTTTGATCGAGATCATGTGGTTTCCGTATCCGGTGCCGCCAAGAAAGAATGGAATGCCCGCCGGGTATCGCCGGAGCTGGAAGAGCTGATGGAAAACCGGAAGCAGTATTTTTCAGAAAATGGAACCGATTCCCTCATGCCGGCAGAGGGCGTGGAAAAGGGTGCCATGGCATGCCTGCCGATTATTGCCGCAGGGGACGTTACCGGAGCAGTTGCCTTTCTGGATAACGGGGAAGGCAGTGCCATCAACGACAGTCAGAAAAGCTTGATTTTAGCTGCCTCGCAGTTTTTGGGCCGGCAGCTGGAAAGCTGAATGGGATTGCTTACCGAGAAAAATCCGTCTGTTTTTGGGCGGATTTTTTTGCGGAAAGCCTGTTCTCCTACGGCGTACAGACGTATTTACCAAATATACATACAAATTGCACAAAAATTTGGTGCTTCTCACAGTTGATTTTTTTTGCCAGATGGAATATACTAAAATAAGATGTCTAATCTGAAGGAAAATTGATGAGGCGTATGCCGCAAAAGGATGCTGTATGCGCATAGAAAGGGTTCAAGAATCGTATGAAAGTTGTAAAATTTGGCGGAAGCAGCTTGGCTGACGCAACACAAATCAAGAAGGCAGCTGCCATCATTCAGGCAGAAGACGCACGGCGGTATGTCGTTCCCTCTGCACCGGGAAAGCGCTTCCGGGAAGATATTAAGGTAACCGATATGTTGTATGCCTGCTATGAGCTGGCAGAAAAGGGAGAGCCGTTTGCAGAAACCTTTGCACAAATTCGTGCACGGTTTGAGGAAATTATTTCCGGACTGGGACTGACGCTTTCCTTGGACAATGAATTTGCAGTGATTGAGGAAAACTTTAAAAAGCGTGCCGGCAGCGACTATGCAGCAAGCCGTGGAGAATACCTCAATGGCAAGGTACTGTCGGCTTATTTGAACTACCCATTTGTCGATGCGGCAGAAGTAATTTTCTTCGGCGAAGACGGCAATCTTGATCAGGAAAAGACCATGACAGCATTGCGGGTTCGTTTGGAAACCATGGAGCATGCCGTTGTACCGGGCTTCTATGGATGCGGAGCCGATGGCTATGTCAAGACGTTCTCCAGAGGTGGAAGCGACGTAACCGGTTCGCTGGTTGCCGGTGCGGTGAAGGCAGAAATTTATGAAAACTGGACGGATGTATCCGGGTTCCTGGTTGCAGATCCTCGTATTGTCGAACATCCTGCCGGTATTCGTACCATTACCTATACCGAACTGCGGGAGCTTTCCTACATGGGCGCATCGGTTCTGCATGAAGCCGCTATTTTCCCGGTTCGTTCTGCTGGCATTCCGATCAACATTCGTAATACCAACGCACCGGAAGAGCCAGGTACTATGATCGTTCCGGACAGCAATGAGGAATCTTTCAGTGCCTACACCATTACCGGTATTGCAGGCAAGAAGAATTTCACCTCCATCAACATTCATAAAGACATGATGAATAGTCAGATTGGTTTCTGCCGAGACGTATTGGATGTTTTGGCAAGCAATGATGTTTGTTTGGAACATATGCCGTCCAGCATTGACTCCATGACTGTGATTGTGGAAAGTGCACAGGTAGCCGGAAAGCTGGATCGTGTTTTGACGCAGCTGAATAAGCGAGTTGCACCGGATAAGATGGAAGTGGAGGAGCATATTGCATTGGTTGCCGTTGTTGGCCGTGGCATGTTCCGAACCAGAGGGGTTGCAGCAAGAATTTTTGCAGCGTTGGCACATGCTAGAATCAATGTTAAGATGATTGACCAGGGCTCCAGTGAGTTGAATGTCATCGTCGGTGTCAATGAAAGCGATTTTGAACAGGCAATTCGCTGCATCTATGATATGTTTGTCAATTCTGTTGAAGAATAAATCCAAGGAACAGTTGGTTTTCCACAATTGAATCTTCTAAAAAAGTTTTCCACGGTTCGTTTAGAATTTGTGGAAAACTTTTTTTGCATGCAGCACCCAGTTGTGGAAACAAGAGATGGGACAGCAAACCAGCAAGTTGGTGTAGCCACTTTCAACAGGTGCAAAAACAATGCAGCGGACAAGTATGGTTTAGAAAGAAATTAGTTTTCCACACTGTGGAAAACCAATTTGAAGGGCACAACGGTTTTCCACCGTTTTTTGTGGACAGGCTAATAGCAGAATTGTAAACATTCCACGGATTGTATTGACAAATTGTGCAAAATGTTACATAATAAAAAGGATTCATGCAATCCATGCTGCGGATCCAAGGATGGTTCGCAGGTACCGCACACAGCCAGTTTGCTTGCGCTGCGTGCAGAAAGGAAGCGAAAGAAACGATGAAATGTAACAATTGCGGTGCATCGATGGAAGAAGATGCAGTTCGTTGCCCAGCTTGCGGCAGTCCGGTGGATGCAGCATCTGCCTCCGAAACGGAACCTGCTCCGCAGCCGGTAAAGTCTGCGGAACCGTCCGATGCATTTTCTTCTTTTTCCATGCCGTATCTCTCTGCGGAGGCAACGGTAAAAACATCCGTCCAGGCAGAGACGGCAATGGAAGACCCGCAGCAGTTGGCACAGCAGGCTGCTGTTCGTCGAAATAAATGGATTCGCCGTGGTGTCGCCCTGGGAATTGTTGTTGTGCTGCTTGTCAGCATCATTCTGTATGTGGTGTTCTTCGGCGGCTATAAAAAGCCCTTGTACCAGTATGTAAAGGGAATGGACAAGCAGCGTGGTTCCTCCTATACAGCAATTGTTCCCAATGCTTACTTAGAGTATCTGGAAGACACCTACGATATGAACCGCCGGGAAGTCAAGGAAATGATGGGGAATTATTTTACTGCTTCCATGGAAAAGAGCGAGGAAACGTACGGCAGCAATGTAACCATTTCTTACGATGTGCTGGGTACAACAGAAATTACAGACAGTCAAACACTTGCTGACTATGAAGATCAGCTCAAGGAAAGCTACAATGTAGATCTTTCCATCTCCAAAGCAGTCAGCGTGCGGACGAAACTGGTTTATGCAGGGGATACCCAGAGCGAGTATTATACAGAGTCGCTGGTGTTCCTGAAGTCCGGCATGAAATGGTATAGCTTGGATGCTATGAAAGATATGGATTATGTCGCACAGTATAACGGCTATGGATTGTGGTAAAGGGAGGAGATACAAACGATGAAACATGCAGAGAAACGGCGGCTTGGAATTGGACTGATCGTAGCAGCTGTGGTTTTGCTTGCCTTTTTGACCATCCTGCTGGTGCGGGAAAAGCATCAGGAAAAGGAAGCTGGCGATTCCAGTGTATATGGTACCCTGCTTAGTGAATATTATGATGCAGTATTCTCGGAAGATGGAGAGGCAATGCAGAAGCTGATTGCACCGGAAGCCTATTGGACGTACGTGCAGGAACAGTACAATGAAACCAAAGAAGATGAAATTGCTGCCTATAATCAGACCGCAGCAAGCCTGGTAGAATATTGGAGAGGGCTGTATGGCTCCAATGTACAGGTTACATTTTCTGTCAACAGCCTGGAGCAGCAGTCCGATGCCGCAGTTGCAGAGTTAAATACGTCTCTGAAAGAAACTGGATGCGTGGTGGAGCAGGCTGTGGTACTGACCGTTACGCAAAAGCTCAGCGGAAGTGCAGGAGAGGCAGAAACCATGATTCAGCCGACCATGATTCAGGTGGAAGGAAACTGGTATCTGATTGACCCTGCGATTGATACAGCGAGTGGAAGCAGCAGTTCTTCTACTTCCAATTAAGCATGAAAATCCTCAGCGTTTGCAGACCAATGTGCTGTGCAAACGCTGGGGATTCATTTGACAACAATCCTTTTTTTATGGTATACTAGAGCGTATTCACATAAAATCCTTGTCATGTGAAAGGATACCTGCGGATTTTTGCCTTGTTTGCGTGAAAAGTTTGCTCGAAAATCCGCACGGATTTCTTGTGAAGAAGCGTTCTGAAAAAAGGAGGAACTCCGATGAAAAATACTTATACCATTGTTTGGAAATCTGTATGTTTATGGGCAGCTGCCATTTTTGCAGCTGGTATGTGTGTCGATTTGCTGCATGTGCTGTTGACCGATCAATATGCAGCGTATAAAGAATATTGGGCGCTGGCAGCCGGAAGCGGCCTGCTGGCTTTGTTTCCACTCATTGCCTGGAAATTGGAATCGCATGTCGGGTGGATGTTGTTGATTCCCACTGGTTTGGTGACCGTAATCGAGTGTTTTTTTGCACCGAAGGCCATTATTTCGTGGATTAATTTTGGATTGTTTTGTATTTTGCTGCTGTTTCTTGCCGCCAGAATGCGGGAAGGAACTGCATTGTTTTGGAAAGTTCTTACCGTTTTCGTGGTGTTGTTTGGGCTTTCGGTGATTATTCTGCCGATGTGGCAGCGGATTCATGATTGGAATGTTGCAGGTCGGCTTTCCTATGAAGGTGCCAATCGATTTGTAATACGGTATTTTATGCGTGCCATTTGTCAGAGAGGCTTGTTTCTTTGCAGCATGGGCAGTTTGATTTTGGGCATGCGTCCGGTTCGAAAAATCAATGAATGGGAAGATGAGCAGGATCAATTTGACCGCATTTGGGAATAACAAACAATCCTGTAACAGACTGGTGAAAGAGCAGCGCTGCTTTTACCGGTTGCTTTTGTCTGGCTTCTGCCGTGTGCCTTGACAAATGCCAAAAAATTGCATATAATAAGAATGGATCAATTCAATAGGAAAAAAACCAGCAGTTAGAGTACCGCTTGCAGCAAGCTGTTCAGAGAGCATCGGGTCGGTGAAACGATGCCAGCAACAAACGGGAAGTGCAGCTGCTAGGGCGCTCTTCTGCGCCCGGTTGACGTGGGGAACCTGCCTGCTGCTCGCAGCAAAGCAGCTGTATCTGCGTTCGGTTGCGCACCGTTATCGGCGCTGCCTTTTGAAAAGGCGCTTGAGTGAAAATGAGAGTGGAACCGTGGTATTGGAAATATCGCCTCTCGTCTGACCGGAATCGGTTTGGCGGGAGGCTTTTTTATGGGAAAAAGGTGGTGAAATGTTGTTTCGACAACTAAAAGAAGACATCGCTGTGGTCAAGGAAAAAGACCCGGCAGCACGAAGCAGTTTTGAGATTGCATTGACCTATTCCGGTTTGCATGCTGTTCGGAGTTACCGCATTGCGCATTGGTTTTATCAGCATCAGTTTTATACCATTGCCAGAATCATTTCGCAGCGTTCCCGGCATAAAACCGGCATTGAGATTCATCCGGGTGCGCAGATCGGGAAAGGACTGTTTATCGATCATGGAATGGGTGTTGTAATCGGAGAAACAACGGTAATCGGAGAGAATTGTTTGCTTTATCAAGGCGTTACCCTCGGCGGAACCGGAAAAGATAAAGGAAAACGGCACCCGACACTGGGCAATAATGTCATGGTCGGTGCCGGTGCAAAGGTGCTCGGCCCGATTACCATCGGCAACAATGTAAAAATTGCTGCCAATGCAGTCGTTTTGCAGCCGATTCCGGATAATTGTACAGCAGTCGGGGTACCGGCTCGTATCGCACGCCGGGACGGTGTAAAGGTCGAGCAGGATCTGGATCAGGTGCACTATCGGGATTTGAACATGGAAGATATCTGTGCTTTGCGCAAACGTCTGGCAGACGTGCAGAAAGAAATTGACGGAATTTGCAGGCAGCGTGGAGATTAAGCTTGCCGCAGCAATCGGGTCAGGAGGCCAGTCAATTGGTCTCCTGCATCCACCAAAAGGAGGATCATAATGCAAATTTATAATACGCTAAATCGAAAGAAAGAAGAATTGATTCCGATGGAGCCGAATCATGTGCGGATTTACGCCTGCGGCCCAACGGTATATAACTACATTCATATCGGAAATGCCCGTCCGATCTGTTCCTTTGATGTCCTGCGCCGGTATTTGCAGTATCGGGGCTATCAGGTCACTTATGTGCAGAATTTTACGGATGTGGACGATAAAATCATTCGCCGTGCCAATGAAGATGGCGTACCGGCTTCTGAAATTTCAGAACGGTATATTGCAGAATACAAAAAGGATGCACACGGTCTGAACGTAATGGATGCGGATGTGCACCCCAAGGTAACAGAGAGCATGGACTTGATCTTAAATCTGGTCAAGAAGTTGGTGGATTCCGGACATGCCTATGAGAAAAACGGAGACGTTTACTTCCGAACCAGCTCCTTTGCTTCCTACGGCAAGCTGTCTGGACAGCCGATTGAGGAATTACAGGCAGGTGCCCGGATTGATGTCAACGACGGCAAGGAAGATCCGCTGGACTTTGCGGTTTGGAAGGCTGCAAAGCCCGGGGAACCCTATTGGGAATCTCCGTGGGGCAAGGGCCGTCCGGGCTGGCACATTGAATGCTCTGCCATGGCATGCCATTATCTGGGAGAAACTTTTGATCTGCACTGCGGCGGACAGGACTTGATTTTCCCGCACCATGAAAATGAAATTGCGCAGAGCGAAGCTGCTACCGGCAAAGAATTTGCGCATTACTGGATGCACAACGGCTATATCAACATTGATAACAAAAAGATGTCCAAATCCCTGGGCAACTTCTTCACCGTGCGGGAAGTGGCAGAACAGTATGGCTATGAGGTTATTCGGTATATGATGGTGCAGGCGCACTACAGAAGTCCGATCAACTACTGCAAGGAACTCCTCGATGCCTGCAAGGCTTCTCTGGAACGGCTGTATGCCTGCCGGGAGACTTTGGATCATGCCATTGAAGTGGCAAAGTCTGGTGCCATTGCGCCGGAGGCCGCAGCACTGTTTGAACAGCGGCGGCAGCAGTTTATCACTGCCATGGATGATGACCTCAACACAGCAGACGGCATGACCGCTGTTTTTGAACTGGTACGGGATTTGAACCGAATGAGTGCAGATGCTGCGACACCGAAGGAACAGCTCCAGGCTGGTGCAGCGCTGATGGATGAACTGACGGGCGTACTGGGCATTCTGTACAATCGGAAGAAACAGGAAGCCATTCCGGCAGACGTACAGGAATTGGTGGAACAGCGTGCTGCCGCCCGGAAGGCAAAGGATTTTGCAAAGGCCGATCAGCTGCGGGATGCAATTGCAGCACTGGGCTATCAGATTCAGGAAACCCGGCAGGGCACAAAGCTGACCAAGCTTGCAGAATAAGAAAGGACGGCGGCAATGGCGAAACGATGGAATCGTACAGTGGTAAAGCGTGTTTTGGTGATTTTGGCGCTGACCACGCTGATCAGTGCGGGGATGTTTTCCTGTTCGCTGTATATGCAGGAAAAGGCAAAAGAATATGTGGATATGAGCGATGCGAAAATGATCCAGATTGATCCGGTGCAGCCGGGCGATCCCATTGCCATTGTGCATACCACAATGGGGGATATCACAGCAGAATTGTATCCAGAGCAGGCACCAAAATATGTGGAACAGTTCACCAAACTGGCACAGGAAGGATATTATGACAATACCTATGTGTACCAGATTCAAAAAGGAGTTTATTTTGATGCCGGCAGTTCCGATGCCGTTGGTTCTCTAAAGGATACGAATTATGAAAAGGTACCGAAGGAGTCCAGCTCCAGCCTGTGGCCGCTGCGGGGGGCATTCTGTGCACCAACGACTTCCTCGGACACCAGCTTATGGAAGCGAATCAACGGAACGGTGCAGCAATACTGCGGAACCCGGTTCCTGGTCTGCAATACCGTTGTTTTCGATGGATCCATGAAGAAAGATTTAGAGGATATCTCCGACAATGCCAAGATGGTAACCGATGCCTTTTTGCAGTATGGCGGCATTCCGAACTATTCGCAGCAGATGACTGTTTTTGCACAGGCATTCGGCGAGGAGAGCTTTGCGGTAATCGATGCCATTACAGAAGCAGAAACGCAGAAGAAAAACAGCGCTTCCTATACGCCGCCTGTGGAGGACATTCTGATTACGGGAATTGAAATTACGACCTATGAGGGGCCGGAACTGAAGCAGCCGATTCCGGATGCACCGGAATCTGTGATGCAGCAGACTGAATCCACAGAATCTAGCGCCACTGCTACAAAATAAAAAGAATGCCTGTTCCAATCTTGGAACAGGCATTTTTTAGTTCATATTGTTTTCGCCGCCACGGGCAAACAGGCGTAAGACTTCTAAACGGAGCGCATGATGTTCCGGCTTGGATAAGTCGGGATCCTGCCGGAGCAGTTCTTTTGCAGCTGTCTGTGTTTCTTCCAAAAGTGCCATATCCTGCGTCATATCCGCAAGCTTCAGCGGCGGAAGACCATGCTGCCGCTGTCCAAAAAAGTCGCCGGGGCCACGCAGTTTCAAGTCCGCTTCTGCAATGCGGAAGCCATCACTGGTTTCGGTCATAATTTTCAAGCGCTGCTTGCAGGAGTCCGTGACATGATCGGTCATCAGAATGCAGTAGCTTTGATAGGAACCCCGTCCGATTCTGCCCCGCAGCTGGTGCAGCTGAGAAAGTCCAAATCGTTCGGCATTTTCGATCAGCAGGATGGTGCTGTTCGGTACGTCAATGCCAACTTCAATGACTGTGGTGCTGACCAGCAGCTGAATGTCCCCATTTTGAAATGCCTGCATGACGGCTTCCTTTTCTTTCGGTGCCAGTTTGCCGTGCAGCAGACCAACCCGATAGGCAGCAAAGGCACCCTGCCGGATGGATTCCGCATAGGCAGTGACAGCTTGCAATTCCTGATCGCTTTCCTCGATGGCTGGGCATACAATGTAGCCCTGCCGCCCCTGTTCAAGCTGCTTTTGAATAAAGGTATAGGCGCGTTCCCGCAGCCGTCCGGTGACAGCATATGTTTCAATGGGCAGTCTGCCGCGTGGTGCTTCCTTTAAAATGGAGATGTCCAAGTCTCCGTAAATGATGAGTGCCAGCGTGCGGGGGATTGGCGTAGCGGACATGACCAGCTTATGGGGAACGCCGCCCTTTGCCGCCAGTGCAGCACGCTGGGCAACGCCAAAGCGGTGCTGTTCATCTGTAATCACCAGACCCAGTTTTTGATATTGCACGTCTTTTTGAAAAATGGCATGCGTGCCGACCAGCAATTGCAGGCTGCCGTCTGCCAATTGACGGCGGATGGCGGTTTTTTCTTTTGCCGGTGTGGAACCGGTGAGGAGGGCAACGGAAATGCCGAGCGGTGCAAGGAACGCTTGCATGGTGTGCATATGCTGAGATGCCAGAATTTCAGTCGGTGCCATGAGGGCGCATTGCAGTCCGTTCTGAATGGCAATGTAGCAGGCGGCGGCGGCAACCACGGTTTTGCCGCTGCCGACGTCGCCCTGCAACAGGCGGTTCATGGGGACAGAACCGTTTAAGCTTTCCTGAATCTCTGTAATGGCGTGCTGTTGTCCTTCCGTCAGGGAAAAGGGAAGCGCTTGCTGAAAAGGCATTAGATCGACGGCGTGCATGGGATAAGGTGTTTCCTGACGGGTTTGGGTTTTCATCATGCACATGCCGAGCTGTAATTGCAGCAGTTCATCGAATGCCAGCCGGCGGCGAGCCTGTTCCATCTGCTGCGTGTCCTTGGGAAAATGAATCTGCGTCAATGCATCCGGAAGCGGAAGCAGTTGATGTGCCGTGCGCAGATCGTCCGGCATCCAGTCGGCAGGCAGCGCCTGAAACAGGGCAAGTGCCTGCTGCATGTTGGTTTCGATCATGGCACCGGTCAAGCCGCTGGTCAGCGGATAGATGGGGCGGATCAGGTGTGTGCTGCCTGCCGGAATGCAGTGCGGCGAACTGATTTCCCGGCGCAGAAAATTGCCGGTGATTTTTCCGGACATGCAGTATGTCTGCCCGATGTGGAGGGCTTCAAAGGCGTAATTGTTATTGTAAATGACAATGGTAATCGTTCCGGAATCGTCTGCTGCAATGGCTTTGTAGACGGTCAGTCCTTTTCGCAGAAATTGCGGTGCCATCTTTTTTTGAATGGTGACGCAGATGGGGCTAACCGCTTGCAGCGGTGTCTCTGTAACCGGAATCGGGTGGCTGTAGTCCAGATATTGCCGGGGAATGTGATAGAGCAGATCATAAGGTGTTTGGATGCCTAGTTTTTCGTAAGCAGCGCTTCGTTTTTGTCCCACGCCCTTTAGTGTGCCGATGGGCTGGAACAGTGCCGTTTCTGTTGCAGTCATGAAATGATGCGCCTCCTTTTTGTGTTTTCATCATAGCATATTTTTGAAAAAGTTGCAACCAATATCGGCTTGTACCGGAATGCAGAGTTTTTACAAAATGAAACACATTTTTTACAAAAATGTGTCAAATAGACTGTGCTCGGCATAGAATTCATACAAAAGTCAATTTTGAATTGATGAAAATAACGGTAAAACATACAAAACCTTGTATTTGCGTGAAATTTTTGCTTTACAAAGCAAAAAAAATAGTGTATAATATAAGGGTTAGCATACAAAATAATTTGTGTGTAGAGGACAAAACAAAATGGAAAAAAACGGTTTTCCTGCTGACCGGTTGGGAAACAGAATGCCGTTTTTTCAATCCCTGCGAGCAATCGCATGAAATTGTTTTCTGAATTCCAATGGTTCCGTGTGTTTCCTTTGGAACACCGGTACTTTTGTCGGAAAATCAGAAGAGGTCTGCCGGATAATTTACAAAGGACCTCGCAAAACAAAGGAGAGAATCAATTGGATAAGTATGTGATTCACGGCGGACGGCGTCTGACCGGAGAAGTAGAAATTAGCGGCGCAAAAAATGCAGCAGTTGCACTGATTCCGGCTGTCCTGCTGTGTGACGAACCTTGTATTCTGGAGAATGTACCGGATATCAGTGATGTTTCCATTAGTCTCCATATTTTGTATGAAATGGGTGCCAGTGTGGAATACCTCGATCCGACTACTGTTCGGATTCATGCAAATGGACTGAAAAATTTTTGCGTGCCGTATGAAAGTGCAAGAAGAATGCGTGCTTCCTATTATTTCTTGGGTGCACTGCTTGGCCGTTTTGGAAAGGCAAGAGTTTCCATGCCCGGCGGATGTCCTTTGGGCGATCGCCCCATCGATCAGCACTTGAAGGCATTTTCTGCGCTTGGTGCAAGATGTAGCATTGAACATGGCATGGTCGATCTCTATGCGGAAGAATTAACAGGCAGCCAGATTTACTTAGATGTGGTTTCTGTCGGCGCAACGATGAATGCCATGCTGGCAGCGGTTCGGGCAAAGGGTCTGACTGTGATTGAAAATGCAGCAAAAGAACCGCATATTGTAGACTTGGCAAATTTCCTCAATTCGATGGGTGCCGATATCATGGGCGCCGGAACCGATGTGATTAAAATCCGTGGCGTAGAAACCCTGCACGGTGCAACGTATTCCGTTATTCCGGATCAGATTGAAGCCGGTACGTTTATGATTGCAGCTGCCGCAACCGGCGGTGATGTGCTGGTGAAAAACGTCATTCCGAAGCACTTGGAACCAATCACGTCCAAGTTGCGGAAAATTGGCGTCAATGTGGAAGAATTCGATGACAGCGTGCGTGTTTGGGTGGATGGACCGTTGGTTCGCACCAATGTAAAAACCATGCCGCACCCCGGTTTTCCGACCGATATGCAGCCGCAGATTACCACGCTGCTGACACTGGCAGAGGGCACCAGCATCATTACAGAGGGTGTCTGGGAACAGAGGTTCCGTTATGTGGACGAGCTGCGCCGGATGGGGGCTGATATTTCGGTGGACGGAAAAGTTGCCGTTGTAGAAGGAACTGGAAAGCTGACCGGTGCACCGGTGAAAGCCTGTGATTTACGAGCTGGTGCTGCGCTGATTATTGCCGGACTGGCAGCGCACGGCATTACCGAGATTGAGGATATCTATCACATTGAGCGTGGATATTCCAATTTGGTGGAGAAGCTCCAGAAGCTGGGAGCCGATATTTATCGAGAGTCTGGTTCCGTTTCCAGTATGAAAGAAGCGTTGTAAGCGCGGTCTGCTTTCAGCTGGGCAGAAGAAAAGCCAATCAAGTTGCTGTACAGAAATCCGCAGAGCGGGCGCTGTGCGGCAGCTTTTTTTATGGGAATAGAGAGGAAGAAACACAGTACATATGGCACGGTTTTATCCATTGTTTAGCTCTAGTAAGGGAAATGCCTCCTTTGTGGGAACGCCGAAAGGCGGCGTTTTGGTGGATGCCGGGGTTTCCTGTCGGCGCATCCTCAAGGCGCTGGAAGCACGGGACATTCCGCCGACAGCAGTGCAGGCTATTTTTATCACCCATACGCACAGCGATCATATCAAGGGACTGCGTGTGCTGCTCAAGCAGCTTGCCGTTCCGGTTTATGCAACAGCAGAGACAGTCGCATCTTTGCGGGAAGCACAGTATCTGACAGAATCGCAGGGCATTGCCCTTCCGGAAGGCGCATCCGTTTGTGTCGCTGACATGGCGTTTTCTGCCTTCCCGACGTCTCACGATGCAGTGGGCAGCTGCGGCTATCGCATTCATACAGCAGATGACCGTACTTGTGCGGTTTGTACCGACCTGGGTTGTGTGACAGATGCGGTGCAGGAAGCTGTGACGGGCTGCGACATGGTACTGCTGGAGGCCAACTATGACGGCAGCATGCTGCAAAACGGCTGTTATCCACCAATGCTGAAAGCACGCATTTGCAGCAGCCAGGGGCACTTATCGAATGCGGCAAGTGCAGAAGAGGCGGCATATCTGCTGGCGCATGGAACCACACGGCTGGTGCTGGGGCATTTGAGCCAGAACAACAATACGCCGCAGTGTGCAGAACAGACCGTACTGGACGGACTGACGGCCTTTGAACGGGATCGGGATTACTTACTAGAGGTTGCAAAACCGGAAGGATTGGAACGGGCGGTGATTTTTTAATGCAGCAGATTCAAATTGTAGCATATGGAAAATTAAAAGAGCGGTATTTGCGGGATGCCTGCGCAGAATATGAAAAGCGGCTGTCCCGGTTTTGTAAATTTCAGTGCGTGGAACTGGAACCTATTGCTTTGCCGGAGAAGCCGTCTGAAAAGGCAATTGCACAGGCATTGGAGAAGGAAGGGCAGGCACTTTTGAAATATCGAAAGGGCTGGACCATTGCGCTTTGCATCGAAGGAAAGCAGATTGACAGCCCGGCATTGGCACGGCAATTGCAGCAGGCGGCTGTTGGCGGTGCGCAGGCAGTGACCTTCTGGATTGGGAGCTCTTACGGTTTGTCTCCGGCAGTCAAGCAGGCGGCAGATTTTCGATTGTCGATGTCTCCGATGACTTTTCCGCACCAATTGGCACGGGTGATGCTGCTGGAGCAAATTTATCGCAGCTATCAGATTTTAGGCGGAACGCCCTACCATAAATAGCAGCATGTTCGAGTAATTGCTGCATCAAAAAGCTTCTTTTTTGTTTTCTTTTAATAGGTAATGATTTTATTGGAAAGAAGGAATCCTTATGAAAAAAGCAATGACGATTAGTTATGCAGTCGGCAAGAATTTATATCTGAATCTCACCAATCGCTGTCCTTGTGCCTGTACATTCTGTATTCGCAGCTTTGGAGATGGCGCCTATGGTTCTGATCCGCTTTGGTTGGAGCATGAACCATCCTATGAAGAAGTTTGTGCAGACTTGCGGCAAAGAGACCTTTCCAGCTATCAGGAGGTCGTTTTCTGCGGCTTCGGAGAGCCAACGGAACGTATGGAGTTGCTTCAGCAGGTTGCGGCTTACTTGAAGGCACACGGCGTTTCCTGTATTCGTTTGAACACCAACGGGTTGGCAGATCTCATTTATGGAAAGCCAATGGCACACGCTTTGCAAGGCTATGTGGATGTTGTATCGGTTAGCCTGAATGCCGGAACAGCTGCGGAATATGAAGCGGTAACCCGTCCGAAATTTGGTGCAGCTGCGTTTCCAGCTATGCAGCAATTTGCCGTTGCCTGTAAGCAGTATGTGCCAAAGGTGATGTTTAGCGTGGTGGATGTTCTGCCGGAATCGGAATTGGAAGCAGCCAAAGAATTGGCTGCCAAGCTGGACATTCCGCTTCGTATTCGGAAGTTTGATTCTTGATGCATTGCAAAAAAGAAAAATGCCTTCGCAAAAGCGGAGGCATTTTTGTTTGTAGGTTGTTTTGATCAGTTAGACTGGAAGCTGATTGCTCTTTCCGATCAGGAAGTCCAGCAATGCACGCAGATCCAGTGCATCCACACTGCCAGCAGTTTCAGTCTGCTCACAGTCTGCATTGGCTTCCTGCTGTGCATTGAAGTCCAGTGCACCACGCTGCTGCTTCTGGAAAGTTACCAGGTCTGCCAGCGTAACGCTGCCATCCAGGTTTACGTCTCCGTACAGTGCGTTTGGATTCGGCTGCTTGGTGGTGCCGGAATTTGTAGCAGTGGTGGTGTCCGGTGCAGCGGTGGTGGTATCCGGCTGTTCCGTTGTGGTAACCGGTTCGGTTGCTGTTGTTGTGGTGGTTGTCGTGGTCGTAGTCGTAACATTCGGCTTGGTGGTTGTAACGGTCGGATCCGGCTTGGTGCCGTCCGGTTCTACGCCCCAGATCAGGGTATCGCCGTCATACATGGTGATGTACGGGGTTTCTACCATGGCATCTTCGCCGCCCTGTGTAAGACCTTGATACGAATAGTCGTTGGTCGGATCCCATACGCCCTGGATGTTGTCCGGGATAGAGATGCGGAACTGACACTCGGAACGATGCTCCGACTGTCCGGTCGGCATGACAACGCTGCCGTCTGCGAAGGAAAGCTTTACATAGTAGATATTGCCGCTGTACTGGATTGGATCTGAAATGGAAATGGCGCCCTTATCACTTGCGTGCTGGTCATAGCCAACCCGAACGGAAACATCATTGATGGAGTAGCCGGCATCAACCAGCTCTGAAATGTCAAAGTAATAGTTGTAGGAAAGGTTCTTGACGGTTCTTGCCGGCCATGCAGAGTGGTTCATGGCAAATACTTTCAATTCCGTATAGCTGCCGGCAGATTGGTTGATAGAAGCTTTCACCAAGAATTCATCCCACTTCGGAGTTTCAGTCGGCGGGAAATCCGGGTCTGTGGTGCCGCCGTACTTTTGTACCATGGCACACAGGGCAGCGGTATAGCCTGCATTGTAGTCGATGGCAACTTCTGTATACTGGTAGTCCCCGATCTTGTCAGAGTATCCGTCCTGCTGATCTGGGCCGCCAACCAATGCACCGTAGAGGATGTGTGCATGCGGTTTTGCGTCTTCGCCTTCCGTTTGTCCGATGTTGCTCCACTTGTCGTTCCAAGCACCGCTGGAAGTTCTGTGGTGCCATGCCTGTGGATATTCATCGCCCATGCCAACGACATAGCTGAAGTTCTTGGAGTTGTCCCCAAAGCAATAATTCATCGTATCATCTGCGAATTTGGTGTATTTTGTAGAAAGTGCTGCATCATCTGCAAACAGTTCATCGACTGCCACATATGCCAGGAAAGCAGTTGTGGTTGCATGCCGCAGAGAGCCCCACTGGAACAGCCATGCCAGACCATCCGGTGTATGGGTAATTTGCTTGCCGCCGTATCCGGTTGTCCAGTATTCCAGATGCTTGCGGAACTGTTCCTTCCAGGTTGCATCGCCGGTGTTGATGGCATACAGCAAGGTACCGCCCTGCTGGGTGTCATCCCAACAATGGCCCCAAGTGAATTTATATTCATCGGACTGGGATTCCTTGCCCAGGTTTGGAATATAGTCGGTTTTACACAAATCCAGGTATTTCTGTTCTCCGGTTGCCATGTACATCCAGTTGGCAGCGAAGAACAAATCATCATAGAACGTGGTAATTTCATAATACGACCGTTCTGCCGGGTCGTCTCCGATGGAACGATTCTTATCGGCACGTTCAAAGCAAGCGGTTGCATGATCCAGATATTCTTGTGCCTTATCCGGATCGGAATCCTTAAAGCAAAGGTAACCGGTGCAGAGGGCGGCTGCCATCTGTGCTTCAATACAGCTGTCGTTGCAGGTGAAGTATGGCCGTTCTGTTTCGCCCTTCATCAGTTCATATTTTGCCATATACATCTCCGCAGCGCCCCACCATACGTGGTCGAAGCTGCCGTCGCCGATCATATAGACAATTTTGTCGCCCAGGTCACACTTGACCAGATAATCCAAAACAAACTGGAGGTTGTTGCGGTACTCTGTGAGTTCGCCGCAATCCTTTACGCCGTCCGGATATTGGAGCAACCCCCAACCCAGCATGGTTGCAGAGTAGGCATTGGTGAGGGTAAATTTCAGGTGGTCGCCGGCATCATACCAGCCGCCGGGTACATAGTCATTGGTCATGCTGTCGGCACGCCAGGAGACTTCATTCCAATCCGGGAGCACGCCGGATTGCTGTACCTGATAGAAGAACATCGATTTTTGCAGTGCTTCGCCATAGTTATAGGACGAGTTGGCACTTGTTCCTGTTGACTCTGTATCCGCAGAGACAACACCGGAAAGCGGCTGCGCAGCACCGACCGTGGTCAGAACGGCAGCAGATGCAGCGGCAATCCATTTTTTGATCAACATAGGATCCATCCTTTCTGTTTCAGCTTGAGAAAACATTTCTTTCTGGGAAGGCAGGAAATTGCCTTCTTTCCCCATTTTACTTTACTACAATTTTTCGAGTTTGTCAAGTATTTTTAGAAACCCTTACAAAAGCATGCCAAAGCAAAAGCCAGCGAGGCGAAGTACAAAAGCTTTTGTACTTTAATTTTTCTTGTAGAATGCCGGCAGAGCGTTATGATATTGTTTGCAAAAATGCGAGCAGCAATTCCTGCTGATTTGGTGTCAGTATGCTCCATTGCTGTAGCAATTGGCGCTGCTGCGGTGTGAGATCCATTACAGCATTTTGATCCCATGCAAAAAATTGAGACATGGTAATGCCGAATGCATCACAAATGCGTTGCAGGGATGCAACGGATGGTGTAATATTTTTTCGGAACCAGGAAGAAATCGTGGTTTGCGCAATGCCGGATTCCAATGATAATCGGTATTCTGTCCATCCTCGTTCCTTTTTTAATTGGAGAATTCGCTCTAGTACAGTCATATCATCACCCTTTTCGTATATTATATACGAAAATCCGCTTGGCTTTTAATCCTTTTTCTCGTATAATTAATACGATCATTCGTATTAGGAAGGCGGAATAAAAAGCACGCAGATAGGGAATGATTTCCGCTGCCTGCGTGCTTTTTGATTGCTTAGTATACGATCTTGTATAAGTTGGGGAAGAGGTCTAAATATTCCGAAAGAACCTTTCGGTAGGAAGATCCCGGATCATTGATCACAAAGTCAGATGCCTGGAAGCTCTTCCCGTCTCCGGTGTATCCGGTTACCACCACCCAGTGCTGGCTGCCATTGGATTTGGTTGCTCCAATGATTACCGGCTTGTTTTCCAGCAGCTTTTCGTAAATGGTTCGATAGCAATTCGAAGCGCTGCCCGGTTCTGCCATGGTGTAACCCAGATTGGTGAAGGAAACCCACATCAGATCATCGCCGCTGAAGGTCAGCTTGGAAAGCATGTCATCCGGATGGGTCTCTGTTCCGGTCTGGTAGGAATATTTCATGGAGAGACAAGTGACCAAACAGCCAACTTGTCCGATTGTCTGGTAGTTGATTTTGGTGTTGCTCCAGCTTTCGCCAAACTGCTTGTAATCCGGTACATTCAGCTGAATGGCTGCGCTTGGTTCCCGAATTTCGGTCAGCTTGCCATCCTTGCCAAAGACCATGATCTTGCCGTCCAGCTCAAATTCGCCGGTTTGCCGGATACCGTTTGCATCAAAGTAATAGGTCTCGCCGTCCAGTTCCTGCAAGCCAGTCAATGCACCGGTTTCCGTAAAGTAGTAATGGTTGCCGTCCGTTGTAATCCAGCCGGTCAGCATGACACCGTTCTGATCGAAGCAGTACAGGGTGCCCTTTACTTTGATCATGCCGGTTTGCATGATGCCGAATGCATCAAAATAATAGTGCTTGCTGGCAATGGTCTGGAAGCCAATGGTTAAGGTACCGGATTCTCCCGCATAATAGGTGTGCCCGCCTGTGGTGATCCAGCCTTTTTGCAAAGCACCGGTTTCCTGGAAGAAATACCATTCACCGTCCAGACTGAACAAACCAGTCTTTGCAGCGCCCGTTGCGTCAAAGTAATAAGTGGAACCGCTGATACTCTGCCAACCAGTCAAAGCGCCGGTTTTCGTGCAGTAATACTGTTTGCCGTTGATGGTCTGCCAACCTGTGCACAACGTGCCGTCTTCTGCAAAGTAGTAGGTTTCCTGATCAATGGTCTGGAGCCCCGTGCTCATGGCACCGTTTTTCTGAAAATAGTAGATCTCGCCGTCAATGGTCTGGAAGCCGGTCAGCATCATGCCGGCATTGTTGAAGTAGTACGTATTGCCCTGTGTGGTGATCCAGCCGGTGTTCATCGCACCGTCTGTTCCAAAGGAATATGTTTTGCCGTCAATGGTTGCAAATCCAGTCAATGCATGATAGCTGCTGTCAAAGTAGTACACCTTGCCGGCAATGGTCTGCCAGCCGGTCACAGCCGTTCCATTTTCTTGGAAGTAGCAAAGCTTGCCGTTATCCGTTACCCAGCCGGTGCACAGCATGCCGGATGCATCAAAGGCATACCGATGGTTGCCGATGGTCTGGAACCCGGTGAGCAGTTCGCCGTTGACATCGCTGTAGCAGCGTCCGCCGTCCGGCAAGGTTGTCCATGTATCGGTGCGCAGGGCACCGTTTTCATCGAAACAGTACAGGGTTTGATCGATGGTCTGCACGCCGGTGACAGCTGCGCCGGACTGTGCCTTGTCAAAGTAGTAAGTGGTACCGTCCATGGTGCACCAGCCTAAGAAGGGGGTGCCATCGTCTGCAAAGCGGTGAATGGTGCCATCCGAGAGCGTCAGAAGCCCGGTTTCCAATACGCCGTAATCATCGAACGCATAGGTAATGCCGTCAATGTTCCATTCTCCTACGTACTTGCCGTTTTCCTGATCCACATAATAAAGGTTGTTTCGGTAAGAGATCCAACCGTTCTGCTGCTGACCGGTTTTGGTATCGTAGAAGTAGCGGGAACCATCCAGCGTCTGCCAGCCGGTTTTTAAGGTGCCGTCCGGTGCAAACAGGTACTGGGTGCCGTCCTCTAAGGTCAGCTGGGATTGTGCATAGGTGCCGTCTTCAAAATAATAGTAGAGGTTTCCGTTGTCGGCGGCATACCAGCCAGCCTGTGTAACCGGAAGCTCTGCTGCGGTATCTGTGATGATCCGAGAGCCGTCTTCTGTGATCTCGATGGGGAACAAGATGCTGGATTCTTCTGCAAAGCCATGTATGGAACCGATTGTAAGAGCTGTTACCACTCCACATCCTGCAAGGATCCATTTCAAACCCTTGTGCCATATATGTGCCATTGGAATCACGTCCTTTCTGAATCCGTTTTCGATCAACAATTCGATTCGTTTCGTAACCGCTCTTTCATAAATGGAAGATTTTTGTTATCAATTTGTCACGAAACTATCTTTTATTATACGCATCTGTTTGGCATTTGTCAACGTATTTCCAAAGAATTTACTGAAAGGCAATGTTTTTTTGGTGCAATGCACAAAGCCGCAAAGCTTCTAAATTCTTTTTTCCATCAAATTCGGATCCATTTTGTATGATTTTTTGGAAGAGTTGCATTTTTTGCGGCTGCATGGTATAATATTTCCAGATTTTCATTCGAACAGCAGCAGATAGGCTGCGGATTCGGAGCAGAAGGAGGAAATGCTTCATGAAGCTGCTGCATAGCACACCAAAAGCAGACGGTTTTTCCATGCCCGGAGAATTTGAACCGCATCAGGGCTGCATCATGATCTGGCCGGATCGGGCGGATTCCTGGCAGTACGGCGGTTACGGGGCACGTGCTGCCTTTACAGAGGTTGCCACTGCCATTTCCCGTTGGGAACCGGTGACCATGCTGGTTAATGATGCACAGTACGAAACGGCACGCACCATGCTGCCGGATGCTGTACGGGTGGTGGAATGTTCCACCAATGATGCCTGGGCAAGAGACATTGCACCGACCTTTGTCCGCCGTGCAGATGGAACCGTTCGGGGTGTGGACTGGCAGTTCAACGCCTGGGGCGGTCTGGTGGACGGCCTTTATTTTCCATGGGAAAAAGACTATCATGTAGCCAGAAAGTGCTGCGATTTGTTCCAGATGGATTGCTATGATGCACGGGATTTCGTTCTGGAGGGCGGCAGCATCCACAGCGATGGGGAAGGCACCATTCTGACCACGGAAGCTTGCTTGCTGAGTGCCGGACGCAATCCGCAGATGAGCAAGGCAGAAATTGAACAGAAACTGCTGGAAATGCTGGGTGCGGAAAAGGTAATCTGGCTGCCGAGCGGAATCTATCAGGATGAAACCAACGAACATGTCGATAATATTTGTGCCTTCACCAAGCCGGGAGAAGTCGTGCTTGCCTGGACAGATGATCCGCAGGATCCGCAGTATGAACTGTCCGCTGCCTGTCTGCGGGTGCTGGAACAGGAAACTGACGCAAAGGGGCGCTCCATCCGGGTGCACAAGCTGCCAATTCCTTCTAAGCCAGTCTGCATGACTGCAAAAGAATGTGCTGGCATTGGACTTTGGGACGGACAGCCAACCCGTACACCGGGCGAACGGCTGGCGGCTTCCTATGTGAATTTTTACGTGGCAAACGGCGGCATTCTGCTGCCGCAGTTCGGAGATCCCATGGATGTCGTGGCACAGAAAACGCTGCAAACGCTGTTTCCCACACGGGAAATCGTCCCGATTGCAGCACGGGAAATCCTCATCGGCGGCGGAAACATCCACTGTATCACCCAGCAAATACCAAAGTAAAAGGAGTGTTTTTTCATGCGAACTGTTACTGTTGCAGCCATTCAGATGGCTTGCACACCGGAGCGGGAGGAAAACTTACAGACCGCAGAACGCCTGGTACGGCAGGCTGCCGCAGCAGGTGCCAATGTCATCCTGTTGCCGGAGTTGTTTGAAACACCATATTTCTGCCAGGAACGGCAGTATGCATACTATCAGCTGGCAACCACCCCGGAAGAGAATCCTGCCATTGCAAGATTTCAGCCGATTGCAGCAGAGCTGCATGTGGTGCTGCCCATCAGTTTTTTTGAGCGTGCCGGAAATAACACGTTCAATTCCATTGCGATGATTGATGCAGACGGCAGCTACCTAGGCTGTTACCGAAAAACGCACATTCCGGATGACCATTTCTATCAGGAGAAATTTTATTTTACACCAGGGGATACCGGATTCCGGGTTTGGAAGACCCAGTACGGCACCATCGGCGTTGGAATTTGCTGGGATCAGTGGTTCCCGGAAACTGCACGCTGCATGGCATTGATGGGAGCAGAACTGCTGCTGTATCCGACCGCCATTGGTTCGGAGCCCATTCTGGAGGTGGACAGCGCACCGCACTGGCAGCGTGTCATGCAGGGACATGCGGCTGCCAATCTGATGCCGGTCATTGCCGCCAATCGCATTGGAACCGAAACGGTAACGCCCTGCATGGAGAACCAGCAGCAGAAATCGGCGCTGACGTTTTATGGAACCTCCTTCATTACAGATGCAACAGGTGCGGTTTTGCAGCAGGCAAGCCGGGACTATGCTGAGATCATTCAGGAGACATTTGATCTGGATGAATTGGAGGAGCAGCGGTTGAGCTGGGGCTTGTTCCGGGATCGCCGTCCGGAGCAGTACCGCTTAATCAGTCAGCCGATTTCAGGAGCGAATACTGTACGCTAAAAAAGAATCGGAAACAACAAAAATCCGCAGATCATTACGATCTGCGGATTTTTTCATAGTATTCAAAGAGAAGCATCATTTTGATGCAGGTGCATCGTTATTCTTCTTCTTTTGAATCTGCTTCTTCTTTTTTCGGGGTGGATGCTGTTTCCTCCTTTTGTTTAGAAGCCGGGGCATCGGAAGCAGGTTTCTTTTTGGGCTTCTGCTTTTCTGTCACTTCTTTTGCGTGCGATTCAGCAGAATCCGCTTCCTTTTCAGTCGATTTGTCTTCCTTTGCCTTAGGCGGCTGATAGGAGGCTTCTGCTGCGTCCAGCTCCTTGCAGAGTGTCATACGAATCCAGATTGCAGCAGCGGCTGACAGGATACCGGCAATGCCGATTACAACCGCAAATCCCAGCATCTTCGAAATGGAGACAGTATTCGGTTCATCGATTACGGCAGCTCCATAAGCGCCGCAGTAGGAGAGAACCACCTGTAAAATGGCCAGCATGGTCAATTCAGACGTGCTGTCCCGAGCGGTTTCATTGGTTGCCTTCGGCAGTGCCTGCATGTGGCGGTAGCCGATGAAAATCATAAAGCCTTGATAGAGCACGGCAATTACGACCAGTGCAATCCAGAAGCCAGCCATATTGTTGCGGGTCTGCGCTTCCACACTGCCGTCTGCAATGGCATTGTAAGCGGAGTATGCGCTATAGCCGACAACGGCCAGCAGAATGGCTTCAATACCAGCGAGCAGCATGGGAATCTTGAAGCGGGAAGCTGCCTGTTTCTTTGCTTTGAGGGACGGTGCGGAATTGGAAGCAGAGCTGCTGACGGATTTGCTTCCGGCAGCTGTCTTTTCCCGGATGCTGGTATCGGATTTTACTGCCTTTGCGGTGAGGCTGCCCGGAATCGGAAGACCGGCTGCCAGAAGGGCACGGTTGCGGCGTTCGGTTTCCATTGCCTTGTTGTGCTTGCGGTCGTAGAGGTACAGGAGTACAGTCAGTGCAATGCCCAGTACCAGCAGCAGCATATACAGATACCAGTGCGGCGGACGGTAAATCATTTCTACCGTATGCTCGCCGGCATCTAAGTGGAGTGCCAGCAGAGCGCCGTCCATCGGGCCGTTTTCTGCGCTGCCCCAAGTGTTATAGGCACGCAGGATGCTGGTGTAGTACATTCCCTCCGGAACAGCCAGTGCATTGCCTTCGTCATCGGTTGCGGTCTTGTCATAGTAGTCGATCTTCTTGCCGTCTACCTTGACTGTCCAGCCCGGTTCGTTCGGAATGCTGGTCATCATGATCTGACCATCGGAAGCCTGAATGGTTCCCTTCATCTTGTTGCCGGAGAATTCTGTAATATCCCACTGATTGCTTTGCAGGGTTTGGATGTCTGCCTCGTAAGTTGCAACATCCAGGCTGTAGAATAGCGGATTTTCTACGATGGCATACTTGTTGTTGGTGCCGGCATCGCCGTTTGCAATGGTCATACGCAGGCAGAGCTTGGTGCCCGGTTCAAAGGAGCCGAGCTGCTTGATGCAGTAATCATCGCCTTCGAAGTAGTTGCCGAACCATTCGTAGTTGGTGCTGGTGCCGTCCTTGTTGCCGTAATCCTGGAGTTCATCGCTCCACTTGCCCAGCCACAGGTTTACCTTCTTCTGGTTGTTGGTCTTGAAGTAGAAATAAACAGGGTTGCTGTCCGGTACGGTGATCTGATAGTCAACCGTTGGGTCTGCCGCATCCAATGTTGCGGTGTAGCAAACTTGTCCGTTGTAGTCTGAAACGGTAACGTCATGCACAACCGGTTCGCCGCCGTCCAGTTCTACCTTCTTGTAGTATTCCTTCGGGCCATCGTTGGCGAGTGTGCCGGTGCAGGCGCTCAGAATGTAGTTCTGTGTATTGAATGGGTTGTCGTTGCCCAAAGTCAGAATTTCGATGTCATCATCTACCATGTAGCCCATTGCCAGTGCATCCGGGTTCTGGTAAACGGTTCCGGTCTGTGCGGTGGAGTACTGATCTACATAGTCATAAGTCCAGTCTGCACCATCCTTCTGAACCGGTGTATAGGTGGTGCTGAGCATACGATCGGAAGAATCATCGTTGTTCTTCTTCAGGACGTACTTGATGCCCAGCAGGGAGTCGGCGATGGGGGTATTGCCGTCATAACGGCTGGAATAGCTTTGTGCGCTGTAGCCCAAAATAGAGAGCAGGTTCAGAACCTTTGTATTCATGACGGAACTGGAGTGGGAAACGCCGCGCAGTCCCAGCGCATTGTTGTCGTTGATGCAGCGGAAGTAGGTCTTTTCTGCCCGGTAGAGACTGCTGTCGTAGTCCTCCAGTTCCTGGCTGATTGCCCGGCCGGTCTGAATGAACTGCTGATAGGATGCCCGGCTGGAGTATGCCACTTCCTTGTCGATGTCCTTCATGGAGTCAGTTGCATTATAAATGGCTTCGCCGCTGATGCAGAAAATGGTGGCAATGCAGACGCTGAGGCCAACCCATTTCTTTCCAGCTTTCAAGCCCTCCCGCATGAAGTAGATGGCAATGATGTAGACGCAGACCAGTGCGGCAGAAATCCAGATGCTATTCTTGGCAAGCTGATCGTATCCCTTTGTATTGATGTAGAAGAGGACTGCCAGAATGCCCAGCAAGCTTCCGCCCAGCGGCAGATTCTTGATGCCGTCCAATTTGGAGAAGGTTGTTGCTGCCATGGAAACCAGGATAAAGGAAACCAGGAAGGAGTAACGGAACGGGAGCCAGTTTGGAACCTGTCCGCCGTGCCACATAATGTCAATCGGTACCACATAAATACTGGTAATCATGGCACCCAGCAGCAGGGAATAACCAATCTTCTTGCGGATTTCAATTTTCTTGTTGCAGTAGAACAGCGGGAGCAGAACCACGGTAAACAGACCGCAGTAAATTTCCGGTTTGCCCTGTACGTTTACAGAGTCATATTGTGCCGGCAGCAGCTGCGGCAGCAAATCGACCAGATTGAAGCCGTCCTGGACACGCCAGGTCATATCCGGTTCGGAGAAGTCGAATTTACCAAGCTGCAAGGTGCTGTAAACAGACAGCAGCATAAAGGCAGAACACATCAGCGCAATGCCGGTGCAGTAGCCGAATCGTACAATGGTCATGCAGTAATCCCGTGCCTGCATATGCTTCCGGTCTTTTCCAAAGATCAGATAGAAGACAAAATACAGTGCGGTGAAGATGGCAACCATGTAGCCGATGTAGAAGTGTGAAACAAACATCAAAGCCAGTGCAATGATGTAGTTGGCTTTTCTGCCGTCCTCAATCAGATATTCCACACCCATCATAATCAGCGGCAGCCAGATGACACCATCCAGCCACATTGGGTCGATCATCTGAATGACAGCATATGCCATCATGGCATAGACCGTGGAGAACAAAACCGAGTTAAGCGGTTTGATGTTTCGGCGGCGCTGTAGGAAACAGCTGAATGTAACGCCGGCTGCACCCAGTTTGCACAGCTGCATAATCAGCAGGCTGCCCAGCATAAACTTTTCCGGCAGCAGCATTACAATTAGAGTGAATGGGCTGGCTAAGTAGTAGCCGATGATTCCCAGGAAGCCGCCGGAGAGGTTCCGAGACCAGTTATAGAAAATACTGTCGCCGCCCCAGAATGCATCCCGAAGTGCTTCAAAGTAATAAACATACTGTCCGTTCAAGTCGAGTACCAGAACGGATTGCTGTTCCTGTCCCTCTCTTGCGAATGGATAAATGCCGAAGAGGGCGTATGCAATATAGGTCAGTACAACCGGCAGCAGAAAGGCAAGGAAATAAATTTTATTGCGCTTGAACCAATTCTGTGTGGCAGACAAGACCTTTCCGGGAACCGTTTGCGATGGAGACGCAAGCTTCCCGGCCGGCAAGGTTGCCGTTTTTGTAAGACTTTGCTTTGCCATGAATAACCTCCTGTTTTGGATAAAAATGCCGCCATGGAGCTGCGGCAGGAGCCTTCTCCCCATTGACAAACGCTCCAGATCGTTTTATACTATAATCAGGATTTTTGAAAAGGGAAGGTGTTTCCGATATGCAAATTCCAATGGTGGTGCAGTCGGCTGTCCGTATGGCGGTGCAGCACGCAGGCGGTCTGCACAAAGATACGGTATTTCTGCTGCTGGCAGGGCTTTGCACCTTGCTATATGGAATCAGCATGGTGCTGCTCGTGCGTGCCTTTCGGCGTGCAAAAGAGCGGGTAGAGACCCAAAAGGGTGCCGCTGCATCAGAATCCGGCGACAAGCCGACCGAGTCGGATTCCGTTACGGGCAAATGAACCAGCCATCTGCTGTTTCAATCAGATACAAACCAGCTTCAATGGTGGACGTTTTTCCGTCCGCTGTCAGATCCAGAGAAAGTTCCAGATAGCAGCCATCCTGAATGGTGCTTCGGAAGTCTTCGCCGGAAATTTCATTCAGCATGGTGTACAGCTGATCCAGATTTGAAGTCGAATCTGTTTCGGAAATATAGTGATCCACTGTAATCATTGAAATGGTACAGCCGTCTGCCGTCATTTCTTCCCAGTCCCGGTACTGCCGGTGAATCAGCTGTGACGTTGACATGACGCCGCTGTATACCGTATCCCGCCAATAGGCGATATAAAAATCAACGGTTACAGCGCAGTAGGCATCTTTGTCCTGTGTCAAAATTGCATTGTAATACTTGGTGATTGCAGTGAGCTGATCCTCCGAAAGAAATCGTTTATCATAGCTGATCGGCAGCGCATAGGTTTCAGTATCATCTTTCATGGTGGCGCCGTATTCCAGGTCCTCCATATCAACCGTTACCTCTGAAGCGCTGCTGGAAGAATCTCCTTTGCATCCGCCGAGCATGCCTGCCAGGCAGACAACACAGAGCAACAGTGCGAGCAGGTGTTTCTTTGATTGCATTCCAATCCACTCCTTTCTTCAAAAAGTTCCAGTTGCCGCAGCATCTGGATTCCTTCTTGTTTTTCAAAAACAAGCCCTCAAATAATGTAGCACATTTTCACACAATTGTCAACGGAATCTCGATAGTTTGTATAAAACGTATAAAGATTTTGTTCCGATTTTCCATTCATTTTCACGAAAGAAGCAGGTGACAGAATATGCCTCGATTTTTTCTGGAATCCATAGAGGAGTCCAACATTCAAATTACAGGAGAAGATGCTCATCATATTGGTTATGCGCTGCGAATGCGTCCGGGCGATGCGCTGACCGTCTGTGCCAACGGCAGGGATTATCATTGCCGCATCCGGAAGCTGACGGCGGATACCGTTTATCTGGATGCAGAGTCCAGTGTGCTTTGTGCTGCCGAGCCGAGCGTTGCCATTACACTTTACCAAGCAGTTCCCAAGTCGGACAAGCTGGCACAGATTATTCAGAAATCTGTGGAACTGGGTGTGGTGCGAATTGTGCCGGTTCTGACCCGTCGCTGTGTGGCACGCCCTTCTACCGCAGATTTTCAAAAGAAACTGCCCCGTTTGCAAAAAATTGCGCAGGCGGCTGCCAAGCAGGCCGGCCGCGGCTGCATTCCGGAAGTGGCACCGCTGTATTCCTTTTCGCAGGCGATCGCAGAGATGCAGCAGGCAGAGCAGAGCCTTTTGTTTTATGAGGGCGGTGGGGTACATCTGCAAGAGCTACAGCTTACAGGCTGCCGAGACCTTGCTATTTTTGTCGGCAGCGAAGGCGGTCTGGATCCAGAGGAAGCAGAAGCTGCCAAGCAGGCAGGACTACAGCCAGTTTGGTTGGGGCCTCGGATTCTGCGCTGTGAGACTGCACCGCTGACTGCATTGTCGGTATTGCTGTATTTAACGGGTAATTTATAAAAAGAAAGGGCGTCCTATTTCAGGACGCCCTGTTTCTTATCCAAGAATGGTATATACGCCGTCTTTTTCTACCATCAATACTTCATTTCCTGTAATGAGTTCTTTTTCTGTGCCGTCACAGTCTGCTTTGAGTGTAACCGCAATGTCCCAGACCTGATCTGCATCCTCGGATACTTCCTTTGAAAAAGTATCACCCAGGATGGAGTTGTAAGTGGTGAGGTAATCATCCAGGAAATTGGAATCCTCTTCACTGGCTGGCTGAGCAGGTGTCATCTCAATTGCCGTAATGTGGTACTGTTCTGTTCCGGCATTATCTGTCAGCATCTGATGGAAGCTTTCCAATGCCGTTTCCAGTCCGTAGCCGTAATTTTCCTGTAACCAGGCATCAATTTGATCGGCATACGGTGTATAAAGACTGGAGCGGTACATCTGGAAATTCTGTGTTTCAATGGCATAGAAGTAGGTGGCAATCGCATCCGCACAAGCTTCCGGAACATCGTCTGATTCATATTCCAGATCATATGTCATATCTTTGATGTCAGATTCTGTCGGCAGTTCTGCTTTCGGCTGTGTTTCCACGGTTGTTCCCTGAGCATCTGCATCCGTGCCGGAAGCAGATGGGGAGGTTTCTGTGTTGGATTCCGTTTCTGCTGAGGAGGCAGAAGAACTGCCTGCCTCTGTCTGTGCAGCACTGGAGGCGGAATTGCTGGAAGAAGACGCAGTGTCCTGCTTCTTGCTGCATGCGGTTGCAGTCAGCAGAACACTTGCTGCCAGTGCAACCAGCAGGCATCGATTCCATGTATGCATAAAATCGTATCCTTTCTGTTAGGAGAGCGGCTGGGTTGCCACGCCGTTCTCGGTCGCCCACTGTTCAATGGTAGATCCGCTGGGGCAGGTAATGGTGGCCGGAATGGTTTCTCCGGCACTCCACCACTGGCTATATGCCAGCGTTGGATTTTGGATGGTCAGGTTGGTCAGGCTGCCGCAGCCGGTGAAGGCTTCCTCTTCTACCGTAGAGACACTGGCAGGCAGCGTCAGTTCCGTCAGGGAAGAGCAGCTTGCAAATGCAGCCCGGCGAATGGTGGAAACCGATTCCGGAATGATGACGGTTGCCAGATTGCCGCAGTCAATGAAAGCGCTTTCCTCAATGGAAATCAAGCCGTTCGGCAGGGTAACACTGGTCAGATTCCAGTTGGCTTCAAAAGCATGGTCCCCGATTTTGGTGACAGCAAACCCATCAATTGTATCCGGGATCATTAAAATCTCAGCATCGCCGGTATAATCGGTGATGGTGATGGTGTTGTCTTCGTTCATGGTATATACAAACGTATCCGATACCACAGCAGAGGAGCCGTTTGCCGCTGTAATAGCCGGCACGGCACTTTGATTGGCTGAATTGGTACCGTTGTCATCGGAACAGCCTGCTGCAAATAGGGTTGCCATTGTCAGCAATGCTGCCCAGATGCTTCTTTTCCAAATATGATTCATGGCATGGTCCTTTCCAAATAGGGATCGAACGATCCAATTTGTCGGTTGTTACTTGAGTTTTCCCCGCTGCTTTGCACGCAGTTGGTTGCTGAGGATCTGCTTCCGGATTCGCAGAGATTCCGGGGTAACTTCCAGCAATTCATCATCTGCCAAAAATTCCAGGCAGTCTTCCAGACTCAGGTTGCGGGGCGGAACCAGACGCAGTGCGTCGTCACTTCCGCTGGCACGGGTATTGGTCAGATGCTTCCGCTTGCAGACATTGACTACGAGGTCTTCTGCCTTCGGAGAAGCACCGACTACCATGCCTTCATAAACCGGAACACCTGCACCGATGAAGAGCGCACCACGTTCCTGTGCATTGTACAGACCGTAGGTAACTGCTTCTCCTGTTTCAAAGGAAATCAAAGAACCGGTGTTTCTTCTCGGAATATCGCCTTTGTATGGCTCATAGTCATGGAACAGGCTGTTCATGATGCCTTCGCCCTTGGTATCCGTCAGGAATTCGCTCTTATAACCAAACAAGCCACGGGACGGAATCAGGAAAGTCAGACGGGTGCGGCTGCCCTGCGGATGCATATCTTGCAGTTCGCCCTTTCTGGCACCCAGCTTTTCCATAACGGAACCCACGCATTCTTCCGGTACATCAATTGAAAGTTCTTCAATTGGCTCATAGCGCTTGCCATCTATTTCTTTATATAGAACATGCGGCGTAGAAACACCCAGTTCGTAGCCTTCCCGGCGCATGTTTTCGATTAAGATGGAAAGGTGCATTTCGCCACGGCCTGCAACACGGAATGCATCGGTGCTGTCTGTTTCTGTAACACGCAGGGAAACGTCTCGCAGCAGTTCCTTCATCAGACGATCACGCAGCTGACGGGAAGTAACAAACTTGCCCTCCTTGCCGGCAAACGGACTGTCGTTGACAGAGAAGGTCATTTCGACCGTTGGTTCGCTGATTTTGGTAAACGGCAGCGGTTCAAAATGTTCCGGATCACAGACGGTATCTCCGATGGAGATGTTTTCAATACCGCTGATCCAAACAATATCGCCGACGGTTGCCTTTTCTGCCGGAACACGCTGTAAGCCCTGAATTTGCAGCAGGGAAACAACCTTGTTTTTGTGGGTTTCTTCCGGATTGTGATAGTTGCCGATTACGATACTCTGATTGACTTGAATGCTGCCTCGTTCGATTCTGCCAACGCCGATTCTGCCGACATATTCATTATAGTCAATCGAGGAGATCAGCATTTGCAGCGGCTGATCCGCATCGCCTTCCGGCGGATCGATATAATGGATAATGGTATCGAACAGCGGTTTCAGATCGGTTCCGGGCGTATGCGGATCCGTGGAAGCTGTTCCGGCACGGCCAGAGCAGTACAGGAAGGGGATGTTTTCCAGCTGTTCTTCGCTGGCATCCAGATCCATCAGCAGTTCCAGTACTTCGTCGCCGATTTCATCCAGTCTGGCATCCGGACGGTCAATCTTGTTGACCACTACAATAATCTTGAGTCCCATTTCCAGTGCCTTGGAGAGTACGAAACGAGTCTGCGGCATCGGGCCTTCTGCGGCATCGACCAGCAGCAGGGCACCATCTACCATGCTCAAAACACGTTCTACCTCACCTCCGAAGTCGGCATGTCCTGGTGTATCAATGATATTAATCTTGGTATCCCCATACCGAACGGAAGTATTTTTTGCTAAAATGGTGATGCCGCGTTCCCGTTCCAGGTCATTGGAATCCATTACACGTTCTGCAACGGCCTGGTTTTCCCGGAAAACGCCGCCTTGCTTCAGCATTTCATCCACCAATGTGGTCTTTCCGTGGTCTACGTGTGCAATAATGGCAACATTTCTCAAATCAGTTCGTATCATATTTTTGATATCCTTCTTTTTATCTGTAGATTGATCCGGCTTTCAGAAGCAACCATGCTTCTGAGAAAGCAGCGGTTTTTCACAATAAAAAAAGAACAGGTGAAATTAACATTCGACCTGTTCTTTGGTGGGAGAGGATGGATTCGAACCATCGAAGCTAGAAGCAACAGATTTACAGTCTGCCCCCTTTGGCCACTCGGGAACTCTCCCATGCATGTATTCTATCAAGTAGAAATTGGAGCTGGTGGACGGACTTGAACCCCCGACCTGCTGATTACAAATCAGCTGCTCTACCAACTGAGCTACACCAGCGCTGCAACGTTAATTATTATATCACGGGAAAAAAGAATTGTCAAGCACTTTTTTCAAAGTTTTTCAAGACTAGCTACTTAAACAAAAGTTTTCCTCAGAACAGCTTCTGTATTGTGCAGACTCAACAAAAGCAGGAGCGCACAAGCTCGATTTGATGCTTCCAACCATATCATAAATTGGAAGAAATGGTCGAGGCGACAGGATTCGAACCTGCGGCATCTTGGTCCCAAACCAAGCACTCTACCAAGCTGAGTTACGCCTCGTTTTAAAAATGCAGCTGCACAAATGCATCATGCAGGCATGTTTCTATTATACTGGATTCCATGCGACTTGTCAAGCTTTTTTTGCAAAAAAATTGCAGGAAAAGACAAACAAGCGAAAATGCCGGGGCATTGTTCGCTTGTTTGCAAGGGACAGAACGCCTGTCCGCATCGAAAGATACAGACAGATCTTATTCTGAATCAGACGACTTTTCCGGTTCTGCATCTGCATTTGTACTTGCAGGCTCTTCTTCGTCTACCGTGCAAGCGTCTGCATCGGTGCAAGCATCTGCATCGCAAGCGCAGTCGCTGCAGCAAGTGCCGTCTTCTGCTTCTTCACAGCAATATGCATCGCTGTCGTCTGCGAAGCAATCCGGACCCTCATCATCGATGCAGAAGGCATGCTTCCGTTTCCGCTGCATGAATGCAACCGTTGCAATCACTGCGCCAGCCGTTGCCAGAATGATCGCTACAATCGTACCTGTTTTCATAATCGGTTCCTCATTTCTCCGCAGATAGAATGGGTACAGCCGCCGAAAGCCGGCAGACATGTACAGATCTGTACCGCCTGCTGCGGAAGGCAGCACAGAAAAAAGAATATACTTTATTATACCATGCTTTTTTCAAAAATACAAGCATATTTATAAAATTTTATCAACGTTTCCAGCAAAATCGATAATTTTTTCAATAGTACCTTGACACCATAAGGAAAAGAAGGTATAATAAAAGACAGTAAGTCAACATTGTTAAATTTATAACGTAATCTACGGCGAATGGCTTGGCAATTGCAGATCAGCTGCATGGCTCGGCACTCGCCGCCCTACGTTTTTGGAAGGATCGAATGATATGAAGCGAGTTTATAATTTTAGCGCAGGCCCAGCTGTCCTGCCGGAAGAAGTGCTGCGGGAAGCAGCAGAAGAAATGCTGGATTATCAGGGAACCGGTATGTCTGTTATGGAAATGAGCCATCGTTCCCAAGCGTTCCAGAACATTATTGATACAGCAGAGCAAGATCTGCGGGATCTGATGGGTATTCCAGACAACTATAAAGTGCTGTTTTTGCAGGGCGGTGCCTCTCAGCAGTTTTCTGCCATTCCAATGAATCTGATGAAAAATGGCGTAGCAGATTACATTGTAACCGGTCAGTGGGCAAAGAAAGCATACCAGGAAGCACAGAAGTACGGCAAGGTTTATAAAGTTGCTTCTTCAGAAGATGAGACCTTCTCCTACATCCCGGATTGCTCTGATCTGCCGATCCATGAGGATGCCGATTACGTTTATATCTGCGAAAACAATACCATTTACGGCACCAAGTTCAAGAAGCTGCCGAACACCAAGGGCAAGCCGTTGGTGGCAGACGTTTCTTCCTGCTTCCTGTCGGAACCGGTTGACGTTTCCAAGTACGGTGTCATCTGGGGCGGTGTACAGAAGAACATTGGCCCGGCCGGCGTTGTGATTATGATTATTCGGGAAGATCTGATTCCGGAAGAAACACCGATTGCCAACACCCCGACCATGCTGAAGTGGAAGACACAGGCAGACGCAAAGTCCCTGTACAATACTCCGCCTTGCTATGGCATTTATATTTGCGGCAAGGTCTTCAAGTGGCTGAAGAAAATGGGTGGTCTGGAAGCTATGCAGGCACGCAATGAAAAGAAAGCTGCAATCCTGTATGATTTCCTGGATCAGAGCAAGTTGTTCCATGGCACCGTTCGCAAGGAAGACCGTTCTTTGATGAATGTACCGTTTGTAACAGGCGACAAGGATCTGGATGCAAAGTTTGTAGCAGAAGCAAAGGCTGCCGGTTTCGAAAACCTGAAGGGTCACCGCACGGTTGGCGGTATGCGTGCTTCTATTTATAATGCAATGCCGATCGAAGGCGTAGAAGCATTGGTTGCATTCATGAAAAAGTTCGAAGAAGAAAACGCATAAGTAAGCGAAAGAGCAATTCTTAGAAAGGAACGGATTCCCATGTATACCATTCAAACATTAAATAAAATTTCTCCTGCTGGCACCAGCTTGTTTGATCCGGCAGTTTATACCGTAACCGATACGGCGCAGAATCCAGATGCCATCATGGTTCGTTCTGCTTCCATGCACGAGATGGAATTTTCCGATCAGCTGCTGGCAATTGCAAGAGCCGGCGCCGGCGTCAATAACATTCCGGTAGCAGATTGTGCCCAGAAGGGAATTTGCGTCTTTAATACACCGGGTGCCAACGCCAACGCCGTAAAGGAACTGGTACTGACCGGTTTGCTGCTGTCTTCCCGGAAAATTACACAGGGCATGCAGTGGGCAGCAACCTTAAAGGAACAGGGCGACCAGGTTGGAAAGCTGGTCGAAAAAGGCAAGAGCCAGTTTGTCGGCCCGGAAATTCAGGGAAAAACCTTGGGTATCATTGGTCTGGGTGCCATTGGTGCACTGGTTGCCAATGCTGCCATTGCATTGGGCATGCAGGTAGTCGGCACTGACCCGTTCCTGTCTGTCGGCGCAGCACTGCGTCTGAATCCAGCCGTTCGGGTGGTTGGAACCCAGGAAGCTGTTTTTGCAGCAGCCGATTACCTGACCATTCACGTACCGTGCAATGCAGACACCAAGGGCATGATCAACCAGGAAACCATTGCGCTGATGAAGGATGGCGTACGGGTTCTGAACTATGCACGTGGCGAACTGGTAAATGATGATGATATGCTGGCTGCACTGGCATCTGGAAAGGTAAGCTGCTACTGCACCGATTTCCCGAATGCAAAGACCTGCTGTGCAGAAGGCGTTCTGGCAACTCCGCATCTTGGCGCTTCCACCCCGGAGAGCGAAGACAATTGTGCCAGCATGGCAGCACAGGAGCTGATGACTTACCTGGAAACCGGTAACATCCGCAACAGTGTCAACATGCCGAATGCAGAATTGGATGCAAAGGGTCCGAAAATCTGCATCATTCATAAAAATATCCCGGCTATGATTGCAAACATTACTGCTGCAATTGCAAAGGCTGGTTTGAATATTGAGACAACGGTAAACGCTAGCCGTGGTGACATTGCGTACACTATGCTGGAAGTTGGCGGTGCTGTTCCGGAATCTGTTTCCGCAGAGCTGGCAGCCGTAGACGGTGTAATCCGTGTCCGTGTAATTGCCAAGTAAGGCAGTTGTCCATTTTTGGCATCTATTTGAGCACCGGCGATGACGGTCGATGCTTCCAAATTGAAAAATAGATCGCATTTCCAGAGTAGAAATCGATGCGTTAAGTGTCCGGCAGACGGGGAGTTGCTGCTGGGACGAAAAGACAAATCCTGCAAAAGCAGGATTTGAACTTGCGGTATCGGTTTCGCATCCCGCTGAATGCATCATAAGAAGCCTTTCATGCTCCTTATGTGCACAAAGCACCATTTTAAGGAGGTTTTTTTCATGAAAGGCTTTTTCTCTATTTTCAAAGAATCCGCAAAAGAATTTACCAAGCTGCGCAGCTTGGTTGTCACAGCAATGTTTGTGGCATTGTCCATGGTCATTGAATCGCAAGCGATTGACCTGCACTATGCAAAGCTGAACTTTGCATTTTTGGCAATTGCTGTGATCGGTATGCTGTTTGGCCCTTGCATGGGTTTGGTTGCCGGACTGGCTTGTGATATTGTCGGTTATCTGGCACATCCGGATGGAGCGTTCCTGCCTGCCTATGTGTTGGTTGCCGGTTTGCAGGGGCTGATTTACGGCATCTGTCTGTATCAGAAGATGAATCAGCACAGCATCCAGTTTGTCAACAACAGCACAGGAAAGGGCTTTGACATTACGCTGTATCTGCGTGCCATTGTAGCACGTTTGCTGGATGTCATTGTGATCAATCTGCTGATCAACACCAAATTGAATCTGCACTACGGATTCATTCCGCAGGAAGCATATGGAGCTGCCATTGTAGCACGAATTGCTAAGAATGTCATTGAGTTGGCAATGGATCTGCCGCTGCTGTTTGTGCTGCTGCCAGTTGCTTTGCTGGCATACCAGCGTGTTTTCCAGAAAAAGACAGCCGCTGCTGTATGATGCAGTGCGTACTGATTTCGAGTTTTTCATTTGAAATCAATGACAAATGAACTTGCATGCTGTTTCCTGCAACTCCCAAACAGGCAGCAAAAAAATGCGGTGGCAAATTTGCCATCGCATTTCTTTTTTGCATGTACCCTGCTGGTTGCAGTTACTTTCTTCTGGTTCTGTTTTTCCGTTCGGTATTGCGCTTGATGTCACACATCCGCTCTTCGCTGTTCTGCTTAAAGCGGGAGAGCATATCTTCAAAAGTCAGCTCCGTAACCGGAGGCTTTTTCTTTGGCTCCCAGACGTTTGGCTTTTCCCGATGCTGCCGAGGCCGCTGTTGACCGGAACGTGATTCGGGTCTGTTGTTGTTTTTCTGTTCAGGCTCTGCCTGCTTCATAGAGAGGCTGATTTTACCCTGTTCATTGATTCCAATGACCTTTACCCGAACGACTTGCCCTTCTGTCACAAAATCACGGATTTCATTGACAAAGCTTCTGGAAATTTCCGAAATATGTACCATTCCCATAACTTTCTCATTTTCTTCGTTGTGAATATCCACAAATGCACCGTATTTTGTGATATTCTTCACGGTTCCCTCATAAATTTTACCAATCTCGACCTGCATAGCGTTTCCACGGACCCCCTGCTCTTTCATCAGTTTCTTGAAGTATCATAAAATCGGAATTCATCCGGATAGGCGTACCCATAATCCTCCCGTGCCAGCTTTTCCATATAAGCATCAATATCACCGCTGTCGATGATGCGTTTCAAGTCGGCATTATCCGCCTGCATATTTTCCACTTGTGTTTGAATTTGATGCAGTTCTGTTTGTTTTTGTGCGATGTTGGATTGAATCGACACAACCGTAACGGTACATCCAATGATGGCCGCTACCACTGCCGCCCGCATGATGAACTTATAGAGAAAGCGTGTTCGCTTCGGTTTGGCAGATGAACGGTCCTGCAATTTTTCTGATGATTCCTGCTTCATTTCGCCCATCCTTCCAATCTCGTTTGGGTATATAGCGGAGAACCGGATCTGCGGTTCCTGCCCATATGCCTTTGATTCTTTTATTATACATCATTTCCCACTGTGCAATCAAGAGCAATTTTCATTTTTTTCATTCTTTTTTTGTATTTTGTCGGATTCGCACAAATTTCACACAGATTTTTTTGTGTAGATGCATTGTTCCGGACAGCAGCGGCCGAAAAAGCCGATGCAATAGGCGGCGAATGGCGCCGGAGACACGCCGCACAGCATGCACCACCAAATTGCCCAGTGTGAGGCGGTACAGGAAAAAGCCGAGGAGGTTTCCGACGGCATAAAAGGCACGTAGTTCTCCTCTTGCAAACAGGGCGACAAATCCCATCAGTTGGATGCTCCAAAGCAGCAAAAAGAGGATATCTTCCGCCGCAACGCTGATCTTCCCATGTGGAAAGACCGCACGCAAAATGCGCAGACCGTCATAGAGCATGCCCAGCGGAATGCCTGCCAGGCAGGCAAGCACAAATAGCCGGGTTTGCTCCTGCACGGTGAAAAAGGTTTCCAGTTCCATCAGCGGAACAGCTTTCCAAGCAGGGTGAGCGGCCCGCGCTTGTCCCGGTCCCCATATTGCAGTGCCCAGATGTCACCTTGAATTTTCATATCGCCGGTTTCCACACTGACCGCATCAATATGTAAATTGCGGCCTTTGATGGTGAGTTCGCCCAGTTGGGTATATAGGTTGATGACCCGTTCATCAAAGCAATCCACATCGGTGACACCGGATAAAGTGAGTGCAGCACGATCCTCTAAAATCATGGTGTGATGCATCGGGGGAGTCGTCTTTTTTTCTTCTCGCATGGCAGTCAGCCTCCTTTTTATGCAGTATATGCAGGCGCTTTGTTGAAAATGCCAGCGGCACGCCGTTTTATTTGTATAATTTTTTTGAAAAAAGCGCTTGCAATCCGGTTGGATTTATGCTATACTAAAGTAGTTACTATTATAGATACAGGAGGGTAGAACCTATGAACCATTGGTATTTTATCGTTGGTGCAGTGATTTTGCTGATCAGCGTCATTCTGATTGTCATCTGCATGATGCAGGAACAGAAGCCGCAGAATGCAACTGCTGCATTGTCCGGTGCCAGCAACGACTCATTTTACGATAAGAACAGAGGAAAGACAAAGGAAGCCAGACTGAAGAAGATTACATTTGTTTTCTCCGTTGCATTTTTTGTTTTGATTTTGTTTGTAGACATTCTTTTGCCGCTTCTGACAAAGTAATCGGTTCCAAATACCCTGTGGCTTCTCCGGAATCCACAGGTCATTTTTTTGCAATTCAAACGAAACGCCGCAATTGGGTTCGTCTTGTTTGAAAAAAGGATGGGAATGTTTCATATTCGACCGGATTTTACAGATACTACGCTTGGTCGGAATCCTTTTTTCAGACAAGAACCATTGCGGGAAAGGAGTCCCTTATGACGAAACAAACAACTGCTCCGGAACAGGCGCGCAACTCTGTTGCTCAGTACCGGAAAAAAATTATGGTGATTCTCGCAAAGAGCGGACGTACGCCGGTTCGGGATGCGGAACTTGCTGCACAATGCCGCACCAAAAAGGGAAACACCGCCAATTACCAGGCTGCCCTGGCAGAATTGATGCAGGAAGGAAAGATTTTTCACCGCAGACGTGGCTTTCTGTCATGTGATGCCCTGCATTATTTTGTCGGCAGCATCACACGGCTGAGCCGGACGTTTGGCTTTGCACGGCGTGCCGACAACGAGGAAGAAATCTTTATTCCCGGAAAATTTTTGTGCGGTGCCATGCCGCAGGATGTGGTGCTGCTGCACTATATTCCCTCCCGCAGCGGAAAGCCGGAAGGCGAGGTAATCGATGTATTGCAGGCGGCCGACAGCAAGCTGACCGGTACGGTTTTGATGCAGGAAGGCAGTCTCATGCTGCTGCCGGATACGATGGCAAAGACTCCCATCCGCCTGAAAGAAAATCCGGATGTATCCTATCGGGAAGGCGATAAGGTGCTGGCAGAGCTGGTTTCCAGAGGAACCCGGCATGCAGAACACCGTGCCATGGTGCGGCATGTATTTGGCAATGCGCAGCAAGCTTCTGTTTGCGCCAAGGCAATGCTGACATTGCGGGGCATTACGCCGGAGTTCCCGGAAGCAGTTTTGCAGCAGGCACAGCAGCTGGCAGAAACACCGATTGCGCCGGAAGAATACCAGAACCGTCTGGATCTGCGGCAAACACCGATTTTTACCATTGATAGTGCTTCTTCCAAGGACTTGGACGATGCGGTTTCTATTTCCCGGACGGCAAACGGCTATCAGTTGGGCGTACACATTGCCGATGTTTCCCATTATGTCCGGCCGAAGTCTCCGCTGGATGAGGAAGCACTCAATCGAGGCACCAGCATTTATTATGCCGATCAAGTTGTTCCAATGCTGCCGAAGAGTCTGTCCAATGGAATCTGCTCACTGAATCCGCAGGAAGACCGCCTGACTTTCTCTGCCCTGATGGAACTAAACCAGCAGGGAGAACTGGTTTCCTACACCTTTCGGAAGTCCATCATTCGTTCCGCTGTAAAAGGCGTTTACAGCGAGGTCAATGCCATTCTGGACGGCAGTGCATCACCGGAGCTGCTGGAAAAGTATCAGGCAGTATTGCATATGATTCCGGTTATGAATGAACTGTGTGACATTCGGATGGCACAGCGGAAACGGCGTGGTGCACCAGAGATTGAAACAACAGAAAGTGCGCTGCTTTTCAATGAAAATGGAATTTGTGTGGATGTTGTTCCCCGTACCCGTGGAAAGAGTGAATGCATCATTGAGGAAATGATGCTGCTTGCCAATGAAGCTGCTGCTAAGCTGGCGAGAGAAAAGGGTTTGCCGTTTGTTTACCGCATTCATGAAACACCGTCTCCGGAAAAGATTGATAATCTGGAACACGTTTTACTGCGAATGGGACTGGAGGTTCCAAACTTTACGGCAGTAAAGCCGGGGCACCTGGCAAAAATTCTGGAGCAGGCAAAGGGCAGTCCTGCTTATCCAGTGGTGAACATTATGGTGTTGCGTTCCATGGCAAAGGCAGCCTATGCACCGGAACCGATCGGGCATTTTGGGCTTGCATTGAAGGACTACGCACATTTTACCTCGCCAATTCGCCGGTATCCCGACCTTGCCATTCATCGGATTCTTTCGGCATGGTGTGTAGGACGTTCCGCAGAAGCCATTGAAAAGCGCTATGGTGCCTTTGCTGGACAAGCTTCTCAGCGTTCCAGCGATACGGAATTGCAGGCTATTATGGTGGAACGGGACTGTGAGGACTGTTATAAGGCAGAATATATGGCACAGCATCTGGGAGAAGAATTTGACGGCATCGTATCCGGCATCAGTGATTTTGGATTTTATGTTGCCCTGCCCAATTCTGTCGAGGGCATGGTGCATGTCAGCATGCTTCCAGAAGGGGAATGGTTCAACGATGACGGAATTGCATTTGCCCTGCAATATGGGGATTTGCGGTACCAGTTGGGAGATCCGGTGCGTGTGCAGTGTGTAAAAGCGGATGTCAACAGCGGAAATGTGGATTTTCAGCTGGCAGAACAGCCGCAAGAAAGTGCCAATCCAAAAGCTAAGATCTAAAAGCTTTTTGGTGCAGCAATTTCTCGAAAATGCTGCCGCAGAGTTTGAGACGAGTAGTCTCAATTTTTGCGCAGCAAAAAAAGCAGCACTCAAACAGCGCAGCGCTTTTGCCGGTCTGCTACAGGAATGTATGATTTAGAATCCCACCATTTTTAGGCTAGAATGATAAAAAGAAAATCTCGTGAGAATAGTTCCTTTTGCAGGAATTCCTCATGAGATTTTTTGATTCTGTTATCCTAAATATGACTCATTTGTTGCATCCGGCAAAGACGCTGCGCTGTTTGCCTAGGATCGCATTTTGCGCAGTTGGGTAACTGCATAATTTTTACAACTTCTCTTCCATTTTGGTTATTTGTCACGCTTGGTTTTTGAAATAAGCGCAAAATGCTGATTGGTTTGTTTGCTCTGCATTTTGTACCACATTGCTGTTTGGGTGCCGCTTTTTTTGCTGCGCAAAAATTGAGACTGCTCGTCTCAAGCTCTGCGGCAGCATTTTCGAGAAATTGCTGCATCAAAAAGCGTTTCTATCTGTGTTTGGTTGCTGGAAATTATTTGAAATTGCCGCATGAGAAAGTTGCTGTTTGGATCTGTCGGGTTAAATTTTGAGGAACCCCTTGCAAAACAAGGCAAAACATGCTATGATAAAGTTGTCTGTTCGACAGACAGCAATTTACCAGAAAAGGAGTATTTTCCCCATGCAGTATGGTTATTTCGATTTAGCAAATAAAGAATATGTCATCACCAAGCCGGACACACCGGCTCCCTGGGCCAATTATCTGGGTTCCCCGGAATATGGCGCTATTATTTCCAATCAGGCTGCCGGATATAGTTTCGTAAAGTCTGGTGCCAATGGAAGAATTTCCCGCTATCGGTTCAATTCCAATATGGCACTTCCCGGACGGTATATCTACCTGCGGGACAATGATACATCTGATTATTGGTCTGCTTCCTGGCAGCCGGTCGGAAAGCCGCTGGACACCTATAAGAGTGAATGCCGCCATGGAACAGCTTACACCATCCTTTCCGCAGAATATGCCGGAATTGCTTCGGAAGTGACGTATTATGTGCCAAACGGCGCAACGCATGAGGTTTGGCGTGCCAAGATTACCAACCGCAGCAATACCGTTCGGCATTTGTCTGCATTTGGATTCGTAGAATTCACCAATGACAACAACTATGAGCAGGATCAAGTGAATTTGCAGTATACCCTCTTCATCACCCGTACCAGCTTTGAGGGCAATAAGATCATTCAGCACATCAATGAAAACAGCGGCAAGGATGCAACCGGTTCCAATCATCTGGAACGGTTCTTCGGTATGGTAGGCGCTCCGGTAACAGCTTATAATGGCAGTTTGGATCATTTTATCGGCCCATACCGCACTTATTCCAACCCCATTGCAGTAGAAACGGGCAAGTGTGACGGCACCATGAATTTCAACGGCAATGCCTGCGGTGCCCTGCAAACAGAACTGACGCTTCAACCGGGTGAAACCAAGGAACTCATCTTCCTCATGGGACAGAAGAACAATCAGGAAGCCACAGAGCTGCTCGCTGCGTATGAACCAGCTGGAAAGGTCGATGCAGAAGTAGAGGAACTCAAGCAGTTCTGGCACAGCAAGCTGGAAAACTTCCAGGTACAGACTCCGTCCGATGCCTTCAATAACATGATCAATGTATGGAATGCCTACCAGTGTTTCATCACCTTTATCTGGTCTCGTGCCGCTTCCTTTGTTTACTGCGGTCTGCGGAATGGATATGGCTATCGGGATACCGTTCAGGATATTCAGGGTATCATCCACCTGGATCCGGAAATGGCTGCCGATAAAATTCGGTTTATGCTGTCTGCACAGGTGGACAACGGCGGTGGGTTGCCGCTGGTCAAGTTTGACCACAATGCCGGCCATGAAAATACCCCGGATGACCCGGAATATGTAAAGGAAACCGGACATCCTTCCTATCGTGCGGACGATGCGCTGTGGCTGTTCCCGACCATTGCAAAGTATGTTGGGGAAAGCGGCAATGAGGCGTTTTACGATGAAGTCATTGTTTATGCAAACGGCGGAGAAGCTTCTGTTTATGACCACTTGAAGAATGCCATTCGCTTCTCCATGGAACGGCTGGGCGATCACAATATGCCGGCTGGTCTGTATGCAGACTGGAACGACTGCCTGCGGCTCGGCAAACGGGGAGAGTCTACCTTTGTTGCGTTCCAGCTGTATTATGCAATGTCTATGATGCGCAAACTGGCAGAGAAGCGGGGCGATGCTGCCTATGTTACCTATCTGGATCAGGTACAGGCAGAGTTGGGCAAGTCCCTGAGCAAGTGCTGGGATGAAGATCGGTTTATTCGTGGGATTCGGGAAGATGGCGTTGTAGTTGGTGCAAAGAAGGATCCGGAAGCTTCTATGTGGCTGAATCCGCAGAGCTGGAGCGTGATTTCCGGATTTGCTTCCGAGGAGCAGGCAAAGACTGCAATGCAGTCTGTTGCAGAAATTTTGGATACACCATATGGTGCCAAACTGCTGGATCCGCCGTATAAGGATCATTATTTTGACGGTGCACGGATGCATATTTTCAATGCAGATACCAAGGAAAATGGCGGTATCTTCTCGCAGTCACAGGGCTGGCTGATTCTGGCAGAATCCCTGATGGGACAGGGCAACGATGCCTTCCGGTACTTTATGGAAAGTGCACCGGCAGCTATGAACGACCGGGCAGAAATTCGTGTGATGGAGCCCTATGTACACGGGCAGTTTACGGAAGCAACGGCTTCTCCGTATGCAGGACGTTCCCACGTGCACTGGCTGACCGGAACAGCTTCCACCGTTATGGTAGGCTGTGTAGAGGGAATCTGTGGAATGCGTCCGGACGAAGATGGACTGCATATTCATCCGGCAATTCCGTCTGATTGGGATGGCTTTACCATGAAGAAGGTGTTCCGCGGCAAGCAGCTGGAGATTACGGTGAAGAATCCGAACCATGTACAGAGCGGTGTTGCATCTTTGACTTTGAATGGCACTGCAATGGAAGGGGATTACATTCCGGCATCCAAGCTGACTGCCTGCAACCAGATCGAATTGGTTTTGGGATAATTTGCAGCAAAGCACGGATGCAACTGGTTCGTATGATTTAGCATTTACGTGTTCTTGATAAAAAGAAAAAATCTCATGAGAAATTCCCATAAAGGGATCCATTCTCATGAGATTTTCTTTTTATTTTGTTCTTTTTTGAAAACATCATATTTTTTTGCGGAGTGCATATAAATAAGGGATAGTAGGGCATGGGGAGCCATGCCCGGCAGCAATGCTTACATCCATTTGGATCATCTGGAAATGGAGGAATGTTTCTATGCAGTCCAATACACCCAAAACACCGGAGGAATATCGGGAAGAACTGATGCGGATTTATCAAAGTCGCCATCCTGCCTCCCCAGAGCCCGCGCCTGCCCCACAGCCGGAACCGCCCTGTCAACCGGAACCGCAGCCACCTGCACCGCCTGCCCCGGAACCTATGCCAGAACCGGTACAGCCCCCGGAATTGCCAGAACCGGAGCCTATGCCGGAACCACCTGTACCGCCGGCAGAGCCAGAACCAGAACCAGCGCCTCTTCCCGTGGAACCGGAAGAACCCATGCCGGTTCCTGTAGAGCCGGAGCCCATGCAGCCGCCGGAAACGCCGATGCCTGCCATGGAAGAAGCGGCAGAAGCACCGGAAGAACCGCCGGAGCAGGCAGCTCCAATGGAGCAAATCAGAACCTTGCCGCGTGATTTACCGCCTGGTATGCCGGATGTGCCGCCTGCTGTTCCATCTACTGCGAACGGCTGGCTAAAGGTCATTGTTCGAACGGGCAACAATGCCATGCCGCTTGCCGGCGTAACCATTATGATCAGCAGCCATGATACGGGCACCATGCGTTTGGAACAAGTTGCGATTACCAATGAAAGCGGTGAAACAGAACGGATCCCGCTTCCTGCGCCGGAACTGGCAGAGTCCTTTACACTGGGCGGTGTACCCACCTACAGCATTTATACAGTTTCTGCCTATGCGCCCGGATATTTTCGGCAGGAGAGTACAGATGTTCCGATATTCCCTGGCATTACCTCTTTGCAGCAGTTCAATCTTATTCCGATGCCGCTGTATGCTGATGGAGAATCGGATACGGCACCACCCTATTCCAATCAAGAACCGCAATTTTAACAGAAGGAGGTGTCTGCCTTGCCGACAGGGGAACCGTTTATTCCGGAAACCATTACTGTTCATTTAGGGCGTCCGAACGAGGATGCACAGGACGTGACCGTTGCCTTTTCCGATTATGTGAAGAACGTTGCATCCAGCGAAATCTACCCGACTTGGCCGGAAGCCTCGCTGCGTGCCAATATCTACGTGATTACGACATTTGCACTCAACCGAATTTATACAGAGTGGTACCGTGCCCGTGGATATGCGTTTGATATTACCAGTTCCACGCAGTATGACCAGAAGTACATATACGGCAGAGAAGTCTTTGAAAATATCAGCCGTTTGGTGGATGAGCAATTCTTTGTATATGTACGCCGAACGGGGACAGTAGAGCCATTGTTTACCGCATTTTGCAATGGAACCACGGTTACCTGTGAGGGACTTTCCCAGTGGGGAACCGTTGATCTTGCCCAGCAGGAAATGGGTGCATATGATATTTTGACCTATTACTATGGAACCGATATTGAGCTGGTACGGGATGCACCCATTCAAAGTGCGACACCGTCCTATCCTGGCTTTCCGCTGGCACTTGGTTATGCCGGAAATGATGTCCGCACCATTCAGGTGCAGCTTAACCGCATTTCGCACAACTATCCTGCCATTCCGAAAATTGGCGATGTCAATGGTGATTTCGATTATTATACGCAGGATGCCGTGATTGCCTTTCAGGAGATTTTTCAGCTGAATCCAACCGGTGTCATTGATGAGGCAACCTGGTATAAGATTTCCTATATTTTCACCAGTGTCAAACACCTTGCGGAGCTGGATTCGGAAGGGTTGGCGCTGGAGGATGTTGCCAATCAGCATACGGAAACGCTTCGCCCCGGCATGCAGGGAGACGATGTACGGTATCTGCAATATTATTTGGCAGTGGTCGGCGCTTATTATGCCAAGGTTCGTCCGGTGGGGATCACAGGATTTTATGGTGCTGAAACAGAAGCTTCGGTGAAATCCTTCCAGCAGGTGTTTGGTTTGCCGCAGACGGGCGTGGTAGATCGCAGAACCTTTTATGACCTGTATCGTGCGTATTTGGGTATTGTGGATTCCATGCCGGTATCGGAAAACACAAAGGAGATCGTGCTGTTTCCGGGGGTTATTCTCCGGGAGGGGATTACCAGTGAGTATGTTCGCATTTTGCAGCAGTACCTGAGCTATATTCACAACACATATCCGGAAGTGGGTGCTGTCAATGCCACCGGTTATTTTGGCCCGATGACGAAACAGTCTGTCATGGCATTTCAGCAGTTGTATGGGCTTCCGGTCAATGGAATTGTAGGGGCAATTACCTGGAATGAGATTGCCGGCCTGTATTCTCAGCTGCTGTTTGGATTTGATAAGCGTCCCTACCAGGCACCGGGCTATACCATACAATAAGGAGGAATGTTCCATGGCGTATCAACTCAATCAAAAACAAGCGCACATTCGGGAATTGCAGCGCTATCTGCATGGCATTTCCTATTTTAATACAGCGATTCCGCATCTTACTGCGGATGGGGTGTATGGAAAAGAAACTGCTATGGCAGTCCGTGCGTTCCAGCAGCAGTACGGGCTGCATCCGACCGGGGAAACCAATCGGGCAACCTGGGATGCCGTTGTACAGCAGTTTCAGCTTTTTGTGACCCAACCGGCAACAGAATTGACCATCTTTCCTGCAAAACTCGGCAGAATTGGGAGCGGAGATGTCGGATTTACGGTGTATGTGGTGCAGGCAATTTTGGAATCCCTGCGTCTGGAGTATGAGAATTTGTTTGCAGTTCCGGTCAATGGAACTTATGGAGCGGAAACCAAGCGTGCTGTGATGCAGTTTCAGCGGGAGAATGGGTTGCGTCCTACTGGGGAAGTCAATGCTGCAACCTGGAACATGCTGGCAGCAGCCATCAATACATTTTCTGGCTAAGAAGCCAAAAAAGAGGAAGCGGTTTGTTATGCGCTTCCTCTTTTTGTATCATCTGGTTTTGAATGCGTCTTATCGAACCTTTGCGCCGCAGGGCAGGGATTCATCTGCAAACAGAACTTTGACTGCGCCGTCTGCACCATCTGCTGCACAAATCATGCCGCAGCTTTCTACACCGCACAGTTTAGCCGGTTTCAGGTTGGCAACCAGCACAATTTTCTTGCCGATCAGGTCTTCCGGTGCATACCATGGTGCAATACCGGAAACCACCTGTCTGCCGCCCATGCCGTCATCCAGCTGTAAGCGCAGCAGTTTCTTGGACTTCTTGACCTTTTCGCAGGCAGTAACCTTTGCAACCCGCAGATCAACCTTTGCAAAAGTTTCAATGTCAATTTCCTCTGCCAGTTCCGGTACGTCGAATGCCGGTTCTTCCGGCTTCTGGTCTGCCGGCAGATTTGCAGAAATGATTTGGTTGAGTTCTTCAATTTCCTTGTCCACATCAATTCTCGGGAACAGGATTTCACCCTTCTGGACGGTAACATCTGCCGGCAGAACACCGAACTGATCCATCTTTTCATAGGTGACATCGGCTTCTGTTGCACCAATCTGCTCCCATACCTTCGGCATGGTGGTCGGCATAAAGGCGCTCAGTGCAGTGGAAATGATCCGGATTACTTCTAAGAGGTGATACAGAACAGTTGCCAGGCGTGTCCGGTTGGCTTCGTCCTTTGCCAGAATCCACGGTGCTGTTTCGTCAATGTACTTGTTGGCACGGGAAACAACCTGGAAAATTTCTTCCAGCGCACGGTTCAGCTGGGTACGATCCATATAACCGTCTACGGCTGCCTTCATGCTGCAAGCAGTCTGTACCAGGTCTTCATCAAATTCGCCGGCCTGCCGTTCGGTTGGCAGTGTGCCGCCGAAATACTTTTCCACCATGGCAACGGTACGGGAAACCAAATTGCCGAATCCGTTTGCCAGATCGGAGTTGATCCGGTTGATCATGATTTCATTGGAGAAGGAGCTGTCTGCGCCCAGTGCCATTTCCCGCAGGATGTGGTACCGGATGGCATCTGCGCCGTAACGATCTGCCAGTACCAGCGGATCTACCACATTGCCCAGGGACTTACTCATTTTTTGACCGTTGAAGGTAATCCAGCCGTGAACAGCCAGATGTTTCGGCAGCGGCAGATCCAATGCCATCAGCATAGCGGGCCAAATAATGGCATGGAACCGCATGATGTCCTTTGCAACCATGTGTACATCTGCCGGCCAGAATTTGTCGAAGTCGTTGTATGCTTCGTTCCAGTAGCCCAATGCAGAAATATAGTTGGACAGGGCATCAACCCAAACATAAATAACGTGATTAGTGTCAAAGGTAACCGGAATGCCCCATTTAAAAGAGGTTCTGGAAACGCACAGATCTTCCAGTCCCGGTTTAATGAAGTTGTTCACCAATTCAGTGGCTCTTGTCTTTGGCTGCAAGTAATCGGTTTCAGTCAGCAGCTTTTCAATGCGGTCTGCAAACGGAGAGAGCTTGAAGAAGTACGCTTCTTCCTTGGCTTCCACAACGGGGCGGCCGCATTCCGGGCACTTGCCGTCGATCAGCTGGGACTCAGTCCAGAAGCTTTCACAAGGCGTACAGTACTTTCCGGAATATTCCCCTTTATAGATGTATCCCTTGTCGTACAGTGCTTTGAAAATTTTCTGTACGGTTTCTACGTGGTAGTCATCGGTGGTACGGATGTAACGGTCGTAGCTGATGTTCATACGGCTCCAAAGGCCTTTGAAGATTGCCACGATTTCATCGACATATTCCTTCGGGGTGACACCCTTTTCGGCTGCCTTCTGTTCGATTTTCAAGCCGTGTTCATCGGTTCCGGTCAGGAACAGAACATCATAGCCCTGCATGCGGCGATACCGTGCAATGGAATCGCACGCTACGGTTGTATAGCAATGTCCGATATGGGGATTCCCGGACGGATAATAGATTGGGGTGGTAATATAATATGGTTTTTTTGACATGCTCCAAATCCTCCTAATCAAGCGCACCCATTGGTGCGAAATTGGTTATCTATTATTATACTGCATTTTTCTGTGTTTGTCCACGTCTTTTTTGAATTTTTCCAAAAACGGCGCCCAGATCTTGGACTTTATGGACTTTTATTGGAAAAAATCCGAAAAAAATTTTCAAAAAGCCTAGCAATGCAGAAAAAAGTGTGCTATAATAGGAACTGTAACAGATGCGGATACAGTTGTATCTGCTGACCGGATTCTGTCGTCCTCCATGTACGATGGAAGCCGAATAATTGATAAAGAGGGTTTTGCACCATGGAAATCAAGTATTCATTGACAAAAACACCAAAGGAAAAGCCGAAGGATGAGAGTAAGCTTGGATTCGGTCATATCTTTACCGACCATATGCTGATTATGCCGTATACAGCAGGACAGGGCTGGCACGATCCGGAAATTCGTCCGTATGGCCCGATTGAACTAAGCCCGGCTTCTATGTGTCTGCACTATGGTCAGACTGTTTTCGAAGGCTTGAAGGCATACCGCACCGCAGAAGGCAAGGTACAGCTGTTCCGTCCGGAAGAAAACTTCAAGCGTCTGAATCGTTCCAATGAGCGTCTGGTGATTCCGGAACTGCCGGTTGACCTGGCCATGCAGTGCTTGATGGCATTGCTGGAAGTGGAAAAGGATTGGGTTCCGCATCAGGAAGGCGCTTCTTTGTACATTCGTCCGTTTATCATTGCTGTCGATCCATATCTGGGCGTTCGTCCGGCTGATCAGTACTACTTCATGATCATCCTGTCTCCGTCCGGTGCATACTATGAATCCGGTCTGAATCCGGTTAACATCTATGTAGAAGATCACTATGTTCGAACCGTTCGTGGATGTATGGGTTATGCCAAGACAGGCGGTAACTATGCAGCTTCCCTGCACAGCCAGGATGATGCCCACAACCAGGGTTATTCTCAGGTGCTGTGGCTGGACGGCGTAGAGCAGAAGTACATCGAAGAAGTTGGCGCAATGAACATCTTCTTCATCATTGACGGCGAATTGGTTACACCGTCCCTGGAAACCGGCTCTATTCTGTCCGGTATCACCAGAAAGTCTACCATTGAGCTTTGCAAGAGCTGGGGCATGCCGGTTTCAGAACGCCGCATCACCATTCAGGAAATTGCAGATGCTTATGATGCCGGGAAACTGGATGAAGTATTCGGTACCGGTACAGCTGCTGTTATTTCTCCGGTTGGCCACCTGAAGTGGGAAGACAAGGTTATGGAGATCAACAACAATAAGATTGGACCAATCTCTCAGAAGATCTATGATACACTCACCGGTATTCAGTGGGGCACACGTCCGGATCCGTTCGGCTGGATTGTTCCTGTTAAATAAAAGAAAACAGATTCATAGCGAGTTGCATGCAGCGCATGTTGTGTGTGAAACCGTACGAAAAAAGGTAAGGGTTTTAGAAAGCCTGCCCGTGAGAAGGGATGCGGGTAGGCTTTTTTTATGAGATTTTTAAGAAAAAAGAATTGGGAAAGGATATTTGAAAAATGAATAAAAGTACCATGCAAAATCTGCGCAGGAATGCGCGGTCGATGGCGTTTGGGAGTCCGTATGCAGAAGGTTTGCTCTGTTTTCTGTGTTTCGCTGTCGTCATTTATGCTCTATTTCGACTGCATCAGCCCATCCAGGAGATAATATCCGGGCATGATTCCGCATACCATTATCTGCGGATTGATGCCACTGCGGAAAATTTACGGAACGGCACGCTTTTTTCCGGCGTGGATTACCTGTTCCTGAATGGAGCCGGCTATGCCAGTTCTGCGGCATATCCCGACTTTTTTCTGCTGATTCCGGCTTGTCTGCGCCTGTTGGGGGTTGGCATCGGAACCACAATGTCGGTTTATTTGCTGCTTTGTGATTGTGCAACGTATTTGACGATGTTCCTCTGCGGAAGAGCCTGCACCAAAAGCGCAGTGGGCGGAACCATTGCAGCAGTTGCCTACACGCTCTGCCAGTACCGAATGGATAATATTTTTATCCGGCTGGCATTGGGCGAGGTACAGGCGCTGATTTTCTGGCCATTGATTTTGTATGGATTGTATGACTTGATATTCGAAGACTTTCGAAAACCGTATGTATTGGGGATTGGCTTTGTCGGAATGCTGCTAAACCATGTCATTTCAACAGTTTTTGCATTTGCGCTGAGTGTATTGCTGGCAGTCCTCTTCTTCTATCGGTTGCTTCGGCAGCCAAAAAAGCTGCTCAAGCTGCTGCTGACGGCGGTTGCAGTTCTGGCAGTGACAGCATTCTATTGGATTCCGCTTCTGGAGTTAAAGGGATCCTGTGATCTGGGTTTGGATCATCCGGCATTCTATGCTTCCAATTACCCATTAGAATTTTATAATGTATTCCGGGATTTGTATACCGGGGCAGACGGCCCGAGTCTGGGTATCGTGCTGTTTCTGCTTTGCCTGCTGCGTGTCTTTCTGACGAAGCGCTCTCCGGCTTATCAGGCATTTCCTATGCAATGCGCCTCCGATCGGTCTGCCAGTGTGCGGACAGCTGCGGATGTATTTGCCTTGCTTGGCGTATTTTTTGCCGTTTTTACAACCAAATTGGTACCATGGAAAAAGTTGGCAAAGTATCTGGATTTCATGCAGTTCCCTTGGCGGCTGTTTGGGCCGGTCAGCGCGTTGCTGGTGCTTGCCGGTGCGATTTATCTGTTTTATTTGCTGTCGTTTACCAAGGCAAAAAAGCTGGGCTTGGTGGCAGCAGTTGCGGCCTTTTTCCTGTGCTTCCTGATTCATATGGATCGTTTAACGATTACACGGTTAGGCGTCTATCAGGATGATTACTTTACCAGTCAGGCAGATCCAACCTTTTCGATTGGCATGTCTGAGTACTTACCCATGGCGGCTCGAAACGATGGAGATGCCATGCGTGCCAGAACCGATGTCCTGACGCTGGACGATACCATCACTTGCTCCTTTGAACGGAATGTCAATGAACTGCACTTTACCACACCGGAGGGCGATGCCAAAACCGCAGAGGTGCCGTACATCTGGTACAAAGGGTATGAGGCAGTGGATGAGACTGGCGCAGAGCTGCCGGTTACGATGTCCGATCATGGCTTTGTTTCGGTGGAACTGCCGGGCGGTGTGCACGAGATTACCGTCACGCATCATGCAACGCCCCTTCGTGTAGCTTGCAATGTTGGTTCGCTGCTGGCAGCAGTAGCCCTGTTGGGATTGGCAGTCCTGCATCGTTTTCGGAAGCCGCCGAAGCCGTGTGTGTTGGTACAGGATCGCAGTTCCACAGAGGCAGCAGAGTCTGTCCAGCAGCCGGAAAAACAAGAGGAGCAGGCGGAGGCGCCCCAAGAAGCACAGGCATCGTCAGAAAATCAGTCAAAGGAGGAGCCGACATGTTAAAAGTAAAACGGGCAGAACTTCCGGGAAAGCTGGAGGTTTGGGTTAGAAATATCATCTGTGCATTTGCACTGGTAATTTTGGGCTTTTGTCTGATTGAAAGCTTTATGCATACCATGGAGCTTCGAAAATCGGACGAAGCCTTTGAGGGAATCATTTACCACAGCGACAACTTCTTGGTCAATGCAATTTGCATTGCCGTTGTTCTGCTGTTGGTTGCGCTTGTCATTCCGTATTTAGAAAAAATACCCATTGGGATTCAGATGGGCGTATTGGCGGCGGTGACGATCACACTCGGTTCCATCTGGGTGCTGTCCTCGCAGAGTGCACCGACAGAAGATTCCTTTATGGTTACCAATGCGGCACGGATGGCATCCGAAGGCGATTATAGCTTTATGAGTGACCGCTACTTCAGTAATTATTCCTTTCAGCTTGGATTTGTGTTATACTGCGAATGCTTTATGCGCCTATTTGGGCCGCATGATACGCTGCTGTACTTTGAGTTTATCAATGTGGTTCTGCTGGCAGCTGCTTACATGGGCTTGATTCTGATTCTGCGCCGTCTGTTCCACAGCAAGCGGATTCAGACCATTGCTTGTTTAATCCTGCTGTTCTGCATGCAGCCCATTCTGTTCTCCGTATTCATTTATGGAATCATTCCTGGTATTACGTTTGCCATTTATGCTGTTTTGTGTGAGATTCTCTACTTCCAGAGCGAGAAGAAAATCAAGTATCTCTGGGCAGCGTGCTCTGTTATTTGTATTGCGCTTGCTGCCATGGTCAAACTGAACAATTATATTATTTTAATTGCCATGGTGATAATGGCGCTGATCAAACTCATTCAGCGAAGAAAACTGTCGGATTTGATTTATATTGTGGTAGCTGTTTTGCTAACCTTGAGCATCAATTCGTCTGTTTGTAAGTTGTATGAAGCACGCAGTGATACGAAATTGAATGATTCACTTCCGATGATCTCCTATGCAGTCATGGGGCTGAATTATCCTTATAATGTGGTGGGCTGTACCGCAGCCGGCTGGTATAACGGTTCGTATACGCTCGGCAACTTTGAAAGCCACAATTATGATGCTAAGGAAGCAGCGGCTGCCTCCAAGGAACAGATCAAGGAGCGTCTTTCCTATTTTGCGCATCATTATCAGGAAACCAACGACTTCTTCTATGAAAAGAATATGTCGCAATGGAACGAACCGACCTATGCAAGTATCTGGATCAACATTGTGCGAATCAAGTACCAGGAGGTTGGAAAGATTGCCACCTATGTTTGCAATACAGCGCCAGAGAAAACCACGCAGTATATGAATGTTTATCAGCTGCTGATTTTCTTGGGTGCATTTGCCGGTGTGTTCTGCTGCTGGAAAAAGAAGGACGTATTTTGTTCCTGTTTCCTTTTGATTATCGTAGGCGCCTTCTTCTATCATATGATATTCGAGGGAAAATCGCAGTATATTTTGCCGTATTTCCTGTTGCTGTGCGGATTTTCTGCGGTCGGCATGGACTTCCTCAGCAAAAAGGTGGAGGCGATTCTGCCGAAGTGGGGCAAAAAGAAACAAGCACAGCTTGTAACAGATGCAAAACCGGAAGAAACCATATAATGTTAAAAGCCTGCACCAGCCGTGTGCAGGCTTTTTGTGCAGGATGGATGAATTTTGCGGAGGAAGCTTGACAATTTGCTGGATTTGTGGTATCATAAAAACACATAAAAATGGTTTTATTGGAAACGTACATTCTCTGAAATGATAACGAACAACACGATTTTATGAAATTTTGTCGGAATCAATGAGGAGGATTTTTTTATGCCCAAAAACAAATTACAAGAAGTTATTTTTACCATTTTGATGGTGCTTGTTATGGTATATGCAATGGTTTGTTATAACATTGCATTGAGCAATGGCAGTATGCAAAACTGGGTGTTTGTAGCTGCATTACAGGAATTGCCGCTTATGGGAGCGCTTGCATTTGTACTGGACTTTTTTGTAGTAGGACATTTGGCGAAGAAAATCGCAATGCGGCTGGTATCGATGGAGCAGGAACATCCGTTTCATTTGGTACTCGCAATTTCTGCGGTGTCGGTAGCCTTTATGTGTCCGCTGATGAGTCTGGCTGCGACGATTTTCTTTCAGCATGCCGGAACGCAGCTGATCAGTGTTTGGCTACAGACAACTGCTCTGAATTTCCCGATGGCACTTTGCTGGCAGCTGTTTTTTGCAGGACCGTTGGTTCGGTTTGTATTTCGACAGCTATTTCGTCAATCAGCGGTTCGCACAAAGCCATCGGCTGTGCAGATGTCGGCACAGGAAGATTGATTGCCCGTGCAAAAAATGGAAGCTATTGATTGGTGCTGTTTCCAGATGAAGCAGCATCAATTGTTTTTTTCGCTCGCCCAATGAGGTGAGCGGATTTTTTTATCATTCCTTGGGATAAGTTCTAAAATTTTTGTTGCACTTTTGTGGAAACTGTGCTATAATAAAGTATCTATTAGTTAGGAGGCGTTGCAGATGTGCGGCATAGTAGGCTATGTAGGGCAAAGGGATTGCGTGGATGTCCTCATGAGCGGCCTGACCAAGCTGGAATACCGTGGATATGATTCCGCCGGTATCGCAGTATTTGATCATGGAAAGATTAAAGTGGCAAAGTCAAAGGGTCGCTTGAAAAATCTGGAACAGAAGATGGAGCAGGAAGGAAGACCAAATGGTCATGTTGGCATCGGGCATACTCGATGGGCAACACACGGGGAACCTTCTGATGTGAATTCGCACCCCCACAGCGGCGGACGGGTCACCATCGTACACAACGGCATCATTGAAAATTATAAAGAATTGAAAAATTACTTGCTGTCAAAAGGTGTAACCTTTGACAGTGATACCGATACAGAAGTTGCAGCAAAATTATTGGATTACAATTATAACGGCAGTCCGTTGGACACCATTGCAGAAACCATCCGGGATCTGGAAGGTTCCTATGCATTGGGCATTCTGTTCGCCGATCATCCGGGCGAAGTGTATGCGGTTCGGCGGGAAAGTCCGCTGATTGTCGGACTGGGCAAAGGGGAATCCTTTATTGCATCGGATGTTCCGGCTATTTTACGCTACACGAAGGATTATTACCTGCTGGATTATGATGAAATTGTCGTTTTGAATGCAAATGGTGCAGAAGTGTATGATGTGTACGGTAAACGGGTGGAAAAGGAACGGAAAACCGCCGACTGGGACATGGAAGCTGCGGAAAAGGGCGGCTATGCCCACTTTATGTTGAAGGAAATTCACGAGCAGCCGACTGCCATCAAGACCACCATTCAGCCCCGTATCCGGGATGGCTTGCCCAACCTGGAAGAATGCGGCATTACACCGGAAGTACTCAAGGGCTTCCGCCAGATTTTTGTGGTTGCCTGCGGAACCGCCATGCATGCCGGTATGGTTGGAAAGTATGTCATTGAAAAACTGGCAAAGGTTCCGGTTACAGTCGATATTGCTTCAGAATTCCGGTATCGGGATCCGCTGGTCGGCGAAGGAGATCTGGTGATTATTATTTCCCAGTCCGGAGAAACTGCCGACAGTCTGGCAGCGATGCGGCTTGCCAAGCAGCTCGGTGCGAAAACGCTTGCCATTGTCAATGCAAAGGGCAGCTCCATTGCACGGGAAGCAGATATGCTGATCTATACCCATGCGGGCCCGGAAATTGCAGTTGCTTCTACCAAGGCATACATGGTGCAGATTGCCGTGATGTACTTACTGGCGTTTGAATTGGCGCTGGCTGTAAATGCCATTGATGAGACAGAGTGCCGCAGATTGGTTGCCCTGTTGCAGCAGACACCGGATGTCATCCGTACCATTTTGGAACACAAAGAGGAAACCCAGCATATTGCCTCGCAGCTGATTACCGCAGACAGCTTGCTGTACATCGGCAGAGGGCTGGATTATGCATTGAGCATGGAGGGGTCTCTGAAGCTCAAGGAAATTTCCTACATTCATTCGGAATCCTATGCAGCCGGCGAGCTGAAACATGGTACCATTTCGCTGATTTCAGACGGTATGCCGGTTATTGCAGTGGCAACTCAGCAGGCATTGTTTGAGAAAACCATCAGCAACATCCAGGAAGTCAAGTCCAGAGGCGCAAAGGTGATTCTGATTTGTCGGGACACCTATCAGCCGGACGATCATACTGCTGATATGAAATTCGGTTTGCCAGATTTTGACGACCTGCTGATGCCGATGATTGCAGTGGTTCCGTTGCAGCTGATTGCATACTATACATCTGTATTAAAGGGGAACGATGTCGATAAACCACGGAATCTGGCAAAGTCCGTTACCGTGGAATAAGGATTTTGGAAGTGGAACAGGGGGCAGGTTTGGGCGCATGTGTCGCATGTGTCTGCTGCCCCATTTCTATGAAAACGCAGAAAGGAGCGGCTATCTGTTCGGCAGATAGCAAATACTATGAAAAAACATCTCATTTGTACCGCACTGCTGGGTGCCATTTTTCTTCCCACTGCGGTGTTTTCGATGCCGGCTGCGGCGGAAGATGCCTCTAGTACCGCAGAAACTTATACCAGCGGCGATTTTTCCTATACGCTGGACGATGACGGCAATGCCACACTGACAGCTTACACGGGCGGAAAAGATCTGGTTTTGCCGGAAGAGCTGGATGGACATCCGGTTACCAAGGCAAGCGACTACATTTTTGCCGATAATGATACACTGGAAACGGTTTCTGTTTCTGCTGCTATGACGGATTTGGGGGACAGTTGCTTTTTTGGATGTGACAATATCACCTCTTTCTCCGTTGCTGATGGCAATCTCGTTTATGCAGCGCAGGACGACATTCTTTACTCTAAGGATAATACCTTCCTGATTGCCTACCCGAATGGCAAGACGGAGAAGACCTTTACCGTTCCGGACGGCGTTGAACAAATTGGAACGGGTGCCTTTGGGTATGCCAAGCTGCAATCGATCACCATGCCGGATTCCGTTACCACCATCAATGAGTGGGCATTTGCCTACAGCACCTTGACGGATGTGACGTTCTCCCCGAATATCACGGCAATTTATGACTATGCATTTTCCTATTGTGCAGATATGACGGATTGGAATCTGCCGGAAAAACTGGAATACATCGGCAATGCAGCTTTTGCAAACTGTACCGGCATGACGGAGATCAAACTGCCGGAATCCCTGACTACCATTGGAATGGGTGCCTTTACCGGAACTGGTCTGACCAGTATTACCGTACCTGCTTCCGTTGGCTCCATTGGATATTGTGCCATCGGCTATCAGGATATGACCACACCGGTGGATGGTTTTATCATTTATGGTGTAACCGGTTCCAAGGCGCAGGAATATGCAACTGAAACCGATTCGGAATATTCTGATTATAAAAATAATTTCACTTTTGTTCCGGTAAAGGATACAGGAAATAGCATTCAGGACAGCGAAGCCATTGCAGAGGAAGCAGCCAATGCAACTGGTGATAAGAGCAAATCCTCTACCGATGTAACCAAGAAGGACAACAGCAAGAAACTGCTCTTCGGCATTGCTTGTGGAGTTGTATTGCTGATTGGCGGCGGTGCACTCCTGCTTACCAATCGGCCGAAGAAGGATACTTCTAAGAAAAAGCAGACAGACAGCAAATCGGATTCTGACAAGCAGACGGCGGACAAGCAAAATCCGGATCAGCAGCAGTCTGCCTCCAAAACATCATCGGACGGTGAGGATCACGAATGAATGGATGGAAACACGCAGCCTCCGCAGTCCTTTCGGTTCTGACCCTGTGCGGATTGATCTGGACACCCGGCATTCCCGCAGAAGGCGAAAACTCCGATTCCTATACGTATATGGAGGAGGAAACCTCCGGACATAAAGTTTCCGGAATCTTCACCTATGAAGAGACGGATACAGGCATTACCATTACTTCCTGCGATACCAATGCAACGGAAGCAGAAGTCCCGGCAACCATTTCCGGGAAACCAGTTACACAGCTTGGAAACGGTGCCTTTACCCAATGCCAGCTGCTGAGTACTGTTACTTTGCCGAATTCCATTACCAAAATCGGCGAGAGTGCTTTTTACTGCTGCAATTCACTGAAAAGCTTGACAATTCCGAGTTCCGTAACCGAAATCGGAAAGGGCGCTTTTCAGACTTGTACTTCTCTGGAAACGGTTACGCTTCCGGCTGGACTGACCACCATTCCGGAAGCTGCTTTTCAGGGCTGTTCCAATTTGACCGCGGTGACGCTGAATGGTGCGGTGACACAGATCGGCGGACAGGCATTTGAAGCTTGTACCGCACTGACCACGTTTTCCATTCCGGAAACGGTAACCACCATTGGGGATTATGCCTTTCGGCAGTGCAGTGCTTTGACGGAAATGACCATTCCGGCAGCCTGCACCTCGTTGGGGCAGTATGTCTGGGATGACTGTGCCGCATTGACCAATCTGTACGTTGCTGCCGGAAATCCGGCATACGCCGATCAGAACGGTGTACTCTTTACCGCAGACGGCAGCCAGCTGATTCGCTATCCGCAAAACAAGCCGGAGACGACGTATACGGTTCCGGATGGATGCACCAGCTTAGCGGATTGGAGTTTTAACTATGCAGCTTCCTTAGAGACATTGGATCTGAACCAGGTGACAGAGCTTGGTGCAGACTGCTTCATTTATTGTACGGCGTTGCAGCAAGTGACGCTGCCAGAGGGCATCACGGCGCTGAACGGAGCGGCATTTTATGGCTGTTCGGCATTGGAATCCATTACGCTTCCAAGCTCTTTGCAAACCATTGGGGAGCACTGCTTTGGAGCATGTACCGCATTGACTTCTGTGACCATTCCGGAAGGTGTTACAACCATCGGCAGCAGTGCCTTTCTGAATTGCCTGTCGCTGAAAACAGTGACGCTCCCGGACAGCGTAACGGAAATTGGAACATATGCATTTGGGTATATGATTGCTGCCGATTCGGAAAATTATCAGCCAATTGAAGGCTTTTCGCTGCAGGGGAACAGCAAAACGGTACAGGCGTACCGAAAAGATCACAACCTTTCTGCTTCCAGCGGTTTTCCAACTTGGGGGATTGTCTGCTGTGTAGCAGCTGTTGTACTCGTTGCAGGTGGTGTCATTGTGGGCATTGTTTGCATGAACCGCCGCCATTAATTCAAGGAAGGAATCAGTTATGAATCAATTCAAACGAATTGCTGCTGCGCTGCTGTCCGGCGTTTTGCTGTGCGGTGCACTGCCAGCTTCTACTGTGGTTTGGGCAGTCGGCAATGACAGCATTTTGCAGGACAATCAGACGAGCTATGCAGTCGGGGATACTTTTGATGACGGGGTACTGACCTACACCATTACCGGAGCTGCAACGGTGTCGGTAACCGATTGTACGCTGGGTGCCAGTTACGTCAACATTGGCGAAAAGATCAGCGGCTATACCATAACCGGAATCGGAGACGGCGCCTTTGAAGGCATGGAAAGTATGGCATCTGTTACCATTCCGAAGTCTGTGACAACCATTGAAGATGGCGCTTTTAATGGATGTACCGGGCTGACATCTATTACGCTGCCGGACAGTGTTACAAAAATTCCGGCTGGCTGTTTCCAGGGATGCAGCAGTTTGCAGGAAATCAAGCTAGGCAGTCAAGTGACAGAAATTGGAGACATGGCGTTTGCGCTATGTACTTCTCTGGAAACCTTTACATTTCCGGAGACTGTGACCGCAGTTGGCTTGAAGCTGTTTTTCGGCTGTGCCAAGCTGCAAGAAGTTACACTTCCGGAAAGCCTGACTACATTGGGTACGCAGATGTTTTTCTCCTGCCCGGCATTGGAAAGCATCACCATTCCGGCTTCCGTGGAAGATGTCGGCGTGATGGCATTTTCCGGCTGTACCGGATTAAAGGAGATTGTCGTTGCAGATGGCAACGAATATTTCACGGTGCACGAAGGCGCACTGTTTGACAAGAATTTGGAAGTACTCTACTGCTATCCGGCGGCGCAAACGGAAACCTCCTATACGGTACCGGACAGCACACTGGTCATTGGCCCTTCTGCCTTTATGTGTGCAGCTAGTTTGACACAGGTAACGCTGCCGGAAAAGCTGCGTTATATCGGAGACGGTGCATTTTATGGCTGTGTGGGACTGTCTTCCATCATTCTTCCGGAGGCAGTGACCACCATTGGAGACAATGCATTTGACAGCTGCTCCGCTCTGCAAACGGTAACTTTTGTTGGTGCAGATGCAGAAGAACAAACCGGGGAAGATCTCAGCATCGGCAGCTATGCCTTTTTTGCTTGTCCGAAACTGCTGGATGTTACGTTGCCGAAGCGAGTTTCCAGCATCGGTTCCTATGCATTTGGCTGTACGGAAGAGACGGATTCTGCCAATACCGCCAACGCAGCCGGGGATGAGATTGCCGTAAAGGCGGTTTCCGGCTTTGTACTCAGCGGCTATACGGGAACCGCATCGGATTATGTCAAAAACTGTGATGTCAAGATTTCATTCCATGCCCTGAATTTCAACTGGAAATCCTTTGTTTTTTGGGTGGTACTGGGTGCTGCCGGTTTGATTATTCTCTTGTTGGCAGTGCGTGTGATTCGGCGTAATATGCTCACCCCGGAAGAACGGGAAGCCTTGAAAAAAGCCCAGCAGCAAAAGCGGGTTCCGCTGTCTCAGCGGGAGCAGGCATCTGATGCAGAGGAAAAGGAATCGGATGACGGCTATCAGAGTATTCTTGGCAAGGAGGACGAGGACGAAGACGAATCTGCATCGCCGACTGTTCCAGTGATTGATTCTGTGGCGCATGGTATGACACATTTCCGGGGACACGCTGATGCGGATTCAGATACAGAATCGGCACAGCCGGCCGCAGAAGCAGCTAATCAAACGACAGAATCAAAGTAGCACATCGATTCGCTGCCTGCCGGAATCGGGGGACAGTGTTTGAAAAAACGATCAATCCGCTTGCAGACGGACTGATCGTTTTTTTGTTGCGGAATAGATGCTGTTAGATGTCTGCGGTTGTTCCCATTGCATTGCGCCGGAATAGAAAAGAAATGCACCAGACAGCTGCCAGAGCCACTAAGATATAAATGATTCGGCTGATGAGAGCGGCTGCACCGCCAAAGATCCAGGCAACTGCGTCGAATTCAAAAATGCCGACCAGTCCCCAGTTGATGCCGCCGATTACCAGGATAATTAATGCGAGACGATCCCACATTGTGATTTCACCTCATTTCATCCCGCATGCATGTGCAGAATGGCGAAATTGCGTGCATTCTGCGTGCTGCGTTGGTGTTATCTTAACCGCTTTTGCAGGAACTATACATGCAAAAAAACAGATGATTCCGGTAAATTCTGCAACATCTCCATAAAAAATTGGCAATTTGCATTGAAACCGCTTTTTATTTTAGTGCTATTGCACAAATTTAAAGGTTTTCTGCAAAAAAACAAAAAAACGCCTTGACGGATGCCGAAAAATCAGGTATAATAGGGATAGTGATAATTCACATTGATTATTATCACTCGTTTTGTTGTCTCCTTTCTTTTGTTCTACACATATTTATTTTTATTTCGCCAGAGCGCAATGCTCTGGCATTTTTTTTGCGGAAATACCGCACTTTTTTCATGAAAACGGGTTGACTTTTTGTAGAGAAATGTGCTACAATGGCAATATTTCACCGTTGCAAGACTCAATATCAAGGAGGAATGACACAATATGAAACAACAACCCATTTACAAAAACGCACTCAAACTCGCGGTACCAATGATGATTCAAAATGGCATTACCAATATGGTCAGTCTGGTGGACAACGTGATGGTCGGCAGCCAGGGAACGGAGGCCATGACCGGCGTTTCCATTGTCGGACAATTGATTTTTGTCTTCAATCTAGCCATTTTCGGCGGACTGTCCGGCCCCGGTATTTATGGTGCACAGTATTATGGGCAGAACAACTTGAATGGATTCCGCAACGCCGTTCGAATGAAGCAGTGGATTAGCTTTTTCTGCCTGCTGGCAGGCTTGGCAGTTTTTTTGCTGGGCGGAGAGAATCTGATCGGGCTGTATTTGCATGGCGAGAGTGCAGACGTTGATCCAGCTGCCACTATGCATTATGCCAAGCAGTACCTGCATGTGATGCTGTTCGGACTTCCGCCGTTTGTAGTGACACAAGTATATGCCAGCAGCCTGCGCGAAACTGGGGACAGTGTAAAGCCGATGCTGGCAGGAATTCTTTCCGTTTTTGTGGACATCATTGGCAATTATCTATTGATTTACGGCAATTTCGGCATGCCGAAACTTGGCGTACAGGGTGCTGCCATTGCAACGGTTCTGGCTCGTGTCGTAGAGATGAGCATTGTTGTGATTTGGGCACATGCCAGAAAGCGTAAGCATGTCTTCTTACAGGGACTTTACCGCACCATGCGCATTCCGGCGGATTCTGCAAAGAAGATGATTCGGAAGGGACTTCCGATCTTTTTCAATGAATTTCTCTGGGCAGGTGGCTTGGCAGCTTTGACGCAGTGCTATTCCATCCGTGGGCTACAGATCGTAGCCGGGCTGAACATTTCCAATGCCATTTGCAACTTGCTGAACGTGGTATTTGTTGCCTTGGGCTCTGCCGTTGGCATTCTGATTGGACAGACGCTGGGTGCCTCCCAGTATGAAAAGGCGCAGAAGGATGCTTTCCGGCTGATGTGGTTTACGGGTGCTGTTTGCCTGGTACTGACGGGGGTGCTGGCGATTTTCTCTGGCATTTTTCCAAAGTTTTATGATACAACAGAGGAGGTCCGTACCTATGCACAGCGGTTTATTTTGATTACAGCTGCCTTTTTCCCGGTGCAGGGCTTTTTAAATGCGCTCTATTTCACGCTGCGTTCCGGCGGAAAAACATTGATTACATTTTTGTTCGACAGTGTCTTTACTTGGGCGATTCCGGTTCCGGCAGCATTTTTGCTTTGCAGCTATACGGGTTTGCCGATTCTGGGCATTTATGCAATTGTGCAGGCAGCTGACTTGATTAAGGTTGGCATCGGTTATGTGTTGATTCGAAAGGGAATGTGGATCAGTAACCTGGTTGAAGGAGAATCCAGCAAATAGCTGCCGGAGGGTTTGGATATACCAAAAAAGAGCAGTGACGTGTTTAGTCACTGCTCTTTTTTTCATCGGAGGGATGCCATGCTGGACGGTGTTGCCGCATCCTCTAAATAGGTTTCAATGAAGTATTTGGGTCTGTTTTTGGTTTCCAAATAAATTTTACCGATGTATTCTCCAATGATGCCGATTGCCAGCAGCTGCAAGCCGCCGATTGCCCAGACAGACACGGCAAGAGAGGTCCAGCCTTCCACCGTGTAGCCGGTGAAATGGCGGATGAGGAAATAGATCAGCATCAGAATGCTGATGGTGAACAGGAGAATGCCCAGGTTGGTAATCATGCGAATGGGCTTTACAGAAAAAGAAGTAATGCCCTCTGTTGCAAAGGAAAGCATCTTTTTCAGCGGATACTTGGAAGTACCAGCGAAGCGCTCCTTTCGCTCATAATACACTACATCAGAGCGATATCCGATCAGCGGAACAATTCCACGCAGAAAGAGGTTGACTTCCCGGAATTCTGCAAGTGCTTCTAAGGCACGGCGGCTCATCAGGCGGTAATCTGCATGGTTATAGGTGAGTTCCACGCCCAGCTTATGCATGATCTTGTAGAAGGATTCTGCTGTGAATTTCTTGAAAAAAGTATCTGTTTTCCGGGCACTGCGGACACCATAGACAACATCGCAGCCAGCATGGTATTTTTCCACCATGGCATCGATGGCATCGATGTCGTCCTGCAAATCAGCATCCAGGGAAATGGCAGCGTCACACGTATCCTTTACCGTCATCAATCCGGCAAGCAGCGCATTTTGGTGCCCTTTATTGCGGGAAAGCTTGATGCCGCGGAATAGGGAATTGCTCTGATGCAGCTGGGAAATGATTTCCCAGGTTCGATCCTTGGAACCATCGTCTACAAATACCACATGGCTGTTCGGCGAAATAGCGCCCGAAGCGCATAGATTTTGCATTTTTTGCTGAAGCTGGGAAGCAGTTTCGTGCAGCACCGCTTCTTCATTATAGCAGGGAATAACCAAATATAAAATCATATGATCTTTCATACTGTTTTGAGGCTCCTTTCGCATGCAATTGATTTTATAATCTTTTTTATTATATCATATTTTTTACGCTTTGTAAAGCAGAATCGCGACTTGTTTCGCAAACAATGAAAAATGCCCTGGTTCCAAGGAATCAGGGCATTTTTTATAAAGTGATAGAATAGTAGAGAATTTCTTACTGAACCGGCAGTGTATTGATCTTACCAATCAGGAAGCTCAGCAGGGTGGTTACATCCTGTGGGGTGATTTCCGAATCGGTCAGGTCACAGTTTGCGTTGATTGTCTGCTGGGCATTGAAATCCAATGCACCACGCTGCTGCTTCTGGAAGGTAATGAGGTCTGCCAGAGAAACGGTATTATCCAGGTTGACATCACCATAGAATGCAGTCGGGTTTGGAGCAACGGTTGTGCCGGTCACCTTACCGGTTGTGGTTGTTTTAGCACCAGTCGTGGTTACCTTGCCAGTTGTGGTTACCTTGCCGGTCGTGGTTCCCAGATCGGTGGTTGTGGTGCCAGCTGCTGTTGTAGTAGTTGTCGTGGTGGTGGTGGTTGCTGTGGTGGTTGTGGTTGTAACAGGCGGCTTCGGGTTGTCAGAAAGGCTGCCAACAACGATGCCACAACCAACGGTGGACATATAAACCTTACCGAATTCGTTCATATCGCCAACCAGGAAGTTTCCGTTACCGGTACCGCCGTAAAGCTTCTGGGTGTTGATGCAAACCCAAGTGTCACCGCCGTCGGTGGAACGATAGATGCCTTCCGGATCGGATTCGTCTGGCTTACCATACATAAACAGGGTATTCATGCCGCCTTCTTTTTCTGGTGCACCGTAACCCATGGTCTTGCAGTAGGAAACGTTTTCCATTTTTTCAATGGTCTTACCAGAATCGGAAACACGGTATGCACCATACCAGCCTGCTGCCAATGCCAGCTTGCCATCGCCCAGATAAGCGATTCTGCCGGCACTGTCGCACTGGTCATACATGCAAACAGTGGTTGAAGTAAAGGTCTTACCGTAGTCGGTGCTGACACAGAGATTATACTGTGCATCAGAAAGTTCTGCTGCTGGCTTGGAATAGCCCCAGCTGGAGTTGTAATAGGTAACATATGCATAAACCAGGTTCGGCTGATCCGGGTCTACAAACATGTTGGTTGGCTTGGAACCATAGGAAGATGGAATGCCCGTGCAGGAACTCCAAGTCTGACCAAAGTCATCGGAGTAGGAAACACCTGCGCTCTGATCGCTGCTGGAATCACTCTTGAAGAACCGATAGGTGCCGTCTTCCAGCTGTGTGATGGCTGCACGTCCGCCCGGGGAGTTTGCCATCTTGGTCCAGGTTTTACCGCCATCCAGTGTGTAATAACCCGGTGCAATATCATTTTGGTGTTCTGCAATTCGGATCATAACATCCGGATTCTGCGGACAGTATGCAATGGCAGAGGTGGAACCCATGTTCGGCTGATGCTGTTCACCAGATACCGTGGTATCGGTGTGCTTGAAACCGTCATAGTCACCGATTGCGGAGTAAGCTGCACCGCCCGGTACGCTGACCATATCCAATGCAACGACTTCTTCAATGCCGTTTGGATGGAAAGTTGCTACCGGATTGTCAGTATCTCCATCCGGCCAGATGTTGTCCCATTCGAAAACACCGTTACCGGAAGTAACAAAAATCTGAGAGGAATCTTCTGGATTCAGCACCAGAGCGCCGGTCCAGTGGATGGCTTTGCCATAGATCCAATCAAAGCCGCCATTCTGCAAGTAGCTGTACAGCTGATTCTGATGCATTTCGCCGGAGTCCGGATCCCAAACGTAGTCGCCCATTTTACCAGGGTAAATGGTGGTCCAGGTTTTACCGCCGTCCATAGAACGATATAGCCAGTCGCCGTAAGGAGAATCGTCCTTAGACCAAGACTGTGTGCTCCAAACGCCGCAGGTGGTTGCAATCAGAGCATTGGCATTGTCCGGTTGTGTCATGCAGGCACTGAAGCTATTGCCGCTCGGAGAAATATCGGTTACAGTTTGATCGGTCGGATTGTAGCGGTAGATGCCGCCGCCGGTTCCGTTAAAGGTCAAGCCGCCAATGTAGCAGAGCAAGAGGTTTCCGTCTGCATCCACATTGATTCTGGACGGGTAGGAATTTGTTGGCAGATCTTTGCTGAGTACGGTGAAGTCATCGGATCCGACGTCTGCCACGACCATGTTGCCTTCTGCCTGTACGGAGGTACCGACATAAACTTTACCGCCCTGAATATGAATAGTGGCTACACCATTTTGAGAGCCATATTCCGCAGTAGTTGCGGCACGAACCACATGCTCGGTCCAGGTTGGCCATTTCAGGGTGTTCTTAAAGAGTCCCAAGTCATCGTAACCCTTTACCGGGCTCCAGGTCTCGCCGCCGTCTTTACTCATAATCAGGCAGGAATCACCAGCGGTAACATCGCCGCCGCAGTAGAGGATATTCGGGTTATCGGGGTCAACTGCAATGGCTTCGCCGCACTGTCTGCCGTAGCCGTTTGCGTGTACCTGAATCAGGTCGGTTACATCAATCCGGGTGAAGGTTTCGCCGCCGTCTGTTGTCTTGAAGATTTCGGTGCGGGCATCGCTGAAGTATGCGCAGCCTGCCAGCAGATAGAAGGTGTTGTCGTCAGTCGGGTCGATACAGAATGCATCGACACTGAGCATGCCACGATCTTCTTCATTCAGGAATGCCATCAGCTGTTCCCAGCGCTTGGTTTCATAGTTGTACTTGTATGCACCGCCAACGTCGGTACGTGCCAGCATGATTTTCTTTCCGGTGATGATACCGGAAACGAACCCGCCGCCGCCAATTTCAACCGTGCCCCAATCCATCTGGTTCTCGATGGAATCTGAGGTGGCTGCTTGCGCAGTCAGCGAAGCGGTACCCTGTGCGGACGGAATGGCTGCTGCTGTGCAGAGCAGGCATCCGGCAGTCAGAACCGCTAGGGTGGATTTGAAGTGCATCATAAAAACTCCTCACTTTCTTGCTGCATCAAAATAAAATTCATGATTTGAGAACGGTTACAAATTCTCCTTTTTATTATACCATAGTTTGCTTATTTTTGCAAGAATGATATAATATCAACAGCAAAATTTTGTTGAAATTGCCAGATGACAGGGTGGTTCTTTTGTGATATAATAATACATGTTGTAACCGTTATGTAAGAATTCTGATATCGATTTGTAGTAAAAGTTACAATCTGAAGAAAAATGTCGCAAAAACGGATACAGAGAAGTAAAAAACAGGAGGAGCAATCCGATGGCGGATCAAACGAAGCGAAAACGCTCCGGATGGGAAGCGTTTTCTAAGACAGGCGTGATTATGGCCGCAATTTATATCCTATTGATTATTTTAGGGTTTACGGTTCGGCTATTATTCTTTTCCAAGCAGAAGGAGCATGCCAACATGAATCAAAATCAAATCGTTTCCGCGCAGGAAGGATCCCAGGCAACGACAGCTTCTGGAAGCAGCGAGGCAACCAGTCAGCATATTTTGAACCTGACGCCGGAAACCAATTTTGTTGCAGTTCTGGAAGGAAACCATGTTCATGTAAATGTTTCGATGGAAACGACGGGTGCTGCCAGTGCAGACGATTTAACCTGGAGCAGTGCGGATGAAAGCGTTGCAACGGTAGATGAAACCGGCACCATTACCGGTGTCAGCAAGGGTTCTACACAGGTAACGGTTAGCGCAAAGGATCGGGATGAAGTGTGTGCAACGATTCCGGTTACCGTTCGGCACCTGGAGACAAAAGATGGTTGTACCTATGTGGACGGCATTTTAATTGTCAACAAAACATATTCTTTGCCGGAGAGCTACGATCCGGGTATGTATGACGAAGTGCAGCAGGCATTCGACCAGCTTTCGGCGGATGCTGCAAAAGAAGGGCTGGATATTTATATTGGCTCTTCCTATCGGGATTATGCCTATCAGGTAGAAGTTTATCAAAGTTATGTGGATCTTTATGGCTGGGAGACAGCAGACACCTTTTCTGCACGGCCGGGGTATTCCGAGCATCAAAGCGGTTACACCATTGACTGCAATACCATTGACGATGCATTCGGAGAAACACCGGAATCGGATTGGTTGGCAAAGCATTGTGCAGAGTATGGATTTATTGTGCGATTCCCGGAGGGGAAGGAAGCAATCACCGGTTACAAGTATGAACCGTGGCATATACGTTATGTTGGAAAAGATGTTGCAAAGGAGATCACTGCTTTGGGCGTGACTTTGGAGGAATATCTTGGTGTGAATTCTGCGTACACCAGTGATTGGCAAGGCTAAAGCCCCTTTCGACACCAGATTGGGTATTACAAGCCGGACAACAAAACGAAACAGCGCCGCAGCGGAAGGAGACGACTTTCGCTGCGGCGTTGTTTTATATTATTATAATGTAGCAGCTTTATATAATGGTATAGAAGCTTTTCTTTCTCGAACATGCTGAGCTGTTTGCGTTGTGCACAAATTGAAAATCCTATTTTTGTGCGCTTTGCGCTTTTACCAAAAGACATGCACAAATTTCAGAGAAGCTTATTGACATTGCCAAATAAATATGGTAAACTATAAGAACTGTGTGAAAACAATATGGAATATTGTGGAGAAACGATCAGAAAATAAAAACATGGATTGCAAAGGAGTTTGATTGTAGCATGAAGATGATGAGAAGATTGCTGTCTTTCCTGACGGCTGGTGCATTGGCCGCTACGGCTGCGGTAACAATTGTTCCGGTTGGCAGTGTCAGTGTAAGCGCAGCAGATTCTGCCGCTATTTCGCTGGTAGAAGAAATGGGACTTGGCTGGAACTTGGGGAATGCGCTGGATTGTGCGAATATTACTTGGCTGAATCCATTGACACCAGAGGGTCTTGAAACAGCCTATGGAAACATTGTAACAACAGAAGCTATGATCAAAGAAGTGCAGAAGGCTGGCTTTGATACCGTTCGAATTCCAGTCACCTGGGGACAGATGATGGATTCAAACAATCAGGTAAATACTGCTTTCCTTGCCAGAGTCAAGGAAGTTGTCAATTACTGCGTGGACAATGGTATGTATGCCATTGTGGATACGCACCACGATGAAGACTGGATCAAGAGTGCCGATTCCACTACGCTGGAAAAATTCAAGACACTCTGGGCACAGATTGCCAATTACTTTGCAGACTATGACAATCACCTGGTCTTTGAAGGAATGAACGAAGTTTCCTTCAATAGCAACAGCCAGGCAATGGAATTCAACCAGGCATTTGTAGATACTGTTCGTGCAACCGGCGGCAACAATGCAAATCGTTTGCTGATTGTACCGGCTGTTTCCAATAATACGGCAAAAGCACTGTCGAGCGATTTCTCCGCACCGACAGACGCTGCCAACATGGTAGCAGTTTCCGTACACTACTATGAACCGCCGCAGTTCTGTGTGGCAGATGCCAATGCTTCCTGGGGTCACCGGGAAACTTGGGGTACTTCCGCAGATTATACCACTTTGAACAGTGACTTCAATGCGCTGGAAACCAAATTCTTAGACAATGGCATTCCGGTTGTGATCGGTGAGTATGGCGTTGTCAATTCCGATAAGTATGGTCAGAGCGATCAGACCTATAATAAGGATGAGGAATCCATTAAAAAATTCCTGACAGCCGTTGCTTCTACTGCTTATCAGAAAGACGGTATGTGTCCGGTTGTATGGGATGACTCCGACTCCGGTACCATTAAGTATTTTAGCCGAAAAAATATGAGCTGGTATGATTCTGATGTAGTCAGCATCTTTACCAATATCAAAAATGGCGGCGGCAGTGATACGCCGTCCGGCAAAAAGGTGGATCGTCTTACTTTTCAAACATCTGATTTGATCGATGAAAAGGGTTCCCTGATGATTGATCTGAAACCGTATAAGAATCAGGGCGTCAGCGTTTCCGCAGTTATTTTTGATTATACGATGTCCTCTACTGCTGCCAACTATGGCGGTGGCGGCGGTGTTGGCTACAACATCGATGCAACAGAAGACGGTCAAATTCACTGGGCATCACAAAGCTTCACCTTGTCCGGCGGTACGGATACCGTGAATGTTTCCATTCCGAAGATCTCCAATGTAACCGAAAAGGATGATGCCGGAAACGTAACGGGTGAATATTCCGGTACGCTTAACATGGACTTCCTGAAAATTGAAAAGTGGTATGATTGGACCGATCCGGCAAATGGAACTGTTGATTTCAGCTTTGGCGATGAAGTGACGCTGATCTTTGATGGATATATTACCATCTATGATACCGATCCTTCTGAAACAACTACAACAGCTGCAACGACTACCACCACAACCACGACTACAACCACAACCGAAGAACCGACTACAACCACTGAAGCAACCACCACAACAACTGAGGAACTTACTACAACCACTACTACAACGGAAACAGGACCCGCTACCACAACGACCGAAGCAACTACAACGGTAACAGAGCCGTTCACCACAACAACCGAAGCAACTACAACGGTAACAGAACCGATCACCACAACGACTGAAACAACAACAACGGTGACAGAGCCGATCACCACAACGACCGAAGTAACCACAACGGTAACGGAACCCATTACTACAACGACTGAAGCAACCACAACGGGAACGGAACCGATTACTACAACGACTGGAGCAACCACAACGGGAACGGAACCCGTTACCACCACTGCTAAAATGACCACGACAACTGTCAGCAATGTACCGGCTACGACAACAACAACCAAGCAAACAGGCGTAACACCGCTGCCGCAGTGCGGGGACATCAATGAAGATGGCGTGATCTCTTTGGCAGATGCAGTACGGCTTGCAAAGTATCTGGCAGGAACCGTTACGTTGTCAGATGCAGCATTGAGCAGTGCAGATTGCTCTCTGGACGGCGTTGTCGATGAAGAAGATTTGACCTTACTGGTTCAGTATCTGGTTCGGCTGGAAAAAACACTTCCACCAACCAATGCTTAAATGAATTTGTATCTTGAAAACTGGCAAAGAAGCCTGGGAAAATATCCCGGGCTTCTTTGCGTTTGATAGGCTAAAAATTATGAATTTATAATAGAATAATACTGATGGAAAAAGAAAAAAATTTCATTTTCAACGAAATCTAAAAAAATAGATGATGAAACAAAAGAAAATAAGGTCAAAATCCTTATTTTTCATTTAAATTTGCGTGCTTGTTATAAAAATAACGATTTTCTGGAAATGGAAAGGCGTTGACTTTTTTGAAAAATGGTTCTATAATAAGACCAAGCAAACGGATTCCTGCAAAAACAGGCAGAATCGCTTGCAAATTCCTGTCAAACAGGAAAATTTATCATAAGGTGGTGGTGATATGGGCGAAGAGCTGGCAAAAGCATTGGAAAACAAGGTTGCTTTTACCATTCCGTTGTTCGGCGGCATTTCTGTGAATGAGTCCGTTGTGGTTACTTGGATCATTATGGGCATCATTATGCTTCTGGTTTTGCTGATGACGAGGAATCTGAAAATCGTCCCATCAAAACCGCAGGCATTACTGGAACTGGCAGTCTCTTGGGTCAATCATTTCCTGGAAGGCTGCACCGGCAAGGCAGGAAAACGCTATTTTCCTTACCTGGCAACGGTTTTGCTGTACCTTGGGTTCTCCAATTTGATTGGATTGTTTGGATTTGTTCCGCCAACCAAGGACATCAACGTAACCGCTGCACTGGCGATTATGAGCATCATCCTCATAGAAGCTTCTACCTTCCGGGCACAGGGCGGCATCAAGGGATTCTTGAAGTCGTTTGCCAAACCAATGCCGTTGCTGATTCCAATTAACATTATGGAACTTGGAATCCGTCCGCTGTCGCTTTGCATGCGACTGTTCGGTAACGTATTGGGTGCATTCATTGTAATGGAATTGATTAAAATGGTCGTTCCGGCAGTGGTTCCAGTTGCATTTAGCATGTATTTTGATGTCTTCGACGGATTGATACAGGCTTATGTATTTGTTTTCTTAACCGCTCTGTTTATGTCAGAGGGGTTGGAACGAGAAGAAAATTAGTGCTTTGACAAATTGAGGAGGAAAAAGAGTATGATGATGATTGCTGCGGGTATTGCGGTTTTAACAGGCTTGGGTGCCGGCATCGGCATCGGTCTTGCAACAGGAAAAGCAACAGAAGCCATTGCCAGACAGCCGGAAGCTAAGGGTGATATCAACAAGGCACTGCTGCTGGGTTGTGCTTTGGCAGAAGCAACTGCTATTTACGGCTTCGTAATTGCACTGTTGGTCGTATTGTTAAAGTAAAAGATATAGGAGGAAACGAAAATGATGATGATTGCTGCAGGTATTGCGGTTTTAACAGGTTTGGGAGCCGGCATCGGCATCGGTCTTGCAACAGGAAAAGCAACAGAAGCCATTGCCAGACAGCCGGAAGCTAAGGGTGATATCAACAAGGCACTGCTGCTGGG